>Ga0210402_10003645_pt1 | contig 14337 bp, 12 predicted proteins | sample IncBWC7MmetaG_FD_161055 | JGI IMG/M metagenome (GOLD analysis project Ga0210402, IMG submission 161055) | Forest soil microbial communities from Barre Woods Harvard Forest LTER site, Petersham, Massachusetts, United States - Inc-BW-C-7-M | ecosystem: Environmental > Terrestrial > Soil >...
CCTACGAATGCGGCATGACCCCGGTGGGCGACTCCCGACAGCGTTTCTCGGTGAAGTTCTACCTAGTCGCTATGCTGTTCATTCTGTTCGATGTTGAGGCCGTCTTCATCTATCCTTGGGCGGTCATTCTGCGCAAACTCAAGGGACAGGGTCAGGGGCACTTTGGGCTCTGGGAAATGCTGGTATATATCGGCATTTTCCTGGTCGGCTTCTTCTACGCGTGGAAAAAGGGCGTCCTTGATTGGGGCGAGACCTCCGCAAAACGGGGAAATTTCTAATGCCGCTGGCCCCCGCCATCACCGATCTGGAGCAACTGAAGAACCACCCCGCCGTGGCACGCCTGGTCGACTGGAACCCGGAGGCATTAACCGGGGTTAAGTTCGATCGCGACGAGATGACGATTTATATCGATCGGGCCTCTATTCGCGAGGCCTGCGTCGTTCTGAAAGACGATCCGGTCTGCCCCTTCAACTTTCTTTCCGACGTCACCTGTGTGGATTGGTATCCGGCCGAACCGAGATTCGAAGTGGTCTACCACCTTTTGTCGATTCCGAAGAAAGAACGCATCCGGCTGAAGGTTCGCCTGAACAGCGCCAGCCCGGCCATTGAGTCTCTGACTTCGGTGTGGCCGGGGGCCAATTATTTCGAACGCGAAGTCTTCGACCTGTTCGGGGTGCGTTTCACCGGGCATCCTTACTTGCGGCGCATTTTGATGCCGGAGGATTGGGAAGGACATCCGTTGCGCAAGGATTATCCCGTGGAGGGCTACCGCTGAGGTTGAAATAAATAAAGATGGCCCACCTAAATCCCACTCCCGTGCTCGAACCCGGCCAGGATCGCACCATGATCCTGAACATGGGACCGCAGCATCCGTCGACCCACGGAGTGCTGCGTGTGCTGCTCGAGATCGACGGCGAGACCGTGGTGCGCATGATGCCCGACATCGGATTCCTGCACACCGGGATCGAGAAAACTTGCGAGGCCAAGTTTTACCAGCAGGTCGTGCCGCTGACCGATCGCATCGACTATCTCTGCCCCATGACCAACAATCTCTGCTACGTGCTGGCGGTGGAGAAGTTGCTGGGGCTGGAAATCCCTCCGAAGGCACAGTGGCTGCGGGTTTTGCTGAACGAGTTAACCAGGATTAACTCGCACCTGGTGTGGCTGGGCACGCACGCCATGGACATTGGCGCGCTGACGGTTTTCTTATATTGCTTCCGCGAGCGTGAAGAAGTGCTGCGCATGTTTGAGATGGTTAGCGGCCAGCGCATGATGACTTCGTACTTCCGCGTAGGCGGAATTGCGCTGGAACCACCGCTGGGATTCTTCGACCGAGTGCGAGATTTCGCTGGATATTTTCCCGAGCGGATCGATCAGTACGAAAACCTACTGACCGGCAATCCCATCTGGACCATGCGAACGAAAGGTGTCGCCCGAATGACCGCCGAAGACGCGATCGGGCTGGGCGCAACTGGACCAACATTGCGCGGAAGCGGTGTGGATATTGATCTGCGGCGCGACATGCCGTACTCGAGCTACGAGAAGTTTCAGTTCAAGGTGCCAGTTTCGCAGGAAGGCGACGTGTTTGCACGCTACATGTGCCGGGTGCAGGAACTGCGCGAATCGATCGGGATCGTGCGCCAGGCGCTGGATGGGATGCCAGAGGGCCCGATCAAGGCCGACGCGCCGGGAGTGGTGCTGCCTGATCGCGAGAAGATGAAGACGCAGATGGAATCGCTCATCTACCACTTCAAGATCATAACGGAAGGATTCGCAGTACCGCCGGGCGAAGTCTATCAGGCGGTGGAATCTCCACGCGGCGAGATGGGCTACTACATCGTCAGCGACGGAACGGCCAAGCCGTACCGCGTGCACATGCGCAGCGCATGCTTCGCGAATCTGCAGACGCTGCCGACCATGTGCGAAGGCCGGTTGCTGGCAGACGTTGTAGCCGCAATCGGCAGCATCGACATAGTGCTCGGAGAAATCGACCGCTAGAACGGCATGCTCTGCAGCCCCGTAGGGGCGGAATAATTTAGCCCAGGGCGTAAGCCCTGGGTGAGGCGAAGTAAAGAAGAACCAGCCCCGTAGGGGCGACAAAGAATGAATTTTTCGGCCGAATTCGAAGCGCGGTTCGCGGACATGCTTACGCACTATCCGACCAAACGCTCCGCGCTCGTCCCCACGCTGCTCTACGCGCAGGACGAAATCGGATATCTGTCCGACGAGGTCATCGCAGAACTCGCCGCCCGCCTCGACCTGACTGTGCTCGAAGTCAACAACGTTATCAGCTACTACTCGATGCTGACCACGAAGCCGCGGGGCAAGTTCAACGTGCAGGTATGCACCAACATCAGCTGTATGGCTCGTGGCGGAGAAGAAATTCTTCATCACTGCGCCAAGAAACTGGGCGTGGGTCACAAGGGGACCACGCCGGACGGCATGTTTACGCTGGAGGAAGTGGAATGCATCGGAGCGTGCAGCTGGGCTCCGGCAGCGCAGGTGAACTACGATTTTCACGAGAATCTGACCGCTGAAAAAATGGACAGGATTCTTGACGAGTATAAGAAGAAGGCAACGCAGTAAAGCAATCGTTGATTGCTGATTGAAAAACCTGTGCTGGCGATTTTCAATCAACAATCAAGAATCAACAATCAACAATTTTTCTATGGCTGACCTGGTCTCCCATCCCGACGAGGTAAAGGTCGTCTCCCGACGCTTCGGCCAGGGTGCGGCCAATATCGACCGCTATCTCGAACTGGATGGCTACCAGGCCGTGCAGAAGGCGTTGGCGATGGAGCCGGACGCCATCATTAATGAGGTCAAGAATTCCGGACTGCGCGGGCGCGGGGGCGCTGGTTTCTCCACCGGGATGAAGTGGTCGTTCGTGCCCAAGCAGTCGGCCAAACCGAAGTATGTTTTGTGCAATGGCGACGAGAGCGAGCCGGGTACCTGCAAGGACCGGCTGATTTTCGAGCACGATCCGCACTCTGTGATCGAGGGCGTCATGATCGGCGCGCTGGCCGTGGGCGCGAAGAGCGGGTACATCTATATTCGTGGCGAGTACCGCTATCTGCTGGATATCATGCAGAAGGCGATTCGCGACGCCTACGCCAAGGGATTTATCGGCAAGAACATTTTCGGCAGTGGGCGCGACTTGGATATTTACTGGCACGGCGGCGCGGGGGCTTATGAGGTCGGCGAAGAGTCGGCGCTGATGGAATCCCTCGAAGGCAAGCGTGGCATTCCGCGCATCCGGCCTCCGTTCCCGGCTGTGGTCGGGCTGTGGGGCGGGCCAACCGTCATTAATAATGCCGAGACACTGGCCAACGTGCCGCACATTATTCTGGGCGGCGCGGACTGGTACGCCAAGCTAGGCACGCCGAAAAACGGGGGTACGCGTTTATTTTGCCTGAGCGGCAATATCGCCAAGCCCGGTGTGTATGAACTGCCCATGGGCTACAACTTGAAAAAGATGATTTACGAAGTGGGCGGCGGGATTCCGGATGGACGCAAGTTGAAGGCAGTGGTACCGGGCGGAGCTTCGTGCCCATGTCTGACCGCGGAAGAGGTCGACGTGGCCATGGATTTTGATTCGGTCGCGAAAGCTGGATCGATGCTGGGTTCGGGCGGCGTCGTCGTAGTCGACGATCAGCAGTGCATTGTGAAATTCGCGCTGCGGACCATGAAGTTCTACCAGCACGAAAGTTGCGGTTGGTGCATCCCGTGTCGTGAAGGTACGGATTGGATCAAGAAGACGTTGATCCGCTTCCACAACGGCGGTGGGATGAAGAAAGATATCGACAACATCCAGTATCTGGCCGAGAACATGCTGGGTCGGACCTTCTGTCCGCTGGGCGATGCGGCGGCGATGCCGACGATTGGGTTCGTGAAGAAGTTTCGAAAAGAATTTGAGGATCATCTCGACGGAAGGCCTTGCCCGTATGAGAAGGCTGGAGTTGAGGAGTCGGTGTTCGCGCACTGAGGGAGAATTGACTAATTGAGAAATTTGGTAATTGAGTAATTGGATGTGGGTCTATGCAGTCGCAACCTGAACAGCTTCGCGATCGCACGAAGGCCTTTGCTCTTCGTGTTATCCGACTGTTTCGTTCGTTGCCTTACAAAACCGACACGCAGGTGTTGGGCAAGCAGTTGTTACGATGTGGTACCTCGGTCGCCGCGAACTATCGGGCCGCATGTCGAGCACGGTCGAAAGCCGAATTCGTTGCTCGGATTGCGATAGTCGCTGAGGAAGCGGACGAGTCCGTGTTGTGGCTGGAGCTTTTAATTGAATCCGGAATCATAAAGTCTGAGATGACAGTGGCCCTGTTGAAAGAAGCAAAGGAACTCGCGGCAATCCTGACAGCATCGAGGCGTACGGCAAAGAAATCGGCATAGGCTTTTCAATTACTCAATTACCAAATTTCTCAATTACTCAATTCGTATGGCTGACGTAAATCTCACTGTCGACGGCAAGAAACTCGCAGCTCCCGCGGGCACTCTGCTCATTGAAGCCTGCAAGAGCGTGGGCATAGAAGTGCCCTCGTTCTGCTACTACCCTAACCTTTCGTTGCAGGGCGCTTGCCGCATGTGCCTGGTCAAAGTCGAGAAGATGCCCAAGTTGCAGACCGCGTGCACGACCGTGGTCAGCGAGGGCATGGTCGCCGTCACCGACAGCGACGAGATCAAGCAGGCGCGCAAGTCGATGCTGGAGATGCTGCTGGGGAATCATCCGTTGGATTGCCCGGTGTGCGACGCCGGCGGCGAGTGCGAGTTGCAGGACATGACGTTCTCTTATGGCGCCGCCGAATCGAAATTCATGGAGGCGAAGAACCACAAGGAAGAGCAGCAGTGGTCCCCAGTGGTGTTCTTCGACCGGCCGCGCTGCATTCTTTGCTATCGCTGCGTGCGGGTTTGCGGCGAGGGCATGGATGTGTGGGCTCTGGGCGTGCAGAACCGCGGCGTGAGTTCGCTGATCGCGCCTAATAAAGAAGATCATCTGGAATGCGAAGAGTGCGGCATGTGCATCGACATCTGCCCTGTCGGAGCGTTGACTTCCGGCGCGTATCGTTACAAGACACGGCCGTGGGAAATGAAGCACGTGGGCACGGTCTGCACGCACTGCGGCGACGGTTGCAAAACCACGCTTGGCGTTCGCCGATCTGACACCGGCATGGAGATCGTCCGCGGCGACAATCGCGACAAGAGCGGCACCAATGGCGACTTCCTCTGCATCAAGGGCCGGTATGCCTTCGACTTCGCGAATCATGAAGAGCGCCTGACTCAGCCGCTCATTCGCAAAGAAGGCAAGCTGACTCCTGCAACATGGGAGGAAGCGTTCGCTCTAGTCGGCAAGAAGTTCGCCGAAGTTCGCGATAAAGACGGCGGAGCGGCGATTGGCGTGATCGGATCGACGCGCACCACGAACGAAGAGGCTTATCTGCTCTCGAAATTCGCGCGGGTTGTGCTAAAGACGAACAACGTCGATCACCATCGCACGGCCGACTTCCCTGCTCTGTCGGCGGCACTGCGCGGCAAGCCAGACGCGGCCGCGAGCATGGCGGACGTCTACAACGCTCCGGCGATTCTGCTGATCGGGAATGATCCGAGTGAGCAGCATCCGTTGCTGGCCTGGCAGATCCGCAACAACGTTCGTCTGCATCGCGCGAAGCTCTACGTGATCAATTCCGAGTCGATCAAACTGCGCCGACAGGCCACTATTTTTACGCAGATTCCGGTTGGAACAGAAGGCAGCGTCGCGAGTTTCCTGTCCGGCGACGACGCTGCGGCCGAAGCGCTGGCGACTGAGGCAACCAATAGAGATTCATGGACCGCGCTCCGCAACCAGCTTCGCGGCGAGCAGAATCTCGTCATCATTTTAGGCTCCGAGATTCGCGGCAACGACATTGCGAGCCTCGTCGCTTTCGGATCCGGAGTTTCCGGCGCAAAGTTCATCAGCCTCGCAGACTATGCCAACTCGCGCGGCGCGGCAGATATGGGGCTCTATCCCGACCTTCTCCCCGGCTATCACCCAACTGTGGGAACCAGCGACTTCCATCAGGAGTGGGCGATTCCGCAAACCTCCGGCCTCGATCTCGCTGGCATGGTCGCGTCTGGCAAAAGCGGCAAGCTGAAAGCGCTGTACGTGGTTGGTTCCAATCCCGTCGCGCGCGGGAATATTGATCCGTTCGCGTTCTCCAACAGCTTTGTTGTCGTGCAGGACATGTTCCTCACCGAGACTGCGGTCATGGCCGACGTGGTGTTGCCCGCCGCCAACGCCTATGAGAAGTCCGGCACCATGACCAACACTTGCGGCGACCTGCAACTGGTGAAGAAGGCGGGCGAAATCTCCGGCACGAAATCCGATTTCGAGATGATCGTCCGCATCGCCGACGCGATGGGCTTTGAGGTTCGCAAACTGGTTCCGTTCGGTGGCGCCACACGCGCTGACATGGGCCAGTCCCGAGGAGCGCAGTCAGGCGAGGCCGATCGTCACGCAGTGTGGCTCGACATGCAGGGACTGGAGCCGAAGTTGAGCCCGCTCGATCCGATGGCGATTCTGGACGAGATCCAGCGCCTGGTTCCCGGCTACGACGTCTCGCGTGTGAATCTTCTGGCGGGCAACGTGGAGCATACATCGCTTACGAAAAGTGGCCCTGGCGCAGCGCACGCCGCGGAATCGATTTCCCCGGCCCACGACGGACTGTTTACGTCAGGCACGCTGGGGCGCTACTCCCGCACGTTGAAGTCAGTAATGGAGAGTCACCAAGTCCAGCCCGCTGAGGTCGCGGCAGACTGATGAGAGAATTTTTCGAATCCCTGGCCAATTGGTTCTTCGTGGATCCGATCCGGATCTACATTCTCTCGTCGGTGATCAAGTCGGCGGTCGTCCTGGTTGTTCTGCTGACGGCGGTCGCATACACCGTATGGCTTGAGCGCAAAGTCGTAGGCCACATGCAGAATCGGTGGGGACCCACGCGGGTCGGCCCATTCGGGCTGCTTCAACCGGCGGCTGACGGTATCAAATTTCTATTCAAGGAAGATTTGACCCCGCCGCACGTCTACAAACCTCTGTTCCTGGCGGCGCCGCTGATTGCCGTCATCTTTGCGCTCACATCGATTGCGGTCATTCCGTTTGGTAACGCGATCACGATCCGCGGTTACAGCATTCCTCTGCAGGTCACCGATGTGAATACGGGACTTCTTCTGATCCTTGGTGTCACCTCGATTGGCGTGTACGGGGTAGCGCTCGCAGGATGGTCGTCAAACAACAAATATTCCCTGCTCGGCGGCCTGCGCGCTAGCGCGCAGATGGTCAGCTACGAGATTTCCCTCGGCCTGTCGCTGGTGGGCGTTCTGATTATGTCGGGCAGCTTCAGTTTGCGCGAAATCGTGCACGCACAGCAAGGACATTTCCTGGGGATCATCCCGCGCTGGAACATTTTCCACGGTCAATTCATCGGGTTCTTTTGTTATCTAATGGCCGCCTATGCCGAGACGAACCGCATTCCGTTCGACCTGCCGGAAGCTGAGACCGAACTGGTCGCCGGATATCACACCGAGTACAGCGCGATGAAGTTTGCCATGTTCTTCATGGCCGAGTACGCCAACATGATTACGGTGGCCTGTCTGGCTACGTTGCTGTTTTTTGGCGGATGGAACGGGCCATTATTCGGGCCGCGGATTCTACAGGTGGTTTTGCCTGTGTTCTGGTTTGCGGCGAAGATTTTTGGGTTTCTCTTTTTGTATATCTGGGTGCGGGGCACACTGCCACGCTTTCGTTATGACCAGTTGATGTCGTTTGGCTGGAAGTTCCTGCTGCCGCTGTCGCTGATGAATCTGGTGGCGACTGCGATCGCTGTGGCCTGGTAGGAAAGCAGTTGCCGGTGGCTGGTGGCCAGTGATCAGTGTCGAGTTCTGCGTAAATAGAGTGTAAGAACTGATTTCATGAGCGTTCATCTAATTTTGTTTCTGGCCTTCGGGGCCGTCTGTGTAGCGGGTGCAATCAACCTTCTGGCGCAGACTCATCCTATTAATAGCGCTCTCTCGCTGATCGCGGTGATGGCCGCTCTCGCGGGCGAATACCTGCTGCTGGGCGCGGAGTTCGTCGCTGCGGTGCAGGTCATTGTTTATGCCGGAGCCATCATGGTGCTTTTCGTGTTTGTCATCATGCTACTGAACGCCGGGGTGGAGGAACGCACGCAGGGGAGCCGCGTTGCATTCTTGTTTGGCATCCCCAGCCTCTTGTTGGGAAGCATCCTGCTCGCATGGGTCGTGCTTCACCATTCGGGGACGGAAACAGTAGCGGTGGGATCTCTTCCCGGCGATCCTGCGACCATCGGACAATTGCTCTTTCACGAATTTCTGCTGCCCTTCGAGATTACCTCCGTTTTGATCCTGATCGCCATCATGGGTGCGGTGGTGCTGGCCAGCAAGCCTCCGACATCTCCGGCGGGCATATCTGCAGGGAGGGCCGACTGATGGTTCCTCTTTCCTATTACCTCTTGCTCAGCGGATTCCTGTTCGCTTGCGGCGTCGCCGGATTTCTGATCAAGCGCAACATCATCACGATTTTCATGTCGATTGAGCTCATGCTCAACGGGGTGAATCTTTCCTTCGTAGCCTTTGCCGCGCACTGGCACTCTCTGGCGGGACAGATCTTCGTCTTCTTCGTCATGGTCGTCGCGGCTGCGGAATCGGCCGTCGGTCTGGCGATCATCATTGCTGTCTACCGAACCCGCGAAACTTTGAACGTGGATCAGGTGAACCTGCTCAAACTATGACGTCCTCGCTCAATCTCTGGCTGATCCCGGTGCTGCCACTGGCGGGTGCTGCGATTAATGGCTTTTTGGGGAAGAAGTTTTCGCGGACTGCGGTCAGCGTCGTTGGCTTGTTTTTCTCGGGTGCGGCGTTCGCGTGGGCACTGTCGGTCGCCGCGCGGGTTTCATTTCCTCATGACCCCGAGCTCTTCGCTCACTGGATTCGCTCGGGCGGGTTCACTGTCGATTTCGCGTTTTATCTCGATCAACTCTCGCTGGTCATGCTACTGGTCGTGACCGGAGTCGGATTTCTCATCCACTTCTACTCCGTCGGCTACATGTGGGACGACCCCAGCTACTACCGCTTCTTCACCTATCTGAATCTGTTCATGTTTTTCATGCTGACGCTGGTCCTTGCCAGCAATTACCTGATGATGTTCATTGGATGGGAGGGCGTGGGTCTCGCGTCTTACCTGCTCATCGGGTTCTGGTTCACCAAAGATTCTGCGGCGTCGGCCGGGAAGAAAGCGTTCATCGTCAACCGCGTCGGTGATTTTGGATTTCTGATTGGCATCTTCCTGATCATTCAACATTTTGGCTCGCTGGATTTCACCAAAGTCTTCGCGCAGGTCGCGCCGCTGGCTCCGGAGACCGCCGGCGCGGGATTTCTTACCGCAATCGGAATTCTGTTGATGGTAGGAGCTTGTGGCAAATCGGCCCAAATCCCGCTCTACGTCTGGCTTCCGGACGCCATGGAAGGCCCCACGCCGGTCTCTGCGCTCATCCACGCCGCGACCATGGTCACAGCCGGCGTCTACATGGTCTCGCGTTCGCACCTGATCTTTGAACGCGCGCCGATGGCTCTGATGGTCGTCGCCGTGATCGGAACCCTCACGGCCCTGTTCGCTGCGACCATCGGCATCGTGCAGACCGATATCAAAAAGGTGCTCGCCTACTCCACCGTTTCGCAGCTCGGATACATGTTCATGGCGTGCGGCGTGGGAGCGTTTTCCGCCGGGATCTTTCACCTGATGACGCACGCATTCTTCAAGGGCCTGCTATTCCTCGGAGCGGGCTCGGTGATCCACGCTGTTGGCGGCGAACAGGACATGCGCAAGATGGGCGGTCTGGGCTCCTACATCTTGTGGACTGCAATCACGATGGGGATCGCGACCCTCGCGATCGCCGGGATTCCTCCCTTTGCTGGTTTCTGGAGCAAGGACGAGATTCTGTGGAAAGCTTACCAGGCAAATTGGATTTATTGGCTGATCGGCGTCATTACCGCATTCATCACCTCGTTTTACATGTTCCGTCTCTTTTTCATGACATTCCTTGGGGACTATCGTGGCATTCAGGTGGACGCGCATGGGCACGCCCGCGCCGCGGACGGGCATGACGGCCATGGCCACGGCGAACCACACGAGAGCCCGATGGTGATGCTGGTTCCGTTGATGATCCTCGCGGTGCTGTCCATCGTCGGCGGACTGGTCGGGATCGGCAACCGCTTCGAACATTTCCTCGAACCGGTGTTCGGCTCTGGTGCGGTCGCAGAAGCCGCGGGGGAGGCGGCAAGCAGCGCTAAGGAATACTTGCTGATGGGTGTTTCGGTCACGGTTGCGGTGTTGGGCTTCATTCTGGCGTATGTGCTTTACGTCATTAAGCCTTACCTCCCGCAGAAAATCGCGGACGGCTTGAACGGCTTCTATACGACCGTCTTGAACAAGTATTACGTTGACGAACTCTACGCCAGGCTCTTCGTTAAGCCGCTGATCGACGGATCGACCAGCATCCTGTGGCAGGGCATCGACCGCAAAGTCATCGACGACACGGTTAACAACGCGGCCGACGGCGCGCGCACTATTTCGGATAACGCCCGCCACATGCAGTCCGGCAACCTGCGCTCTTACGCCGGTTGGATCGCAGCCGGCTCTGCCGTTGTGATTGCCTTCATGATCTGGATGGGAGTGCGATGAACACCCTCGACCACCACATCCTGACGCTGGTGACTTTCGCGCCGCTCGCGGGAGCGCTGCTGCTTGTGCTTCTTCCCCGGCGCGATCGCGACATTCGGATTTTCTCGCTCGTTATCTCGTTGCTGACGTTTGTCCTCTCGCTGCACCTGCCCGTCTATTTCAAGAGGCCGCTCTACCTGGGCACGGGATTTCACTACGAAGTCGACATCCCCTGGATTTCGACGCCCAACATTCACTACCACATGGGCATGGACGGCATTTCCCTGTGGCTGGTGGTGCTGACCACATTTCTTACACCGCTGTGTGTGCTGATCTCCTGGAAGTCGGTCCACGACCGAGTGAAGGAATTTTTCATTCTTCTGCTGATCATGGAGACGGCGCTGATCGGGGTATTCACGTCGCTCGATCTTTTCCTCTTCTATTTCTTCTGGGAAGCTACGCTGATTCCGATGGCGTTGCTGATCGGCGTGTTCGGGCACGAACGCAAGGTCTATGCGGCGGTCAAGTTCTTCATGTACACCATGATCGCGTCGGTGTTTATGCTGGCGGCGATTCTGTGGCTCTACGCGCACACCGGCAGCTTTGATTTTGTGACCATCCGGGATCTGATCGCAAGCGGAAAAGTGCCTAACTTCGCTGCCGCCGCGCAGTGGCTCTTTCTGGGCTTCTTCGTGGCGTTCGCGGTAAAAGTTCCGCTGTTTCCGTTCCACACTTGGCTGCCGGACGCCCACGTCGAGGCGCCCACCGCGGGATCTGTTCTGCTGGCGGGTGTGCTGCTGAAGATGGGCACGTACGGAATGCTGCGCTTCAACCTCGGCCTGTTCCCTGAGCAGGCTCGCCACAACGCACCATGGATCATGATCATGGCGCTGATCGGCATCATTTACGGTGCGCTAGTCGCCATGGTGCAGCCCAACATGAAGAAGCTGATCGCTTACTCTTCGGTCAGCCATCTGGGCTTTGTAGTGCTGGGAATTTTCAGCTTCACCCAGGCGGGACTCAACGGCGCGATGTTCGTCATGCTGGCCCACGGAGTCTCGACCGGGGCGCTCTTCATGCTGGCGGGAATTCTGCACGAGCGCCGCCACACTTACGAGATCTCGGCCTTCGGCGGACTCGCAACTCCCATGCCGGTCTACGCGGCTTCCTATCTGTTCATCGTGCTCGCGTCGGTCGGACTTCCTTTGCTCAATGGATTCATTGGCGAGTTTCTGGTGCTTACCGGAGCATTCCAGGACAAGCCAATTTACGGAATCCTTGGCGCCACGGGCGTGATCTGGAGTGCGGGCTATCTGCTTTGGATGTACCAGCGCGTGTTCTACGGCAAAGTGACGAATCCCGCGAACAACTCTCTGCCCGATCTTTCCGGTTTCGAGAAGGCCGCGGTTTGGCCCTGCGCCGTTGCGGCCCTGCTGATGGGTGTGGCGCCGATTCTCTGGTTGGGCGCGATTGATCCAGCGGTACAGGCTGCTCTCTTGCCGTTCACCCAAGTCGTCAGCAAGGTGGTGGGACCATGATTCACCTCCCCGCTGCCTTGTTACAGCTAATGCCGCAAGCCATTCCTCAGGGTGTGGACTATCTTCGCATCCTGCCTGAACTGATCCTCTCAGTCTTCGGCGTGGCGGTTATGCTGCTCGATCCTCTGGTGGACGAGGAAAAAAGCCAGAAACTGCTCGGCTTCATCGCGCTCGGCGGCACAGTCGCTGGGCTTTTTGCGGCGTGGTATATGGCTCAGTGGCCCGGCCTCGCGTTCTCGAACATGGTGAAGATCGATGGCTTCAGCGTGTACTTCCATTTTCTGGTCATCGCCATCGCCGGCGTCGTCATTCTGAGTTCGTTCGAGTACATGGCGGTGCAACGGATTCGCGCCGGAGAGTACTATGCGCTCATTCTTTTCGGCGCGGTCGGCATGGCGCTGATGTCTTCGGCCATCGAACTGGTTTTGATTTTTGTCGCTCTTGAGATTTCGTCGATCTCTACCTACATCCTGACGGGATTTCGGCGCAACGAAGCATCGAGTAGCGAGTCCTCACTCAAGTATTTCCTGCTGGGCTCCTTCGCCACCGCATTCTTTCTGTATGGTGTGGCCATGATGTTCGGCGCCACCGGATTCACGAACATCGACCGCATCAGCCAAACGCTGCAAACTGGCCCCGTCCCGTTGCTGGTGTATGTGGCCATGGCCCTGATGTTTGTGGGCCTGGGATTTAAAGTCGCGGCCGCTCCCTTTCATATTTGGACGCCCGATGTTTACGAAGGCGCCCCTGCCCCGATCGTCGGGTTCATGTCGACCGCACCCAAAGCGGCGGCATTCGCTGTCCTGCTGCGAGTCGTTTTCACGATTAATGCTCCGGGACGGTTCTGGCTACTATGGATGGCGGCAGCACTTTCCATGACCCTGGGCAACGTGTGTGCGCTTGTGCAGACCAACATCAAGCGTCTGCTGGCGTACTCTTCGATTGCCCACGCCGGATATCTGCTGGTGGCCTTCGCGATGACCGGCTCGGAAAATTCGGTGGGCGGAATTTCCGCCGCTATGTTCTACACCGCGGCCTATGCCGCCATGAACGTGGGCGCGTTTGCCGTGGTCAGCCACTTCGCCAACGCTGGCGAGCGTTACGTGACTCTCGAAGACTACGAAGGCCTCGGTCGAACGTCTCCGCTGCTGGCCGCCACCCTGACGATTTTCCTGCTTTCGCTCATCGGCATACCAATGACTGGCGGCTTTTTCGCCAAATTCTACGTATTCAGCGCAGCGATGAAGGCCAACCTGAGCTGGCTCACGCTTATCGGTGTTGTGAACAGCGCCATCGGTGCTTACTACTATCTCCGCATTGTGGTTGTGATGTACATGCGCGAATCGCGCCGGCCGGTTCCCGTCAGCCCGGTCCCGTTCGGATTGGGCCTGGCACTGGCGATCGCCCTGCTGGCCACCCTATACCTCGGAATCCTGCCCGACCGGGTCCTGCAGATTGCCCAGCAATCCGCCCGCGAATTGCTCCCCCAGCAGACGTCTCCCGTCTCGGCAGACATCCCCCAAATGCGGCCACCAGCGCGGCTTCCGCAGCCCTGATTTTCTTGTGAAAAATACCCGAACGCGCATTGACAAGCACCTTCCCCGGCGTGCATCATGTCTGCACCCAAGTTTTAAGGTCAGTCCTTCTCTCTCAAGGAACTGACGGCGGCCTGGAGGAGAGCAAATGTCCAAATTGATGCATCGGCTTTGGTCGGAAGACGGGCAGGACATCGCGGAATATGCGGTGATGTTGGCGGTTATTCTGGTTCTGGTAGTGGGAACGGTGCGCTTGATCGGTTCGAATGCCAATACCGCTTTCTCAAGCGTAGCCAGTTCGCTGCAATAGCGAGTTATCTCCGGCGGTCGAGGCTACTTCGTTAAATTTGTATTGCAATGAAGACTTTTATGACACGATTTACTCCAGGCGCCGCATTTACCGCTTACTTCTGGTTTCCGGAAGCAGCGGCTGCGGAGCAGCTTGGAGTGAGGATGAGCCACTAAGGCCACCGAAACTAACAAGCTTCCACCGCAAGCCGCGATCCCGAGATCGCGGCTTTTGTTTTAGCGCCGAACGAATGCGCAGACCTTC
>Ga0210402_10003646_pt1 | contig 14331 bp, 16 predicted proteins | sample IncBWC7MmetaG_FD_161055 | JGI IMG/M metagenome (GOLD analysis project Ga0210402, IMG submission 161055) | Forest soil microbial communities from Barre Woods Harvard Forest LTER site, Petersham, Massachusetts, United States - Inc-BW-C-7-M | ecosystem: Environmental > Terrestrial > Soil >...
TTACCCAACGTGGGTAAGACAGAGCCTCGCCTCCAAGCCGTTGCAAAATCTAACCGTTAAGCCCCTGCTTTCTTTGCTAGCAGTAAACTCCCGCTAGGGGGAGTTTACAAGGGTCGACCCGGCGCCGCCAGTCAGGCTTAGATCGCGGACCGGACTGAGATGCGACCCATAACGGTCGGTGAAGCTCTTGGTAAGTTCCGCTCCGAGAAAGAAAATCTGCCCCGAATAGTAAACCCAAACGATCAGAATGACCATGGAGGCGGCGGCTCCGTAGGTTGATGCGAAGCTGGCTTTTCCCAAGTAGAGCCCGAGGAGAAATTTGCCCAGGGTAAACAGGAAGGAAGTGACCACAGCCCCCACCGCCACATCGCGCCACGCCAGACGCACATCCGGGACGACTTTGTAAATGGCGCCAAACAAGGCTGTGATCGTCAGGAAGGATAAGCCTGCGTTGACCATGTTGAGAGTCGCTTCCGAAACCGGCAGCATGCCGTTGAAGAACGTCCCAAGCGCCACAATCCCTGCATTCACCGCCAGCGATACAATCAACAAAAAGCCGATCGCCAGGACCAGTGCGAATGAGAGGAGCCGTACTCTTAGCATGTGGACAATACTTCGCAGCCCGGCGGTTTGGACCCGGGGTACGTCCCAAATCGTGTTCAGGGCGTCCTGCAGCTCGATCAATACTCCAGAGGCGCCAAAGAACAGCGTGACGAGGCCGAATACGGTAGCAATCACGCCATGGGCCGTGTTCCGTGTGCCTTGCAGCAGAGCCTGAATCGCCATGGCGCCTTGAGGCCCGGTTAACGCCCCGATCTGCGAGACCAGGTGGCTCTCGGCGGCCTTTGCCCCGAATGCCAGCCCACCAATGGCAACAACAATCAGCAGAAGGGGCGCCAGGGACAGAAGAGAATAGAACGCCAGAGAAGCGCCCAGACGGGGAGCATTGTGCCGGCTCCATTCCTGGCAACTCTCGGCGAACAGTTGTTTGATATCGAACCAGCGAAGCGAATGGAAAGGCTTTCGGTAGCGGTGCGCACCTCCGGCCGCGGTGTGAATCTCCGTACCACCCGGTTCCAGAATGTGCGGACTCATTTCCACGGCGGAGCCTCCATTCTCGTTGTCCACTTCCGTGCTCCTGGGGCAATTGCAGCAATTTGCGGGCCTAATCCGAAAGCTGGCGGCTGCCCACGGGAATGCTATCCTGTAAGGAGCGCTCACGCATGTCTGGTACACACCGTTTTCTGGTACACACAAAGTGAAAGTCGGTTTTGTAAGTCTCGGCTGTCCCAAGAACCTGGTCGATAGCGAAGTGATGATGGGTCAACTGGCCGCCAGGGGCCACGAGCTCACGCCACACCCCGATCAGGCCGATGTGCTGGTGGTCAACACGTGCAGCTTCATCGATCCGGCCAAAAAGGAATCGGTGGACACCATCCTGGAAATGGCGGAGTACAAGAAGGTGGGCCGTGCCCGGAGGCTGATCGTGGCCGGCTGCCTGGTGGAGCGGTATCGCGGCGATATTCGGAAGGATCTGCCAGAGGTCGATGCCGTGATCGGCACCAACGAGCTTGACAGCATCGTAGCGGTTTGCGAAGGGCTCCCGGCGCTATCTAATCCGCTGGAGCCGTACCTTTATCACGACCTCACGCCGCGCGTGCTGGCCACGCCGCGCCACTTCGCGTACATGAAGATCGCCGAGGGCTGCGACCATCCGTGCACGTTCTGCGTGATCCCGCAGTACCGCGGCAAATTCCGCAGCCGGCGCTTCGAATCGGTGATTTCCGAAGCCACGCGGCTGTTTCAACAGGGTGTGCGCGAGGTCAACCTGATTGGGCAGGACACTACCTGCTACGGCGAAGACTTCGGGCTGCATGAGGGCCTGGCCCAGTTGCTGGCGCGGCTGGCACAGATCGAAACTGCCAATGAAAAATGGATTCGCTTCCTGTACGCGTACCCAAATAAGATCACGCAGAACCTGCTGGATACCATGGCGGAGCACCGGGCGCTGGCCAAGTATATCGACATGCCGCTGCAGCATGCCAGCGCCAGAGTTCTGAAGCGCATGAAACGCGGCGCTTCGGGCGAGATCTTCCTGAAGCTGATCGAGCGTATCCGCCGCACCATTCCAGGCGTGGCCATCCGGACCAGCTTCATCGTGGGATTTCCGGGCGAGACGGCGCAGGATTTCGACGAGCTTTGCCAGTTTGTGGAAGCCTCCAGGTTCGATAACATGGGCGTCTTCGCCTATTCCGACGAAGACACCAGCGCCAGTTACGCGCTGGACGGCAAGGTGGACGGCCGCACCATCCAGAACCGGAAACGCCGCCTGATGGCGGTGCAGCGCAAAATCGCCCGCGCCCGCAACCGAAGTTTGGTGGGGTCCGAAGTGCCGGTGCTGGTGGAGGGCCTTTCGGATGATACCGATCTGCTGTGGAAGGCCCGCATGCAGACGCAGGCGCCGGAGATCGACGGGGTGACGCTGATCAACGATTTCGAAGGCGCTGAACCGAGCCCCGGCGAGATCCGCCGTCTGCGGATCACAGAGGCGCATGATTACGACGTGGTGGGGACGCTGCTCAGCCCCACCGAGGCTGCGCCGAAGCTGCCTTCGTCGGCGTTTCTCAGCTCAGGGTTTATTAACATCGAGCCCCGTGCCGCAGTTTTATGAAGTGTCCGATTTGCAAGAAAGTTGAGGTGGCGCCGGGCGCCCCGGAATTCCCGTTTTGCAGCGAGCGTTGCCGGACCATCGACCTGGGCAACTGGGCGATGGAAAAGTATGTGATCTCTGAGCCGGCCGGGCCGTTGGCTGAAATGCAAGATGAGGAAGACTGAGTCTTTTGTGGGGCAGGTTGTTAACCTGCGGCGGATTGGCAATCCGCCTGACGCCAGCCCCCACGAGCACCTCAGGGCGTGGTGTGGATGCCGGCAGGCGGATTAACAATCCGCCGCAGGTTAACAACCTGCCCCACAAAACCCATGCGGCTTAAACTAGCGTTCACCCTTGCTACCTGGTTCGGATGCGGCTATGCACCAGCGGCCCCGGGCACGGCCGGGTCGGTGGCGGCGCTGGCCATTGGCGTCGTTCTGCACCAATACGCGGGGTTCGCCTGGTGGCACTTCCTCATCCTGGCCGCGGCCTTCGCGGGTCCGGCCGTATGGGCCGCGGGCGCCGCCGCCGAAGCTCACAAAACCAAAGACCCGCAGTTCGTGGTGATCGACGAAGTTCTGGGCCAGTGGATTACGCTGGCGGGCGCCCGGACGTTCAACTGGAAGAGTTACGCGCTGGCCCTCGCCCTGTTTCGCCTGTTCGACATTTTCAAGCCGCCGCCGGTGCGCCAACTGGAGGCTTTACCGGCCGGCCTGGGCATTAACGCGGACGACGTCATGGCCGGGATCTACGCGGCGCTTGTGTTATTCGCGGCGGGATGTTTCAATCTGTATTAGTTATGGCGCTCCGGAAATCGTCCGATCCTAAACCCCAAATCTCTCAGGTTACGCCCCCAGCGGCCATCGCCGGCGGGGAATTGCAAATTCGGGGGAAGGGCTTCGCCAAGTCCGACCGGCCCCGGGTCACCATTGGCGAGGTGGGCGCGCCGGTCATCATTGGCTCCGATTCCTTCGTGATCGCGCGCGTGCCGGAAGGCGCCACGGCCGGCGAACTGGTGGTGGCGAACGGCGCGGGGGCGAGCGAGGCCTGGGCCTGCGACGTCGGCGTGCTGATCGCCGACAGCCTGCACCCGGTAACCAACCCGGCCATCGATTCGTTCGGCAATATTTACACCACGTTCAGCGGCTCGCGCGGGCAGAAGGTTCCGGTGGCGGTTTACAAGATCGACCTGAACTTCAGCATGAAGCCGTTTATCAACGACCTGATGAACGCCACCGCCATGACCTTCGACGCGCAGGGCATGCTCTACATTTCCAGCCGCTACGACGGGTTCGTTTACCAGGTGACGCCCAACGGGAACCTGTCGGTGTTCGTGGAAGGCATGGGGGTGGCCACGGGGATCGCCTTCGATGGCGACCGCAACCTGTACGTTGGCGACCGCAGCGGCACCATCTTCAAGATCAGCCCCAACCGGCAGATCTTTGTATTCGCCACGCTGGAATCTTCCATTTCCGCCTATCACCTGGCCTTCGGTCCGGACGGCTACCTGTATGTGACGGGGCCTACTACTTCGAGCTTCGACTCCGTGTACCGCATCTCGCACGAAGGCGAGGTGGAGGTATTCTACCGCGGCTTGGGCCGGCCGCAGGGCATGGCCTTTGACGAGGAGGGCCGGCTTTACGTGGCCGCCTCCATCGCCGGCCGGAAGGGCGTGGTGCGCATCTACCCGGACCGCCGCGCCGACCTGTTCCTCTCCGGCCCCGGAATTGTGGGCCTGGCGATCAGCCCATCGCGCGCCATGGTGGTTGCCACCACGAATGCGCTGTACCGCGTGGATGTCGGCATTAAGGGCCGTGCGCTGGTTTGAAGTGAAGAGACGTCTGAAGTGCGCCCGATGAACGCTGAAATCATCGCCGTCGGTTCCGAGATGTTGACGCCGCAGCGCGTGGATACCAACTCGCTCTACCTCACTGCCGAGTTGAACAACCTGGGCGTGGAGGTGGTCACCAAGTGCGTGATCGGCGACGACCGCGACCGCCTGGCCGACGCCATCCGGCGAGCGCTTTCCCGGTCGGCCATCCTGATTATTTCGGGCGGCCTGGGCCCTACCGAAGACGATTTGACGCGCGAAGCCGTGGCCCAGGCGCTGGACCGCAAACTGGTCTTTCGCGGCGAGATCGCCGAGGCATTGAAGCAGCGCTTTCTCAAGGCGAAGCGGGTGATGGCCGAGGTCAACAATCGCCAGGCATTCGTGATAGCAGGGGCGGAGATTCTTCCCAACGACCGCGGCACCGCTCCCGGCCAGTGGCTGGAAGAATCCGGAGCCGTGGCGATGCTGTTGCCCGGCCCCCCGCACGAGCTGAAGGCGATGTTCGAGCGCCAGTGCTTGCCGCGCCTGGCACGCCTGGTGCCGAAACAGGTAATCCGCACATTGTTTCTCCGCGTGACCGGCATGCCGGAATCGGACCTGGACCAACTGATCTCGCCGGTGTACAAGAAGTACGAGAACCCGGCCACCACCATCCTGGCGGCCAACGGCGATTTGCAGATTCACCTGCGAGCCCGCTGCAACAGCGAAGGCGAGGCGGAGCAACTGCTGGCCGAGGTGGGCGGCCCCATCGAGTTGCTGCTCGGCGATCGGTTGTACTCGCGCAATGGCGATCCGCTCGAAGCCGTGGTGGGCGATCTGCTGCGCAAGAGCCACGCCACGGTTTCGGTGGCTGAAAGCGCCACCGGTGGCATGCTGGGCGAGCGCTTCACGTCGGTGCCGGGCAGTTCGGATTATTTCACCGGCGGCTATATTACCTACAACGACGCCATGAAGATGGAGTTGCTGGGAGTCAGGCCGGAGATCCTGAAGGAGCACGGTGCGGTGAGCAAAGAGACGGCCGAAGCGATGGCCACGGGCGCGCGCCGCCGCACCAACGCAACGTACGCGCTCTCGATCACGGGCGAGGCTGGGCCGGAAAGGCCTGGAGTACCGGAGAGCAAGCGGGCGCCCGTGGGCACAGTTTACGTGGGGATCGCCGATGCCACGGGCGTTAACGCGGTGCACCGGCAGTTCTTCGGCGACCGCCAGCGCATCCGGATTTTCACCTGCCAGATGGCGCTGGATGTGCTGCGGCGGCGCATGACGGGAAGGTAGCGAGGGAAGCTATCAGCAATCAGCTATCAGGGATCAGCTTGAACCTAGCCGGCGCCGGCGCACCAGGGTTTAGCCCGAAGTTCCATGTCAGTCTAGGAACTTCGGTTTAGCTGACCGCTGAAAGCAAGCAACCGACTCACTTCACGAAAACTGCCACACCTGCCTGGCTCTTTATTCCTCCGGCCACAAGCACGATAGGCAAGTTACTGCCCGTCGGCGCATCCGTTGGAATCACAGCATTGATTTGCGAAAGCCCGGCGACTAGGCCCGGAGCACTACCCGCATACAGCACTTCCGCATTGCCGCTGCCGATCTGTACCGTTACGGGCGCCAGGTGGGTAGCGATACCCTTGACTATGGACCCGTCCGCGCTCGGTGTACTGAGAGCGCCAAGGCCGGTTGCGTAAATCATGACCACGGACCCACGTTCCGCTGGATTTGACGCGCTATTCAGGGAATAGTCCTGGTTGAGGATGGCTCCAGGTCCCGTACCTGTCCCGTTTTGGGTGAAAATCCCTGGGGCAATGTCGGATACCGGAAGATCGAGGGCATCGCCCCGAACGCCGTTACGTTCAACTTCGAGTTTCACGGTCTTCGCCCCTGCCACGCCGTATGGGACAATCGCTGCGACCTGCCCGTAGGAAACGTAGAGCAATGGCGCCGGTGCACCGTTGAAGAGTACTCTGGTGCCCGACAAAGCCGAACCGAACCCCCCTTGCCCATCGGGAACCATCTTGGCCAGAGCTTCTGGACCGAGGTCGGCGCCGAACACGGTAAAGATCTCCCCTGGCGAGACCGGACCAGCGGTGTACGCCGCCGCATTCACGATATTGTCGGAGCCTATTTTGTATGGGAGTACCGAAAGCCGGAAGCCCTGGCTTGCCTGGTTTCCTCCCGCTTCGTAAGCGTCCACGGTGAATGCATAATCGCCAGCGAACTTCGGGGCGCCCGCTAGGGATAGGGACTGGGCGCTAATTGCCAAACCTTCCGGTACACTACCGGACGAGACAATGAACGTGTAGGGTGCCAGGCCTCCGCTCAGAAGGACGGCGTTGTACGGTTGCGCAACGCGCGACTGTGGTAACGGGGACGCGAATTGGATCGGAGGCAGCTTTGGAAGAATCTTGACCGTGAAGTCATACCGAGAAGATCCACCAAACGGAAACCCTAGGGTAAATAGCACCTCAAATTTGTAAACGCCCTCCTTCTCAGGAGTACCTGTAACCGCAGGGACATATTGCTGATCGAATCCATTTTGTGCGGGAGCAACCATGTAAGCGCCTAGTTTTATGCCGGGAGGCAGAGGGCTTTCTATTTTAGATGAGGGATTCTCGCCCAAGTTCAACAGCGGGTAACTATAGCTTTCGCCTACATATCCGTCAGTTAAGGTGACGGCAATGAATGCGGGGGCAATAGTTAGCGTGATAGGTACTACGATTGACCTCCCGGCACTATCGCGTGCCGTTTCACTAAACTTGAAGGTCCCGTCCGTTGAAGGTGTTCCGGACACCATTGCGGTGGCAGTGTTGAATGACAGTCCAGGAGGTGCCGTGCCCGATGAGATCGAAAAAGCGTACGGAGGGCTCCCGCCGGACACAATGGGTGAACTCTTGTAAGCTACGCCGACTTTGCCAGCCGACACTCCTGGAGAAAATGCAAAGACAGAAAAAACCGTCAATTGATAGGATTTCTGAGCAGTCAGGCCCTTGGAATCTACTGCACGAATCGCTAATGAATAAGTACCTGCAGTGTTCGGCGAGCCGCTCAGAAGGCCGCTAAGAGCGTTGAACGCTAACCCAGGCGGCAACGAGCCGTTCAATCCCCAAGTATACGGCGACGAACCTCCTGAAGCGATCAGTTGGCATGAGTAGGCTTCCGAAAGCGTGCCATTGGGGAGGCTTACCGTGCTGATCTGCAAGGGTGCCGTCTGCGCCAGAGCAGCGCTAGCCGCTAGAAGACCGAGCGCCAATTGTGACCACATGCGATACACCCCTCTTGCTTGCACCATTCGGCTCAACTATAGCGCGCGTACCCGGCGGTTCCAAGTAACAGGAGTACCTGCTTAGTACCGGATTACCTGCCATACCGGACCTGCCGCACTTTGGTTTAATAGAAAGGAGTGGGCCAGGCAGCACCGGGAACCGCTCCGATGATCGAGGCTGAGTTTCCTACCCGGCTATAGAATTGCGCAAATTGGGGCGGCACTGTTTGGGCCGATAGTACCCGGTTGGTACCTTTGGTTCTACCTACACTCGTGTTGGATGTGCGAAGGTTGAAACTCGCTTCAGAGGGGGCGGGTAAACATGAAGTCAATTCTTCTTTTGTGGCTCGCGGCCTTTTATGCGAACAACACAGCTTCCCAAGCGGTGGATACCATCGAACCGCTTTTGCAGCAGAGCCGGGACATCTACCTCGGTGGCCCGCATACTTTGCAGAGGCAGGCGCAAGCCCTCGCCTACTTCGACGTGCAATGGGCATGGCTCAAATCTCCAGCCGGGTGTGGCGACAGACTTCTCGGAAAGGCCGGCGTCGCATGTCTTCAGGAGAGGGGAAGAACCGGACAGTATCCGTGGGAAGTTTGGTACCGGGACACCATCGTCACCAATTCGCTGAACCCGCAATAAGCGAACTGCGCCAAGGTCATACCGATGCCGAATCGGAATCCGCCGGTTCACCACTGGCGGATGCCTTCTCGAAGAAGATTTAAAACCACGAAGCGGCCGTGGCGCTCCACCACATGCACTTTACAACTTACTGGCATTCATCAGACGCTCCGCATCAGGCCAGCGATGGCAGCAGGCTTGTCTTTTCGCGCGTGGACGTGGCGTGAAGTCGTGGAGCTGGCAGATGCCGCGCGAAGGGCCGCTTAGGGAGTTGCCCTTCGCTTCGTCAGATCCTCAAGGAGTTCAATATATGGTGCCGCGGTCTTGGCCCACTCTTCCCGGAACTCGATAACCGAGTTTCCGAAGGCCACCACCGTTTTGCTGAAGGCGGGCCTATCAAGATCGTGAGCTTTCGGTAAGCCTGCGTATACGTGATCGAGCGAGTCAAGAACCCCGGGGGCCGTTTAGGCGGAGCCTGCTTGCAGGTGATCGGTGGCTGGTTTCACTCTGATGAACAGCGTCTGCCATTTGAGATGCTTGCCGGAGGCGGTGGGCCGCCCTCCCGGAAAAGTCTGATCCAGCAACTCGAGGTCAATGATCTCATCCGCCTTCATCAGGGTCCAGTTGGGTAGGCGGCGACTACTGGAGCCGCCAACCTGATACGCCAGCAGTTGGACGGAGCCGTTGAGGATTCCGTGATCGTGCGGTTCCAGAATTCGAATTCTGCCGTGATAGAGCAGCCGAATCATGCGCCGGTCTTCGATGGCGGTCCAGAGCAACGGATTCGGTTGCAGCAGCAACATCCACAACCATTTTGGCGCGAGTTCAGATCACGTTGGGGCCGCCAACGCGGAGGGCTCCGCGCCCTATTTCTCCCGGAAATAGGTCATGTCAAAATCCGACGAACGGAGGTGCGGCCGATCTCCAATCGGCGGGCGATCTCGGATTTGCTGACGCCGGCGCGATGTAGTTTGCGAATTTCAGAAGCGTGCCGCGCCGCGGTTGCCGGCCGGCCCAGTTTCTTGCCGTTCTGTCGGGCGTGGGCCAGCCCGGCGCGCACGCGCTCCCTTAGAATCTCCCGTTCGAACTCCGCGAATACTGCCAGTAGCGCGGCCATGGCACGACTGGCTGGGGTCGTCAGGTCCAGCGCCTCCGTAAGCGAGACGAAACTGACGCCGAGGTGCTCCAGTTCCTGCAGAGTTGCCAGCAGGTCCGCCACTGATCGGCCCCAACGATCCAAACGCCACACCAGCACGACATCGATCTCGCGGCGGCGCGCCGCCTCCAGCAATTTCTCGCGCAGTTGCCGTTGGGATGCACCGCTGCCGACCTCCTTGACCTGCAGGGTTATCGTCCAACCGCGCCGGATGGCGTATTCCCGCAGGGCGCGGATCTGCAGTGGGACGGTCTGTTGGTCAGTGGTGGAAACGCGGGCGTAAAGGCCGGCGCGAATCATCGCCGGTTTCCGTGCCTGGCCAAAAACCCTCGGCGATTTGGCCTTTTCAGGTGCCCGTTTGGCGGCCATTTCGGCGTCTCGCTCCCGCATGGCCGAATACTATCCTTTTCGGCCATGCAATCGCACCATCATACTACGCGGCAACCGTGGTGAGCCGCGCCAGCGTCGCGCGGTAGTTCCAGGGCATCCACTCCGAGGGGTCTTGCTTCAACTCCCCGGCGTGCCGCTGCAACTCGGTGAGGTAGTCGAACGGGTTCGCATCATTGAGCTCGCATGTGTGAATCAGGCTCATGAACAGATCCCCCATCCGCGCCCCGTTCCGGGTCTTGTAAAACAGCGAGTTCTTGCGATGCAGTATGGCCTTCTTCAGCGCCCGCTCCACGATGTTGTTGTCCAGCGGCGCTCCCGCCTTCCGCAGGAATAGAGTGAGTTTCTCCCAGTGCTTGAGCAGATATGAGATTGCCTGGCCCAGGCCCGAGTTCGGCTCTACTTTCCTTTCCTCGAACTGTGCGCCCAGCCATGCATGCAGCTTTTCCATCACCGGCCCGCTATGCTCCTGGTGGAACTGGAGGCGCTGTTCCGCGGACAGGCCCTGCATCCGCGCCTGATCATCATAGCCGTAGACTTCGCCCAGAGTCTCCAGCACGAACCGGCACGGCTCGGGGAAGTTCGCGGTCACTTCCACGAAGTTCCGGCGGCCATGCGCCAAACAGTTGGCCAGCAGCGTGGCCAGCGGGCCGGCCAGCTTCGGTACATTCCTCGACAGTGCGTCGCACATCTGGATGGGCGGCGGCAGGTCTGCGGGCCGCTGCTTCAGCACCTCGGCCAGATTCTCGCCGGCGTGTTTGCACCCGGTGGAAAACAGCGCGATGCGGCGCCCTTGGCAGATCCATACCATCCCGCTGGTGAACACTCCGGTCCGCTCCGGAGAAATGTCCGCATCCCGGTCCAGCGACAGCACGCGCATCGAAGTATCGTCGTTGTGCACCACTTCGCCGCGCGCCGCCTGGCGAGTCAGTTCCTGTAAGGCGGGTTGCAGCGTGACCGCGGTTTCCGCCACGATCTCGCACTGCGTCGCCACCGGCAGCGGAATGCCCAGGCTCTCTTCCAGACCTTGCAGACGATACCACGGAAACCCGCTCCCGTAGCGCAGCATGGCGATCATGCTCGTTGCCGTCTCGTCGTACTTCTTCTCGCCTACGTCTTCCGGTGCCGCCGCCGTAAACACGTCCCCGCACAGGTGGCACCTCAGCTTCTCCAACTCATACACTGTCGCGGCAATGGGCGCCTGCCCTTTGATCCGCACCAACACACCAGGATCGCGCTGCGGATATACTTTGCCGCCGCACTGCCCATTGGGACACGGATCTCCCGCCTTTAACGACGCGTGCGGAACTGGCACCTTGCGCGCTCCGCGATACGCGGCAGCCCCGTTGCGCCCGTGCCCGGCCGCCGCAGTCTTCGGGGCCTGCGCGGTGCTGGTGCCCGAAGGTTTAGGTTTCTTCTCGTCAGTTTTAATGCCTGCCTGCTTCAACACTTTCCCGGTCTTCTCGGTGCTCGAGTGACACAACAACCGGCGCAACGAGGCCAGAGTCGCTTCCTGATTCTCCAGCAACTCGGTCACGTAGCCCAGCGTGCGGATCGCACCTTTCAGCTTTTGATAGCCGTCGTCTGCCAGCGCCGGCTTGGCTTGCTCCAGCAATGCCTCCAACTCCTCGGTGGAGACGTCGATGCGCTCTATGGGCGGCTGCATGCTTCCATCGTCCCCAGCAACTGCCGAAACCGCCGCGTCAGCGGATAGCCCAGCACTTCTTTGATCGAGCGGTTCGGCCGGCCGGTCTGATCGTCCTTGCCACGTCCCGTGGTGCGCCCCAGCAGTACCCAGTTTGCCGCCCGATAACAGGTGCCGCGAAACCGCTCCGGGTCCACGAAGGTTTCCAGAAAATAGATCGGGTGCTGGTAGACGCGTTCCCAATCCTGTGACAGCCGATGGGCGATGCGGCTGAGAATGTGCGAGGCCAGGTGCGGCACCTGCACCCAGGGCAGAATCAGAAAGCGCGTGTTGTAGGCGATGAACCGAATGTTGCGCCGCCGCGCTTCCCCGCTCCAGCCGATGTAGCGGTCCCGGCTGCCCAAGTGCCGTGGCGCCGAACTCCACGCCAGACAGGCAATCGGCCGCTCCTGCGCCCACACCAGATACTTCAGGTGCTCGCCCACCGGTTGCTCGTAGCCGAGGTAGTGGTGAGATTCCATCAGGCTGTTGAACAGCGGCTCTTCCGACGTGCGCCGCACCTGCTGAAACTCGACCGGTTGCAGAGGGCGCAACGGGCTGTGGATGGGCGTCGTGTCGATCGACAACGCTGGTGGCCGAGTCCGCTGCACCAGGGGGTTGGGGGGTGTGTAGCGCACTGGCGGCAACGCAATCTCACCGGCCCGGTGCAGCATCAACAACAAGCCGCGACAGACCATGTCCCGCGGAGCACCGTTGGCCTGTTGCCATTGCCAGGCGTCACATAATTTCGCCGACAGCGCCCGCCGGCTGTCTCCTGGATGTGCGGCGATCAACTGCCGAATGAAAGCCACATCGTCGGCGCTAATCTCTCGCCCCCGGTAGCGCAGCGGAGCAGACATGCCTCAGTGTGCCAGAGTCGAAAATGGAACGCAAGGGGTAAATGCGATTTCTTTTATAGGCTCACGCGGCGCCACACGGGTGCGGCTTCGGCATCCGGATTACCCGCCGCCAGCAGCAACTGCGCCTGGTGAGCCTGCAGCGTCCGCGCCGGCTCTTTTCCGGTCGGCCACCACGCAAATCGCCCCTGTGACAGGCGCTTCTGTGCCAGCCAGAATCCTTGACCGTCATAGACCAGGATGCGGATCGAAGTGCCTCGCCGATTGCGGAACAGAAACAGGCATCCCGAGAAGGGATCTGCCTGGAGCTTGTCCTGGCACAGCCGGGCGAGTGAGTCGATGCCCTTCCTGCCGTCGACCGCTTCGATCGCCACCAGGATGCGCATTTGCGGTGTGATCTGGATCACGCCGACTCCCACAACACACGGCTCAATCCAGCCAGATCAGGCGCGGTGGCCCCTTTCCACTGGATGCGCATCTTGCCGCGCGGACCTTCCAACTCGATCAGGCACTCCGCTGGACTGACTGGCTGTGCCACCAATTCCAAAAACGTTGGCGTCTGTGATGGTGCGCCTGGAGCAGCAGCGGATTCCGTCATCCGCTTGAGCTTGCTGTACTCCAGGTGCAACACCTTCGCGGTGCGGAAGACCCCGTGCTCCCGGGCCACCTCCGCGGCTGCGGCCCACAAGGCCTCGGGGATCGGCAACCGGCCTTGGTGTCCATTCCGCCAAGCCTCAAAACGTCGGCAGACTCTCCGCATGCCAACTGGAATCTCAAGCGGTGTTTCGGTGGCCATAGCCGGTCCTCCTGGCCCCTGTCGGGGCACGACCGACGTTACCAACTACGGGCAGACGGAATCATGCAGGCTTACCGAAAGCTCACGAAGCAACAGTCGCTCGGCTGCTTGTTCGTATCGGAAGATTAGCCTTTCAGTTTCTTTCGGATCGTGGCCAACCACTCCAGACATAAATTGCTCATTGATGGTTAGGAACTGAGATTGGCCGCCCACGTTCGGGGCCTGACGCTTGGAGGCGCCGAGTGCCTGCATTGCGACGATGACTGCATCCCGTACGCGCATTAAGCTGCCTCGATTATGTGATTGCCAACATACCATCCGCTCCCCAGGCATCGGAACTTATCGACTGGATAGACAGACGGTCCACTGGTTGCGAGCAATTCCCGGGCACCGGACTTCAACGCGAAGGCCACCATCAACTCAAAGCGCGCGGCGTCTTTCTCATCAGCAGGTCTGCTATCCACGTAGCCCTCATGGATGGACCGAACTGCTCTCCGGATGATGGCGCGGACCTCTTTCACCGTGTAGGAACGCTTGCGTCCAAGATCAAGAGCTGCTCGGCAGTCCTGAATTGCCATCTTCCCATTCGCCTCACTTCCTGCCAACGCGAAGGAAACCGCGCCTCCGCGAAAGAAGTGGGAGAAGATCTTCTCTTGGTAGACTTTCGATCCTCCCGACCACTCAGTGTCCGAACACAGCAGGATGCCGTCCTTGACTTGGAATCCGGCGATAATCGTCACGGCTTTCTCCTTGGAATCTTCCAAGGATACACCTGCATAAGCGGTCGCGCAGAGCAGCTGCGCAGAAGACCCCAATACCGAAGATTGGCTTGCGGCAGATCGGGAAGCTGCGCGGCAGTTGTTTATCGCCGCGGGGAGGCGGATTGCCAATCCGCCGCAGGTTACCAACCTGCCCCACAAAGGCTGGCTTGTATTCTGGGAAACGGCGGAGACACTAACATCAATTATCACCTTGAAGCCATCGCCCACGCCGTCAGACCTGAATCCGGCGTGAAGATTGCAATTTCAGACCTGGATCGGTTTCAGTCGGTGAACCTTTCGCAGGATGTCATTGGCCAGATCCTGTAGCTGC
>Ga0210402_10003647_pt1 | contig 14331 bp, 14 predicted proteins | sample IncBWC7MmetaG_FD_161055 | JGI IMG/M metagenome (GOLD analysis project Ga0210402, IMG submission 161055) | Forest soil microbial communities from Barre Woods Harvard Forest LTER site, Petersham, Massachusetts, United States - Inc-BW-C-7-M | ecosystem: Environmental > Terrestrial > Soil >...
TGGCGGAGGGCAGCGTCGCCCGGCGGCTACCGTTAGTTAGTCCCGGCGGCTAACGGGCGGGAGCTACTTAGCCAACGCCTCTGATGTTCCAGTAGGGAACACATCCGAACGGGTGAGTTTTGGTACTGATTGGTACCGAGCCGCGAGTTCATGGGTCCAGGAACGATCACCGGCCGCAGGCGCTCTTCCAACCTGGTGGTGGGCTTGGCGGCAGTGCTGGCGGCATCGATTCCGGCCGGGGCCGCGGAGCGCAGCCGCATTCTAGCTCTCCAGAATCACGTGGGCCATTCCCATTTCCGACGTGTGGGTGAGTGACAAGGCCACATTCCTCACACCCAGCCTGTCGGCAATCTGCGCAGCCACTCCGTGGAATTGCAGCGTGGGCTTTCCGGATGGCAGGTTGGTGACCTCGAAGTCCCGCCAGGTGACGCCGTGGCGCCAGCCGGTGCCGATGGCCTTCATACCGGCTTCTTTGGCGGCGAAGCGGGCGGCGTAGCGCTCGTACTTGTTGGCTTTGCTCTCCACGTAGGCGATCTCGGCGGGTGTGTAAATGCGATCGATAAACCTGGCTCCAAAACGCTCAATCGAGGCCTTGATGCGCCGCACTTCGGCCAAATCGACGCCTGTCCCGACGATCATTTCAATTCCACCCCCGAAGTCGTAATCGTCAGCCGGCCGTGCTTCACGCCCTTGGTGCTAATCAAAACGTCGGCGACCTTCCGGACCACGGAGGACTTGCCGCGGACCACCAGCACCTCCAGGCAATTGTCGTGATCCAGGTGAACGTGAAGAGTGGAGAGTATCGAATGGTGGAACTCATGCTGAATCCCGGTCAGCTTCTCATTCAGCAGCCGGACGTGGTGATCGTAGACCAGGGTTACGGTGCCGACCACATGGCTGTCGGGTGACTCCCAGGTCTTCTCCACCAACTCGTCGCGAATCAGATCTCTGAATGCCTCCGAACGATTGGTGTATCCGCGCTGGCCGATCAAGTGGTCGAACTTGTCCAGAAGGTCGGAATCGATGGCGACGCCAATCCGGCTGAGCCCGCTCATGCGTACACATATTAGCACTTGCCACATTGGTAACACTCGCGGACAACATCGCGTGCCACGATTATAGGCAATCGTGCTACCGTGGAAAACCCCGTGTACATACCGTTACCGCAAGCCAAGAGCCTGTTGACTCACGATATCCCGCTCGCCCGGTCGATCCGCACCTGGGCCGTTTTCTTCCAAAATGGAACCATCGGACCGACCACTGAGCAACCCGTGACTCGCTTCCGTTGGAACTTTGCCTTGGAACCGGCTAAGTCGAATCGCTGACCCCCAACCGTGTTGATCACCGTGAGGCTACTCTTAGCTGGCTCAAGGTTTGTTCTTACGATACTCGTTCCAACGTTTGCGCTGGGCAGCGGCGATGCGCTTCCGGGCTGCGGCGCTCAATTGGCGCCTGGCGCGCGGTTTGGCCGATACCTTGGTGGCGGCAACGGTGCCGGCACTATTGGCGACACCAGGCTTGGTCCGCTATCCGCCGAGGAGCGAATGAATCTCTCGGATCTTTTCGTCGATTCTCTGTTTTTCGAATTCATAACCGGCGCAAGTCGTTATATTTTAGTCTCTGTTTTACCAGAATTTCACATTTATGATAGAACTTAACTAATATGAGGCTTGTCATCCAAAGAGTAAGCGAAGCCAGCGTGGTAGCCAACGGATCTACCGCTGGATCTATACGTGCCGGGTTGCTTATACTACTGGGGGTGGCAAAAGGCGACACCACCGCTGACGCAGACTATCTGGTCGAAAAGGTCCTCGGACTCAGAATTTTCGCGGACGATGGCGGCAAAATGAACCGAAACGTGCAGGAGGCGAATGGAGCGCTCTTGATTGTGTCGCAATTCACGTTGTACGGAGATTGCCGCAAGGGACGCCGCCCCAGTTTCGACCGGGCAGCGCCGCCCGAACTGGCCCAACAGCTTTATGAGTACTTTGTTCAAGCCGCCCGCCGGGGATCGGTGCCCGTGGAAACCGGAGTCTTTCAGGCGTCGATGGATGTCCGTCTAACTAACCGGGGTCCTGTTACTATTATGATGGACTCCGATGATCGGCTAAAGAAGGTGATCGGCCAAAGAAGTTGATCGACTAAGAGACGCGATCGAACCAGAAAATGATTGAGACTTACGGTTACGCACGCGCCGGTTTCTTGGGAAATCCAAGTGACGGGTACTTCGGCAAGACACTTTCGTTTGCCATGTCCAACTTCCGGGCTCGCGCTCTGGTATATCCCAGCGGCCGTTTGGAAATCAAGCTTTCGAAGGCCGATTTACCGGTTTTTGAAAACCTGGATGACCTTTACCGCACCACCCGCTGGCGCGGTTACTACGGCGGTATCCGAATCATCCAGGCCCTGATCGTGAGGCTGATCGAGTATTGCCGGCAACAAGGCTTTGCGTTGCCCGATCGCAATTTCACGCTCGAATATGAGTCAAACGTTCCCCAGCGGCTCGGTCTGGGCGGATCGAGCGCCATCATCACGGCCGCGCTGCGTGCTTTGTGCGAATACTACGGCCTGGCAATCCCTCTTCCCATTCAAGCCAACCTGGTTCTGGAGACAGAGACGCGCGAGTTGGATATGCCGGCCGGTCTCCAGGACCGCGTGATCCAGGCATATCAGGGCATGGTCTACATGGATTTCTCGCGCCACCTGATGGAGTCGCGGGGTTACGGCGAGTATGAGCGCATGGATCCGGCTCTACTGCCGAACATGTATGTGGCTTATCGCACGTCACTGAGCGAAGGCACCGAAGTGTTCCACAACAACCTGCGGGAGCGCTGGCGGCGCGGAGATCCGGAGGTTATACGCGCCATGGAGACGTGGGCCGGATACGCCGCCGAAGGCCGCGATTGCCTGCTGCAACGCCGATACGGCAGGCTGGACGAATTGATCAATGCCAACTTCGATCTGCGCGCCGGCCTTTATCAAATCGACCAGGGCAACCTGGAAATGGTTCATGCCGCCCGCAAAGCGGGTGCGGCCGCGACATTCGCGGGCTCCGGCGGAGCGATTGTAGGGACTTACACTGACGAGGAGATGTTCGCCAAGCTCACGCAGGAACTGCAGGAGATCGGCGTGGCGGTGATTAAACCAAAGATAGTCGAGTAGTATTGTGGGGCAGTTGTTTGGGGGGCAGGTTGGTAACCTGCGGGGGATTGGCAATCCGCCTGCCTCGAGCTGTCGGTGCACGCCCGATCATTTTGCCCGGTCCAGCGGTCGACGGATTAGCAATCCGCCGCTCTCTCGAAAACGTCCGTCTCGGGCTTGGTTAATTGGTGGCCGGAGCAACGGGTTTCACCTCGATCATATAGCCGAACTTCTTCATCTGCCGTGAGTATAGCGCGATATCTGATATCCTGAGTCACTCCTATGAGAATTCTCGTGGCGCTCCTGGCACTGCCGGCATTGGCGACGGATATCCCACGAACCTGGGAGAAATCCGCTGTCGAGACATTGGAGCTACCATTGGCGAAACCGGAATTCTCGCCGGCTCACATTGATAAGGCAGCCTACTACGGCATCCCGGAGCGAGTGATCTACAAATCTTACAAGGTCTATGCGCCCGGGCGCGAACCCACGGGTTATGCGGAATGGCTCAGGACGGTCGAACCGGAAGTCGCATTTGACCCGTTGTCCAGAGAAATCTTTTTGGGAACCACGTTACAGGACTTGTGACGCGCTACACTAGCTCTGACTGGACGCAAGCAAGGACCTATACCAGCGATCATTGTTCAGATTCAACGCAATCTTCTCGGTGGGAGCCAACGCCGGCGAGTAATACGGATCAGGGCTGCGCAGCAAATCCGCCCAGCGCTCGTAGAACCGGTATCGCTCTTCAAATCGGACGATTCCCGGGCGGCTCTGGCATTCGGCGTGAATGAGGCCGGGAACCGGAACGCAGATCACCCGGTATCCATGGGAACGCACGCGGAAACAGAGATCCACATCATTGTAGTTGTTCGGAAATAGGGTGTCGAACCCGCCCAACCGGCCGAAAAGGTTCTTGCGGATCGCCAGGCAAGCGCCGGTCACTGCCGAGACATTCCGGGTGGCGAGCAGCCACGGCCAAAGCTCGCTCGATTGCATGTAGCGCCCGACATGACCAACCCCGTCGCCAACTCCCGCCACAATGCCCGCGTGCTGCAGTACCCCCGAGGGATACCACAGGACGGCCCCCGCCACTCCCACCTCTTCACGGGACACTTGCTCGGCCAACAGCTCCGCCCATTCTGGCGCGGTGGCGCGAACGTCGTCGTTTAGAAACAGCAGGCCGGGTGTTTCCGCAATACCGGCGCCGAGATTGTTCATCGCGGCGAAGTTAAAGGCGCCGCGGAACGTCAGGCCGGTCGCTCCCGCGCGTTTGATTACGGACTGCAAGGACGGATTCGGTCCGCACTCTTCATGGGCGACCACTACGATCTGCCGCAGCACCAGGTCCGCCCTCGCGCGCAGAGATGCCAGGCAGGTTTCCAGCAGGTCCGGCGACTTCGAGCAGATGATGGCAGTAAGTTCCCCGGGCGAGCGCTTCCGCCGGAAAACGAACGTACCGGCACCGGGGCCGGGCACGCAGGTGGAGTCTGTCTGCTCTCTCCTCATGACTGCATCCCCAACCGCTTGTGCGGCGGCATCCGCCGCTGGCCGATCAGGCGAGGGCGGAAGGCGGTGGTACAGCACTCTTGGAATGTGACAGACGCGCAAGGGCTCATCGGCAAGGCGCAACACGAGATCGAGCAGGTGCGCGTCGCCGTAGTCGCTGGATAAGCCTCCGGATTGCAGGAAACGCTCCCGCCGGATCGTGAGCAGATGCCCCATATACATGCAGGACGTGAGCAAATCGGGGGACCAATCTGGCTTGAATATGGGCCGCACGCGGCGCCGTTCCTTATCGAGCGAATCTTCATCGGCGTAAAGCACGTCAAACGTGTCCTGCTGCAGCGCCTCGGCCACGCAGTAGAGCGCCAGCGGCGCGAGCGTTCCCATTCCTTGCATGACGGAAAGATACTCTCCAGAGGCCACATTGGCCGCCCTATTCAACGCCTGAGCGTCATCAAGAGCATCTCCCGAAACACAATGAACCGGCCCGCACAATTCGGAAACTCGGGATTCGCAGTCCGTGTTGACAGCCGCACAAACTTCCCAATTTTCGTATGCCTGCCCCCGCAATGACTCCAGAACCTCCCGCATGGTTTCGCCATTTCGGGCCACCATGATTACGCTGATCCTGGGCCTCTGAGTCCAGCTATTCGAAGCCGCGCGCGCCTGCTCGAATGAAGGCAGACCAGCCAACTCATTGGCTACCCATTTCGCATATCCGTCAGAGTCCCGTGCTTCCTGTCTATACCGTGCCGGCAACCTACTCTTGGCCGCCCGGAACATGCTCGAGCCAACTGCGACCGTCCGGTTGAGCACGGTGAATACCCTGCTACGTTCCACTCGCAGCAGGCGATCGTCCAGCAAGGCCTGCTGGACCCTCAGATTGCGTTCCGCTTCCGCAAGCCTGTCCAGGCCGGTTGCGATTTGCCCGAGGGCCTCCACTAACAGGGGACCGACGACTTCCGGCATCTGCCCTCCCGCCACTTGGGCCCGTTTCAGGATCTCCCGCGCCCGCGCAATCTCATCGTCTGCCATACAATCAGTCATTGTCGCATGTAGCGCAGCTTATTATCGCATGCGAATTGTTCAATACAAGCTGATTATGAACCCTAGCTACTCCCCGGCGCAAAATTCCGTTTTCCCGGCGAGAAGATAGAGGGGGATGCCAACTCGGCTGGCTGTCGAAACGAACAAACCCCGCCGGTTTCGCGACCGGCGGGGCAGCTTCGACTAAAGGTATTAGTATTGCTGAAGCGGATGGTTGAGTATGCAAGCCGCGAGCAATTCGGCTAAGTGCGGAGACCATTGCCCGTCCGATGTTGATGAGATTGTCCGCGATGACTCCCAAACCAACCCAACGCTTGATTCCATCGTCACCTTTGTAGCGCGCAGTAATGACACCCACGAGTCCACCACGGACCCCGACGCGCGCCTGGCGAGAAAAAGTAGAGGCCATGCAGCGAAGCTGGCATATTGCGGCACTGTGATGATCGAAAACCATAACGGACTGGTGGTAAACACAGAGTTACTGCAATGCAACGGCACCGCGGAGCGGGATGCAGCACTGCTGATGGCCGAGGTTTTCACGTTCACGGCCACCGCCCACAATCTGGTGCGTATGCGGAATCTGACCGCGCTGGCAGTCAGTCTGTATAAGTCATGGGAGAGCTGCGTTTTGACTTTGCGAAAAAAGGGTGTTTCGGGGCCTGTACTCCCCCTACGACGGGCCCCGCGGGAGGTTCTATGGCCTCTAATGGCCTCTGAGGGAAACCACGGAAAAGGACGCCTGTCATCCGGCGCCGTTTTCAGCAGCCTGTTAGAAAACAAACTACACAGCTTCAATGTTTTTAAGCCGAATGTTCGGGAACTTAATTGAAGTCGACCCCACTTGCCGCTGTCCCCAACGAGTCCGCTCCCCCAAATCGGTTAAGCACCCGCCCACCCCCCTCCGTCCCCATCCCGTCATCATGCTACAGTAATGGGTGAATTTACTCTCATGCCGTCCCAGGGCCGACAGGTGACACTCCAGCAACCGGACGCCGCCGTAGTCTGGCGCGGCGATCTGCTTTTTCTCCTGGAAAGTTTGATCCTGAAAGACTTCCGAATCCGTTACCGGAACATGTCCCTGGGAGTTCTGTGGTCGCTTTTGAACCCGCTCATTATGATGGGAGTACTGACTTTCGTTTTTACGATGGTCTTCCCCAACCCGAAGAAGCAATTTCCGGTCTTTGTGCTTTGCGGGCTCGTGCCGTACAACTTTTTTACGATTGCGTGGATCAGCGGCACCACCTCGATCGTCGATAACGCCAGCCTGGTAAAGCGGATCCCTTTACCGCGCGAGATCGTGCCCATCGCGGCTGTGCTCTCAAACTGCCTTCACCTGTTGATTCAGATTTTCCTATTGCTGGCATGCGTCTGGGCATTTGGCGGCAGTGCAAATATCCAGTGGCTCTGGCTGCCGCTGCTCTGGTTGCTTGAGATCGTTTTTGTCTGCGGGCTCGCGCTCGTGACGTCCGCGCTTAACGTGTACGTTCGCGATATCCGCTATATCGTCGAATCCATCAACACAGTGTTGTTCTGGCTGGTTCCCATTTTTTACGGCTTCGAAACCGTTCCTCGAAAATTTGTCGAGTTTTACCAGTTCAACCCGGTTGCGGCGTTGGTCCTATGCCTGCGGAACATTCTCCTCGAGGCTACGGCGCCGCCCATTGCGACCATACTGAAACTCGGTGCTGTCGCATTCGCCACATTTGCTTTTGGAACCTTCGTATTTCGCAAAGCGAAAGATGCTTTTTACGAACACATTTAGAATATGTCAGTCGTAGCCTTCCAGGGCGTTTCGAAATATTTCTACCGGCACGGCGGCCAGATGCTGATCCGCGATCGTCTCCGGCACCTGCTGAGGCCCGAGCCTCGCGAGCGTTTCTTCGCTCTGCGGGATGTCTCGTTCACGGTCGGGCACGGCGAGAGCCTGGCGATTGTCGGCCAGAACGGCGCAGGCAAGAGCACGCTGTTGAATATCGCGACCCAACTCTGTTCGCCGAGCGAAGGCACGGTACGGATCACCGGCCGCGTGGCTGCGCTCCTCGAACTGGGTGCGGGGTTTCATGGAGACCTGACGGGCACCGAAAACGTGCGGATCAACGCCGCGCTACTCGGGCTTACGCGGCAACAGGTGAACCAGCGGTTCGACAGCATCGTGGAGTTCTCGAGCATTGGCGACTTCATCGATGAGCCGTTGCGCACCTATTCCTCGGGCATGCGCATGCGGCTTGCCTTCTCCGTTGCCGTCAATGTGGATCCCGACATCCTGATCATCGACGAGGTTCTCGGAGTCGGAGACCAGCAGTTTTTCGCCAAGTGCTTCGAGAAGATTATGGAGTTCCGGCGCGCCGGCAAGACGCTGCTTTGCGTGTCCCACGGGCTCCAGTCCCTGGAGATCCTCTGTGATCGCGCCTTGTGGCTGGACCACGGCCGCGTAGCGCGGACCGGACCGATACGCCAGGTCATTCAGGCTTACTCGGAAGCTTCGGGAACTTCGACCCCGGCAGCCGCTACTTATGGATCCACGCAAAATTGACTTAAACAAGTTGAGGCGCCACTCAAGCAATATGCCTATGGCGCCCCGATTCCCGATGCGGCGTTGGCGGATCATCTAAGGCCTGTAAATACTGCGGTCTCCGTACCTGTGTCCGCTAGACGACGCATTGTCTATTCTGCTATGTTCCGCTTGTAGACCGACCAAAGGCGGAACTATGGCATTGCGAGAACTCCCTTCTTCCTCGCCGATCCTCCGCGCAAGTTCCTGCGCGGCGCAGAAGACATTGGCGGTGCCGCGGCGTTCGTATTCGTTATCGCGTCCTGCTTCCCGCCCCGGCTTTGCTGGCGAGGGCGGACGGACATCGGCGTGGAGCGTGATCGGTTTCTCGTCCAAGCAAACCACTGGCTGTGCCGGATTGTATAGCTGTTCATACGTCTCCAGCACGTCCTCCATCTTGGCGATGTATTCTTCAGTGAGGTCGGCCACGCATCACATTTTTTCCCGCCACGGCTTGAGGTCGTGGTGGAGGAGCCATATATGGATGGTTTCCCTTCGTACTCGTGGAACCAATCGCCGCTTGACTGCTTCTTCGGCTACGAGCCGAACGGTCCAGTGAGCGCGGCCCTCTGGCGGATCACTGCAAACCATTGCGATAATGCGCTGCTTGTGCGCATCGTTCAGGGGTGGACGGCCCATACCTTGAGTATGCGCCAAAACATTTCTGCATAAAAATGGTTTGCGAATCTTTTTAGGCAGTCAGAGACCTAGTTGATTCTTCCCGAGTGCAGTATTTGACAACCCGGGACCACCTAGGCATCGCCAACGCTTCGATCCGGTTGAATGCGGTGAACACCCGGTTGCGTTCCACGCACAGCAGGCGCTCGTCCAGAAGGGCCTGCTGGATTGCCAGATTACGCTCCACTTCCGCAAGCCTGTCCAGACCGGCTACGATCTCCGCGATGGCCTCCGCCATCAGGGGCGCAATGCCCTCGGGCGCCTGCCCTCCCCCGACTTGGGCCCGGTTTCAGCGCCTCCCGGACTCGCGTCATCGGATCGTCTGCCATGCGATTGGCCATTGCCGCCAGCGGCAACCAAACCATCGTATCCTACCGTCGACGCTCTACTCTTGTTCGAAGCAATTCAAGGTTCGACCAGTTGAAGGTATGCCTGCCGGGCATTCCGCAGATCGAATTGGGCTTCGGCCTTGCGGCGGCCGGCGTGACCCATTCTTTGGCGCAGTTCCGGTTCATCGAACAGCCTGGCGAGAGCCGCCGCGAATGCACCGAGCTCATCGCCCTCCGGCGGAATCAAGAAACCACAATCATCATCGAGAACTTCGTGGATGGCACCCGCTTTCGACGCCACCACCGCGCGCGCACTCGCCATCGCTTCCAAGACTGCGCGCGGAATCTCCTCAGCTTGCGAGGGAACCACGCACACATCGCAGTCCGCGTACAGAGGGGCCATATCTTCGACGTAGCCGCGGAATTCGAAGACCTGCTCTAAGCGGGCATCGTGAACGCGCCGTCGAAGCGGCCCCACTTCCCTGCCGTCGCCGGCGACGACGATCCGGAAATCGGAACCGGGGCGCAGAACGGACAATCGGGTCGCGATGTCCACCAGGAGGAGCGGGCGCTTGACCGGGTCCAGCCTGCCTGCGAAGAGAATTCGGCGCGGCGAATCCTGCGAGCGCTCCGGCGCAGGGAGGAAGCGATCGAGATCAATTCCTGCGCGCAGCAAGACGATCTTGTTCGGAGGTTGCCGATTGGCAAGCAAGCGGTCGCGGACGCCTTGGTTCATTGCGACACGCGAGTCGATCTCAGGAGGCACTTGCTCGACGGTCGCGATTTGGTTCCAGCGGCTCTCAACGGCGTGGAGGATGTCGATTAGCCGGACTGACGGCAACTCTCGTCTGATGTGGGTCAAGGCGGCGTATCCGGCGAGACTGTTTTGCAGCAGCACGTGGTCGCATCGCCAGTTGCGGACCACGGAAAAAACCGCTGCGGGCATAAGTTCCTCGGGCACGATAGCGGCTAGATCGTACACGTGCTCTACCTGCTGCCGCCAGCGGGATTGCCACCGATCGTCATTCGACTGGGTCGCCAGCAGCAGAAGTTCGAAGCCTGCATCGCGCAACGCGGAAGCAATGTCCAACAGGACGCTCTCGGCGCCGCCTGAGCCGAGGTGCGGCGTGATGAGGGCAATGCGGGCCAGAGCCGTCTTCGGCTTTGTAGAATACTCGAGGGGCTCCTGAAAGACACCGCCGAACAACAAGGCGTTCGGCCGGAATTGCTGGTAAAAAGAGAGGTCGAACACGGGTCGCCCGGCGGCATGATTGATTCGTTCTTTGACGCGAAACGGGATCAGGCGAAACAGCGATTGCACCGGATGACGCAGCCAAGGGTCCCAAGCGAGGAGGCCCGCATTCACAAGGTGCCGATGGACTATGATGTCTCGCCAGGTGCCAACAGGCGGCAGGGCGCCACACTGCCATCGGCCGGCGTTCTCACGCGGGCTATCGCCATGGCCCAACGCGGCGGCGCGAGACATGGCGATCGAGCCGTCCGGCAGTTGCAGGCGGGAGTGGCCGGCCCAAACCGATAACGCCGCGAGCTCCGCGCTGTGAGCGTCGAGCCGCGAGCCTTTGCACAATAAAATTGCCGGCGCGCGTGACTGCTCCGCTGCCTGCTCCACGGTTCCGGGCGGCGCAATCTCGATGTCGAGAATGGTCTGTCCGTCCGGCGCCGGCGATACGACGACACACACGGCGGGGGACCATCTCGCCTTGATTCGGGCGCGCCCCTCCAGCGAGTAGAACTCCGCGTGCCTGCCCCGGATATAAGAGACGATTTCGTCGTGATGGCTGAGTGCCACATCGTAAAGCGATGGCCCGTGTTTACGGTAACGGAACAGAGGTCTTGGCAGGTGCAGGCCGAAGCTGCCCTGCGCGGCCAATCGCAGCCAGAATTCCCAATCCTCGTAACCGAAACGCATGGTCTCGTCATAGCCGCCTGACCGTTCCCAGACGGATCTGCGGATCATGCCAGCGTAGCCAAAACAATTCCGGTCCAGCAGTCGATAGAGATTGTATTCGCTGCATGGCTCGGAGTAGTTAGCGTCTCCGAAGACGGAATAAGCGGTGTAAGCGAACGCGGCTTCCGGATGAGCGCTCAGCGCGGCAAGGCATGTGGCGGCATACTCCAGTTCGAGAACGTCGTCGGCATCCAGCGGGATCACGCAGGCGCCTCGGGCGGCTCGGAAACCGGTGTTGCGCGCGGCCGGCAAGCCGAGATTCGGTTGCTCGCGGTAGAGGTCCGCGAGGCGGGCGGCACGCTCCAGGATGTTCAGGGATTCCGGCCGGTCCGATCCATCGTTGACGATGACGATCTCGATTTTAGGGTGACTCTGCGCGCGAGCCGAGGCGATCGCCTCGAAGAGAAACGAAGTCGGATTGAAGCAGGGGATGACGATGGTAACAAGCTGGACCTGGCGCGTCGATTCCTGCCCCAGGGGCCCCTCATTCGTCATCACGCGACTCAGGCCAGAGCGGTGCGGTGGCGTCTTCGACCAGGTAACGGGGCCTGCGCCGTGCTTCATCCAGCGCCCGCCAGATATACTCGCCGAGTACACCCAACAGCAGCATCTGAAAGCCGCCGATCACCAGCACCACGACCATGAGCGAGGTCCAGCCTTCCGCCGGATGACCGGCGAACGCATGCAGGATCAGAAATGCCGCATAAAGAAAGCCGCAGAGCGCAATGAGGAACCCGGAATAGGACATCAGGCGGATCGGCAAATAGGTGAACGAGGTGACGGAATCGATCACCAGTTTGAGACGTTTTTCAAAGCTCCAGCCGGATGCGCCATGCAGGCGGGCCTGTTTGACATATTCAATCCGGTCCTGTCGAAATCCCATCCAGGTAATGAGCGCGACCATGCTCAGGTTCGATTCCGGAAACTGGCGGAATGCATCCATGACCCTGCGATCCAGCAGGAAAAAGTCGGCGCCTTTGGCCGGCATGTCCTGCAGGCCGACCACACGGCGCATGATCCAGTAATAGAAACGCGCGAAGAGCAGCGTGCTGGCTTTTTCGCCCTCCCTCTGCGCGCGGACGGCCCAGACCACCTGGGAGCCGGCCCGCCATTTCTCCAAGAGCGCGATCATGGTCTCTGGCGGATCCTGCATGTCCGCCGCGAGGAATGCCGCGCACCGGCCCCTGCACTGGCTCAATCCGCACGAGAGCGCCACGTGCGAGCCGGAATTGCGGGCAAGGCGGATGCCGCGCACGCGAGGGTCCGCGGCCGCGATCGAGCGCACCACCTCGAAGGTTGCATCGTGCGAATGATCGTCTACGATCAGCCATTCCCAACTCACGCCTGTAGGGTTGAGCACCTCGCCGATCCGGCGATAGAGCAGCGGCAGATTGGACGCCTCATTAAACGCCGGAGTCACCACCGACAGGACGGGCGCCAAGCCGCGGTTCTCAGCGACGTCGCCGGCCTGGCTCATTCGAACGCACCGGCCAACGCGTCCCGGAGGGTCTGCACCACCCGGTCCTGCTCCTCCCCGGTCAGTTGGTGGAAGAGGGGAAGCAGCAGGGAGCGGTCCTGCGCCTCTTCGCTGCGCTTTAAGTGCACGCAGGATTTGTCCGGACGGTTGCAGGACGACGGCGCGGAACCGCATCGCCAGGGTTCGATGCGATAGGCGGGCTCGCGGTGGGCGCACATAATTCCGCGGCGCGTGGCAATGCCCCGGTCGAGCATGAACTGTGCGACCCGCTGTTGATCGCAGCCGGCCGGAAGCGTCACGGCAAAGCTTTGCCAGTTGCTTCGCGCCCATGACGGCTCCAGCGGCAGCGCAATCGAAGGCACGCCAGCCAGAAGTTGCCGGTAATGCGCGGCCAGATGACGGCGGCGCTCGAAGATCTCCGGAAGCCGTTTCAGTTGTTCCCTGCCGACCGCCGCCTGAATATCCGTCATGCGGTAGTTGAAACCCAAAGTAGGATAGCTCTCGAAAATCACGGCCTGCGAGCCGTGCCGAACAGTGTCGGGAACGCTCATCGCGTGCTGCCGCAGAAGGCGATACTGGCGGTCCCAATCGGCATTGGCGGTGACGATCATTCCTCCATCGCCCGTGCTGATGAGCTTACGCGGATGGAAGGAAAAGCAGGCGGCATCGCCGTGCGGCTTGCCGATTCGCTCCCATTCTCCATTCCAAAGAATCTCGCTGCCGATAGCGCATGCCGCGTCTTCGATCAGCGCTAGTCCGGCCGCACGCGCCACGGGCACAAGGGCGGCCAGGTCGCACGGCATGCCGATCTGGTGGACGCACAGGATTGCGCGGGTGCGCGGCGTGATAGCTGCGGCTGCCAGTTGCGGATCGATGTTGAAGGTTCCCGGGGCGATATCGACGAATACCGGAATCGCCCCGCAGTAAAGGATGCTGTTCGCGGTTGCGATATAGGAGTGGCTGACGGTGATGACTTCATCGCCGGGGCGGACGCCGGCCACCAGCAGCGCCAGATGTAGCGCGGTAGTGCAATTGGAAACCGCGCAAGCGTACGGAGCCCCTACACAGACCGCGAACTCACGTTCAAACCCCGCCACTTCGGGGCCCTGCGTGACCCATCCCGAGAGAATCGGCCGCCGGGCGGCATCTGCCTCGGGTTCGCCCATCAGAGGCCGGGCGATGGGGATGAAGGCCTCAGGCATTGACGACGCCTTTTGCGATCTCCTGCTCGGCGCGCCACCACTTTACCAAACGGCGGAGACCGTCTTCCAGGCTGATGGCGGCGCGAAAACCGATGGTCTTAGCCGCGCGACTGGTGTCGGCCAGACGCCGGTTGACCGCATTGACCTTGCGCTCCGGCCCGTATTCCACACTCAAGTCCGACTCCATCACGCGGAGCAGAGCGTCAGCCAAGGTCTTGAGGCTGATTTCGATCCCGCTCGCGATGTTCAATGCGACGTCGTTGGCCGAAGACTCGGCCGCGAGGATATTGGCGCGGGCGATATCCTCCACATGAACGAAATCCATGGTTTGACTGCCGTCTCCCAGAATCAGCGGCGGCTTCCCCGAGTGAATGCGCTCCATCCAGCGAATCAGAACTTCGGTGTATGCGCCGAAGATATCCATGCGCGGG
>Ga0210402_10003648_pt1 | contig 14328 bp, 15 predicted proteins | sample IncBWC7MmetaG_FD_161055 | JGI IMG/M metagenome (GOLD analysis project Ga0210402, IMG submission 161055) | Forest soil microbial communities from Barre Woods Harvard Forest LTER site, Petersham, Massachusetts, United States - Inc-BW-C-7-M | ecosystem: Environmental > Terrestrial > Soil >...
TTTAAGGTCAGCTATTAACTCCATGCGCGTGGCCATCCGACATTTCTTACTTGATCCGGAAGGCACTCTGTATCGCCTGCCGAGCGCCGCCCTCGATCGTATGCTCCACGACCCCAGCCGCCACCGCCTCCCTCGCTTTGCAGGTCAGCGGGTGCGCAGCGCCGAAGTCGCCGTGGAAATGATGAATGGTCGGCCGCTTGTGGTGCTGCGCTCCGTGTTCAATATGTTGACGTTTAAGAGAGATGGGACGCTGGTGCCCCCACTTCGCGATCGCCATGTGTGGGCCCACGCCGAGCTGGCGCTCGCGCTCGACTCACCGGACCCACGCACCAGCGTTGCTGAGGCCAGCGCCCGATTCGTCGCTCGAGGTGGCCAATGGAAGCCACCATCTGCCCTCGTGCGGCGCATTGAGCAAACAGCCTTGGGAAAGCTGAAGTGTCCCCGAGTGTAGGCCCTTCACCCGGGTTTGAACGGCAGCTCTGGCCGCCAGGTACCGGTCATTCCGCGACACAATCGGCCAATACCGGGCGGTGGCGGTGCGATGATCTATACCCGGAACCGGACGTTCGCATCTTGCCGTACTATCGGATTCAATAGATTCCACGGAGACCGAGATGTCTTTCGATATGGATGATGGAAAACGCCCGAGTCTCGGTGTTGTTGTCTCTTTATTGGATGTCGGTAACGGACAAAGTCGCCTCATAATGGATGATGTTAGGTCGCACCACACCCAGCGCGAAACGTCATGGAACTTCGAGCTTTTCTACACGCACCAGTCACATGCCAACTCGACTCCCGATGAAATGGCACTTTCCGATGATACATATCGAGATATCGGAATCGCTTTGGTTGCACGGTTACTCGCACTGAATAAACGGGCGAAATGAGGGATTACGAATGCCGCTGATCCGTTCGTCGCAGTTCATCACTACCTTTCGTCGTCTAACCCAATAGTTAGATTTCATATGACGCTAAAAGCACTTTGCGCGCTTATCGCCGCGGCAACCCTCATACAACCTGCACAGGCATCGCCCTGCGCGTATCGGCCAGAGATCCGTGCTGCCGTTACGGTGCGCGGGTGCGTCGCAGTAACCTTGGGCGCCACTGATCTGCAGTTCGTCCCTGGTCCGGAATTCCTTGGCCACCTAACGACCGAACATTGGTCCATGTATCACACCGGCGACACACTATCCGGTACGCTGGTTACGGCCTCTGTCAAATCAGCCAAGTTCGTTTGGACCGATGGTCCCGTTCCTGACACTAGTGGTATGCACCTTTGGCGCAAGGGCGAGAGCCGCACTCTATTTGTGCAACGCGCGCCCGCGGAGGTATGTCCCAAAGTTGTGCCTTCCGTTATAGAAATACAGACTGAGCATATCTGCTACGACATGTATCACGACCTCGTCCCTGACACGATTTATACAGCGAAGATCATTGCTGCAAAGACAAACCAGTGAAATCTAACAATCGCTGGAGTTGCCGTGAGAGCTAGGGACTCGCGCCACGCGCGCGGGGACTACTGTGCGCGCATGGCGCGGGAACTAATGCGGCGGTCGGCCGCTCAGCTTGTCCGTTAGGAGCCGCCAGGATGGCCACAACACTTGTTTCGGTCGCTCTTGGTGCAGCACTTCTGTTGAACATTGTCGCGACTATTCTCCTCGTGCGTGCCGATCACTTGTCGCGACGTCAAAAGGCTGGGGCAGTTCGCCCTGATTTGGGTATTACCACTTATTGGCTCGATTGTGGTAATCGCCGTGCTGCGTTCCGGTTCTGATCGTGATTCCTCCCCTGAAATCACGCAATCCCTGGACGGCGCGTGGTTGGTATCATCCACGCCCGATGCCGATACTTTCCACGGCCATTCGGACGCATCCGGTCACATCGACTCCTGACAGTGGATTACCGCAAAGCGGACGCAGGCTACAGACCGTAGAGGGTCGAAGCGCCTCTCGCCCGAAGGCTTTCCTCTCTTAAGCACGCTGACGACCGCCAGGATGCCTAGCGACTAGGTCCCGAGCGCGACTTCGAACTCAAAGGGTCGGCCGGAGCAACTCTCGGTCAACTGCAGTCTGTGGATCGTGCGTATCATTCCGCGCCCTGGTGCATCGGTTTATGGGGATGCGACCACGCTGGACGATCAATGATTGCCGCCCGACGATTGCTCATTGCTTTTCCCACTTCGTTCGAACTTGCCTCTAATACCTTGTCGAGCGCGGCCAATTGCCGATCGATGGCGACCTGGGCGACTGCCGTTCGATGATGTCTTGTCTTCGATCCTGCATGGCGCTTCCTACCCATCTATAGGTTGGTATACCTACCACGACTACGCCGCTGAGATTCCCCTGTCAACGAAATTGTAACTAGGCCTGCTGCGCCGCAATGCCCGAGCCTATGCCTCCACCGGGAAATCCAGACACCGCGCTGGCATCATCCTGGAAAATATCGGTATTCTGAGGATCGGGAGATCACCAATGCTGTCGCTTTCGCAAAACATCCTGATCCTCGTTCTCGTAATGACTGCGTCTATGCTGTTCATGCTGACCCTGAATCGTATCTGGCCTGTAGAAAAGAGGCACACCCAAAACGACCTGATCGGTTGGCAACTCAGTGTTTTGGGCACCACTTACGCAGTCATCCTGGGCTTTATGCTCTACACGTCTTGGACGAACTTCGGCGCGGCCGAATTAAATGCGGACCTTGAAGCCAATGCACTCAGGAATATCTTTCGTTTGGCGGAAGGATTGCCCTCGCAACAACGCGCGCAAATCGAGATGCAGGCCCGATCTTACGCCGATACAGTCATTGATCAGGATTGGCCGACGATGGCGCGGGGGCAGCTACCGGAAGAGAGCCATGAAATCAACGAACGAATGTGGCGGACTCTTATGTCCGTCAAGGCAGCATCAACATCGGAAATTACCGCCGAAGATCACGCGCTGTCCGAACTGAGCGCCCTGACCACGCATCGCCGCACGCGACTACTCCAAAGTGCATCGCAACTGCCGACCATTTTTTGGGCCGTCCTTTCGATCGGCGGCATTCTGACAATGGTCTCTGTTTCAATGTTCGGTTCTTCCAACAGGAGGCTGCACATCCTCCAAGTCTTCTCTATCACTTTGCTGGTTACGCTCGTGATGCTGGCTATTGCCGATGTGAACCGCCCGTTCCAAGGCTGGGTTCACGTCAGCGATTTTGCCTTTCAGCGGGCCAAACAGAACATGAGAGCCATCGAGTGATCCAGCGCGACAATTGAGACTGATAACCTCCTTTATCATGCGCAATATTTGGGCCTCTTAAGTCTCGTGCAGCGCCTCCGCCACATTGGCTCGCGCCGCGCGGATCGCGGGGAAAAGCCCTCCCAACAGTCCCAGCGCGCACGCAAGCAAGATCGCGATAACAACCAAGGAAGGTGTGATGCTCAATGAGTAGACCAGCTGCGAGTCCCACAGGGCTCCCCCTAAGGTGCTGATCGTGGTGCCATTGAACGCCGCATACGCCATGACGACACCAATTCCAGCCCCCATGAGCGCCAACAATAGCGCTTCGATCAGGATCGCAGCCGCGACAGCGCTCGACGAAAAACCAATCGCACGCAGCGTGGCGATCTCCACCGTACGGGCCGCAACCGCGGAGTGCATGGAATTGAGCGCGCCGAATAGAGCACCCAAGGCCATGATCGAGCCAATTGCGTAGGCGACAATTCGCAACATACGGTTGACCGAACTGGACGCGCTTGCCAGGTACTCAGGCTCTGTCCGCACATCGACCATTACCGTCGGGTCAGCGGCGAGTGCTTCTTTCAGCGTCGTAAATGAGCTCTCGGTATCAAGCAGGACCGCCATGCTGTTAAAGGCCTCCAGCTTGTACGCCGACATCACGGTTTGGGAATCGGCAATCAATTCGGACTCCCGGGAACCGTTTCCGCCGGCGAAGGTTCCCACCACCGTCCAGTCGCCGTCCTGCAGGCGCACAGAGTTGCCGATTGCGAGTCCCGCAAACTGACCGCCTGCTGCAGCACCCACCAGCAGTTCCTGATTTCCCGAGCGAAACATTCTCCCCGACACGAGCTTAAGCTCCGGGCGCATGACGAAATACTGCTCCCCCACTCCCCGCAAAGTGATATTGACATCCGATTGATCGCGCTTGCGGGCCACGGGCGCTACCAAAATCACCTCTGCCGAAACGATCGGCCTATCGCGCGCATCGTGCTTGATCCCTGCTGTATTCATCACCGCCGCGACGTTCTCCCGGGACAGGCTGCTCTGGTACTCCGTGGTCGCGTCACGCGACAGGACGATCGCCCGATCGGCTCTCGCGTCGCCCTTGAGGGTCGCTCTGAAACCCAAGGACATTGCGAGCACCGAAATGAGCACGGCCACTACGCCGGCGATCCCGATAACGATTACCAGGGAATTTCCCAATCGCTGCGGAATGCTGCGCAGATTCATGGCAGTGACGGCCAGAATTTGCATGATGAGGCTCATGCACTCACCGCTTACCCAAGGAGGCGGCAACCGACATCCGCGAAATGCGAAAGGCCGGCAGTGCAGCGCCAATCAAAGCGAGGAACCCCGCGCACAGCAACCCGGCCGTCGCAACGCTGGGGGACACCACGATGGCGCCGATGTCCTCCTTCGCCAGCGGTGCAAAGAGATATGCCAGCGCAAGCCCCACCGCGGCGGCCGGTATGAACAGCAGCAACGCCTCACCAAAGGCCAGGCCAAGCACGCCTGCATCTGCATAACCCACAGCTTTGAGGACCGCAAACTCCGGTATCCGCTCGTGCAATGACTGTCGCAAGGTATTGCCGGTAAGAAAAGCCAGCGTAAAGAGCACGGCGCCCATGATGGCGTTGGTAAAGAATTGCACGTCCCCCATCTGCTTCGCTTGAAACTCAGCCCGCTCCTGATCCGACCGCGTGCGCGTCTCATGGGATGAGTTGGCAAATATCCGATCGATGGCAGCCGCGGTAGCCACCGCCTTGGTCGGATCCGCGATGCGTTCGTAAAACATCTCCGCATTGCCCCGATTCTCAACTCGATACTCATCAAGATACGCATAGTTGATGATTCCAAAGGCGGCGCGTGTGGGCTCCTTAATCGTATCGAAGGTCCCGACAATGCTGAACGTCCAGACCCGGGTCCCATCCGTCTTTAGCGCCTGCGAGCGAAGCGTGACCGTATCGCCGACCTTCCATCCAAATTGCTCGAGCAGCGCCGGAGTCGCGAGCAACCCTGCCCGAGTATTTCGCATCGCATCTAGCTTCTCTCTCGCTACGCTGAAAACGGGCCGCAGGCGGAAGAAGAGCTCCGGCTGGGTAGCGATCGCGGCCACCATGTTTTTGGCCGCGGGATCCCGGTAGCTACCCATGAAATACGCCCTGGGCGCCACCTCTTTGACGCCTGGAATGCTGTGAATGATCGCCATGGCCGAGATCGGCATCTGTCCACCGCCTCGAACCCGGGTGCTGGTGACGAGCAAGTCCCGATGCGCATCCGCGATGGACTTGGCAAATCCCGCGTTGACACCCTGGAGCAACCCGAGCAACAGAAAGGCGATGACGATGCACAGCCCGGTAATGATGGACCGAGCCGGCCTGCGCCATAAGCCCGCCCAGACCAGCGGCAGGAACTTCACTTTGGGTCCCGCGGCGGTGGTGCCGAATACTTAGGTACAGCGGAGTCCACGCGCACTTATATCATTCCGCTGGCCCGGGTTTTGTGAGCGGATTCGACTAACCGCGCATCTGTCGGGGTCATCAGCGGCACCCTACCCCTTGCGCCGAGATACCCCAAAAGAAACGAATTGGACCCCAAAAAACCATGATTTTGAGTCCGAATGTGATACTTCCCCTCCTGCCGCGTATATAGCTGTATGACTTTGGAAGTTTCCACATTTGATCACCGAGTCAGGATGACACAGGCGTTGCCCATTGATTGGGACCGGATCTACGCGGAACACGCTCCGCGCGTGTACAACTACTTTCGGTTCCGATTGGGCACCAACGTCGACGTCGAAGACCTGACGTCCCGTACCTTCGAGAAGGCCTGGCGGTCCCGCGACAAGTACAATCGCAATCTTGCCGGCTTTTCGACGTGGTTGTTGAAGATTGCGCAAAACATCGCGATTGATCACGTTCGAGCGCGGCGCAATTACGTGCCGATCGATGAATCCCTCCAGCTCGCAACCGAAACGACCCCCGAGAGTGACGTGGAGCGCAACTCTAACCTAGCAAGACTTGCGGTCCTTACCAAGGACCTGTCCGATCGTGATCGCAACCTCCTCGCCTTGAAGTATGGCGCCGTCGCGACCAACCGTGAGATCGCCAGGCTCACTGGCCTATCGGAATCCAATGTCGGCACGCTCCTGCACCGCCTCGTTCAAACCCTGCGCTCCCGGTGGTAAGGGGATACACCATGAATGACGATTTTCTCCATCGAATACGCACAGATCCCCCGCCTCACTTCTTGGCCCGGTTGAAGTCTCGTCTCGACCTTCAACACGAGAAATCGATTGGTCCGTCGCGTCGGCAATGGCTTCGCAACGCGTTTCTGTTGACTCTCCTTGGCGCGTCAGGGCTTGCGGCCGCACTGATCCTGACGAACATCTATCGTCAAGAGAACACCAGCCCTACGCCCTCAGCTTCCGGGGTGCTCGAAGCGGCCGAGCCTGGCAACACCTCGGCTCCCGTAACGCCGCACGTTGCTGGCCCGACATCGGCAAGCCCTCCGCAAGTGGAATCTCGAGCCGCCGGTAGTTTCCGCATGGCCGGTCCATCGCTGTTCCGGCCGACTGTTCAAGACAGTGTTCGGGTTCTTAAGCGCAATGGGGCCTTCACTGAGCCCGATTACGACACCAAGGATTCAACCGCCGCAGTCGCAGCGCTTTGCAGCGGAGGTACGCATGTAGTCGACGCCGTCGTCCTCACCCGGCGCATCCTCGCGGGCGAACTCAAGGACTGCGGCGCTCATGGCATTAAGCGTGTTGCGGAAGTCAAACTCGGCTACCAGGCGATCGTTTTCGCGCGCAGCAATCTCTATCCCGCGCCGACCTTGACCCAGAGGGACATTGTTCTCGCCTTGGCGCGAGAGATTCCCGATCCTGCAAATCCACGGAGGTTAATCAAGAATCCCAATATCAGGTGGGGCCAGGTCAATTCGGCCTTCCTCGACGAAGCCATCGATATCCCCGGACCATCAGCGAATACGACTGCTGTAACAGCAGCCCGCGAGATTGTTTTGGACACCTGCGCGGCGTCTCTCTCACCGGGGTCGATCAAGGATGCTGATAAAAGCCGCTTGGATGATGGATGCAAAAGCATTCGAGCGGATGGCGTCTATCATGAAGTGCCGGCCGATCTTGAAGGCTATCTTGAGGCCCATCCCGAAGCGCTCGCATTAGTGGGTTATAAATACTTTGCGGTCTACCGAGGGCAACTTGTGGGCGCTTCGATTGACGGCGTGGCGCCGAGCGAAGCAACTCTTTCAGATGGATCCTATCCCGCGTCGCATACTCTTTATCTCTACGTCAACGCTTCTCGTGCAGACAGCATCCCTCGTATGCGGGAATTTTCGGCGGCGCTTGTCGAATCCGTCGCAATGACACCGGGAACCGTCTTGATGACGCTCAACGAAACCGATAGAAGAGCGAGCCGTACGGCGGCCTACACGCTCCCGGACTTGACACTTTAAGGTGATATCAGAGGATTCTCCGTGAACAAAATTACCCTTGTTGGCATCGTAGGGTTCGCATTGGCCGTCCCAATCGCGTCATTGGGGCAGGCGTCAGGGCAGCCCACCACCGACACCACACAGGAATCAAGTGTGGACTCTGGAAGCCCCGGTATCGCGATCGTCAAAGTGATTGATATCGTCGCGCGAAAGACGGGAAAGAAATTTATTCTCGACCCCAGGGTGCACGCGCAGGTGCAAATAGTCGGCGAAGACTTGAATCGCCTCACCTACGCTGAACTACTGACCGTCCTGCCGCTATATGGATTCACCGCTGTGGAAAGCGGAGGGTATGTCCTCGTAGTACCGCAAACGAATATCCGGGCCATGCCCCTACCGCTAATTGCCGGCAAAGAGGCTTATCCGGATTCTCAATATGTGAGCATCGTTATCCCCGTGACAAAGTTGCCCGCCGGAAGCTTAGTGCCCATCCTAAGACCCCTACTGCCTCCATACGCTCACTTGGCTGCGGCCATTTGCAGCAATTCCCTAATCATGGTCGATACCTACGCGAATGTTCGACGAATCCAATCTCTCGTAAAAGCGCTCGACACCGGCGAGCCATTCACACCCGCCAAATGCGAGGTGCCGAAGCCCGCAAGTCCCGCAGACTCGAAACCATCCTGATTGCCATTCAGGCCACGCCTCCGTCCCCCACGCTAATTCTTATGTAAAGTCCCGGTTTCCGTCCCAATTTCTCCCTCCCGCCTCTTGACGTTCATCCTATAAGGACTATTATTTCAGTAAGGACAGAAATATCGGACATTACATATGCGACTCACTCCGGTTATGCAGCGTTACATCGTCCACTGGGGAGAGATGGGCAGCCGCTGGGGATTGAACCGGTCCGTCGCGCAGATTCACGCTCTTCTTTATCTATCGGCCGAAGGCCTGCACGCCGATGAGATCGCCGAGACCTTAGGCATCGCCCGCTCAAACGTCAGCGTTGGCTTGAAAGAACTCCTCTCATGGAATCTCGTGCAGATCACGCACTCACTCGGCGACCGGCGCGATTTCTTCCTCGCACAGCATGACCCCTGGGAAGTCATCCGCGTCATCATTGAGGGACGTAAGCGACGCGAGATTGATCCCACAATTCTCGTGCTGCGGGAGTGCGTCGAGCAACTTAAAGCGGAGTCTGAGACGCCCGCCAGCGTGCGCGAACGACTGACCGGCCAGCTCGAGTTCTTGGAGACCGTGACGAGCTGGTATGACTCGATCAAGACACTACCGCGCAAAACCCTCTTGAAGATGATGCGGCTCGGCCATCGAATCGCCAAGATCATCGGCGAATGAGGTACAACAATGAACGCCATCACCTCTACAATCGGTCGAATCAACTTCCCCAGCGACCCGGCGGCGTCCCAACACGCCGGCCTGCAATCGGTGCTTGGCGCGTCTGCATGGGCGCGACTGCCCGAAGCGGTGCGCCGTCGATTTGCCGAGCCCGCCGTGGCTGTCGACTATGTCGGCAACTTCGACATCGTGCGCGCAAGCTGGTTGGGCCGCCTCATCGCGCTCGCTTGTCTCCTGCTGGGGACCCCCGTCGTGCCGCGAACCGGACTTCACGTCCCCGCGATCGTTCACGTCAGTCCCACTTTGAGCGGTGTTGCCTGGAATCGTGAGTACCGCTGGCCCAATACGCATCCCTGCCTCGTGCGATCTACGAAAGCCATTGATTCGCACGGCACCCTGGTGGAGCGGCTTCCGGCGCGCCTCTGCATGCCCTTACACGTGTTTGAACAGCGAGGCGTGCTTCATTTCGTCAGCCGCGGCTACTACTTCGATTTCGGCAGGGGCTTCAAGGTGCCGCTTCCGAGATTGCTCTCGCCGGGCACCACCCATGTTAAGCACATCGACGAAGCCGATGGCTGGTTTCGCTTCACCATGACCGTTACACATCCCCTGTTCGGTGAAATGTTCTATCAGACGGGTCGCTTCAAGGCCGGGGGAGAGCACGCATGACTCTCTTATTCACTCTGATGGTAGTTCAGGCGCTGCTCGGCGGATTTGACAACTTGTGGCACCACGAAATCACCGAACAACTGCCGCGTAAACGCTCCGCCGCCTCTGAGCTGGCGCTGCATGCTGCGCGGGAGTTTCTGTACGCTTATCTCTTCTTCGCTCTCGCCTGGTATGAATGGCTTGGGCTGTGGTCAGCCCTGATTGGCGCCGTGTTTGTCGCGGAGGTCGTAATTACGCTCGCCGACTTCATCGTGGAAGATCAAACCCGACATCTCCCAAAGCTTGAACGCATCCTGCATTCCGTCCTCGCGATCACTGTGGGTGCGGTGTTGATCACCCTTGCGCCCGTCCTGATGATGTGGGGAGCCGAGCCGACCGCCATTCGACACGTGACCCATGGCGCCCTCTCTTGGGTGTTCACCCTCGTGTCAGCCAGCGTCCTCGCATGGTCGGTGCGCAACACCCTCGCAGTCCTAAAGCACCGGCGACCCCCGGAATGGGTGCGCAATCCGCTGATGACACTCCCCTCCTCCGCCGGCCGCACCATCCTCATCAGCGGAGCCACCGGATTTATCGGCGGTTATCTCGTTCGTCGGCTGCTGTCTCTTGGTGATGCCGTGATTGTGCTCACCCGAGATGCCGAGCGAGCGCTCGACCGCTTCGGCCCGCACGTGCGAATCATAACGGACCTGGGTGTTCTATCGAAGGACACTCACATCGATGCCATCGTGAACCTCGCCGGCGAGCGCATTTTTGGGTTTCCGTGGACCAAGGCAAGGCGCAGCGCTCTGCTTGACAGCCGCATCAAGACGACGCGCGCACTGACTGCGCTGTGTGAGCGGCTCGAACACCCGCCACGCGTCCTCGTGAGCGCGAGCGCCATCGGCTATTACGGCGTTCGAGGCGACGAAGTACTCGACGAGCAAGCCTCTCCGCAGGCAATTTTCCAGTCTCGGCTGTGTCAGGAATGGGAAGCAGCCGCTCAATCCGCCGAAAACTTTGGCGTCCGAGTGGTCACCCTCCGGCTCGGCCTGGTTCTCGCGCGTGACGCTGGCGCCCTCCCCTCCCTGGCGCTCCCGGTGCGAATTGGAATTGGCGCCATCCTGGGTTCCGGGCGCCAGTGGATGTCCTGGATTCACATCGAGGATGTGGTTCGCCTGATTGAATTCGCGCTTGGAAATCCCATGCTGCGTGGCGCCGTCAACGCGGTCGCGCCAACGGCGGTGAGTCACGCACAATTCCAAAGCGCGTTGGCTCGAACGCTTCGACGTCCCGTCTGGCTACGCATTCCATCCATCATACTGCGATGCCTCTTGGGCGAAATGGCGGAGCTCCTTGTGGATGGCCAGCGAGTTATACCCACCCGTGCACTCGCCGCAGGATTCCGGTTTCAGCATCCGCGCCTGGCCGCTGCGCTTAGGCAGTTACTCGACCGCGATTCCCTCTAGTCCATTGCTAGTCAGTCCGTCTACTACAACGGCGACTGTCCGGTGTGTCGGACCGAAATACGCCACTACGCTCGGCGCTGCGAGGCGGTAGCGGCGCCCGTAACCTTCGTCGACTCGTCAATCCGGGGCGAGGATCTCTCGGAGTACGGTCTTCATTGGGAACATCTTAAGCGCCGGATCTACTTAAAAACCGCCAACGGTCAGATCGTCAGCGGCATAGCTGCGCTGATCAGACTTTGGGAGCAAACGCCGGGGTTTCAATGGCTCTCAAAGATGGTGAGTTTGCCGGTGGTACGACCACTGGCTGAAATGATGTACGACCACGTCGCCGTGTCCGTGCTGGTGCATTCCGAGAAGCGGCGGCGCATCCAATCGGCGAGTCACGGCAGAATACTGGGCTCCTGAGCGCTTCCGCATCCGACGATTACTTGCTCGATAACAAAGCGGTAAGATTAAGAAAAACGCCAATCAGGGAGCGCCAATGCGGCAGGATTGCCTAGTTCTAGCGATATATCTCTTAGTTTTCTCATGCTCCTCAAGAGTGGATGCGGCTTCGACCGGTCCGGCAATCGGAACCATCGCCCCGGAATTCAAAGCCCACAACCTGGTCACGCGGGAAAGCACTCGTTTGAGCAGCCAGCACGGCAAGGTTGTGATTCTCACCTTTTGGGCCTCTTGGTGCGCACCTTGCCGCCGCGAGATACCGTTTTTAGAAAAGGCACAGCAACTTGTCGGCAAGGATAAGCTCACCGTGTTTGCAGTCAGCTTCCAAGACACCCAAGCGGCCAGCGAGATCATAAGGTTGGCCCGCGCATGGCAAATCAATGTGATCGAGGATCATAGCGGCGTGATCGCCAGCCACTATGCAGTTACCGGCATTCCGCATCTATTCATCATCGGTCGGGATGGCAGGATTCTCGCCAATCACCTAGGGTACGGCGATCGCAGTCTCAAAGAACTCATCGCTGACCTCAACCAAGCGTTGGCTGAGCCGGCGTCATCCGCGCAAGACACGCCGCCTGTGGCCGTGAACTAAATAGCGGCACTGGATCCTTTATACCTCGCTGACGCCGACAAGGAGCCCGCCAGCTGATGAATCTACCGAACGACACGAGCCTAGAAGGCTTGCGTGACCGGCCCGGCTCGGCCACGCCAACATCGCCGGCGACAGCGAAACCGGACGTCGTTTATCGCTGCATCCAATGCGGGATCGAATCCAAGGAACGCACGTGTTTCGCCGCTATCGCGACCAAGGACCCCCAGAAATTTTCAGGCACGTGCATCACCTGTAACCAAACCGGCCGGACCGTTCGGCCAGCACAAATAATCCCTGGCCTCTTTTCCTTGGTTTTCTTGCCGGCCCTCCTTCTCGTAGCGATTAGAGGGACTGATGGCGCATCGTTCGTCGAACTGATGATTGCGGCTACTCTGCTACAACCCTTCCTGGTGATCGTGCACGAGTTGGGGCATGCCCTCACGGCGCGAATAGTAGGCCTGGAAGTGGCCCTTCTGACTCTCGGTAGCGGGAAGAAATGGGGGAGCGGCAAAGTACTCAATTTGCCATTTCGCCTCTACGGTTGGCCATTGTCCGGCCGCACCTACTTGGTGACTACCGCAATTCGACTATTGCGCTTAAGACTATGGGTCACGATTCTGATGGGTCCGATGACAAACATGATTCTCATCGCGGTGGCGGTCATGTTCTGGAATCCACTGGCGCAAGTATTGGACTCCAATATCCTCGTTCTTTGGATTTTGTATAACTTGATGATCGTCGTCTCGAACTTAGCACCGGGTCGAATCCGCAATCACGATTCCTCAAATCGGCCTGATGGGCTGCAATTGCTACAAGTTCCGTTCCAGACGGAGGCCCAAATCGCCACTGCCTTTGGCAATACCCACGCTGGCGCTGCCTTGGTGCTCTACAACGATGCCGACTATGCCGCCGCGCGCGACGCATGCCTCAAGGCTCATGAGCGCTTACCTGACAATCCTTTCTTGAAAATCATCCTCTCCGCATGCCACATCGACATGGGCGACTATGAGTCTGGGCGCGCAGTCATCGAACCTCTGCTCGATTCCGCCCGCACCCCATCTCCCGAGATTCGCGCCGCGTTAGAAAACAATCTCGCATTAGCCCTCTGGCTGCGCGATTTCAATTCTGCCTCCCACGACCAATCGATGGTCCGAGCGGACGCCCTCTCAGATCAGGCGTATAAAATGTATCCTTGCGTTCTGGCATACCGCTCCACTCGTGCTGTACTTCTAGCTGCGACGCACCGCTCCGAAGAGGCACTCGCGCTCTTGGAATATATGAACTATGAGAGAGCAACTGCGGAGGAACGCGGCAATCGCGAGATCGCGCGCGCATTTGCACTGCGTCAGCTTAACCGTATTCCGGAAGCGCAACAGGCGCTTAAGATAGGTCTGCAACTTGGCAAAAAGCCACTACCTTGGCTGACGACGCTTGGGCTTTTGCCGATCTCGCCACCACCCGCATCGATGACCGGCGCAAAATGAAGTCGAAAGACTCGCCGTCACTTAAGGGGCGCCTCAAAGCAAGGGATCGGGTAATCTCGATTTGGACACGGTAGTATTACAGCGGAATTCTTGTACAACGGCGATTTAAAAGCGCTGATCCTGCATAACCCGTGGTGTAAAACCAGCGTAGTAGTGATCGACAAGGCGGATCGCCGTGACTGTACAGAGCCTGCGAAGATTGGAACGCGCATTGGTAAGGTAGTTGGACCCAAGGTTCTTGAGAACCTGATCTGCATAGGGACATATGAGCTCGATCACCGCCATTTTTTCCGCCGCTGCCTCGGCTTATCTGACGGCAGCATTGGTATATGCCTTTATCTGGTGGCGGCAACGGAACGCCTGGGCCCAATTGCTGTTTGCACTCGCCGCCTTGGCCGCAGTGGGCCTTGTTGGGTGTGATTTGGCAGAAATGCATGCCGAGATGCCGGCACAATTTGCGGCGGCGCTGCGATGGACGCAACTATTGCTCTGGGTGGTCGTTCTGGCTTTGGCCGGCTTTGTCCTGCTCTATTTTCGCGCGGGTCGAATATGGCTGTTCTGGACTGTTTGCGCTCTTCGGACGTTATCGTTGTTTCTCAATTATCTCACCGGACAAAATCTAAACTATCGGGAAATCACCAGCCTACAGTCCATCTCATTTCTCT
>Ga0210402_10003649_pt1 | contig 14323 bp, 26 predicted proteins | sample IncBWC7MmetaG_FD_161055 | JGI IMG/M metagenome (GOLD analysis project Ga0210402, IMG submission 161055) | Forest soil microbial communities from Barre Woods Harvard Forest LTER site, Petersham, Massachusetts, United States - Inc-BW-C-7-M | ecosystem: Environmental > Terrestrial > Soil >...
TATCATTTTTCCATCTTAAAGTTTTTAATTCTTTTTGAGGTTTAATCATTGTCTAAACTTAATTTTATAAAGTGGTTTTAGAAAAAATTCTATCAATGGCAAACGATAATAACTTTCATTTAAATCTGTCTGCATTCTATGTGCGTTAATAATATATATTAGTGTATCATCAGCTATAATGTTAAAATTTTTTTTCAATATCAATAAAGCGATTGGTTTTAGCATTTATATATTTGCCTGGTTTAATCATTTTGGCGGAATCCATAAATTATTATTTATTAAATATTTTAATATATTTAATTTCATTATATGAATAATTTCATTAAATGGCGTAGATTTAAAAGGTGAATAAGATAAATTTTTCCCTGGTTTAATCATTTTGCTCGTATTCTTTTAAGGCCGCACGATATCCTTTATTCGTAGAAGCAAAACCAAGTTTCCATTTATAACTAATATTTTTTCCATTATTAATAGTTTTTATAACTAATGGCATTATCCAAAAAAATTCACCGTTAGACAAAACTATATAATTAGCCATTATTTAAACGTACTGCACCAATTCCTGGGTTGTCGATATGCCCATACCATTTAGCGCGAGCAACTACTGTTTCATTATATGCCGCTAAACAACTTACAAGATATTGTGCTAAAATAAAATCAGGTGTGTTGGAACCATTTTCTTTAGAATAACGATTAATTAAATGTGATAACTCTTGTTCAAATGTCATTATAATTTTCCTTTATGACGGTAAGTTTTGTTTTACGGCAGTAAACATGTTGTCATCAGTAGCATTATCAAAAACAAATGGTTCCGAACCATCGCCCTGCAAAGACCACCCTACAACTTCTTTATTATCATTTATATGAAAAGCTAAAGCAAAGCCTCGCGGATGGAAAACCACACGATTAATTAACCATAAAAATCCAGCAGATTGAAATTGAGCAAAACTTTTATATTCTTCAGTCACGATATTCACGAATAGCTTTTACGGCAGCATATACCATTAGTTGATTTTACCTTTGTTAGTGCCCTTACGGGCCTAGTGTCACGCCTTGCGGGACCGCCCCTCGGAAAAGTTATTAAGCGGTGTTTGCTTCATCTTGCGATTTAGCGGCTGCAATCTGTTTCGTACTTACCCTGTCGCTTGTCTACTATTGCAGCTTCAAGTGGTCAGAACTGAGGAAGCATTCTGACGTTGGTCTGATTCCCTCTTAATAACGTAGTTGCTATCTTGCGATAACACCTGATCCTGTTCAACGTGCCTACTTATTTAAGGTAGGCCGGTTTTTAAAGCCGGGGTCGTTGATGTTCATCTTCGGCCGTAATTTTAATGCTCATTATAATATTTTATCATGATTTTAAGTAAAAGTCAACTATCTTTTAAAGATAAAATAGGATGAAGATTTTCAGGCCACGCTTTTATAATATGTTCATCATTCCATTTTAAGTGTAGCTCTGCTTTTGGGTCATAATTTGCACACACTTTATATGAAACTATAGCTTCTTTACTAGTTACTAAAAAACCATGAGCAAATCCAGCAGGTACATATAATTGTAATCTATTTTCACTTAATGTAAATGATTGCCATTCAAAAGTGTCCATGTTTACTATTACATCTAAAATTTCACCTTGTAAACATAAAACTAATTTAGGAGTACGATAATCAATGTGCATTCCTCTTAACACATTGTATTTAGAATAAGACACATTATCTTGAATAAAATTATCAGTAACACCTATAGTGGCATATGCATCTTTGTTGTAAGTGGTACGAAAATAACCACGATGATCTTTATGTAAATCAGCGGCTATAGTAAAGGCGTTAGAAAAATTAGTAGAATATTTTTTAAGCATTATTTTTTATTAACACGACGTAAATGATCGGCAATTTCTTGATGAATCTCGCAGTCCACATCTGTAAAATTCTTTAAATGGCCGAAAAAATTATATCTCCACTCACGAAAACAGCCGCATTCAACAAAGTTTATTTTATGTTCATAAGTGTGCATAAAATAAGGTGCATTACCACTTTTTAATGGGCTAGGTATTGGCATTTGTATTAAATAAATTTCTCTACGAAAAATACGCCAATTATGCACACTCCAATAAACACCTTTTAATTTTTTAGTCATCATGTAACAAAGCATTTTCTTTGTATGTTTTATCGCCTTCTGTTACATGTTCAGGACATGCTGTATAAACCCAATTATAACCATAAACTGTGCCAGGTTTACCACATTGTTCACATATAGTGAAAGATTTTTCTTCTGCTACACGAATTAATGCATCCATTTCTTCGGTGGAACCATCCATATAAAACCTTAACCCGGCATATTTTTCTTTAACTTGACATGCACCCGGAAAATGGCCGTAGTATGTTTTTAATTTTTTAAGTTTATAAGGTGATAAACTATCTTTTAGTGCTTGTAGTAATGGTTCTAATTTAGAAGATAAATCATAAATTAGAGCAAACCATCCATTACCACATTCAAATCCAAAACACATTAAAGTGTTGCTGGGTGAACCGTGGCGTTGATTAAATAGCAAAGGAAAATCTTGGCAAAGTTTATCATCTAGTTCGGGTGACATTTATTTGTTTCCTAATCTCAAAAATTAAAAATAAAATCCACCAATAATAATTTAAAGCTATTTGAATTTTAACTATTAAAAGATTTACGTGTGATAATCTAATGAAATAACTAGTCGAAGTTAAATCGTTTCGCTTTTTAAGATTAATTTCTGCACCAGGCTTAATCATCTATCAAATATATTTTATAATTATCTAAAATTACAAGTAGTATTTTTCGTTGCAACAATAACACAGCATCGCTTAAACTTTCAATACGATGATTTAAAAAATTTAAGCGATGCTGCACCATTAGTACATCATGTTTCGGTTTAATCAACTCGCCCGAGCAGGAGCATAAAGACGTTCCGGCAGTCCAAATGTATTAGCTACTGCTGCTGAAGCACTAGTTTGTCCACTTACCCACAGCCAATACACACGATGCCACCGACCATTAATGAATACAGAAGGTTCATTTTCTGTAGGCTTATATGCAATAGCTTCAGGTGTTGCATCAATAACACTAACAATTTGTTCACCAACTTGAGCACGACCACGATTATCTGTAGTAGCAGGAATATCATATAGGACCCGCTCATCTAATCCTGTACCAACGCGAGAAATTTCCTTAGCGTTCAAATTTTTAAGCAAACGGTTCATGCCATATAATTCCATCAAAGCACGACGTACGCCTTGATTGGATTCACCCATTACTTGTTCTACTGTTAATTCGCTACGTTTTAATACATATTCTTCAGGAACCGGAGTACCATGAACTAAATATGTTCCAAAACCATCACCGAATAACATGGAGGCTTCATTTAATGAATGCTGCCGAGTACTGGCATCCATACGCAAATGAATAGGGAGATCAGAAATAATTGCTAGATTTTCCCGAGCAATCCACCAACTAGCATTTTCTGCCAACCGCCCATATGGTTCACTATCCCATGGTGTGTCATTAATAATAGACTGTGCTAAATCAGCAGCAATCCAATTAACATCATGTTGACCATAGGCGCACACTACGTTGTAAGCTTGTTCTGCTACTGCTTCAAAATTGAGGTTTTCCAGTTTTTCAATTTCCGGCTCGCCACTTACAAGTTCATATGGTGCAATTTGTGCTTTAAGATATTCATAAGCTTTAGGAATACGCATGTGAGCTTTATATTCTTTGGCAGCTACTTCAGCAACTTGTTTATTAGCTACTTTTTCGTTTTCAAGAATGCCAAACATTAAACGAATTTCTAAAGGTGAACGCCCCCAAAAAATCATAGGTGGAGGCAGATTCATAGATTTATAAATATCAATTACTGCTTCTTCGGCTGCTAAACGATCCGTGGCTCCTGCTTTACGACCAATTTCAATCCATTTAATGGTTAGTTGTTCACAGAGTGCTTGTTGCTCTGCTTCGGTCATTTTAGTGGCCATTATAGTTTAGTCACCCACCTGTTGTAGACCACGATAGGTTTGCTCTGTTTGTGGACGATGAATATAATCGCCAGGAGCCAAAACGTGTGTACCGTGATGTTCGTGTTCTAATGTAGTAGTATTTAAAACGCGAACCAAACGATCATCAGTGCGTACCAAAGCTTTGGCATCATCACCTAAAATAGCTTCTAGGACCGCAGTGGTTTTGGCCGGAAATGTAAAGGCTTTGTAAACTTGTACGTCTTTAGCAGCTACAGTATGACTTTGTAGACCAACAGCAATAGCAATTACGCCATTTTCTGAAGCTAGCATACTATTGCCATCCAACACAGACGGTTTAAGTGTACCTACAGGGCCTACGCCAATAAGCAAAACATCGCCTTGACGAACTTCTTGTGCCAATAATTCATCTAGGGTAGTAGGCACTTTAAGAGCAGGTTGTTCAATTTGGGTAGGGGCGAAAAGACTGTTTACGAGTGTTTCTTTGGTAATAGTGGACATTTTTGGGTTTCCTTCTCAAATAAAATGATTGGTGTGGTGACGAGTTACTTCTATTATAGCACGTTTTTACGGAAAAGCAATAGTTAAACTGGGCGCAAAGGACTAATAGGATAAATAAATTCGTTTTCAAAATCTATGGCTACGGCCCAATTAACATCTTCAAAGTCTATGGGAGCATCTTGATCTTTATATGCAATTTTACTAACTATTAATCTTTTTAAATTTTTATTACATTGAACGCATTTATAAATCTCTTTATAAATATAGGCATCCTTACTAATAATGGCTTGTTCTTTTATAAATAAAAATGTTAATGCGTGTTTATGTTTTAATTTAAATAATTTTTGATGTTCATCTATAGTGGTACATAAAACTGTATAGAAAAAAATACACGCTAACCATGCACTAAAAATAATTAATGCAAAAAAATCATGCCAATGGAAAATTAGGAATGGTGACATAATTAATCTTTAAAAAATACATTTCTGGATATATAGAAATTTTCTAGTGTCTTTTTTAATTCTAGTATATCTAGATCGTTTAAGTATAAATTTTCTTTAGCAGCATCTTCTAAAAAACCTAAATAGGTACGAGTAAGGCAGACCAAGCTATATTCCCAACGATTTTCTGTAGGTTTTAAATTAGTTGGTTTACCGTCTTTAACCACAAAATATTCTGCCATAATTATTTTACTTTATTATGCCGCGTAAACGATCTTCTTTAATTTTTTGTATAGAATTGTATGACATTCCATCCATACATTTACGCACTTGTTGATCCAACATTTCATGAGTAAAAATAGCTATGGCTTTACGCTGCCGCGATGTTTTTAAAGCATAATACAGCCAGTCTTTAATCACCAAAATTACTTCCATATTGCATCAACCAAAAAGCAAAATCAGCTATATACATACACATAAATCCCACTATAGAAGCTATAGTACCAATAAATACGCCTATATAATAAACAATAGTTTTAAAAATAAATAAAGGAAGTTTAAGCATTTACTTTAGTCACCGTTACAGAATGTATGTTTGGTTTAGCTAGTAATTTTTCTAAGTCTCTATATGATGATAGAACGTCGTCATAAATTTTACCATCAGCATTAAGAATGTCATTACCTTCAATAATTTGCCAGCTTACTTTGAATTGTCTATCTGCGTTCATATATTTTTCTTTGCAGCAAAATCTAGCGATAAATTAAAGGCAGATGATTTTAAAACAGTTATGTTAATATGCATATATTTGCATTCGTGTTCATTCATTATAGCAAAGATATTGTTTAAAGACAATAAATCCACTGAATCCACTCCCCATTCATGACCATTGTTAATTAATTTGGTTTCTATTTTTTCATTATTAATTTTATAAACATAAATATTGATAGACCAATTGTTGATTTTATTAATTTTTAATTGTTGTAATAAACTAATAATAGTATAAAAAGCTGATTTGGTAGAAAAAGGCACAATTTCATTATAAAACTGTAAATGGGTTTGAAGTTCTACTTCCATTATATCACATCTTTTTAGAGAAAGTCAACTATAGTTTAGGAGGCTTTAATGGCATAGGCATATTAAATAATTTATCATGCATTAATATATATTCAGGTAAATGCAAAATAGCTTCAGCAGCACGTCCTATAGAATGCATATGCGCTCTACCTATATAATGCATTAATATATTAGACATTAATTCAAAATCAGATTGGGCGGCCATAATTTGATTACTGTTTATATCTTTATTAAATTTATCCAACACCCCAATAAATTGAGACATTTGTGGGTCCAGTAAAGGATGTATAGCTGATAAAAAAGCTTGATGTACTGCTAATAATTGTGCTTTAATGGTATCAGCAGTTTCTTGAGGTGTAACATCTTCATTGATTATTTCACTATCAATTTCAGGTTTATATTTACTTAAATCAATATCAAATAGCGAAGCCAATTTATTCCAATGATAGAAAAAATCACGGTCTAATTTATTTACTAATCTTATTTTACCTAAATGTGAAAGCCAAGCAGTAATTAATCTATATTTTTTACCTATAGTTCTACCTAATCGACCTACTCTATCTATTTGAGGTGTATTTAAAAGTTTGTCAAAAACATCTAAATTAATAGAATATTTAGGTTCTAAACCTAGATTTAATTGGGTAACATCATCTAGGTGGTTTTTAATAATAAACTTTTTAAGACGATCTACTAGGACCTGACCTTCATTAGTAAAGCCGTAGTTGTCCCATAGTTTAGATTTAGCTTTTTCTGTATCGTATCCTTTTTTCCATTCACTATAATGGGCTTTGCCGGTATCTTCGGGGTCTAAAGTATCAAAATCTGCAGGTCTAATAGTTTCTGGTAATTTCCCTCGTAAAGCTTTGGGTAGATGAATTTTACCATTGGTATCATTAATAAATAGCATATGGCCATCAGAATTTTCTATCCAGTACCCTTTTACACCATCCGCTAAGGTGTGTTCTGCATTCCAAGGAGCACGGTTAGCTATTTTTATTATCGTTCCAAACATAATTACCTCTAATAATAAATAGTCATTTAGCTTGAAAAATTAACCTAGCAGTAAACAAGGTTTTTTAATTACATCGGCATAAATTTCTGGATCATCTTTAATATCTTGATCATCAAAAACATTAAACACCACTTCTTTGTTTTGTTCGTAATAACCTGAACCACAACTAACTAAAAATCTTAATTCGTTGAAAAATTCGGTTTCTCTGCAATCTAAAATAATTTCTAAATCTTCATTTAAATTTGGGTCATTGATTAAAACACGTAAATCTTTTAATTTCATATTAATTTACCGGCCATAAACACAGGGCATTAGAAGTTTCTCCAATTTCCATATATTTTTCATGACAAAAATCACCGTCCCATGTGTTAATTGGTTCATAAAGGCCAATAGTAATTTCACTAAATGGACTAAATTGATTGCCTTCGCCATCTTTAGACATAACAATTTCTAAATCAGGATTTAAAGATGGATTATTTATTAGATTACGAAATTCGTCAAGCTTCATAAATATTGCCTTTAATTAAGTAGTCAGAGATGTTAAACATATAGCATTTATAGAATGATCATCTTCTTTATCAATACAATCTTCGAATTCATGTTGTGCAATAAAATAACAATCAGATGAAACAAAATGGCCAATTTGTATTTGATCAATTTTTACATTACATTCAAAACCTTTATCATAAGTAATTACATCCATATAAGGATCGAGTTTAGGGTCATTAACTATGGTGCGAAGTTCATGTAATTTCATTTTCGAGTAATCTTTCTGCTATCAAAGCGCGCAGTAATTTAGGTGGCAAAGTTTTAAAATTATCTAATTTTCCCCATTTTTCTCTGCTATTATTACAATATTTATGGGCTAATTTTAGATTATAAAATTTTTTTGGCCCATTATTTCTTAATTCGACAACATGATCTATAGTAGGTCGCAAAGCATGATTAACATCTTTGGTCAATAACATTCGTTGATTGCAAAGCCAACAATTTTCTCCATCACGCACTAAAAGCCTGCAAATTTTATTAGATAAATTAGTTTTTCTTTTAATTTCGATGTAATATTCTTTATCTATTGCAGCTAATTTATTAAATTCATTCATTTTCTTTTCTGCACATTTCACGTACGCGCATTAATGTTTTCCCTAAATTATTATCTGCTTTCTCTAAACTGCGCGCGCTAATGCGAACGTAGCCTCAAGTTCCTGGCCCGCCGGGGTAGATAAAACTTCCTTGTTAAATCCAGAACCCGCCGTGTCGCTAGCCATAAACCAGCCTGCCAAGGCATTACCGTTTAAAACGGTTCCCGAGTAGCCCCCGGTATGTAATAAGTTTAAAGCTGCGTTGATATCACGGTCATGGGTTTCTTCGCAGTTTTTACACGTCCATATGCGGTCTTTAAGCTTTAGCTGGCCGTTCTTAAAGCCGCAATCCGAACATAATTTAGAGGACGGAAACCATCTATCGACGATTACCACGTCGTTGTCGTAAACAGCACATTTGTATTTAAGTTGTCTACGAAATTCGCCCCATCCTGCATCACTGATGGCACGAGCAAGCTTAGAGTTTTTCATTAGCCCTGCAATATTCAAATTTTCTACCATTATCGCTTGGTTTTCGCGACATAAGCGTGTGCTTAATTTATGAAGAAAATCTTTTCGGACGTTAGCCACATCGTAGTGGACTTTTTGGAGTTTTAAAAGGGCATGATCATAATTTTTGGAACCTTTCTGTTTACGGGCTAGTTCACGGTTGGCGCGAGCGAGTTTTTTAAGATTTTTCTTCAATGGTTTAGGAGCGTCTATTTTCTCTCCAGTTGACAATGTAGCAAACGTAGTAAGACCTAAATCTACACCTATGGCGGCATCACCTGTACGAGATTTGGTAAAATCTTTAACCTCAACATTGAATGATACAAACCACTTATCGGCTGATCGTGATATGGTAGCCGACTTGATATGTCCCTCGTATCGTAAGCATTCAGTCATTTTTACCCAGCCGAGACGCGGCACACGAATCTGATTGCCTAATACAGTTAATTTATCGCTAGAAATGTAAAATTCGCTATGTTTATCGCGGGTTTTGAAATTAGGAAAACCGATACGATCTGGCTTGTTTTCGCGCTTTTCTTTGAAATATCTCGTTAAAGTGCGCTGTAAAAACATAAAAGGTTGACTACTGCAATCTTTGCCAATATCATAAATCCAAGGAAATTCTGTGCCTTTGATAGCATTAAATTCTTTACGTAATTTCATCACATTAAAAGATTTATTATTATCTAAACACTCTATAACTACTGCCAGTCCCCAATTCCAGGCAAAACGAGCAGTACCAGCAGCCTTTTTGAAGTAGGTAGCTTGCTTGCGAGTGGGATCGAGTTGGATACAGTGGCCTAGAATCATTAATTATTTAAATCCTTTTTAAAGTTATTTATGTAAACATTATAGTACATTTTTAAAGATATTAGAATGTTATTTAATAATAATCATATTTCCATATATATTCATATCACCAACGTCTTGATCCATTTTAGTTATTCCTTTCTATTTCTCTACCATTTCCACTGCTTTTCCGGTAGCCAATGAAATTATAGTATTTTTCTTAGATGTACGCAAGACTGCTGGACCAAATTTTGTTCCTTGGGCTGCCTTTTTAGTGTGTTCTAGAACCTTAGCATTAACCAATTCATTCAGTTTAACACTATAATCATCAACAATATCATTATAATTACCTATCGGCAGAGCATTCAACAATCCTTTGACAGTTTGCAAATAATCTTTAGGCAATTCTGTAGGCATAGTAATTTGAGGTGCTGGACGTATTGCATTAGCAAAAGGAATTACATGTAGTACGAGGGCAGCATTATCTACTTTAATGATACCCAAATATTCATTATTACCTTTAACTGTAAATTTAACCATCAATCCATTATGTGATTTAACCATATTATAAGTCAAAGCAGCGTATAGATGTGAACTGCCATGACCATTAGGAACTAAATAATACTTTTTAATAGAATTAGCTAGATGTGAAATGGTTTCTTGACGAGTAAGATTAGATACTACTACAAAATTTTCTTTGGTTTTCATAGTAATAGCAATATTTTCTAGGTCCTTTTCATCAATCATAATAGTAGCTGCATCATCTTTGTAAATTTTAACAGTATAATCTAAACTTTTATCATGATTTTTACAATCAGGATTTACACATACATTGGGCATTTGAATGGCTTCTAGGCAAACAGGACATCCTTTATGAAAACCACTTGAAGGATTGTCTTCTGAAGCAATATAGAATTTAAGGTTTAAACTGACATTGGGGCCTAAAATAAGGTTGCGATTACAAACTGAACGACCCATAACGGTGACAGACTTAGACATTTTAACACTTTCTACCTCGGTTTTCCGCAGGCAAACTGATTATACCATGAAATTTTAAAATGTCAAGGGGGTAGAAAAAAAATACATAAAAATTTAGAAAAATCAAAATAATCGTAGTGTGGTTACGATAAATCTGAGTAATCTAAATAATTACCGCAGGTTTTAAGGGGATTTAAAGGAGGCGAAAAAACAGATAAATATTTATTTAAAGAAGAGCGGCCAAATTTACAGTTTCTTTTCGTATACCTCTATAATGCGTTTAGCCATTCCGCTACGCACACAATCATCTGAGGTAAATTCTATATAACCAAAATCTGGTTCATTTTCAGTACGTTTTACAAAATCCAATAATCCTGATTGCGCCAAAGGAATATCACATTGTTTTAAATCTCCACACATGATTAATTTACTATTTTCGCCAATTCTAGAAGTTAAAGCATAACATTGTAATTTAGAAATATTTTGAAGTTCATCTCCTATAATAACACAATCATTAAAAGTTAATCCGCGAATCCACCCTAATGGCTTTATTTCTATTTTACCTATTTCAATCCAGTTTTCTAATAAAGATTCACCTAGAAAATGCTCTAAAATATCCATCATTGCGCTCATGATACCTTGCAACTTATCAGAAATTTCTCCTGGAATTGCCCCGTATTCTTCTCCGCAATTAACGGCAGGTCTGGTCAATATTATACGTTTAATTTTATTTTCAAATAACATTTTAAGAGCATAAGCAATAGCAGTATAGCTTTTGCCTACACCGCTCGGACCATTTGCAACTACAATTTCATAAGAATCTAATATTTCAATAAATAATTTTTGATTTTCAGTTTTAGGTGTAAATTGAATGGAAGCTCTAATTGGTACAACTTTAGGTGTAAGAATCATTTTATTTCTAGCAGGTTTTTGAGCCACTTTATTACTAGATTTACGAGCCATTTATACCTCTTTTAAAGAAAAACAAAAAAATCTGCGCACCTTCCCCAGGCACCCAGATTCAAGATTAACAATAATTAAAAAGAAAAATTGACTATTCCTACTTTCTCTTTATATCTATATAATAGTCAATTTTTATTACAAAATTACGCCATAGGCTTGACATTCTTATTTTTGCGTGCTATAATATGACCACATGATTTATGGTTTAAACGATCCTATTATTCCTAATGGCACTATAGTTTCTATTGATAAAGCAGCAGGATTAGCCATTCCAGTAGCAGAAATAGTAGGTATTAGTCAAAATGCTCAACCTATTTTGGGTCGTGGTTATATTGTTAAACAACTTACCGGCTCATTACCTACACCAGCATATCCTTACACTACGTTAACTGTTTTTGAAAAAGATATTACTATTTTAGAGTCTGCAAAAGGTTGTCTACAATATGAATAGATTTCAATTAATTCAATCTAGTGCTGCCGCTTTAGTAGCTCCATTGATTCCTAAACCAGCATTAAAATCAATTAATAAATATGCACATTTATTTATGCAGTCATATTTTATTTCGTGCGGAAGAATAGAACCAGGGCAATATAGCATAAATTATACACAACAAACAATTGAAATTAAAAAATTGGAAATTGATAAAAATTTTACAAAAGAATTATATAATCATCCTGTGTTATCATCACAAGTTTTACCAGATTTAACTTATTTCAATTTATTTAAATATTCTTTTGATATATTTGTAGATAACGATGATTATAAAGGTGGCACCCAAATATGCAAAGAAATATATCGTAATTGTAAAATTATATACTTAAGTCAATCGCCACAAGATTTCACAAAAAATAAGTTGATTTTGACAAATATTGATTTTCAATTTGAGTATGCACAAATCTCATGACCATTAAACAATTAATTACTAAATTAAATGAGCTTCCTCAAGATTATAATGTTGTTTTTCATATAAGCGAAGTATCAGAAAAACACTTTAAAATTGACGATTACATTAGTTTTGATTATAATGATGTAGGTAAATTAGTTTTCGTGGAACTATATTAAACATGAATAACACTATTTCACTAGATGACGTTCGCTCCGCCCTCAATGTAGCTCGTACCTTAGCTAATCTTCAAACAGGGCGAGAACATATTGCAGATGGCATAGGTTTTTCTAATGCAGATTTAGGTTTCGGTCGTCGTTTAGTATATCTTTTAGAATATGATATTAATAATCAAGAACATCAATATGCTTTAGCTCTATTGTTGCGTAAATATCGTAAACAATCTTTACAATTAATGCCAGAAGATATTTATGAACGTTTTATTGGATTAGCTACCGATACAGATACTTTAGCAATTCGTCAAAAAGTACGTAATGATGCTTGGACTTTGTTAAGAAATATCGTAGAGGTAACTGTAGGAATACAAAATGGCGAGGCCGTATTTGTATTTACATGGAAGGGTTATAACAAAGATATTTATGAATCCTTACGTAAAGCTGGTGGAAAATGGAATGCGCGGGATAGAAATGTTTATTGCGATATTACGTGTTTAACTACGTGTATAGAATCTTTAAAAAACCTTAAACTTCAACTAACGCTTGATCCAGATGTAATAGCTGCTTTAAATATAGCACCTCCTCCCAAACCTATAACTGCCGTTAAAGATTATGAAATTGTAAGTACAGAAGAAGAATGGGTTACTGTAGGTTTTCCTTATCGTGCTAATATGGTGGCTGCTATTAAAGAATTACCACCTATGTTACGCACTTTTAATGTGGATGCTAAAACATGGGCTATTCATTTTTCGGCTATTCCTGCTCTTATTAAAGAATGGCGTGGTATAGGGCTAAATGTTGCGGAATTAGAATCTTTTGCTGCTGAACACAATATTAAAATTGCAGAAGAAGTAGTTCCGGTTGAAATTGAAAATATCGATTATCACGCAGTATATGCTGATGTATTAAAACGTATGTTAGAACCTCCTGCTAAACATCAATTAGTTGCATTAGATTTTATGTCTAAACGTAAAAAATGTATGTTAGCTGATTGCATGGGCGTCGGAAAAACATTAGAGACGCTTATGGCCACTGAATATATTCGTAATAATCGTCCTGTATTAATTGTTACCAAAGCTGCATCTAAAATTCCTTGGTCCCGAGAAATTGAAAGATGGTTTGGTAAAGATATTCCTTATTATATAGTTTTTTCTAAAACCACTACTGAAGATGATATTCGTGCAGCCCATGCTAAAGGTGCATACGTCATTATGAATTATGATGTGCTGAAAAAATATCATCCAATTTTGGTTTCTTTAAAATGGGATATCGTAATTTATGATGAAGTTACTGAAATTAAAAATCGCACTTCTTTACGTAGTAAATTATCGGTGGGCCAACGAGGCGTCAAAGCCATCGTACGTAATGGCATCACTATAAAAGAAGGTAAACCGGCTATTAAGGGTATTTTAGAAATACCTCAACATTTATGGGTATTAACTGGCACTCCATTTGGTAATCATACTAAAGATTTGTTTATTCCTTTAAAAGTGATCGACGCACCAGTTACGAAGCGCGGTTTTGAATCTTTTGCTATGCGTTATTGTAATGGTGAACGAAATCGTTTTGGTTTACAAGCTAATGGTAGTAGTCATTTAGATGAATTGCGCGAACTATGTAAAAATCATATGTTGCGCCGCACTAAAGAAGAAGTGTTAGAGAATTTCCCGGAAAAACGTCGTCGTCCAGTAGAAGTTGAATGCGACCTAGATAAATATTTGCTACACATACATGAATATGAACAAAAAATTATTCAACAAGCAGAACTCGAAGGCATTGATATAGAACGTGCATTTGCTAAATATCGTTTAGGAATGATTACTACTGCTCTGCAAATATGTGGCACGGTCAAAGCACCAGCTACTATAGAGTTAGCTACCGAAATCATAGAAAACGACGAAAAACTAATTATTT
>Ga0210402_10003652_pt1 | contig 14319 bp, 15 predicted proteins | sample IncBWC7MmetaG_FD_161055 | JGI IMG/M metagenome (GOLD analysis project Ga0210402, IMG submission 161055) | Forest soil microbial communities from Barre Woods Harvard Forest LTER site, Petersham, Massachusetts, United States - Inc-BW-C-7-M | ecosystem: Environmental > Terrestrial > Soil >...
TTGCGTCAAAACATCCAAGGTAAGAACCGTGTGCGTTAGGAGCGCTCGCACGGATCTGTGCGGGGGGTGCCGGGCAGACCGGCATCCCTACCGCGACCGGCGGATTGGCAATCCGCCTGCCGACGTTCGGAGCGAGCCCCGAGGCGCTTGTTGGGCCAGCAGCAGGCCGATTAGCAGTCCGCCGCAGGTTTACAACCGCAGGTTTACAACCAGGTTTACAACCTGCCCCACATAGTAGTACAAGCCGATTCATACCGCGTTCCCCCAAAACTGTGAAGCATCCGTACATTGATCGTGACCCGTCAAGACCACTCGCGTGTGCGATAATCGGCCCGTGTCAGACCGGGCGATGCGTCGGTGGCGATCTTCAGGCGGTGTGGAAAGCATGTCTGGCGCGCCGCTCGTCCTCTCGAAGCCGCAGCCGGCAGCGGTGCCGGGCAGCCATCGCGTCCGGCTCTTTTGCGACGGAAATCGCGCCGGTCTCGATTCCCGGGAAGGTTGTCGTGGACCGCGAGGAACACCCGCGGCCCGGCGCCATACGCGAAGCACTGGCCAACTGACACCATGATCGTCGAACGCGTATAAAGGGCGAACCCATGGCCGCTCCCAGGCAACTGCGCACACAGGTCGGCATCGTCGGAGCCGGACCGGCCGGCCTGCTCCTCTCCCATCTGCTCCACCTCCAGGGCATTGGCTCCATCGTGATCGAAGCCCGGACCCGCCAACACATAGAGGAACGAATCCGCGCCGGCGTGCTCGAACAGGGCACCGTGGATCTGCTCAACGAATCCGGCGTGGGCGACCGTATGCGGCGCGAAGGCCTGGTTCATCACGGCATCGAACTGCGCTTCAACCGCCGCGGCCATCGCATCGATATGTACGAACTCACCGGCGGACGGGCGATCACGGTGTACGCGCAGCACGAGGTGGTGAAGGATCTGGTGGCGGCCCGGCTTCAGGCCGGCGGGCAGATCTTTTTCGAAGCCGGGCAGGTCCGAATCCACGATTTCGAGCGTGGGACGCCCGGCATCGCATTTCAGCACGCGGGCGAAGCTTTCGAGATGGCCTGCGATTTCATCGGCGGCTGCGATGGTTTCCGCGGAATCTGCCGCCCCTCCGTCCCGGCCGGAGTGCTCCGTTTTTACGAAATGGTGTACCCGTTCGGCTGGCTCGGCATCCTCGCCGAAGCTGCGCCGGCGTCGCCCGAGTTGATCTATTCCAACCATGAGCGCGGCTTCGCCCTGCTCAGCATGCGCACACCCGAAATCAGCCGCGTCTACCTGCAGTGCCGGCCCGGCGAAGACCTGGCAGCCTGGCCGGACCAGCGCATCTGGGAAGAACTGCAGCGACGCTTCGAGACCCACGACGGCTTCCGCCTGAATCAGGGCCCGATCCTGCAAAAAGGCGTGACCGCCATGCGCAGCTTCGTCGCCGAACCAATGCAGTGCGGGCGTCTGTTCCTGGCCGGAGACGCCGCCCATATTGTGCCGCCGACAGGCGCCAAAGGCCTTAATCTCGCGGCTGCCGACGTGCGCATTCTCTCCCACGCAATCGCCGGCTGGTATGCCTCCGGCGCCACCGACCGGCTGCAGCGATACTCCGAAATCTGTCTCCGCCGCGTGTGGCGCGCGCAGCACTTTTCCTGGTGGATGACCTCCATGTTGCACCGCTTCGAAGGCGGCGATGGCTTCGATTACCGCCGGCAGTTGGCCGGGCTGGAGCACGTGACCACATCGCGCGCCGCGGCCACCAGCCTCGCCGAGAACTACACCGGATTGCCCTTCCATCTTCCCGGAGAACGCCTGTGACCCGCAGCTTCCCTCCTTTCGGCACCGGCCACGTGGCCGCGGCCGCTGCTCTTTGCCCTGGTCCTATGGTGGGCTCTGCCGGAATCGCCGCGATTGGACATTTTAGCCAAGCGCACAAGAAAGGCGGGATTTCACGCAAAGCCGCGAAGCCGCAAAGAAGCCGCAAAGGAAGAGGGATCAAGAGGGATAATCGCGCCTGCTGGAGTCGGTCAATATCACGCGCGTCGCTAACGGACTCGCCGAGCAGTCTGGTCTGTGACTTCCCTCGATTCGTACTCAACGGCACCGTCTTGCTCTGCCAAGTCACAGGCCCGTTCAATCCGGCCCCGCCGGTGGCCGAGCTTCTTTGCGACTCGCTGCTTTGCGTGAAATCTTGCCTTTTTGAATCCCACGCTCCAAGCCGATTCCCCTTACGCTAAACGTAGATTGTCCCGTTTATTCTTTGACTCCGCCTAACGGTCTTCTTTGCGTCTCTGCGCCTTTGCGTGAAATCTTGCCTTTTCTTAAATCCCACGCTCGATCATCCACCATACCCTTGACTCAAATTGGCCAGTTTATGGTTTGACTCCGCCTTAGCGGCCTTCCACCGAAACCTTGATCGCGTTCGCCTTCCCGTCAAAGCGTGGCGTGTCAAAGCGTGGCGTGCCCGGCGCCCGGTGCACATCGATACGTGCGCTTCGAGCGGCCCCATCTTCAGCCTGGGCAGGTGTTGGCTGCCATGCGGATTCAAGACTGCGCTTTGTGGAACACGTACAGGAATACTGCCACACTCAGGCTTGCCAGCAGATGAATCAGCGATATCAAGAGCGCTATCGCGGCAATCGCACCGGCCAGAAAAGCCGATAGGTCACGGATGAAGCCCACCGCCAGCAGAACCGTCAGCAGAGCCATGCCGATCAATGCGAACAACGCCGCACTCTTCAGAGTCATGGCGGGAGTATAACACCTACCACTTCGCTCCCGGCTGCGTCTTCCCGATTCCCCCGATTCAGAAGGAGAGCCGCCCCAACCCAGGCAGCGTGTCCCGGTTAAGTGAGTTCGCATGCTGCGAATTGTGCGGCTGCCAGCCCTGCCGCGCCCGCGCTACGCACACGCTACGCACACGCTACGCCCGCGGCTTCAGTCGGAAGCGCACAAACACATTGCCGCCCACCGGATGGTTGCCGTATATCGGCTGGATCGCCCCCGGCACCGAGTAGGCCGTGAAGTTCGCGCCAATCCCGGTCTCCACCCAACGGAACCAATCGACGTCGCGGGTGTAACCGGCCGTATAAGCGCCGATCCGGTACGTGCCGGGCTGGCCGGCGAACAACTCATCCTTATCCACCAGCTCGAAACGGCCCGTCACGAAATCCTGCCGCCGCACCGGCAGAACCGACTCCACCAGGTACGAATTCAAATTTCGTTGCGTGGCCGTGCTGTGGGTCCGCCCCCACACCAGGCTCGACGACCAGCTTCCGCCCGGCATGGGCCTGCTGTAATGCAACGACCCGGTGGTGCGAACCTGGTCTCCGGCTTCCAGTCTTTCCGGATGCGCAATGCGCCCCACCGAGACTTGCGCCGCCCAGTTTTTCGCTGGAAACAGCCATACACGCGCCGACCAGGAGTCGATCGGACCGGCTTCGATGATCCACCGATTCTCACCCGGCTCCGCGCCATGAAATCCGCTGGCTTCCACTTTGACTTTCTTATACCTCACACCCACCGTCGCCACCTCATCGGCGATATGGGTGGAATCCTGCAGATGATGGGAGATCGGCGCCTGCGGCAGTTCCATCGCCGAGGCCCTATGCGGATACGCCACCGGCCCGAGTGCCGGGTCCCCGACCGGCGCGAAATACGCTTCCAACACCGTATCCTTACCGGCCTGGTACACGTAATGGAATCCCAGCGCCATGATGAAATTGTGTGGATGCTGCGCGTCTTCGAGCGGCAGGCCGTAAGCGGTCTCGCCGGTCTGGAAGAGCAGGGGATACCGCCGGTTCGTCATAGTGGCCGGGTCCAGGCTGAGCATCAGATCGATCTGGAACGCGCCATTCTTGCCCACGCTGTGCTCGGCCGTTGCCATGAACCAGTTGGCCGAGTACAGCTTGTCGCCCCCGCGCGGCCCCGCTTGCTGGGTGTCCACCAGGAAGGCCGTTCCCATGAAATCGACGTTCCAGCTTCCGGCATGCATGGTCGCCATCGGCATCGGCCAGGATGCTGGATTCGCCGCCGTGCCCGACGCCTGGTTCATCAGGAACATGCCGGCCGGATTCATCCCGCCCATGTTCATGCCGGGCATGTTCATCCCGGGCATGGTTTCGTGCTGCGCCAGCAGCGGACACGCCACGCTAATCAGCAATAATGTTCGCCGGTGCTGGCGATACCGAGGGGCGCCGAACCACACACCCAGTTTCCCGCGACCCATCTGGCTTTCAGAATACCATTGTGGGGCAGGTTGGTAACCTGCGGCGGATTGTTAATCCGCCTGCCGGGAGTTGGCGCGCAGCCGAGCTTCCATAAGCGACTTTCAAGAGTGCGGCGGATTGGCAATCCGCCCTGCCGCTAGCCCATACGGCACGCCCTGCCTCCAACTCATTCCGCCCCGGTCTTCCTACCCAGCTTGCGGATTGCCTGGGCCGCTTCCTTCACGTCGTCCATGGTCAATCTGCCGGACTCGATCAGGTGCGCCATCACCGGCTGCGTCCGCCCTCCGAACAGGCTCAGCAATTCGTCGATCAGCCTGCGCTGCGCCGCCTGCCTCGACACCACGGCCTCGAAGATGTGCGCGTTGCTGATCTTCTTCACCCGCCGCACGGCTTTCTTGCCCTCCAGCCGATAGACCGTGGTCTGTATGGTCGTGTACGCCGGCCGGTCGCGTTCCGGAAAGGCTTCTTGAATCTCGCGAATGGAGGCCGTGCCGCGCTCCCACATCGCCTCCATGATTTGCAGTTCCAGCTTGCTCAGCTTGGGTAGAATCATAAGCTACTATGTATGTTTGTGATCCTACTACGTATATTTGTTTTTGGCAAGAGCTTTTTTCGCGACCTCTCAATCCGCTGTGGAACAGATTCCCGATATAACCGCAATCGCTGTATATGTCCGTCTATGTCCGTTCACTATCCGATCGCTTCGAATACTGCTCGCGGCGGCTTGACTGCATATGCCGCCAATCTGAGCTTATTCTTACAGCCAAGCCAGCGCGTGCGCTCAAGAGTGCGCCCAGGATTATGGCCCAACACTCGGGCCAGCGTCTCCGCGGTGAAGTCGCTGGCCCCAGAGTGCGGCACAGCCCTCGATATTGTTCTCCTTCTGATCCGGCGCTTTTCCCGATTGGCCGGTAAACGGGTCACACGAAAACTCCAACAATCGCCTCAATCCCCTCACTCACTTACAGCCCCAACCCCCCGCCAGCCCCAAGTCGTCGTTATACCCTGGGCTTGGCACAGCCACTCTTGGCTGTGCTTTTTGCTTTTACGGAGGCCCCATGTCCACCCAACGTCAAATCGAAGCTAATCGCCGCAATGCGGCTAAGTCCACTGGCCCAACCTCTGTCGAGGGCAAGGCCGTCTCCAGAATGAACGCAATCAGGTCCGGCATCCATGCCGATTCCGCCATCATCATCGGCGAAGACCCCGAGGCGCTGGCCCAACTCGCCGAAACTTTCTACCACGACCACCAGCCCCAAACCGCCATCGAGCGCACCCTCCTCGACAACATCATCCGCGACTCCTGGCTCCTCACCCGCCTCTTCCGAATCGATGCTGAAATCATCGACTACGAAATCGAAGACGCCACCTACAAGAAAGAGGACAACCAGGCTGGTAGAGCCTTCAAGGACAGTTCCGTCGACCAGAGCCGCCTCCAGCGCCGCATCAACGACACCCGCCGTGGGCAAATCCAGGCCTTCAAGGAATTCCAGCGTATCCAGGCCGAACGCCGCGCCCAGCCTGCCCCGCAACCCCAACCCCCGGCCCCGCCGCTCGATGTAACTGCCGTGCCACCAGCGCCTCCGGACCGAATTGGCTTCGTTCCGCAAACCCAGCCTCCAGCCCCCGAGACTGAGCCGATCGCCAGCCAGCCGCCACCGGCCAACGGCATCCTCCCACCGGCATCTGTTTCTAATCCCCCGTCCCATGACCGGACAGCCGCGCCGCCCTTGCGCCTCCGCCCGACGCTGATCCTACAGGCCTTACGCCCAAAATCCGCTGGCATTCCGCGTGCCTGAACGACTCGTTATGGTGCTCCCCGAAGACCTCCGCTTCTCCCTGCGCGGGCTGCGCAAGACCCCGGGCTTCACCGCCGCGGCGCTGCTCGCGCTCGGCCTGGGCATCGGCGCCAATGTCGCCATCTTCAGCCTGGTGGACGCCATGCTCCTCCGTCCCCTGCCGCTGGCCGACCCATCCCGCCTGGTCCAGGTCTGGGAGGATGGCTCCAACATTGGCTTCCCGCGCGACACCCCGGCGCCCGCCAATTTCGCCGATTGGCAACTGCGCAACCACGTCTTCACCGGTATGGCCGCGCTCGGCTCCTCCATCTACGCCATCACCGGCGACGGGCCGCCGCAGCAGGTGGAGGGTAACGTGGTCACCGCAAGTCTCTTCCCGCTGCTGGGCGTCGCTCCCATTCTGGGCCGCGGCATCCTGCCCGAGGAAGACCAACCCGGCGCGGCCCAGGTGGTTCTCGTCAGCTATGCCTTGTGGCAACGGCGGTACGGCGCCAGCCCCGCGGTGGTGGGCCGCGACCTGTTGCTGGATAGCGTGCCGCGCCGCATCATCGGCGTGATGCCGCGGGGCTTTGCCTTTCCAGACCGCAGCGACGTTTGGATGCCGATCGCCTTTTCCAGCGCCCAACTGGCACAGCGCGGCAACCATTGGTTGCAAGTCTTCGCCCGGCTGAAGCCGCGCATCGCCATCGCCGATGCCCAGCGCGACATGTCGGCCATCGCCGCCCAACTGGCCGGCGAGTATCCGGCCACCAATGCGAAGCTGGGCGCGGTGGTGGTGGGGTTGCAAGAGGAACTGCTCGGCAAACTCCAGTTGGGTCTGTGGGTGCTGGCCGGCGGTGTGGCGTGCGTGCTGCTGATTGCCTGTTCGAACCTCGCCGGACTCTTGCTGGCGCGCGCGGCCGGCCGGCAGCGTGAAATGGCGGTGCGCGCCGCGCTGGGCGCCACGCGTCTCCGCCTGGTCCGCCAGGGTGTGGTGGAAAGCCTGGTCATCGCGGTGTCGGGTGGCCTCGCGGGCGTTCTGTTCGCCGTGTGGACCGTGCCGCTGGTTGCCGGCTTGGTGCCCGAGGCCCTCACCGGCTGGGCACAGCCGCGTATCGACCTGCGCCTGGCGGCCTTCGCCACGCTGATCTCGCTGGCCTCGGCCGTTCTGTCCGGCAGCCTGCCCGCGCTCTCCATGTCGCGGGTTGACCTTTCCGCCGTCTTGCAACAAGGCGGGCGCGCCGCCATCGCCGGCCGTGCTACGCTCCGGCGTTTCCTCATCGTAATGCAGGTCGCCTTGGCTGTGGTTCTCTCGGTAGGCGCCGGCCTCATGGCGCAGACGGTCTGGCGCCTGGCCCATCAAGACCTGGGCTTCCGCCCCGAAGGTGTCCTCACGGCGCGCACCGCCTTGCCCGGGACCGCGCAGTCGCCTTACCGCACATTCGCCGCCCGTGCCGCGTTCTACCAGGCGGTGCTCGACCGCGTGCAGGCGCTGCCCGGCGTGGTGTCGGCAGGCTACACCACATTTCTTCCGCTCACCAACCGCGGCGGCACCAGCGGATTCCTGGTGGAAGGCGCGCCGGACCCCGATCCCGGCCGCCCCAACGATGCCAATCGCCGCGCCGTCAGCCAGGACTACCTGCAGACCATCGGCGCGCGCCTGGTCGCCGGCCGCTTTTTCACCGCTCAGGATGGCGCCGAGTCCATGCCGGTAGCCATCGTCAACCAGGCGATGGCCTCACGCCATTGGCCGGTAAGCGGTGGGACAAGCGATCGGGCTTTGTCGTCTGTCAATCGGCAGCACGCACTGGGCCACCGGTTCCGTTTCAATGGCGATCGGAGTCCGTGGGTCACGATAGTGGGGATCGTGGCCGATATGCGCCAGGCAGGCCTTGACGTGGCCGGCCGCCCTGAAATGTACTTCCCGTGTGCGCAACCCGTAGGTCCGCAAGGCTTCTTCACGCCGCGCGATCTGGCCGTTCGCATTCAGAGCGACAGCGCTTCGGCAGACCCCTTGCGCTACGCCGCGGCGCTGCGTGCGGCCGTCTGGGCGGTGGACCGCAATCAGCCGGTGGCCGACGTGCAATTGCTGCAAGACCTTGTGGACCGGGAACTCTCTACCCAGCGCATTCAGTTGTGGCTGCTGGGTGCGTTTGCCGGCCTGGCGTTGCTGCTGGCTTCCATCGGGCTGTACGGCTTACTCTCCCACATGGTGATGCAGCGTACCCGCGACATCGGCGTGCGCATCGCGTTGGGCGCGCGCGGCGCGCAGGTGTTGGCGCAGGTCATGGGGGAGGGCCTGTCGCTGGTGGGGTGCGGCCTGATGGCCGGCGTGATGGCCTCCTGGTGGACCACCCGCCTGATGCAGAAACTTCTATACGGTGTAAAGCCGACCGACCTGCCCACCTTTGCCGTGGTCGCCGCCGCCTTGTTATTGGCGGGCGCCGCGGCATGCTACATTCCCGCCAGGCGTGCTACGCGTATCGACCCGATGGAAGCGTTGCGCCAGTAACACGGCCATTCCTGGCTGTGTGGCTTTTGTTTTTCCCGCGGACCCGGTGGCGCGCCATGATGCACCGCGAGCCGGCAACGCACAAGGTGAACCAGCAGAAGAGGCGGTAGCACGACCATGGGAGCGCAAGTTTCTGGGCCTCGGCTTTCACCAGTAATCGCGAGCCAAAGCGGCGGATCGCGCCGAAAGCGGTTCTGCGATTCAAGGAGCGGGTTCGGGAAATGACGAGCCGGACCAGGGTGTAAGCATCGAACGGACGGCCGAAGAACTGGCCCAGTATCTGAAAGGGTTGGCTTGGTAGGGCCTTGAGGAGTGAACCCGGCGCAGGCTACGCGAGCCGGATAAGTCGAGAGGCTTACGTCCGGTCCTGTGAGAGGTTCGGGGTGCAATTCCCCGGGCCTGCTCGGCGGAGGAGCCGCGCGGCTTCCCCCTATCCCGATTTGGCGTAAGTCTGCCATCATAGCTATAGCTCGACCAGACACGGCGAGACCTGACATGCAGCGGTTTGTTGCCCGGCCGATTTACCGTCCCGATAACGAAGAGCTTCGCTTCCTTCCGGAATGTCCCCGGATGCTGCGAAACCTGCCTGGCCGGGCGCCGGTGTTGGGCTGGGTGAACATTCAGCACGCGGCCGCCGCGCCCGTGGGAAGCATCAACCTTCTGAATCTGACCACCGGACAGAACACCAATTCTCCTTTGCCGGGCAGGCCGGGCTTCTTCGTGGAGACGGACAGGCCGGGCGTTCTGCTGATTGGCTTGGAACGCCGGCTGGTGCTGTTTGATCTGGTGTCCGCCCGCCTGGTGGAGACTGGAGTCACCCTGCGGGACGACGAACGGGTCATCATCAACGACGGCATCGCCATCCCCGGCGGATTGCTTTTCGGCACCAAGCACCTGGAATTCCGCGAGCCGATCGCGTCGCTGTATCACCTGGACGCCGAGTCTAAGAAACTGACTCAATTGGTGACTGGCGAGATTTGTTCCAATGGCAAATATTTTGTGCGGGAGGCGGATGGCGCGGTCCTGATCGAAATCGATTCCCAACCCAAGACGATTACACGTTACCGGCTGGATTGCGGCCCTACCTTCGGCGGCAAGGGCTTCGGGCGCGCGCTGGAGCCGTCGCTGGTGGTGGCGCCGAGCGCTCTACCGGCGTTCCCGGACGGCTTGCGGCCCACGCCCTCGGGCGAGAGCATCGTGGTAGCGTTCTATAATCCCGAGGCCGTGGACACAGGCCTGGCGCAGGAGATCCGTCTGGCAGATGGCGCCGTACTCACAGAGTGGCTCTTCCCCGGCTCGCCGCGCGTGACTTGCCCGGAGTTTGTCCGCTTGGACGGCCAGGTGCGGCTGATTTTCACCACGGCTACCGAAGGCATGCCGCCGGAGATTCGAGCCATCGCGGGCGAGGCTGGGACCATGTTTTGCGCGGATACGGCCTTTGAGACGATGCCCGAAGCGCCGCCGCTGGTGAACTGGTAGAGCGGCGACGGTAGCCATTAGCTGAGGCGCTACATCGAGCGGCGTTCACCGGCCGAATCGAAGGCCAGAGACAGCTCGACTAGAGTCCTGCCCCCGCCGTATTCCAAAGGGTCGGTTTTGCACCGTGGTGCGTTGGTCGGCAATCTGGATGGTCAGGTCTGTGCCTCCACCGTACCTGATGGCTTTGAGGGCGTCAATTCAAACGCGTGAGAGCGGATGCGGTTTCGCCGGGGCACAGTGCCAGCCGTGACAGTCAGCTCGATATGCTATACGCTGAAAAGAGAGAGCCAGGAATTGACTATGGCTGTGACGCTTGATCTTTCGCCAGAACGAGAAGCCGCGCTCACTACGTGGGCCAAGGCTCGGGGGATGAGTCTTGAACAGTGGTTGATAGAACTCAGCGAACAGGTCGCGCCCCCCAAATCCATCGCTCACCTACAGAAAACCGACCCCAAGGAATGGGCCCGACGGTTCCATGCGTGGGCCGAGGGTCACGACCGGACGACACCGTTGCTTTCCGCCGAGGCCATAAGCCGCGACAGTATTTACCCTGACCGGACTTAAGAAATCCGACGTGCTTATTGACACGAATATCTTGATCCGGACCTTACAGCCACATCATGCGCTGTTTCCTCTCGCCGATGGCGCAATTCAACGTCTTCCCCAACAGGGCAGAGATCTGGTGATCTTTCCGCAGAGCCTGATCGAGCTCTGGGCTGTCCCGACCCGGTCGATCGAGCCTAACGGCTTGGGATTGACCACTTCCGCGGCGGCTGCCGAACTGGAACGGATCAAGTCCATGTTCTTGCTCCTGCCCGATACTCCGGATGCGCCGGCTCGCTGGCGCTGGTCGCGGCGCTGGTGCTCAAGAAGTGGCCGGCCTGCTCCTGTAGAATAGAGATTATGTTGGGACCGTCCATCAAACTGAATAAAGAACTGCTGGCGCGCATCAAGAAGGTGGCCGACGCCGGCGGCTACAGCTCGCCGCAGGAATTCGTCGAGCATGTTCTGGAGCGCGAACTTGCCAAACTGGAGGGCGCCGTCTCCGATGAAGAAATCGCCAAGAAGTTGCAGGGCCTGGGTTATCTGGACTAGGAGGAATGGATGTCAAAACCGGCCGTCGAATTTGACCAGGATTTGTGGTCCAGAATCAAGCGGCATTCCGAAGCCGCCGGCTATAGCTCACCCCTGGAATTTGTACAGCACGTGATCGAAAAAGAATTGGAAAGGGCCGCTACGCCGGTCTCGGAAGAGGAGGCCGGCCACAAGCTGCAGGGTATCGGCTACCTGGATTTCGGACGGGACATCTGATCCCGGACACACCGATCCACGACACGGGGATCCGGGACAGACAGATCCAAGACACACCGGCAGGAATGCCCGTGCCACTGTGAAAACCAGCCTCTTCGACCTCTTTAAAGTCGGCATTGGCCCGTCCAGCTCGCACACTGTCGGGCCTATGCGAGCTGCATTCCGTTTCGCCACGGAAATCCAAAGCGCCGGACTCCTGTTTCAAGTCGCCGGTTTGCGGGTGGAGCTTTACGGCTCGCTTGCCCTCACCGGCCGGGGCCACGGCACGCCGCGCGGCGTGTTGCTGGGATTGTCCGGCGAACAGCCCGATACGGTGGATCCGGCCGGCATCGCGGATCGCGTCGCTGCCATTGCCGGCCAAAACCAGATCTCCCTCGCCGGCAGCCACCGGGTGGCCTTTCACATGGATGAGGACATCGTCTTCCATCCCCAACTGGTACTGCCCGGCCACCCTAACGCCCTGCGCATCACGGCCTTCCGCGAGGACCGGTCTGAGCTCGCCAATCGCGTTTACTATTCCATCGGCGGCGGCTTCGTGGTGCAGGAAGGCGAAGACGCCTCCGCCCGCAAACTCCCGCCGGTGCCCTATCCCTTTGGCAGCGGCGCCGAACTGCTGCGGCTGGGCGCCGAACACGGGTTGCGCATCGACGAAATCGTGCTGGCCAACGAAAAAGCCTGGCGCAGTGAGCAGCAGGTGCTGTCCGGAATCCGGCGCATCTGGGGCGTGATGCAGGAGTGCACGCGCCGCGGCCTGGAGACGGAGGGAATTCTGCCGGGCGGTTTGAATGTGCGGCGCCGTGCGCCAGCCTTGCTGCGCAAGCTGTCCGGCCAGTTGCGCGGCCCGCTGAGTTCCATGGACTGGCTCAACGTGCTGGCGATGGCGGTGAACGAAGAGAACGCGGCCGGCGGACGAGTGGTGACCGCACCTACCAACGGAGCCGCCGGAATCATTCCCGCCGTGGCCCACTACTACCTGCGCTTCCTGGTTGGCTCCGAAAGCAGCGGCTCTGAAGGCGGCGGATCCGAAGGCACCGGCTCCGAAACCAGCGGTACCGAAAGCGGCCTGCTGCGCTACTTCCTGGCCGCCGCCGCCATCGGCGTGCTCTACAAGGAGAACGCTTCCATCTCCGGCGCCGAGGTTGGCTGCCAGGGCGAAGTGGGCGTGGCCTGCTCCATGGCCGCCGCCGGTTTGGCCGCGGCTCTGGGCGGCGACAACGGGCAAGTGGAACACGCCGCCGAAATCGGCATGGAACACAACCTCGGCATGACCTGCGACCCCATCGGAGGCCTGGTCCAGATCCCGTGTATCGAACGCAACGCCTTCGGCGCCGTGAAGGCCGTCAATGCGGCCCGCATGTCCATGGAGGAGACCGGCGGCCACAAAGTCTCGCTCGACCAGGTGATTCAGACCATGTACCAGACCGGCCTGGATATGCAGACCCGCTACAAGGAGACATCGCTGGGCGGCCTGGCGGTGAACGTAATCGAGTGTTAGAAATCACGGATGCCGACCTGGAACTGCTGGACGATGCCTTTGCCGAAGCGCGGGCCATGAGTCTCCGGATCCGGCATTGCGAGCCGCCGCGGCGCCAGATCGGGCAGTGCGAGCCGCCGCTGCGCGAGATCGGGCTGCGCGATACGGGCGACGGCTGGTTTCGCGATTTGCTGGCCGGCCTGCTGGACGCGACGTTCCGGGAATACCGGCACCTGCGGACCGGGCTTCGGGAATCCACGCCGCTGGTGGCCTGGGCCTGCCGGAATCTGCTCGAACTGAACATCCAGACGCAGTACGTCCTGAGCTCGGAGGCCAACGCGCGGCGATACGCCGGGGAGCGACTGGCCGGCGGTATCGAGATCTTCGATGCGTTTCAAACCTGGGCCGCGCGCAACGACCCGGCCTTGGTGACGCCCGCCATCACCGCCGTGCTGAATTCGCTGGTGGAGCGGAAGGCACAAGAAGAAGCCGCCGCTCCCCAGCGGGCCCTGTCCGTTCGCTATCTTTCGGCGGAGGCCGGCCTGGCAGACGAATATGCCAACATGAGCAAGGTTTGCGCCAATCTGATCCACCCCTCGGTATTCCCGGTGTCGGCAGGCGCCGACGAAGGGCAATTGCCCCTATTGCGGCCGGTATTGTTCCGGGCGGGCGCGGGCCACGGGCTGGAAATCATCCAGGCCATCCAGGGGCGCAATGCATAAGAGCAGTTAAAGAGCAGTTAAAGAGCAGTTACGCTTCCTGCCCCGCCTGAACACCGCGTGCCGTTCTTACCATGGTCAAATACCGGTAGGCCAATTCCTGGATGCGGTGCGACTGCCGGCGCGTGATGGCATCTTGCGGTATCAGGTCCTTGCCGATGCCCAACGCCACCGCCCCCGCCCGGATGAAGTCCACGGCCGTTTGCTGGTTCACCCCTCCCGCGGCAATCAGCGGCACATGCCGGAATGGGGCCTTCAGAGCCTTGATGTAGGCGGGACCGCCGACCTGCGAACAGGGGAAGATCTTCACGAAGTCCGCCCCCGCTTTCCACGCCGCCATCACCTCGCTTGGCGTCAGGGCGCCCGGCAGCACCACAACACCCTTGGCGACCGCAAACTCCACCACGCCCAGATCCAGTCCGGTGCTGGTCAGGAAACTGGCTCCGGCGTCCAGACAGCGGCGGGCGGTGTCGAGATCGAATATCGTGCCCGCTCCAACGATGAAGTTAGAGTTATGCCGCACCAGATCGGCAATCACTTCGAGAGCGCCCGGCACCGTCATGGTGACTTCTACGATAGGAATGCCCGCGCCGGCCACCGCATCCGCGGCGAACCGGGCATCCTCGGCCGAAAACATCCGCAGGGCGGGTATGACCCCGATTTCTTCAATGCTGGTACGAACTTTCTCTTTGTCCATGGCTCCAACTCGCTCCGTCCGGCATTCGAACCTTTTGAGAATACCTTACCGCACGGCCGCGCTTGTAGCGGCGGTGAACAGGGGCCGGGGGCCGGGGATCGCGAACCGGGTACAGGCGGCCGGGACAAGG
>Ga0210402_10003654_pt1 | contig 14316 bp, 14 predicted proteins | sample IncBWC7MmetaG_FD_161055 | JGI IMG/M metagenome (GOLD analysis project Ga0210402, IMG submission 161055) | Forest soil microbial communities from Barre Woods Harvard Forest LTER site, Petersham, Massachusetts, United States - Inc-BW-C-7-M | ecosystem: Environmental > Terrestrial > Soil >...
GTCTCCGAAGGCGACCCAAGCAAGTAATTTCCCGCTCCAGCATTCTGCCGTTTATTCCCGGTAAGAGTCCTTGAGAACTTGGCGGCGAACCGCTATTCCTACCCTGCCGCCCGTGCCGAATGGCTGCTCGAATCGAAAGGAATGCGAGCGTGGATCGTAGTACCACCCTTCGGTTTCGAGTTGATTGAGAGCTCTCCATGCACTAACCGCAGGCGCTTCTGCATGCTCGTGAGGCCAAGCCCAGTGCTCTTCATTGCGGTTTCTGTATCAAAACCTGCACCAAGATCGCAGATGGTGAGGTGAATCTCTCCACTGCTTCCCCACAATCGTACTTCGAAGCGTTTTACCCCACTATACTTCGTGGCATTCAAAACAGCGAAAATTTGGAGGATAGAAAATGTCCAGGAAAATCGAGAACGTGACCCTCGAGGGGTAAAACCAGTTACAAGTGCAGACTCCAATCGGACGAGAGTGGCGCCGCGTGTTGCGATGCGCGAGTTGCACCACCGAGGCAAAAAGATTGTGGCCGGTATGGCGGCCAATCACGCGCCCCCCGCGAACAAACTCGGAAATAACCGTGAGGGCTCCACGGCGCTCTTTTCCTGGTCCAGTAAGTCCCGAAGCATATCCACATCCTGTGCTTGTGATCCGTCCGCTGATGCACAAGACCACAAGATTCTTTGCGATAACAAGGCGGTTGAGGAAAAGTACATCGTGCGGATCAGCGGATCGTCGCCCTGTAGCTCGCTGAGCTTGCGCAGTTTGCCCGTGTGATCGGGCGGTTCGTAGTCGGGGAAAATGCCTCCGGGCACAATATCAGAACGCATGATTGGACTCCTCCTGTTTCTCTCACAGATCTTTTCTCAAAGGTCAAGAGTGACACCCGCGTTTGGCTGGGAGCAGCATACGAGCACGTTCCCGGGAGCGGGCCTCTCCAGCGGCTCAGGGTTATAAGCAATTGATCCATCAATCAGACCAGTCATGCAGGTATGACAGACCCCAATCCGGCACGACCATCTGACCGGAACGTCGCACGCTTCCGCCAGTTCAAGCAAGCTCCCGAATTTCGGATCCCAAGCGGCGGTAATCCCGCTACGCGCGAATGAGACTGGGGGGCCAGATCCGGGCGGCCCTTGTGGCAGGTGAGGAGAGTGAAAGACCTGCGCCATACCAGGTGTAATAGCCTCGAGAGAACCGAAGATTTCCGTGTGCACATTCTCAGCGAGCACACCCCAGTTTCGCAGTCCATCGCGCATATTCTGCAAGAATGAAGAGGGGCCACACAGATAGAAGTCACTACCCTGGGACACGCCAAGTTCCTCTAGCAATGCTGTGTCAATGTGCCCGGGAGCATCGAAGTCTGCCCCGACTTGGTCGGTGGCAGCGGGCCTGCTGTACACGATGTATCCTCGTCCGCGAGAGAGCTGTTTCAGTAATGAACGCGATTCTTCTGCAAATGGATGGTCGACGCGATTGCGCGCTCCATAGATCCACCAGATTTCTCGTTGCGATCTTTCAGCGGCGAGTGCGTGCAGCATCGACATCACGGGCGTTGCGCCCACTCCAGCGCTCAGCAGAACCACAGGACTCTGGCCGGGACGCAGAGTGAAGCTTCCGCGCGGTGCACTAACATCCAATAGATCACCCTCTCGCTCACGGTTGCACAGAAACCCGCTTCCAATCCCATTCAATTCGCTCTTGACGCTGATGCGGAAATGGTCGGGTGCCGGCAGATCAGACAGCGAATAGCTGCGGAGAACCGGCGGTTTGACCGGATCGACGAGCAGCCGCAAAACAACAAATTGACCCGCCTGGCAGAGAGGAAGAGGCTGCCCATCGATTGGCGACAGAACGAAGGAAGTTACGCTACCGCTTTCCTTGTGAATATTCGCGACTCGCATTTGTCGAAAGCCGGGCCATGCTGGCGCTTGTTCCTCATTCGCGAGTCCCGGATTCCCCGCCGCAGTTTTGGAGCCCAAGTCTTGTTGGAGCATTGCGTGGAACGAACTCTGCCAACCCTTGCTGAGTGCAGGTATCCGCAGCGCGCGTTGCAGTTGCTGCTGAGAAGGTCCTGGCAAATACAAGAGGGCGTCAGTGTCGGCGACCGTGATTTTTTCTGGACCGTCAGTAATTTTTACAATGTCATCACCCGCCCCAACTTCTCCTTCCTGCAACACGCGAAAGTAGAATCCTGGTCTGTGATGCGCTACGAGGAGGGCTGGCATTCGAGGTTCATTCATGCGAATGCCGACGCGGTAGCAGGTTACGCGGGGCTGCGTCACTTCAAATTCAGCGCCACCGATGCGGTAGCGATCGCCGATGCAGACCTCGTTATCAAGAAGTCCGTCGACAGTGAAGTTTTCTCCGAACTGGCCGTAGGTAAAATCACTCCGGCCCAGAAAGCTTTCCCAGTAATGGTACGAGTCCATCTGATAAACAAAAACGGCGCGCTGCTCCCCACCGTGACCGGCGAGATCGCCTTGCGCATCGCCGTCGATATCGAGTTTGCGCACCATTCGCCGTCCCGTAACCGGAGATTTCCAAATCGCGGTACGGACAGTTTTGCCGTTCCATGTCACGTCGCGTGGAAGACCGACATTCACTGAAAGTAATCTGGGCATCCTTACCTCGTCGAAGTCCAGCGTGCGGTAACCATCTTTTTTATTTTTTACCACCGACGAGCCGGAGCGGCACCATCCACGTGGAGAATCTCTCCGCTCACATGACCTGCCTTTACCAGGTAAAGAACGGCGTCGACAACATCCTTTACCGTCGCTCTTTTCTTAGTCCCCTGCAACGTCGAGTCATTGGGATCATTCGCGTGCATCGGTGTATCCACTTCGCCGGGGGCTACGGCATTGAAGCGAATACCGTCTTTTGCATACTCGACGGCAAGATTCTGCGTGGCTGAATTCAAGCCACCCTTCGTAATCATGGAAACAGAGCCATTTTCGCCGGCAATTGGCCGATCGGCAAGAGCCGCAGTGATGCTCACAACGCACCCCGATTTTTGTTTCAGCATCTCCTGCACAGTGCGCTGAGTGATGTAGAAGAATCCGAGCAGATTAGTGGAGATAAGGGCGTCGAAGTCCTCGGTAGTGAAGTCAGTGAAAGGCTTGGTTAGGAAGATGCCAGCGTTATTCACCAAAACGTCGATGGTCCCGAACTTGTTGATTGCAGCTTCGACAGCATGAGCAGCAGTTTCCTGGTTGCCGATATCGCCATCAACGAGGATCAGGCCGCCAGAAGCAGTCAACTCCCGAGTCGCGTGACGAGACGTTGCGACGACGTTATAACCCTCTTCCAGAAACCGCTCGACTAAACCCGCGCCAATGCCCCCCGATGCGCCAGTGATGATTGCTGTTTTCTTGCTGGACATAAATAACCTTTTTGTTTTAGGCGGCCACCTTTTCCGCCGATCGGGCCTTGTGTGGCGGGCCGACGTAAGGGAACGAGGAGAGCAGGTCTTTGTGGGGCCCTACGTTATCTCGTGTCACCTTTCCATTGGTAAGGAGAGGAAGAAAGAAATCTGCGACATCGTCGGTTAGTGCTCGGCCATTCTCCGGGTAGGACGCCGGCCGCGTGGGATCATAGTGGAGCACATCCGGCAGCAAGGTCCCAGCGACCCGCGTCGCTTCCGCCGGCGTATATCCGCCGGTATGCTCCAGCGCGTGCGCGAAGACGGAGACAAAACGGGCATCGTCCGCCGGCTCCGCAGCAAGATAGGCAGCGTTTTGCTCGCCGGCAAGAAAGGGAGTTTGATTGGACCGCGCACCACGATCCGCCTGCACCCATTTCCCGGTTGCACCGTCCACTGTGCGAGCCCACAACCCCATCTTTTTACCGAGGGCAGAGTTGGGCACTTCCAGCACGATGCTGCACACATCCTTGTCGGCGAAGTAATCGTCGCCGGTGAATTGCAGGTTGTTCAGGGCGCCCAGCGTGTCGAAGAAGAAGGGATCGCCACGCCAGCCGGCGAAGAAGCGGTAGTCCCCAGCCTCGGTCACCCGTGTATCCGCCCCCCTCGAGACTGGCGCCCCCTCGACGATGACTTGCCCGTCATCGCTTGTCCCAGTGGCCTGCGCGCCCTCAACCCGGCGAAGCGTCGCAGTCTGCGCCCCGCGTTTGTCTGAGGTGAAACGGACTCGATATGCGATATCGGCGACGAAATCGCCGTTGGTATCAATCTTGAGTTCGTAGAAGGCGTCCGTCGCGAAGGGTTCGTCTGTTGTAGGCCCTTGCGGATTGACGCCGGCCGACGGATGAACGTTCATAATCAGGATCGACTTGCTAGCATCCCCAGGCTTCGGGAACGCGTACAAGTCAGTAAAATCGAGGCGAGCGTCTCCGTGGGGAAAGCCAAAGTCGGGGCCCGAGTAATGGTGTGACATGTTTATGTTCTCCTTTTTTAGATACTGATGCGCGGCTCACGCCGCGGGGTGCAGTGTGTGTTTACGGATTGCCCGTCCGGGCCCATAAATGCGACAAGGCCGGCCGTTGTTGCAACTGCAACCAGGAAGAATATAAAGCGTCTCATAATAGTTCCTCCATTCAATATGCTTCGGTAAACGAAATCAGTATTTGCTTTAAAGCCGATGTCGATGTCTCTTAATCGCCAGTCGCTGCGTATTTCCGATTGCATCGGCTGCGATGAGGCATCACAGCCGCAAGCGTTCGGTGATCTCGGCCTAGAGTCTCCCGATTTGCCAATCGAGCCGAGGCTGCTACTGTGACCGCTCGCCAATCTCGACTGGTGGCTGGAGGCGGGCACTCCATTAGTTCTGACTCGTCGAGCCAATCCTCTGTCGAAAGCCTAGCTTGCTCTGGACCGAACAATCCCGTCACCGCACGGATGAACGCCGATAACTCGCGCTCCGCCATCTTGATCTGGTCTTCGCAAGTCGAATTGCAAAACGATTTTTCCTTGTCCATAGGATCTCCCCGTATTTAAGGTGCGTAATGGGTTCAGACAAAGTCGCGAGCTTTGACAGGCTCGTGGCAAGGAAACTCCTATCCCTGGTCGTGACGATTTCGATTGAATTCGGTCCACGCGAGTAATCAGAACAGAAGCTTGGGAGATGAACAATTGGACGATAGTATCGGATACCTTGGGTATCGGCCCTACGCCACTCTTCTAGGCCACAGCGGTGATCGGATGGCAGCTCCCAGGTATCCTTGACGACGAGGCTGTGGCCAATGCCGAACCCGGAATGGCCTCGGTCTCCCTTTCGGTTTAGAATGCCTTGGTCGTGTAAAGCTCGCAAAACATGACCGCTGAAAGACAACCTGCACAGACCGCCCGTGAACGCGAGGAATCGGCCCTCCGCTACAGCGAAGAGAACTATCGCCTCGTGGTCGAAACAGCCCCTGATGCCGTGATCAGCATTGACGAACGCGGTGCAATTCTGTTTGCCAATCCCGCCACGATGAGAATCTTTGGTTATGCTCCTTCGGAGTTGATCGGGAAGCCGTTGACCGTCCTGATGCCGGAATTCCTGCGGAAATTGCACGAGCAAGGGTTCAGCCGCTATTTAGCTACCGGCCAGCGGCACATCAACTGGCAAGGCACTGAACTAACCGCACTGCGCAAGAATGGCCAAGAATTCCCCGTGGAAATCTCGTTTGGAGAACTATCTAGAGATGGGCATAAGGTATTTACCGGCTTTATCCGCGATATCAGCGAAAGAAAGCAGGCAGAGGAAATGCGAGCAGCGCACGCCCGCCAGATCGCTGTCCGCGCTGACGTGAGCATGGCTTTCGGTAAGGAAGAGAGTTTGAAAACAATCTTGGGTGAGTGCAGCAAAGCCCTTGTGCGCCATCTTGATGCAGCATTTGCGAGGATTTGGACCCTGAGTGACGATGGAAAGATGTTGGAACTGCAGGCCAGTGCAGGCATGTACACACATCTTGACGGACCTCACAGCCACATTCCGATGGGACAATTCAAAATTGGAATGATTGCGCAAGAACGTAAGCCGCATCTAACCAACGATGTCCTCAATGATCCTCGAATCAGTGACAGAGCATGGGCAGAGAAAGAGGGAATGGCTAGCTTCGCTGGCTACCCAGTGAGCGTCGGAGACCGCACGATAGGCGTGCTGGCCATGTTCTCTCGAAAACCGGTCACGCCAGAAACAACAGAGACACTCGCGTCTGCTGCGGACTTGATCGCTCAGGGAATTGAACGAAAACATGCGGAGGACAAGCTACGTGATAGTGAGCGTAGCCTGCGCCAATTAACTGAGACCATTCCGCAGATGCTCTGGAGCGCCGAAGCAGGCGGTGCGATTGATTACTGTAACCAGCGCGTGCTTGACTACACAGGGTTATCCCCAGACCAGGTCCGAGGGGCAGGCTGGATGAAGTCCGTTCATCAGGATGAGATTGAGAAGATGGAGCAAGCGTGGAGGGCCGCGGTTTCAACCGGAGAGCCTTTTCAATATGAATTCCGCGGCCGGCGGGCGGCGGACCACGCATATCGCTGGTGTATTTCCAGCGCCCTGCCGTTGCGGGACCGAGAAGGTCGGGTCATAAAATGGTTTGGGAGCGTTGTGGATTGGCATGATTGGAAAGAGGCACAACAAGCATTGCAGATGACGCAAGCGGAGCTGGCCCGGGTTTCCAGGCTGACAACCATGGGCGAACTGGCAGCGTCTATCGCCCATGAAGTCAATCAACCGCTTACCGCCGTAACCAATAACAGCAGCGCGTGCCTGCGACTGCTCGCCGCTGATAACCTCAAACCTGAGGTTCTGCATCGGGCTCTTCAGGAAATCGTAGCGGACGGCAATCGAGCGAGCGCCGTTGTTGCTCGAATCCGCGCATTCATAAAAAAAGAACCTGTCGAAAAGAACCGAATAAACATGAACGACGTGATTCAAGAGGTGTTGGCGCTAGCTGACCGTGAGCTTTATGAGAATCGAGTTCGGCTCGAACGCCAATTGACGAAGGCCCTCCCGCCGGTGTTGGCGGATCGGGTTCAGATGCAACAGGTCCTGCTGAACTTGATCATGAATGGCATCGAAGCCATGATCCCTGTTACAGATCAACCTCGCTCACTCTGGGTGGAATCCCGGGTTGACGAATCTGGAGACATACTGGTTGCGGTACGCGACTCAGGCACTGGCCTTGGATCGGCAGCAGATCGCGTCTTCACGCCCTTCTTTACAACTAAAGCGAACGGCATGGGGATGGGTTTGTCGATCAGCCGGTCCCTTGTTGAAAACCATGGAGGGCGGCTCTGGGCCATGCCGAATTCTCCCATTGGCGCTGTGTTTTCCTTCACGCTGCCAGTAAGTGCCGGGAGTCCAGCGTGACTACTGCCTCCATCGTCTTTGTTGTCGATGACGACCCATCGGTACGTTCTTCGCTCAAGTTCCTCTTAAGCACCGTCGGGCTGCAGGTTGAGAGCTTTGGCTCAGCTGACACCTTCTTCCACAGAAAACCACCAGATGCGCCCAGCTGCCTCGTGCTGGACGTCAGACTACCCGGATTGAGTGGCATCGATATTCAGCGTGAGCTGGCAGCGAGAAATATTCGTATCCCCACAATCTTTCTCACCGGTCACGGTGATATTCCGATGAGTGTTCGCGCCATGAAGGCTGGGGCGGTCGAATTCCTCACCAAGCCCGTCCGCGACCAGGATTTGCTGGACGCTGTTCGAGTAGCACTGGAGCAAGATCGTGCGAGGCGTGAAAACGAGAAGGAAGTTACGGACCTCCAACAACGCTTCAGCTCGTTGACTTCCCGCGAGCAGCAGGTGATCTCGATGCTTGTCTCGGGCATGCTCAATAAACAAATTGCTGGTCAGCTCGGCACTGCGGAAAGTACCGTGAAGGTCCAGCGCAGCAGGGCGATGGAGAAGATGCGCGCGGGATCCCTTGTCGACCTGGTAAGAATGATCGAGAAGCTCAAAGACCCCTCGGAAAAAGCCTCGTAAGCGAAAGCTTACCTGCATCATCCTTTTTAGGACCTGCATCTACCAACGCCCAATAGATTCTTTCCCCCTCTGCGAATACCTTGAGCCCAGTGAGAAATTCGGAGTGACAGAGAATCTGATCTCGATAGTTGACGACGATGAGTCAGTTCGCAGGACCACCACACTACTTATCGAGTCCTTCGGCTTTCGGGCGGCAGCTTTTGAATCTGCCGAAACTTTCCTGAGATCCGACCATTTGCACGACACCTCGTGTCTCATCGTAGACGTGCAGATGCCAGGCATGAATGGATTACAGCTTCAACGTCACCTCGCTGCCGCAGGCTGCAGCATTCCTATCATCTTCATCACGGCTTACGAGAGCAAAGATTCCCGTCAGCGAGCGATGCAAGCCGGCGCGGCCGCTTTCCTGGGCAAGCCTTTTAGCGATGAGCAGCTTCTACAAATCATTCGTTCAGCCTTAAGGTTCTTTCAGCGGAACGATTGCTGAGGTCCAATTGAGGGGTGAAGCATGAGTTTAACGCACGCACTTTGCCATGAATTGGGGGCACCACCTATGTTGGGCATGGGACCAATCGTCTTCGTGGTCGACGATGACATTTCCGTGCGCGAATCGCTGGAATTGTTGATCCGCTGCGAAGGCTGGCAGCCGGAGACCTTCTCTTCCGGCCAAGAATTCCTTAGCCGTCCACGAGCTCTCGTTCCGAGCTGTTTGGTGCTGGATTTTTCTCTTCCAGGACTCAATGGTCTGGAGCTGCAGAAGCGCATCGCCGTCGAACGGACGGACATGCCGATCATCTTCATCACCGGCTACAGGGACGTGCCTATGACGGTCCAAGCCATGAAGGCTGGGGCCGTCGAATTCTTGACGAAGCCATTCGGTGAAGATGCGCTGTTGAGCGCCATCCGGGGCGCCCTCGAACGCAGCCGCGTTGCCCTGAGCCGGGAGGCGGAGATGCGAGTGCTCCGGGGCCGTTACGCCTCACTTTCCCGTCGCGAGCAGCAGGTTATGGCGCTGGTGGTTTCCGGCTTGTTAAATAAACAGATTGGTGGAGAACTCGGTATCAGCGAAATCACGGTGAAGGCACACCGCGGCAAAGTAATGCAGAAGATGAAGGCCGATTCTCTTGCCGACCTGGTGAGAATGGCCGCGAACTTCCGGCCCGAACCAGCAGCGATGGCTGCGGCCTAACAGCTGCCGTTGTAATTTGTGAATACGGCCCGAATTCACAGGCGCCGTCCGACCCAAAGATGAAGAGAGTGGGATGGCTGTTGTTAACGCTTGAGCTTTCGAACCTCGTAACCCCACAGATGGAGGTGAGAACATGGTCAACTCTGCCAAATCGCATGATGTTCTACTGGACAGTTCAGTTCCAACCGCCGCTTTGGAATCGATCCTCTGCACAGAAGAGCTGCAACGCCGTCCATCGCGTCCGCCCGATTATGAAAAGGAGAACAAGGCACTCGTGAACCTGGTGAGCGCGTTAGCTGACTCGCCGACTACCATCTTTCGGACACTTGCGGAGACGATCCAGGATATTACGCAATGTGACTCCGCCGGCCTTAGCCTGTTGACGAAGGATGGCAAAACGCCGGACATTGGCGGCGAAAGATTCTATTGGCCAGCGATCGCCGGCATGTGGAATCCGCACGTCGGAGGTGGGACGCCGCGCAATTTCGGCCCCTGCGGAGACGTGCTTGATCAGGATCGTACGCTGCTGTTCACTCACTTCGAACGGCGTTATCCCTATTTGATGCCGGTCAATCCGGCCGCCGAAGAGTGCCTGCTGGTCCCGTTTTACGTCGACGGCAAGGCGGTAGGAACCATATGGGGCATCATGCACAGCGAGCGCCGCAAGTTCGATGCAGAGGATGACCGGGTCATGGCCTCTCTGGGGAAATTTGCGTCTTCGGCGTATCAAGCGTTGGCACACATAGAAGAGCTCAAAATTCAGGTGGCCGAACGCGAAAAGGCGGAAGCAGCAGTACGTGAACTGGCAAGAGGGTTGGAATCGAAGGTCCGGCGTTTGGTCGAGGCCAACATTGTGGGAATTGTCATGTGGAATCTCGAAGGTGCAATCACCGGGGCCAACGAAGCATTTCTCCGCATGGTGCAATACGACCGTGAAGATTTCGCTTCCGGTCGCCTACGCTGGACGGACCTGACCCCGGCCGAATGGCGTGGCCATGCCGAACAGGCGGTAGCTGATTTGAAGGCGACCGGCATTTTTCAGCCCTTTGAGAAGGAATACCTCCGGAAAGATGGCAGCCGCGTGCCTGTACTTCTCGGCGGCGCACTGCTCGAAGGAGATGGCAACGAAGGTATCTCTTTCGTGCTCGATTTGAGCGAACAAAAGCGAGCTGAAAGGGCTTTGCGGCGCAGCGAGGCATTCCTCGCGGAAGGTCAACATCTCGGTAAAATCGGCAGCTTTTCCTGGCGCGTGGCGACAGACGAAATCACGTGGTCAGCGGAGCTCTATCGCATCTACGAGATTGAGACCGGCATACCCGTGACGCTCGAACTGATTCGTAGCCGAGTCCATCCTGAAGACATCAGTTTAATCGAGAAAATGAAGATGGTGGACCGGGCACGAGAGGACGGCCACGACTTTGAATGGCGGTATCGCTTGCTAATGCCGGACCACTCGATCAAGTACATGCATGCTGTCGCTCATGCGACCCGGGACGAGGAGGGTCAACTGGAGTACATCGCCTCGGTTCAGGATGTGACGGCGCGCAGACTGGCGGAAGAGGCAAGCGACAGGGCTCGATCGGAGCTTGCCCATGTGGCCAGGGTGATGACCCTCGGAACGCTGACAGCGTCTATCGCCCACGAACTCAACCAGCCGCTATCCGGCATTGTCACAAATGCCAGCACCTGTCTGCGAATGCTCGCCGCTGATCCTCCAAATGTCGAGGGTGCGCGGGAAACGTCCCGACGCACGATTCGCGATGGCAACCGTGCGTCCGAGGTGATTACCCGGCTGCGTGCACTCTTTAGCAAGCAGGACACCGCGACCGAATGCGTGAACTTGAATGAGGCTGCACTGGAGGTCATTACCCTGTCGTTAGCGGACCTTCAGAAAAACGGGGTGATCCTACGTCCTGAACTTGCCGATGACCTACCACTCGTCACAGGCGACCGTGTACAGCTTCAACAGGTCATCCTGAACCTCGTTCTAAACGCCTCAGACGCGATGAGCGACGTGGATGATCGTCCGCGGCAGCTGGTGATTCGGACCGAACGAGAAGATGATCGTGCGCGACTGACTGTGCAAGATGTGGGCGTGGGCATCGAACCTTACGGTGTAGAAAAGCTGTTCGAACCGTACTACACAACTAAGAGTGGCGGTATGGGAATCGGACTTTCCGTCAGTCGCTCGATTATCGAGAGCCATCATGGATGTCTGTGGGCAACCAGGAATGATGGTCCGGGAGCCGCGTTTTCGTTCTCCATTCCCCGAGCGCCTGAGGGCTTTGCGCACTCCGATGGCCTCCGTAACACTCAGGCACCTAGCGGGACCTAAGCGGCGTGGAGAATCCTTACCCAGTCGGTGGGGAATCATTGCCGGAGGGGTGGGATCAGGGACGGTCCACGTTGGAGCGCACATCCTCGTGTCGCCGAGTCGCTAAGCCGGCTAGAAAACAAAATGCCCGTCAAACCGACACCAAGGTGTAATTGACTCGCTCCATCAGGGCGAGCATGCTCGCGTCGTGAGGCGTGAACAACCTGTGATGATCAGGCGTCCACTGGTATCCGTGGTCGATGACGATGAATCCCTGCGTGAGTCGCTGCCCGACTTGGTGAGAGAGTTCGGGTATTCGGCTCAGGCGTTCTTCTCAGCGGAGGCGTTCCTTGCATCCGATGATGTCGACCAGACCAGATGTCTTATCCTCGATGTCTCCGTGCCCCCAGGCATGTCCGGACCGGATCTTCAACGGGAATTGTCCCGCCGCAGGCGAGAGATTCCGATCATCTTCATCACCGCTAGCACCGATAAGACTGCTCGCATCCGACTACTCGAACAAGGCGCAGTGGAGTGCCTGTTCAAGCCATTCAGCGACACGGCTCTGCTCGAGGCGGTTAATTCGGCGCTTCACCCGAAGTGAGAGTTTCGCTCTCTGTTGATTGTGTTTTTGGGCGTCCATGGCGCAGGCGACCAATTCCAGCTTCGCTCATCTAAGTTTTGTTAGTGACGGCTTGCTCACCGCACAAGGGAGATGAAATATGAAAGCAATCGTTGTCCACCAATATGGCGGTCCTGAAGTACTCAAGTTCGAGGAATACCCTGATCCGGTTCCGGGTCCGGGCGAGGTGCTGGTGCGGGTCGCCGCAACGAGCGTGAATCCGATCGACTACAAGCGGCGTGCTGGATTAACGAAGGATTTTTATCCCCTCCAGTTCCCGGGCCTCATAGGAGTCGATGTGGCGGGGACTGTGGTCAAGATTGGGCCGGGAGTGGAAGGCTTTTCCGTCGGCGACCAGGTGTTCGCTATGGCGGACAATACTTACGCCGAACTTTGCGTTGTGAAAGCTGCGATTCTCGCCAAAGTCCCCAAGGGGCTCGATTTGATCCAGGCGGCGGCGCTGCCGCTGGTGACGACGACCGGCAACCAGCTCCTTTCTGCTACGGGAATCAAAGCGGGTCAGACGGTTCTCGTCGTAGGTGCTGCTGGAAATGTCGGCCGTTCGGCGGTATTCACTGCGAAGCAACGCGGGGCAACTGTGATCGCGGGGGTTTTGAAGAAGCAGATGGATGAGGTGAAAACTGTGGGCGCGGATCAGGTGGTCGCAACCGACGACGACACCGCGATTGCGAATCTTCCTCCGCTCGATGCGGTGGCGGATACGGTCGGCGGAAGAACCGCCGAGAAGCTGATCGCCAAGGTCAAGCCGGGAGGAGTGTTTGCATCGGTTCTCGGGGCACCGCAGAACGCCGCGAAGTACCCATCTGTAAAGGTGGTGCCAGTATTCTCGAAATTCGACAGGAAAACGCTCGAATTTATGGCCGAAGCCGTTCGAGATGGCAAGCTAGTAATCCCGATTAGCCAGAAACTGCCACTCAGTGAAGCGGCCGAGGCTCAGGCAGCGGCAGAAAAGGGTGGCATCGGGAAGATCTTGCTGGTGGCTTGACATTGTTTTGCGAACAGAGGATACGAAAGGAAAATCGGAAATGAAAAAGGTTCTGCGTGGAATCAACCCCGTTTCGAAGCCGAGTGGCGATGGATGTGTTGAATGCCTGGCCTCACCGAAAGGTTGGTGGTTTCATCTCCGACGATGTGCAGAATGCGGGCACATCGGATGCTGTGACAGTTCTCCGAGCCAGCATGCATCGAAGCATGCGGCGGCAACAGGGCATCCGATCATTGCCAGCTTTGAGCCGGGTGAGGATTGGTTCTTCAACTACGAAAAGCAGGATTACGAGAAGCAGGAGATGATCAAGGGCGTCGAGTTGCTTCCGCCGCATTCGCATCCCAAAAATCAGCCCGCTCCTGGACCAGCAGGAAGGGTGCCGGCCAATTGGGAATCGCTCCTGAACTAGCTGCCCGTTATAGGGTAGGCCAGCAGATGAAACGATTCCTTTAGATCGTAAGTGTTTGCGACCGCTTCCTAGTTTATCGACAACAGTAGGCACCGCATGAATCTACCTGACGCGCCGATTCCACAGGAAGGCTTCTTCGCGACGCACTTCTTCACCGTTAGGGATCGGGAAAAGTCGAAGGACTTCTATGTCCGAATTCTTGGCGGGAAAGTGATCAAGCCAGACAATCCCTGCTACATCAAGCTGGTTAATACCTGGATCATTCTCAATTCCGGCGGTGGCCCGACTCCCGACAAGCCAGAGGTCCTTCTTGAAACACCGTCGGATCTGAACCGAGTAAATAGCTTCCTTAATTTGCGTGTGGCCGACATCTGGGCCTGCTACAAAGAATGGGGCGACAATGGAGCGTTCTTTCTTACCGAGCCATTGGACAATCACGGCTGGGAATGGCGCTGCTACATGCGTGATCCCGACGGCTATCTCATCGAGGTCGGCCAATACACTAAAATTGCCCTCGACTGGTTCAACAACCGTAGCCAACTTGGCGAGCGATAAACAAGAGAACATATTTGATCAGGTTCATGAAGCCGAAATCCATATGCAGTTGAGCACGACGGTGAAATAAAGTTAGCCCTGGATTACGGGCAACAAAGTCGATTTCAGCGGCACTGAAAGGATTCACCAACACGCCATCTTGTGCACATCCCGGCAGACAGGATCAGGTGTTCCATTGCAGACCGCGTTTCATCTCGCTCATGAAGTAAAGCGGCTATCGCGGGCCAGCTTGCCAAGTGATACGGCTGAGCTGGCCAGATAGCTCATAGGGAAAACCATTGT
>Ga0210402_10003655_pt1 | contig 14316 bp, 13 predicted proteins | sample IncBWC7MmetaG_FD_161055 | JGI IMG/M metagenome (GOLD analysis project Ga0210402, IMG submission 161055) | Forest soil microbial communities from Barre Woods Harvard Forest LTER site, Petersham, Massachusetts, United States - Inc-BW-C-7-M | ecosystem: Environmental > Terrestrial > Soil >...
CCCCCTTTCACACAAGTGTGAGGCTGTCATGCCCATCGTTGCAAAGCTGGACGAGTTAGGAAGGCCCGCTTGGATCGCCCTCATGGTCCTTGGGTTTTGTTTCTGGTGGCCGCTGGGCCTTGCGACGCTGGCCTTCATCATCGGGAGCGGACGAATGAGCTGCTGGAACCATCACGGTATTGACCGTTGGCAACGCAAAATGGAACGCATGCAAGAGAAGATGGATCGCATGCGTGGGAGAATGAGCCCCGGCGGCGATTGGTGGGGTAATTCGCGCTCCAGCGGCAATCACGCTTTCGATGAATACCGCGCCGAAACGCTGCGCCGACTTGAGGAGGAGCAGCGCGAGTTCCGCGATTTTCTCGATCGCCTGCGGCATGCCAAGGACAAGGTCGAGTTCGACCAGTTCATGGCGGAACGCCGCAATCGGCCGCCTGAGGCGAGCCGTCCGCCGGAATCGCAGCCGCAAACCCACTAAAGTAGTCCCCTCCCGCGCAAGCGGAGAGGGAGCGACTTGCAAAATCCGAACGGCCCCCCGCCCCGCGGGTGGCCGTTTTTGTCTGCGTCCGCGGCCTCTCTGGTGCGACCATCGGCCCCCGTTGGCGTCACACGCCATTCTTGTCTGTCCGCTAACCCGCTGTTAACCACGGATGCCGCGTTATGGAGCGGGCGATCAATGGCGATGCCGCCTAAGATTGGACATTTTTCGCGGGGAATTCGTAATCGCCGACAGCGGCTCATGGATTTCACGCGAGACTTCAAAGGTTGACGGGCCGAATCAGGTCCGGGTTTGCCCCTTTGAGAGGTCCTTTTTGAGAGGTCCTTGCCTCGGCACCGGCCGAGTTCGCTGTGGATACTGAGCCGAAAGGACGAATCATGATTTCACCCGATGTGGCGTCGTCGGATCTGTCCATTTTCACCCTGTTCTGGCAGGCCCACTGGATCGTGAAGACCGTGATGATCGGTCTTATGGCGTGTTCGGTATGGGTGTGGGCGATTGCGGTCGATAAGATCATCCTTTATTCGCGCACCAGCCGGGCGATGGATGGATTCGAGCAGACATTCTGGTCGGGGCAATCGCTGGAGGAACTCTATCGCATTGTGTCCTCTCGGCCGAATCACTCGATGGCTGCCTTGTTCGTTGCGGCCATGCGGGAATGGAAACGCAGCTTCGAGGGACCATCGCGTTCGTTCGCGGGCCTGCAAATGCGTATCGAGAAGGTGATGGACGTCACCATCATGCGTGAAGTCGAACGCCTGGAGCGCCGGCTTCTGGTGCTCGCCACGGTCGGATCCGCCGGGCCGTTCATCGGCCTGTTTGGCACCGTGTGGGGCATTATGACGAGTTTTCAGTCGATTGCGGCGTCAAAGAACACGTCGCTTGCGGTCGTCGCGCCCGGCATCGCAGAAGCCCTGTTTGCCACTGCAATCGGGCTCGTGGCCGCCATACCGGCGACCATTTTTTACAACAAATTCAGTTCCGAAGTGAACAAACAGGCGCAGCGGCTGGAGGGTTTCGCAGACGAGTTCGCCGCCATCCTGTCGCGGCAGATCGATGAGCGCGCGTGAGCTGAGGACGCAATATGGGAATCGGAGGATTCGCTACCGGTGCTGTCGGCCGGCGACGGCATCGGCGCAAGGCCGTGATGAGCGAAATCAACGTCACCCCCATGGTGGACGTGATGCTGGTGCTGCTCATCATCTTCATGGTGTCCGCGCCTCTTTTGACGGTCGGAGTGCCGATCGACTTGCCACAAACCCAGGCCAAGAGCCTCGATCAGGACCGTGAGCCCCTGGCGTTGTCGGTCAACCTTCAAGGCCAAGTATTTTTGCAGAACAGCGAGATTCCGCTCGATGAACTCGTTTCCAAGCTCAAGGCGGTGACCGACGCGCGTGGCGGGTATGACGAGCGCATCTACGTGAGGGGAGATCGCAAAGTGGACTATGGCACGGTCATGCGCGTGATGGGGCGGCTGTCGTCGGGAGGGTTCCGACGGGTCGCGCTTGTCACCGAAGTCGAGCTGGGGCGATGAAGGCTTTGGACAGCCGCTTGGGATGAGAACCGGCTATACCATATCGGCGATCGGACATGCCGTGGTTCTGGCGTGGGGTTTGGTTTCGTTTTCCGCCAAGCCTTTCGAAGAGTCGCCGGAAGATTCGGTATTGGCGGATGTTATTACGGAAAGCGAGTTCAACAAACTGACCGCGGGGTTGAAGACGGCGCGGCAAGTTGCCAAGCCGGTGCCTGTCGTCGATAAGATCGGCGACGTGAAGGAGCCACCGAAAGATCCGGTGCAAAAGGTTTCCAACAAGCCGGAGGTGCAGATGACGGCCGCGCAGCCGCCTGCGCCGCAGCCGCCCGACATCAAGCCGCCAGAACCGAAGCCGCCTGAGTCCAAGCCGTCCGAGTCCAAGCCGGCGGAGTCCAAGCCGGCGGAGCCGCAGCCCGTCGCGGCGCCGCCTGCTGCGGCGGCCCCAAAGCCCGAACCGGATCCGATAGCCGAAGCCCTCCGGCGCGAGGAGGCAAAAAAGAAGGAAGAAGCCAAGAAGCTTGAGGAAGCCCGCAAGCGCGAGGAGGCACGCAAACGCGAGGAAGCCCGCAAGCGCGAAGAGGCCAGGAAACGCGAAGAGGTGAAGTCGGATCTTGATCGCATCGAGACTGCGCTGCTCGACAAACGCGCGCCGCAGCGTCAGGCGGTGACCGGCACGATGATCAATCCGACGCCCTCGCTCGGTTCGACGACCGGAAACGCCCCGCAGTTGTCGCAAAATGAAATCGCCATGTTGAAGGCCCAGCTGATGAGCTGCTGGAACCCGCCGGTGGGAGTTTCGGAGGCGAAGGATCTCGTGGTGACCGTGAAATTCTCACTTAACCGGGACGGTTCGCTCTCCAGTGAACCGATCGTCGTCAATCGCGGAAGAAACGCCCTGTTTCAGATCGCTGCCGAAAGCGCGACCAGAGCTGTGCGCCGCTGTCAGCCGTTCCGTCTTCCGGCTTCAAAATACGAGGCGTGGCAGGAAGTCGAAGTCAACTTCGATCCCAACGATATGTTCCGTGGTTGATGCGGTACGGCATCGGGGCGAAAACAGATTCACGTCCTTCAAGGTGATTCGCATGTATGACCAATCTTGCACTCCCAATCTACACGACGATTCGCGCGACGGTCGAGAGGGCCGTGCGGCGTTGACCCGCCGCGAGGCCGTATTGCTCGGCGCCGCGGCCGGGATCGGCGCATTTGGCGTCGGCCCGGCGTTAGCTGTGCTCCGCTTCGATCTCAACCAGTTCAACGTGCAGCCGATGCCGATCGCGCTGCCCGATTTCCTCGCCGGCAGCCCGCCTGACGGGGAATCGGCGCGCGGCATCTCTCAGATCATCACCGCGAATCTCAAGCGCAGTGGCCTGTTTGCTCCGATCGATCAGGCCGCGTTCATCGAGAGGATCACCAACACCGACGTCCAGCCGCGCTATGCGGATTGGCAGGCCATCAATGCTCAAGCGCTGGTGACCGGGCGCGTCACCCGCCAACCCGACGGCCGCATCAAGGTCGAATTCCGGCTGTGGGACGTGTTCGGCGGCACGCAACTCGCCGGCCAGCAATATTTCAGCACGCCGGACAATTTCCGCCGCATCGCCCATATCATTTCGGACCAGGTCTACGAACGGCTCACGGGCGAGAAGGGCTATTTCGACAGCCGCATCGTCTTCATAGACGAGACCGGTCCCAAGGACCGGCGCATCAAGCGCCTCGCCATGATGGATCAGGACGGTGCCGGTGTGCGCTACCTCACCAATGGCAGCGATCTCGTGCTGACCCCGCGGTTCTCGCCGTCGTCCCAGGAAATTACCTACATGTCGTTCGGCCAAGGCGAGCCGCGCGTGTACTTGTTCAATACCGAAACCCAACAACGGGAAATCGTAGGCAACTTCCCGGGAATGACATTTTCGCCGCGTTTCACGCCTGACGGTCAGCGCGTGATCATGAGCTTGCAACAGGGCGCCAATTCGAACTTGTTCGTGATGGATCTGCGTTCAAAGGCGACGACACGGCTCACCGACACGGCCGCCATCGACACTGCGCCATGCTACTCTCCGGACGGAAGCCGCATATGTTTCGAGTCCGACCGCGGCGGACGTCCGCAGATTTACATCATGTCCGCGGGCGGCGGACCTGCTCAGCGAATCAGCTTTGGTGACGGCAGCAGCAGCTATTCGACCCCAGTGTGGTCGCCGCGCGGCGATCTCATCGCGTTCACCAGGCAGAGCCAAGGCAACTTCGCAATCGGCGTCATGGGTGCGGACGGAAGGGGCGAACGTATTCTCACAGAGGGCTATCATAATGAGGGGCCGACCTTCGCTCCGAACGGTCGCGTCCTGATGTTCTTCCGCGATCCCGGTGGCAATGGAGGGCCGTCCCTCTATACAATCGATATCACGGGCCGTAATGAATTGAAGGTCCCGACGCCAACCTTTGCATCGGACCCCGCATGGTCGCCGTTGCTGGCATGAATGGGTCATTTCGGAGCGGTAGCCGGAAATGTTTCCACATTAAACGCCGGTCGATCGCGAGCCGCAGCGGTCGCCTCGCAATCGCCTTGTTAAAGCTTCAATAACCATTGGACTTGGTTTCCATCGAACGGGCAGCGTTAGCGGGGCGCAGCAAGGCTACATCAAGGTTGATAAAACCTTCGCTTAACGAACGCCCTGCTAAATCGAGGATCACGACCAAGCCCCCTTCCTACCCTCCCCGCTTGCGGGGAGGGTAGGAAGGGGGCACGCCACCACCTAGAAGGAGTAAACGCATGTCGAAAGTCATGCGCCTCGCTCGCACCTCCAGATTTGTCTTCGCCCTTCTGGCGGCGCTTACGGCGGCAGCTTGTGCCAACAAGACGAATGAACTTGGGGCCGCAGGAGTTGGCGGCGCCGCAGTTCCTGGAAGCCAGCAGGATTTCGTGGTGAATGTAGGCGATCGGGTCTTTTTCGAGTCCGACTCGTCCGATCTGACGATGCAATCGCGCGCGACCCTCGACAAGCAGGCGCAATGGCTCGCTACCTACAATCGCTATGCTTTCACGATCGAAGGCCATGCGGACGAGCGCGGGACACGCGAGTACAATATTGCTCTCGGGGCGCGGCGCGCCCAGGCGGTACGGGACTATCTCGCATCGCGCGGCGTCGAGCCTTCGAGGATGCGTACGATCTCCTACGGCAAGGAGCGACCGGTTGCGGTGTGCAACGACATCTCTTGCTGGTCGCAGAACCGGCGCGCGGTCACGGTGCTCAACGCTAGTTCATGATTACGATGTCCGGGACGGGCGACGGACACACCCGAGGTCGGCGCCAGTCATCTTTCGGCCAGGTCGGTATGAGCCATCTCGAGTCGGCGCGTTCGTCACAATTTAGACGCAGCTTCGGCTATTGTTGGCGATCTCCCGCTCCTCTCTCGTCGATGATGCGAACGATGTCGAACCGCGTCGCCTTTGCCGCCATTGCGCTCACCTGTGTCATGGCGATCCCGACTGTGGCATTCGCGCAAGTCGGGCCTGCAGAGCTTCTGGTCAGAATCGACCGATTGGAGAATCAAATCCGGCAGCTGACCGGTGAGATTGAGCAGATCCAATACCGAAACCAGCAACTCGAGGCCATGCTCAGGCGCCTTCAAGACGAGAACGAGCCGCGATCTCAGGAACTCGGCAGTCGCGGTGCGCCGCGCCTAGCGGCTGCTCCACCCCCACCCTACCCTCCCCCGCTTGCGGGGGAGGGTAGGGTGGGGGTGCCGAACCAGCCGGGGACATCCGGCGTCCGGCGTTCGGATGCGTTCGATCCTGCGGAAAATCCCAATGCTCCCGGGGTACCTCGGGTGCTAGGTTCGATTCCCCCTCAACCGGGGCCAATGATCTCTACGCGAGGAGCGCTTGGCGGCGAGCCAACGCCCTATGGTGGTGGACCGGGGTTACCTCCAGGCGCGGACCCTGGCCCCGGGCGACTTCCAACCGGTGCGGCGCCGCAACCCCCAGGCTCAACCGGCCCCTATGCGGTTGCGACAGCACCGCCGTCGTCGCCGCGGGACGTTCTCGATCTGGGCACAGGGTACCTCCAACACAGGGACTACGCGCTTGCGGAGGAGACGTTTAGCGAGTTTCTGAAGAGATATCCGTCCGACAGGCTGGCAGCGGAAGCCCAATTTGGGGTCGGCGAGAGCTTATTCTTACGCCAGAACTATCACGCCGCCGCCAATGCATTCGTTCTGTTGTCAAAGAAATATGAATCCAGCAACAAAGCGCCCGATGCGCTGCTCAGGCTCGGCCAGTCGCTCGCCGCTTTGAACGAGAAAGAACTCGCCTGCGTAGCCTTCGGTGACGTTAATCGAAAATATCCGCGCGCCTCGCCGAGCGTCAAGCAAGCGATCGAGCGAGAACAAAAGCGTGCACGCTGTTGACGGCGCTGTTGGCGAAGCTGAGGCCGATGCATTGTTCGCCGACCTTGCCGCCGAGCCAGCTCTCGTATTGGCGATTTCCGGCGGTCCCGATTCGACGGCGCTGCTTTATCTGATGGCGCGCTGGCGCGGTTTGCGGCGGCCGGCGCCCCGTCTGATCGCGGTGTCGATCGACCACGGCCTGCGGCCCGAAGCCCGCCACGAAGCGTTTGTCGTGAAGCGGCTTTCCGAACGGCTTGGAGTCGAACATCGGACGATGCGGTGGAGCGGCGCGAAACCGTCGACCGGGATACAGGAGGCAGCGCGGGTGGCACGTTATCGGCTATTACGCGAGGCGGCTCGGCGCGCCAAGGCCCATTGTGTCCTTACAGCCCATACCCTCGACGATCAGGCCGAGACCGTGCTGTTCCGCATGGCGCGCGGCAGCGGGCTTGCCGGTTTATGCGGAATGGCGCGCAGCGTACCGATTGACAATCTGGCTACTGAATTCGGGTTCGACGCGGCTCGTTCTGCACGCGAACGGGAAGGGGCCGATCGGTCCAGCCACGTGCTGGTCCGGCCCCTTCTCGACGTACCGAAGGCGCGGCTGATCGTCACGTTGCAGGAGGCCGGGATTGCCTATGCGGATGACCCAAGCAACGCTGACCCACGGTTCGCCCGGTCCCGCTTGCGCAAGCTCATCCCGGCGTTGGCGGACGAAGGGCTGACGCCCCAGCGCCTCGTGCGTCTGGCGCGCCGGGCACGGCGCAGCGAAGCCGCGCACGAAGCCGTTGTGGATTGGGCCGCACAGCGACTCGGTTTGGGCCCGGAAACCCGCAAGGTTGTGTTGAATAGTGCTGATTGGAGCGAATTTCCTGCTGAAATTGCGCTACGGTTGCTCGGTCGGGCAATCGGCGCGATCGGGACGGAAGGGCCGGTCGAGTTCGGCAAGCTCGAAGCGTTGTGTGAAGCGCTCCGGGCTGCTTTGGCAGCAGGCCCTCCGCGATTCCGGCGCACGCTGGCAGGTGCAATGGTGTCGCTGCAGAAGAATTGCATAGTTATTGATCAGGCGCCGGAGCGGCGTTCCGGTCCGCGAGGGGAGCATTTGCGGCGCAAGCCTGGCCCGGATTGTCCGCCCAGCAAGTCTGGTCCATAAGTCTCAGTGGAGAAAAGCCCTATTCACCAACGGCGTACAATATTTGCCGAAATCCTATAGGCCTGCTTGGCAGCGTCAGGTCGCGCACCTACATTGTGCCTGGGGAGTTGGGGGCAACGGTAATGTCGTGTCGTTGAAGTTGCCGATGATTAAAGCTCGATGCCGAAGGAAACGATGTCGAAGGAAACGATGTCGAAGGAAACCAAGTGACGGCAACTGAGCGCGGGCAACCGACTGAAGGCACTTGGCCTTGCACCATGAGGGTCGCTGGATGAATGCCAATCTGCGCAATTTCGCCCTCTGGGTGATCATCGTTCTGTTGTTGCTGGCACTGTTTACGGTTTTCCAGAACCCTGGGCAGCGATCAGTCTCGCAGGACATCTCATTTTCCCAACTGCTCAATGATGTTGACCAGGGCAAGGTCCGGGACGTGGTGATCCAGGGGCCCGAAATCCACGGCACTTACACGGATGGCCGCGGCTTCAACACTTATGCGCCTAACGATCCGACGCTGGTGCAGCGCCTCTACGGCAAGGGTGTCACCATTACGGCGCGGCCGCTGCAGGACAACGTCCCGTGGTTCGTTTCGCTTCTCGTCTCCTGGCTGCCCTTCATTGCGCTTATCGGCGTGTGGATATTTCTGTCCCGTCAGATGCAGGGGGCGGGCGGTAAGGCGCTTGGCTTCGGAAAGTCGCGGGCGAAGCTTTTGACCGAGGCTCATGGACGCGTTACCTTCGAGGATGTTGCGGGAGTGGACGAGGCGAAGCAGGATCTCCAGGAGATCGTCGAATTCCTACGCGATCCCGGCAAGTTTCAGCGCCTTGGCGGCCGTATTCCGCGCGGTGTGCTTCTGGTCGGTCCGCCCGGCACCGGCAAGACGCTGATCGCGCGCGCGGTCGCGGGCGAAGCCAATGTGCCGTTCTTCACCATTTCGGGTTCTGACTTTGTCGAGATGTTCGTCGGCGTCGGCGCGAGCCGCGTGCGCGACATGTTCGAACAGGCCAAGAAGAACGCGCCCTGCATCATTTTCATCGACGAAATCGACGCGGTCGGCCGCCATCGCGGTGCCGGTCTTGGGGGCGGCAATGACGAGCGCGAGCAGACTCTGAACCAGTTGTTGGTCGAGATGGACGGTTTCGAGGCGAACGAGGGCATCATCCTCATCGCCGCCACCAACCGACCCGATGTGCTCGACCCGGCGCTTTTGCGGCCGGGCCGATTTGACCGCCAGGTGGTGGTACCGAACCCCGACATCGTGGGTCGCGAGAGCATCCTCAAGGTACATGTGCGCAAGGTTCCGCTCGCGCCCGACGTCAACCTCAAGACGGTGGCGCGCGGCACTCCGGGGTTCTCCGGAGCGGACCTCATGAACCTCGTCAACGAAGCGGCCCTGATGGCGGCGCGGCGCAACAAGCGCATGGTGACACAGGTCGAGTTCGAGGACGCCAAGGACAAGGTGATGATGGGCGCCGAACGCAAATCGCTCGTCATGACCGACGAGGAGAAGATGCTCACCGCCTATCACGAGGGCGGACATGCGATCGTTGCCCTCAACGTCAAGGCGACCGACCCGGTCCATAAGGCCACCATCATCCCCCGCGGGCGCGCACTCGGCATGGTCATGCAGCTTCCGGAGCGCGACAAGCTCTCCATGAGTCTCGAACAGATGACTTCGCGGCTGGCCATCATGATGGGAGGACGTGTGGCCGAAGAACTGGTATTCGGCCGTGAAAAGGTCACCTCTGGCGCTGCATCCGACATCGAGCAGGCCACCAAACTCGCCCGCATGATGGTGACTCGTTGGGGACTTTCCAACGAGCTCGGTACGGTTGCGTATGGGGAAAACCAGGAGGAGGTCTTCCTCGGCTACTCCGTGTCGCGGCAGCAGAACATCTCGGAATCGACGGCCCAGAAGATTGATTCCGAGATCAGACGACTGGTGGAGGCAGGTTTTAACGAGGCGAGCATCATCCTGACGGCCAAGCGCGACGAGTTGGAACTGCTGGCGAAAGGGCTCCTTGAGTTCGAGACGCTATCGGGCGACGAGATCAAGGACCTGTTGAACGGCAAACGCCCACGCCGCGAATCCGTGATCGAGCCCGTAACGCCGCGCTCCTCCGCAGTCCCTACCGCCGGTAAGCCACGCTCGCGCCCCGAAACTGGCGGCATGGAGCCGCAGCCTCAAGCATAAGCGGAGCCTCCTCCCAACCTTCAAAGATGAACGCCGTGCCCATCCGCACGGCGTTTCTATTTTCGCGCCGGCTGTGCGGTCCATCCAAACGTTACGATCGTCCCCATCATGGCAAGGACGATTGCCGACAGGGCGACGACCGCCGGCCAGCCTGCCCTGCTCCAAAGCACGCCAGCCGCAAGACCACCGACGCTGCCGCCAATGTAGAAACAGCTTACATATAGCCCGATCGCGGATGAGCGCCCCTTGGGGGCGTTCGCCGTGACATATCCAGTCGAGGTTGCCTGGCACAACATCCCGCAGCCGGCGCAGAGCGAAAGGCCGAGCATAATTATCGTCACCGGCGAGGCCAGGAGGAGCATTAGGCCGGCCATCCAGATGGCGATCACGCCGATGATGAAGGTGCGGCGCCCGAACTGAAGCACGGCCCGTCCGGTCAGCGGCGTCAACATGGTACCGATCAGGTAGGTGAAAAACACCGCCCCCAGCAAGGAAGGCGAAAAATCGTACGGCGGCGCCGCGAGGTGGAAGCTCACATAGGTGAAAATCGCAATAAAATTGAACAGAACCCCGAATCCCACCGCACAGGTCGCTACCAGTTGAGGGTTGCGCAAATGGCGCAGCATCTGCCGGCCAGAGGCAAGGAACCCATCCGAGCGCACGAAGCGCCGCTCTCTGGGCAGCTTCGTTGCTACCAGGATGGCGCCGGCGAGCCCCAACCCCGCGAGCGCCAGGAACGCGAAATGCCACCCCGCGAGATCGGCGAGGACGCCGGGTATCAAGCGGCCGCAAAAACCGCCGAGGCTCGATCCGGAAACGTACAAGCCCGCAACCCCGGCAATCTCCGCGGGCGGCCACTCGTCGCCGATATAAGCAAGCACGACCGTAAAGATCGGCGGCAAAAGCAGTCCTTGAATGAAGCGCAACGCGATGATGGTCCCGATGTCGGTCGAGATCGTCATCATTACCGTCGGCACCGTGACGGCAAACATCGCCGCCGTGATGAGGCGTTTGCGTCCGAGCACGTCGGCGACGGCGCCGGTGAACGGCGCGGTCAACGCAATCGCAAGCGTGCCGGCCGTGATCATGGCGCTGATTTGCGCTGCCCCAACCCCGAACTCGCGTGCAAGCTCCGGCAACAATGCCTGGGGTGCATAGAGATGGAGGAAGGTCGAAAAGCCCGCAGTGGCGACGGCAAGCCGCCGGAAATCGATGGCCATGTCGGGCTTAATAACAGCGGTTCCGAAAAGCACAATATGTGATCACGCCAGGAGCTTGCACGCCAGGAACTCGCGGGTACGCGCCAAGGTACATTCGGGAGTGCCGGAGGCATCGATCGATTGCCAGTCGTTGTGCCCGAGCACATACCGCTCCTGAGCAACCGCCACGGCCGCATCCGCGTCCGACGCATCTACTCGCTTGGTGCCGACGCGCGCCAGACGGGTCGCCAAGTCGGTAGCCAGAAACAGCCCTCGAAACGGGACGCCGCGCGCTCGCGCCGTGCTCCGGAGTACGGCGCGTTCCTCCGGCAAAGCGAATACGGCGTCGACGATTGCCGAGTGGCCCGCGGCGATGATCCGCCCTGCCTTTTCGACGAGGGCGGCGTAGACGCGCTCGGTATACACTAACGTATATGCGTCAGCCGGGAGACGCTCGTCTTCCTGCCGCCCTGCCAGCGCCTTGCGCTCTACGTCGGAGCGCAGCACGATCGCACCTGGCGCCGGAGCAAGCTCAGGCGCCAGTGCGACGGCAAGCTGCGACTTACCGGTGCCCGACAAGCCGCCGATGCCGATCAGCACCGGTGGGGCAGGCCGGATCAGCCGGCACGCCAGCGCGAAGTATCTCACGGCACCGGCACGGGCCTCCTCGCGGTCGGATGGCGCCGTGAGGGCGGCTCGGGAGGCCATGACCTTGGCCCGAATGGCGGCGCGCAGCGACATGAAGAACGGCAGTGCGGCGAGCGCGTCGAGATCGGACACGCGCCGTGTCTCGGCGAGGTAGCGGTTGAGCACCACGTTGGCGGCGGCGCCAAGGCCGCGCTCGACCAGATCCATCAGCAGGAAGGCGAGATCGTATAAGACATCGCCTGCCGCGATCAACGGACTAAATTCGATGGCGTCGAACAGCATCGGATTGCCGTTGACGAGCGCCACGTTTCCGAGGTGAAGATCGCCGTGCCCGCGCCGCACCATGCCCTCCGCGCTGCGCGCGGCAAGGAGCGGGCGAAGGCGATCGAGCGCGAGGCGGCTATCGCGGGTGAGCGACTCTGTTTTCACCGGATCAAACAGCGCCGGGTCGGCCAGGAATGCCGCTTCGTTCTGCTCGATATAGCTTGAAAGGGCTGCGATCCACGGCGCACCTTCCATCACCGGGATGTGCCGGTGGGTCGCAGCGACGGCGCGCGCAAGCTTGTCAGCGAGCACAAGGTCGATCCCGGGGTTGTCCGCCAAATGGTCGAGTGTCTTGGTTTCGTCGAAGCGGCGCATCTCTACCGCCCATTCGACGCTCTCGCCGTCGCCTGCGAGACGTAACGCGCCGTCTTTCTCCCGGGTGATCGCAATCACGCGAAGATAGAGCCCGGGCGCAAAAACACCGTTGATTTCGAGTTCCGCTTCGCAAGCCGCTTTGCGTTGTGCCAGAGTGGAAAAATCTAGAAACGGATAGCGAACCGCGCGTTTGACCTTAAAGGCGCGATCACCCCCCAGAAACACCACCGCTGAATGGGTGTCGATGCGTCGAACCGGTGCGCCCTTATAGGTCGCGGGATCGCTCATGAAAGCGAACACTTCGCTCTGGACGTCGTTGTAGTTGGCGCGTGGGTTATTTTGGGTCGGGGTCATGCTTTGGCCCGCCTTCGTGCTTTTGTCCGCATATAGGCATGCGGCGCGAGGTGGTTGGATACTGATCCAAATCAATGCGCCACCGGGCCAGGATGGCACGCTTCCGCCACTTTGCGCCGCTTACGAAATGCGGGAACCGTGTGATGTCAAAAATCGGAGTTCTGTCATGGCTAAGCTGCCCTCCACGTTCAAACGCATTCGTTTGAACCTTGCGCGATCGAAGGAGTTTCCCTCTGGGTCGACGCGTCATGGCTACGAATTTGTTGCACCGCTCGATGCTGCCGGACACATCGATCCAGCACAATGGCAAAAGTATCGCGAAAATTGCGGCGTGCGCAGGTTCTGGAACGGCGAGGAAGAACACGGTCATCTCGTACACAGGCCAGGGGGCGCCGAGCATGCGCGTTGGGTGTTCGACTACGAGGGCGGCACCGAGGAGGACGAAGAGGCTGGATACCGCTTCGGTTCGCACGCGTTTCGGCCAGGAGAGTATGTCACGATTCGGGATGAAGACGGTGAGATGCACACGTTCCTTGTGGTTTCGGTGGAGACGGCGACCTGATCGCCAACCGGTGGGGTTGGTGCTTGCCAGGCCGCCATGGCGTTCCAATATTTAAGCCTAACCGCTACCGGATTAGGGACGAGTTGGCGCATAAATACGAAACACCTTCAGGTACCCACCCACAATAGGAGGTCATCATGGCAGGTTCCTATCTTCCATCAATGTTTAGCCGCAGCAGCGACGGGTTAGGTTCGTTGTTTCGCGAAATCGAGAAGACGTTCGATGATTTTTCCCGCCGCAGCCCGCTGGCAGCATTTTCCGGGTTCGGCGACGGAATGATGGCGCCGAAAATCGACGTCGCCGAGGTCAAAGACGCGATCGAAGTGACGGCGGAATTGCCCGGCGTCGACGAGAAGGACATCGATGTCACGCTTTCGAATGGCGTTTTGACCATCCGGGGTGAGAAAAAGACCGAACGCGACGAAACCGACAAGGACAAGAACTGGCACCTGATCGAACGGAGTTACGGTTCATTCAGCCGTACGGTCGCGCTTCCATACGAACCGGATTCCTCGAAGGTCGAAGCGAAATTCGAGAAGGGCGTGCTGCGGATCAGACTGCCGAAGCCGGCCGAGGTTGCCAAGAAGGAAAGGAAGATCGAGATCCGCAAGGGCTGACCCGCATTACATGGCGCGCGCCCGCACGTGGCCGTGTTGCGGTGCATTTTTAGTTAACGAAAACTTACGGCCGGGTGTCAGTAGCGAGTCAAGTTGTCCGGTTTTGGCAGCCCCATCATTTATTCGCTTCGGGTTTTGATCCGCATGGCCGGTTTGGAAACGGTGGGAGCGCTGGTGCGGTGTCCGATTAGATTGTCGATTGGCGGCTCGATTGTTGTTCTTCACCGCCGTGGTTCCGCGCCGTCCGGCCGCCAAGCCAACAGCCGTCGCTCCACCATGGTCACGGCTCCGTCAATCGCGACCACAAAGCCGGCAAGGATAAACATTCCGGCGAACACCCCGGCAACGTCGAATATGCCTTCGGCCTGCTGGATCAGGTAGCCAAGGCCCGCCGCGGAGCCGAGATATTCGCCGACCACGGCGCCGACCACCGCGAAGCCGACGGAGGTGTGCAGCGAGGAGAACATCCACGACAGCGCGGACGGCCAATAGACGTGGCGCATCAGAGCGCGGTCGTTCATGCCGAGCATGGGGGCG
>Ga0210402_10003657_pt1 | contig 14309 bp, 9 predicted proteins | sample IncBWC7MmetaG_FD_161055 | JGI IMG/M metagenome (GOLD analysis project Ga0210402, IMG submission 161055) | Forest soil microbial communities from Barre Woods Harvard Forest LTER site, Petersham, Massachusetts, United States - Inc-BW-C-7-M | ecosystem: Environmental > Terrestrial > Soil >...
GCTTCAGCAGTGCTTTGACCCAGCGGACGTTTTGGCTGCAGCATTTTGCGCGATCGCTTCCGGCCCAGAGGGTAACAACGGTAACGAGGCGCGCTTCTTGATCGGAAATCATGACTAGACAACCGGCGAATCCGTTTACATCCTTCAGGGCACCGGCGAGGGCGGCGGGAATGGCAGCTTGTACACGGTGAGCTTCCTGGGGCTTGGCTACAAATTCGACACTGAGGGCGGTCACAGGGGGGATGGCCGCTATTCCGTTCGCAGCGAGGTACTTGGGCTGGGTGTTATGCGGAAATGGATAAGTGACATTATTTGTCATGTCTGAGTAACGCGCTGGACTTGCCAAAGTTCCTCCATTGAATTGGGCCCACCCTTGGGAGAAGGGAGGCGCATCAGGGCCCGTTCAGGGCAGGCCAGGATGCGCCCACTGGGGCACATGGGGACCGGGGAAGGTTCCCCACGGATAAGGACTCCCGAGCGTACTGGGGGTCTCTACGAACGAGTAGTGCGGCAGCGGGGCGTTCCGTTTCAACGCAATCGCAATAAAGCAGTTGCTCCATTGCGCCCTGAGGGTGGGCGAGGCTATACTCCTGCGCCAAGAAACAGAGGCCGGCGTGGAGTTCTTTACATTTGACGGAGCGTACGTGGAGCGGCTGCGGACGGGGGACCCCTCGACCGAGCAGCACTTTGTCGCCTATTTTGAACAACTTCTGAGGATCAAGCTGCGCTCCCGAAGGCTCAGTTCCGACCAAGTCGAGGATTTACGGCAGGAAACGTTCATTCGAGTGATTGCCAATGTGCGCAAGGATGGTGGAGTGCGGCAGCCGGAGCGCTTTGGAGCCTTCGTTAACTCCATCTGCAACCATGTTTTACAGGAGTTTTACCGAATCAACGCCAAGAACCAACCCATGGAGGACGACCACATGGAGATACCCGACAAAGTATTGGATCTGGAGGGCATGCTCGTCACCAAGCAATCGGCGGAGCAGGTGCGCCGTATCCTCGATGGAATGCCAAAGAGGGACCGCGAACTTCTGCGGGCCATCTTCCTGGAAGAAAAGGAAAAGGACGCGGTCTGCAAAGAGCTGGGGGTTGACCGCGAGTACCTTAGGGTACTGGTGCACCGGGCGAAGGATAAATTCAAGGCCCTCTATGAGAAAGGGCACATGGGGGTAGCGAGGAAGGCCACTGGTTTGGGGAACTAGTGAAACGATATTCCTCCCTCATGCACTACTCTTCGGATGGCACAAATGGACCATAACGAGACAATACAGCTGCAAGTGGCAGTAAAGTATGTACTCGGCGAACTCTCCCCGGCCCAACGGGAGCAGTACGAAGAGCATTATTTCGATTGCGCGGAATGCGCCGTCGACATTAAGGCGCTGGCGACATTCGCGGATACCACCCGCGAAGTCTTGCGGCGCGAGAGGGAGACGCAGCGGGCGGCGGAGCTGGCTCCGGCGCGCGGCGGATGGTTGAGCTGGCTGCAACCCGTGGTGGCGGTACCGGCCATGGCGGCGCTGCTTTTGATTATCGCGTATCAGAATACGGTGACGATTCCGCAGGCGAGAGAAGAGGCCAATTCGAGCGAGGCGCAACTTTTTGTAACTTCCCGCACGCCCAAGCTGATGGTCGTACGCAGCGGGGAAGAGACGGCAAAGTTCACAGTTCGCCAGAACGAGAGTCTCCCGCTTACGTTCCATTTCACGCCCAGCGCAACTTTTCAGGCCTACGTAGGCCAGCTGCTGGACGAATCCGGGCGCGCCGTGCTTCACATGCGCGTACCAGGATCGTTCACGAATAAGGAGCTGAACCTGGTTGTTCCGGCAAACCGCGTTAAGCCGGGTAAGTATGCGCTCGTTTTCACTGCCGACCCCGGAGCAGCGGGTCAAGCAACGAAGAACGAAGTCCTGCGACTCAGCTTTGCTATTGAATTTCTCCCGTAGATGAAAGAGTATTGGGCTCCAATTTAGCCAATCGAGGTGTCCCGCATGCCCAAGTACGAGCCGCTCCGCTTCCATTTCCACGCTTCAGGCTACGCATTAAGCGGACATTTTCATCGTCCGGTGCATGTACCAATACCGGCGCAAGCCTCGCTGGCATTGCCCATCGAAGGCGGCCACGCCTACACGCGTGCGGACAAATTTGATGTTCCTCGGATTGCCGCCTTCCATGCGGCTCACACGCATGTTTCGGGGAGTTGGCAGGACGAAGACACGCCCACGACCAGCGTAACGGTGGTAGTGGAAGGCTTGCAGCTTCTGGATTTCCTTTCGGTGGACCGCATGACTACGCGCCTGACTTCCGAATACAAATTTGGTGAGAAAAACAGCGAGAGCCACATCATCGCCGTCGGGAGCCATTTCGACAATCTGCGCCTCGGGGGCTTTGAGGTGAAGGTCACCTTGCGGCACGACTTGCTTCTCAAGTCCAAGACCTTTGAGGATTTGAAGAAAAATGTTAAGAACGATCCCAAAAGCGGGAAGATAGCAGTTCACGGTGATCGGAGCCTGGTTTGCTCGCTAGTCGAAAAAATCGAAACCGATCTGGCGAAGGTCCCAGGCGTCGAGATCGTGGGCCATGTTATCCGCATTCCACACTATGGAGAGATCGCCCTTGCCGAAGTCTTTGCGAGTCATGCAACCAGGACGTTGACCATGCTGCGGTTCAAGCTGGGCTCGCCGGATGGTGGCGGCGGCTCTTCCGGGTCGGGTTCCACCAACGGGCAGCCCCCCACCGGCAACTAGCGGCCTGTCTGCTACTAGTTTCCTGCTGCTTCTTTGCGGCGTGCCGTCGCGAGGCCAGCACTCAAAAAGCTTACGATGATGCGCGGACCAAGATGAGGCGCGGAGAACCCGCCGCCGCGCTTGGTGAAATCGAACATTGCCTGCAGCGGTTTCCTTCGGAAAAAACGGAATGGCACTGGCGATGCCGCGTACTCAAAGCGGAATTCCTCCATCAGCAAGGATCCGAAAAGGAAGCCCTGGCCCTTGTCCAACCAGAACTGCCCGCCTTCCTGGCCGGCAGTGATGTGGCTGTACGGCGCAGATTCTTGCAGGGCATGGCGAGCGCCTTCATGCAGAAATTGCCGGAGGCGGACAAGTATCTGGCGGAAGCCGAACAACTGATAAAAGCAAATCATCCCGAATTGTCGGGCGAACTCGCTCTGAAGCGGGGAACATATTATTTCTTCAAGGGGGAAATGGAACTAGCGGGAACGTCTTACCAGAAGGCGCTTCACGAGGCTCGGCAACAGAATGATCAGTTCCTCGAGACCAGTGCCCTCAGCGGTCTAGGTCTCGTGGCGACGCAGGAAGGGCACTATGACGAATCCATCGATAGGAACCGGGCCGCCTTGGAATTGTCACGGTCAATCGGCGCTCGAGCATCTTTGGCCAATACCTTGGGGAATATGGGTTGGAGCTACGCCGAGCTGGGAGATTTTGAAAGCGCGCTAACGTACTACAAAGAGGCGGAAGAAGCGTCGGTCAAAAGCGGCTTGGTCAGCGCCCAGATTTCCTGGCTCACGAGCATTGCTTATGCCCATCAGGGGCTTCATGACGATGGCTCTGCCGAAGCCATTCTGAAACAAGCGCTGCCGCTGGCCCGCGCTCACGATAGTAAAGAAACGCTCGCTCAATGCTTGACTCAGCTGTCTTGGATAGCGCTCAGAACGGGGAGGAATGAAGTAGCGGCGGCATACGCGCAGGAGGTTTCCGATCTTGAGGGACAAGGACTGGGGCCGCGGTTAGTGATTGAGACGAAGCTCCTGCGCGGCTTGATCGCTTCAAGGAGACGCAATTATGCTGAGGCAGAAAAATCCTTGCAAGAAGTGATTCGAGAACCCCGGGCGATAAAGTTTCAGAAGTGGACAGGACATGCGGAGCTGGCCAAAGTTTACGCGGATGAAGGACTGAGCGCGAAGGGAGAAGAGGAGTTTCGCCGTTCGCTGGAAACCATCGACAGTGTTCGGGTCTCCTTGCGGACAGAAGAGTCTCGGCTCTCCTTTTTATTCAACACCATCGCGTTCTTCAATGATTACGTCGAGTTCCTGATTTCGCATGATCGGATCAAGGACGCTCTGCAGGTGGCCGAGCTGAGCCGTGCCCGTACGCTGGCAGAAGGATTGGGGGCCGTGCCTAAAGCGCTCTCCTTTCCCTTACCGGATATTTATCCTGAGAGAATTGCCCAACGTTCGAATGCCATTCTTCTGTTTTATTGGCTCGCGCCGAAAAACTCCTATCTTTGGGTTATCGCCCCTCATAAGACCTCGCTTCTGAAGCTGCCTCCGGATTCGGACATCGATCCGCTGATCAAGTCGTACCGGAAGGAAGTTCTGGTAATGCGCGATGCGCAGGATTCCGGGAGCGACGATGGCGAAAAGTTGTATGCCATGCTGGTTGAGCCGGCAAAGAAGCTGATTCCTCCCGGATCGCGCGTAATCCTGCTGCCTGAATCCAGCTTGTACGGGTTGAATTTTGAGACGTTGATCGTGCCTGGTCCGCAGCCGCACTTCTGGATTGAAGATGTTACTTTAACGACGGGGAGCTCGCTCACCATGCTGGCCGCCTCCACCAGTCGGCCCACACCACAGGAAAAGACCCTTTTCCTCGTCGGTGATACGAAGCCGCCGAATCCTCCCTTTGCCCCACTGCCTCAAGCTGCCGAGGAAATGAAGCAAGTTAAGAAATACTTTTCGGGAGGGCACACGCGGGTTCTCGAAGGGGGAAATGCCACTCCTTTAGCGTTTCTGAAGAGCAACCCCGAAAAGTATTCCTATTTACACTTCGTCACCCACGGGACCGCCAGCCTCTCTCGCCCCCTCGAATCCGCCGTGATTCTGAGCCAGGAAGGCGATTCCTATAAGCTTTACGCGCGTGACATCGTGCAGCACCGCTTGAATGCCAATCTCGTGACCATCTCTGCGTGCAACGGCGCTGGCACGCGCTCTTATTCCGGCGAGGGTCTCGTCGGTCTCTCCTGGGCGTTCCTTCGCGCCGGAGCGCACAACGTCATTGGCGCGCTGTGGGAGGTGAGCGACGCCTCCACGCCGCAATTGATGGACGCGTTTTACCGCGAACTATTCCAGGGCAAGGACGCCGCTACGGCCTTGCGCGACGCCAAGCTCGGGTTGCTCCATTCCGCAGATCCGGACTCGGTGTTCAAGAACCCCTTCTACTGGGCGCCATTCCAGATTTACGCCGGGTCGTAGTCGGCACCGGCTCGTTCCCGAAGTGAAGGTGGGAATAACCCGTCAACCGGGGCGGTCATGTTTGATGAAACGAATTCGTGGTGCGCGACACCATGTTTGAGTGGACTGCCGTCCCCGGAGAACCGACTGTCATGACCGTCAACGAAGTAGTGGAAACAACGATGAATCGAGTCAATGGACTCTCACCAGCACAATCCGAGCGAAAAGGTGACTGCGCAAGAATCGAAGCCTGGGAGTTTGAACTGTTACTCGAGCGCGCCATGGAAATCTTGAGCATCCGAGAACAAAAGGCGACAGCGGCGCGGTCTTGAGATTGGTCCACGCGCGGTGATACGATTTGCGCTCCTAGCCCACTACTCACGTAACGCAGAGCCAACCTGATTCCGCGACTTTTTTGGGGGTATACATGCCGCCGGCTGGACTCGATAACCTGAAACACATCGTCGTGCTAATGATGGAAAACCGCTCGTTCGACCACATGCTGGGCGGCCTAAGTCTGGTAATGGAAAAGGGCAAGCAGAAATATCCGAAGATCAACGGGTTGACCGGAAACGAGTCCAACCCGGACCTGAACGGGACGATTGTCAAGGTTCAGCCGAACGCGAAATTCCAGGGCCAGCTGGATCACGACCCCGACCATCATTTTCCGGGCGTTGACCTGCAAATTTTTGGCACTAGCCAGCAAGGGGCCGACCGGGCAGCTAACATGCAGGGATTCATCAAGAGCTACGCGACGCAGGACACCAGCATCGAGCAATCCCACGCGATCATGGCTTACTTTCCACCGGAAAATCTGCCGGTACTGACACGCCTCGCCACCGAGTACGCGGTGTTCAACGGTTGGTTCTCGTCCATTCCCGGGCCAACCATTTGCAACCGTGCATTCGCGCACTACGGAACATCGTATGGCAACGTGGACATGAACCTTTTTTTCGTTCAGGACCCCATCGCGAGCATCTACGACCGCATGATTCAAGGCGGCCGCACGGCAAAGATTTATTACTACGATCAGCAAAGCTCGACGATGGAGATTGTGAATCTGCTGAAGAGGCAGCCACAGATTTTTGGGAGTTACAGCCAGTTCATTGCCGACTGCAACGGCAACACTCTGCCGGATTACTGTTTCATTGAGCCTTGCTACAACGATCATCCCGGGCCGGGTGGCGGGCAGATTCTGGCCTCGGACCAGCACCCGGATCACAACGTGAAAGAAGGGGAGAGGCTTATCGCCAACACCTACAATGCGATCCGCACGAATCAGGAACTTTGGGAAACGACCGCCATGCTGGTTGTCTATGACGAGCACGGCGGGATCTACGATCACGTAGTGCCGCCGAAGTGCGATCCCAATTTTCCTGACGGCCGCAGTGCGGCGGCCGACAAGACGGGGACCGGGGTGGCGTTCAATTTTGACCGCCTTGGAGTGCGCGTTCCCGCGATACTGATTTCGCCTTACATTCCGCGGGGGACCGTGATACCCGGCACGGAAGATCCGAACGGCGTCATTTATGAGCATGCATGCATTCCCGGGACGGTGACGAACTTCTTCCTGAAAAACTTCGAGAACCGCACTGCGCGCGAGAAAAATTCCAAGAATTTCCTCACGCCGCTGACCGATACGCTACGGCCGGATGACGACTGCTGGGTCTTTGATCTGTGAGCGAACGATGAAAAAAAAATACAAACTGATGCAGAAAGTCCCCAAGTCGCCGAAGAGCGCCTACAATCACGGCCGGTTCATCTCCAGCCTCATCGAACATCAGATTAAACATTTTCACGAGGTCGAAAAGTCGCTTGCGAAGCCCGGCGAGCCGCTGACGGACATTTCCAAGATCAAGACGGAGCTGCATGCCAGCAAGTACCTGCAGAAGATGACCGCGCGATTGCATCCGCAGGGCGCCGAACGACCACAAAAAGCCGCAAAGACGAAAAAAGCCGTAAAGCCCAAAAGGAGCAGAAGCGCGGCGAAGCGCAAGCCCAGAGCAAAGGCAAAGTCGGGCAGGCGGAAGAAAGAGTGAAGGAGGGCTCGGTGCGAGGAATAGCGCTAGGCGTGATCTTGTTGGCGGCGGTTTCGGCGCGGGCACAGGAGAGTCCCGCCGCGCCATCTTCGGCTGCGCCGAAGATCGATCCGGCGGGGGAACTCGACAGGCTGAAGTCTAGTTGCTCCAGTTTCAAGGGCCTCATGGGTTGCGCCGAGGAGCTATTCACCGGGAAGCCCCTGCATATTGCCGTCGGCAGCATCGCACCACAGAATGGGTTCGGCGCAGGAGTTTCCTACCTCGGCCACAAGACGACGGACAACTGGCGAATCAACTGGGACTCGGACGCCGTCGGATCGATGAATGGATCGTGGCGCGCGGGTTTGTACATCAAGTTTGTTGACACACACCAGAAGGATATTGGTGGGCACTTTGGCACCAAAGGAAGAAAAACCCGTGTGCTGTCCGAGCTTGAGGAGCATCCGGTCTTCAATTTTTACGCGCAGGCAATTTCCCTGAACAAGCTGACCTATTTTGGGCTGGGGCCATCGACCACAGAAGCGGGGCGAAGCTTCTACGGAATGACGCAGACCATCGTTGGCGGCAATGCAGTTAAGCCGTTTTTCAGTCCGCTGCACGCGAGCTTGTTTGGAGAGATCAACGGGCGGTTTGTGGACATCCGTGCGAGCAATGGACAGCCGAGCCCGACAATCGGGGCGCTTTACACGGAAGCAAGTGCCCCCGGACTGACGAATCAACCGGGAACTTTGCAGCTTGGAGAAGGGCTGCAGATCCGGCCGACCTACTTCGACGATTTTCTGCGGCTGAACTACCGGCTGGCGTACCAGCAGTTTTTTGCCCCGGGAAACGCGAACTTCACTTTTCAGCGGCTGACGGCGGATTTGATTCACGAGTTCGTGATCTATCACAAGGAAAAAAAGACCGAATATTTTCTTCCGCGAGACAACAATCCCAACGGTCCGGACGATTGTTCTCTCTCGACCGATCCCAAGCATCCCGAATGCGCTGCAATCACACGCGACCGTCAAGGTACTGTCGGACTGGAATTCTTTCTAGCCGAGTCGATGACGCCCGGCGGGAATATCGTGCCGTTTTACTCCCAGCCGACCCTGGGCGGGGTGGACATAAATGGGAATCCCTCGCTTTCGAGCTATCAAGATTTTCGATTTCGCGCGCCCAACGTGATGTTTCTTCGACAAAGCCTGGAGCATTCTATCTGGGGGCCACTGGGGCTTTCGTTCATGGCGGATGAAGGCAAGGTAGGGCTGACCCGTGGTGACTTGGGTTCCAATCCTTGGGTCCACAGTTTTTCCGCCGGCTTGACACTGCGTGCCGGGGGCTTCCCGCAGGTCTTCCTGATGTTTGCCTGGGGCGGGAAAGAAGGCACGCATACCATCGCGAACGTGAACACGTCATTGCTTGGCGGTAGTGGGCGGCCTTCTTTGTTCTAAGAGATCGATCTCTTACCGGGGCTCGGGCAAGATCCAGGTTCAAGCACCGGAATCAGCTGACATTGCGTGAACTTCTTCGGCCGAGTAGCCAAGGGTTTGCAGGACTGCGCTGGTGTGTTCGCCGAGGAGGGGCGGGGGCAAGCGGTAGCTAACGGGCGTGCTTGAAAAGCGGATGGGATTGGCGAGGCTCTTGGCGGTGCCAACGGTGGGATGTTCGAGTTGAACGATTAAGCCGCGCGCGCTGGTTTGTACGTCTTCTAGGGCTTCAGCGACAGTGTTGATGGGAGCGGCGGGAATTTCGGCGGCGGCAAATTTTTCCAGCCAAGTTGCGGCCGGCTTTTGGTGGAAAATAGCTTGCAGTCGGGGCACAAGGATTTGCCGATTCTTGATTCTGAGCGAGTTGTTGGAGAATCGTTCGTCACGGCCAATTTCGTCTTCGAGGTTCATCAGCCACACGAAGCGCTTCCACAAAGGGTCCGTTCCCACTCCGATTACAAAATATTTGTCATCGTTTCCGCGGAACGCTTCGTACGGGACGATGTTCGGATGGGCGTTGCCGCAGCGCTTGGGTGAAACGCCGGCGTTGAGATAACTGCTTCCGGCGTTCGCCAGCCAGGTCAACTGGGAATCGAAAAGAGCCATGTCGATGAATTGTCCGTGTCCGGTCTTTTCGCGCGAATAGAGGGCTGCGAGAATTCCCATGGCCGCGTACAGGCCGCAGGTCATGTCCGCGATCGCGATCGGATAACGCATCGGCCCCCCGCCGGCTTCACCTGTGAAGCTCATTACACCGGCTTCCGCTTGCGCGAGGATGTCGTAACCGGGCATACCTGCTTTCGGGCCGGTGAAGCCGTATCCGGTGATGCTGCAATAAATCAGGCGAGGATATTTGGCGCACAGGGAATCGGGATCGATGGCGCGTTTTTGCAGCGAGGCCAGCGAGGGCTGATTGATGATGAATACATCCGCGGTGGCGAGCAGTTTTTGCAAGGCCTCGGCTCCGCGCGGATGATTGTAATTGAGGGCGATCGATCGCTTATTGCGATTGGCGGCGAGATAGTAAGCGGATTCGGCGCCCACAAACGGCGGACCCCAGCCGCGGGACTGGTCGCCAGTCCCCGGACGCTCCACTTTGATGACCTCGGCACCGAAATCGCCGAGCAACATGGCGCAATAAGGACCGGCGAGGGCTTCGGCCATCTCCACAACGCGAATTGAATCGAGAACGGTTTCCACGGGCCCGGATTATAGCTCGACATGGCGTGCCGTCACACTTAGGCGCCGACGGCATATTTCCCTAAACCGATTAATAACATCCAAAACTTGATTTGGATGGCGGAAGGTTTCCACAGGCTGGAGTCTTGTGCTTTGGCACAGTCTCAGCATAAACTTCATCGCAGCAATTGTTCCGCGGGCCGCCTCTACCTTTTGAGGAATTCCATGGCTCGTTTCGAATCGGGGTAGTGATGTCTGGGGGAGAGAAAATGAGAAAATTGCTGTGCGCGTGTTTTGTGTTGGCACTTGCGCTGGGGCTGGCGTCATCGGGGTGGGCGCAGTCGCAGATCACCGCAGGAAGTGTCGAAGGGAATGTACTTGATGAGAAGGGTGGGAGCGTCGCGGGTGCGACCGTCGAAGCAAAGAATTTAGCGACCAATTTCGTGCAGACGGATACAACCAACACCGATGGTCATTTCGCCTTTCTAAGTCTTGCACCAGGGCGTTACACGCTTACCATCAGCAAGGCCGGGTTCGCCACCATCGTTCAGGAAAATGTGAACCTAACGGTCGGGCAAACCATCACTCTGCCTGTGACGATGAAGGTTTCTTCGGTGGCGCAACAGATCGTGGTAACTGACGTACCGATCGTGGAAGTCACAAAGACAGAGTCTTCTTCCACGCTGGACGAGATTTCGGTGGCGACGACTCCGGTGCTTGGCCGCAAGTTTGAGGATTTGCTGACACTGACGCCCGGAGTCAGTATTACGCAGGGGCCGGACGGCGACGAAATCAATATTAATGGACAGCGCGGCATCTTCAACAACATCAGCCTGGATGGCGGCGACTATAACAATGGATTTTTTGGCGAGCAAATGGGCGGCCAGCGCGCGGCGATCGATATCACGCTGGAAGCAGTGAAGGAATTCCAGATCACAGCGAGCGGCGCGAATGCGGAGTTTGGGCGCAGCGCTGGCGGCGTCATCAACGTGGTCACGAAGTCCGGCACGAATGCCATTCACGGCGCCGGCTTCGAATACTTTCGCACCGAGGCATTGACCGCTGCGACCTCCGACGGAAAACCACTCGATGGCTTCCGCCGCAATCAGTTCGGCGGCAGCCTGGGCGGCCCGCTCATCAAAGACAAACTCTTCTTCTTCGCGGCCGGCGAGGGCATCCGGGAAAATCTGAATCGGGCGGCATTAAGTGCACCGCTGGGCACACCCTGCTCGGTCACCAACCCTGTTTTTCGCACCAACATCACGGACGCGCAAATTTCCGCGAGTGGCGATTGCCAGCGGCAAGTGCTTCTCAGCTTCATGAAGACCAACTTCAACGAAAACGACGGCCTCCCGGTAATCCATGAGGTGCGGAATGCGGCAATGTTTGGGCGCGTGGACTACAACTTGAACTCCAAGAACCAGATCTTCGGTTCCTACAACTTCGACTGGTCGAAAAATCCCAACCAGACGTTTGACGTGCCCACCTACGGAACCACAGCAAACGGCGTCGAAGGCCCTTCCCACATCCAGGCGGTGAACACCAACTGGTTCAGCACGCTTTCCAACGCTATGTTGAACGAAGCTCATTTCACATATTCGCGCGAAACTCGTCCGCGCGAAACCGCCAGTTCTTCGAGCGTGCCGGATACGGCGATCGGCTTCTTCCCCAACTTCCGCGTCGGCATGCCCTTCTTCCTTGAGCCTAACGTTGATGAACTGATTTATCGCTCCGACATTCGGGATAATTTCTCCGTCGTCAAGGGGAAGCACACCTGGAAGTTCGGTGGAGAATGGATTCATACGCGGAATACACAAATCTTTCGCGGTTTCTTCACCGGCCGCTACATTTTTGACAGCATGACCGGGTTCTTACACTACGCTTCCCCTGCCTCGATGGGCGCGGGATTTGGACCTACGACGGAAGAGTGTTCCACCGCTGCCGGGGTTTTGAGTTACACCGACCTAAGCACCGGCTGCCCAGCCGGCACAACTTCAACTGGTGGCCCCCTCCTTCTTTACATTCAACACGGTCCGACCACTACGGGCGAAACCCTTGACCAGTCCGGGCAGTCCAGCATCGCCAATGAGGACTTCTCTTTGTTCGTTCAAGACTCCTGGAAGATTTGGAGAAACTTCACATTGAACTACGGCCTGCGCTGGGATGCGCAGCACTTCCCGGATCCCACGGTTGCACCTTCAAAGACCTCGTATGGTCAATACCTGAATACTCCGGGCTTTGATTCGACGGGATTCCTCCCGAATCAAAATAAGGAGTTCCAGCCGCGCGTGGGCTTCGCTTGGGATATTCGTGGAAATGGCAAGTCCGCCTTGCGCGCCAGCTACGGTATTTTCAATGCGCGCCAAAACATGCTGACTCAAGTTGGCGCGATCACTACCAACGGAGTGCAACAGCAGGAAATCGATGCGGGCACCTTCTTCAATACCGCGGGAGGGCCGCCGCCGACGTTTCCGAACACGGTCCCGATTCCGAACGTGACTTTGCCGCTGGTCGGCGCCGGGGTAACTTTCTTCAGCAAGAGTTATCAGAACCCGCGCATCTATACGACGAACGTAGGCTATGAGCAGCAAATCATCGGTGATTACGCGGCTTATGCAGACTTTACACTATCCAAAGGCGTTCACTTGACGCGGTTCACCAACCCGAACGTAGGCCCGGTCTCGGTAGTCCCGCAAAATGCGGACACGGTGAGCTACACCGGGGCCGTTCCGTTTCCTAACCTGGGAACGATAACGGATACTGTGAGCTCGTCGAAATCTCTTTACCGCGGCTTCACGGTGGGATTTCGCAAGCGCATGAGCCATCATTTCCTGTTCGACGCCAATTACACGTACTCGAGCGATTGGGATGACGATTCGAACGAACGCGACCCGTTCACGTTCCGCTATGCAGACCTGCACGACCTTGCGGCGGAGTACTCTCGATCGGACCGCAACGAGACGCACAAGTTCAATGCCTACACCGTTGCCGATCTGCCGTGGGGTTTCAATGGCAACGTCCGAATGCAGGCACACTCTGCGCAACCGATCACCGATAACGTGAACGGCACCGGCACCGGCGCGCCTTGCAGTTCCAATAATTCGCTGACGCGGTTCGTCGGTGGAGTTGATTGCGGCCGGAACCATCTCTTGAAGGACAACGCTTTCTTCACCTTCGATTTCGGCGTGGATCGCCCCATTCACTTGGGCGAGCGCATGCGCCTCATTCCGAAGATCGAAATGTTCAACACCTTTAACAACAAGAACAACGTGAATCCCTTGTCTTCGCCGCAACTCTTCGACTTCAACGGCTTCCTCCGCGTTGGAGTGGGTGATCCCCGCCAGGCGCAGTTGTCCGTACGCTTCGAGTTCTAGCGAAACGAGTTAGAACTGCAAATCTTGTTTGTCCGAAGAGGGGCCGGAACCGCCCCTCTTCGGTTTTTAAAGCTAACTGGGCTTTTCATTTGGCAGCTATACGGCTCAATCGCCTGCGCCTATGCCTCAAGAGTGTTCCCTTGTCAGCCATGAAGAGGGCTGATCCGTCCGCCTGGTTTCTTCGAGGTTACAGAGCCGTAGCAATGTGGAGACTTGGATTGACACCCGCGTGCGCAGGCCAGTAACATTCTTCCCAGTTTAGGGTAGTAGTTCGTCCCATACGAAAAAAGCTTCAAGCGCGAGGTACGAGATGAAAAAGCTGGCGTGGTCCGCCATGGCTATTGTTTTCTGCCTGATTGTTGTAGCCCCGGCATCGGATGCCCAGGCTAAGCCTGCTGCGCCCGCTCCTGCCGCTGCGCCTGCGGTAGCCCCTACCGCCGCTCCTGCACAAGCGAACGCGCCTGCTGCGCCCCAAGGGCGCAAGAAGCGCGTGGCGATCTTCGATTTCGATTACGCTACGGTGCAGACTTCCACGGCAGCGCTATTTGGCACTAACGTAGATGTCGGCAAGGGCATTTCCGACTTGCTGGTGACCGACCTCGTCAAGGACGGGACTTATTCAGTGATCGAGCGCAAAGCACTCGACAAGGTTCTAGGCGAACAGAATTTCTCCAATAGCGACCGCGCTAATCCGACTTCGGCTGCCAAGATTGGGAAACTCCTCGGCGTGGACGCCATTATTGTCGGCAGCATCACGCAATTCGGCAACGAAACCAAGAACACCAACATCGGCGGGGCCGGCGCAGGTCTCGGCGGTTTCGGCATAGGCGGTTTCGGAAAGAAAAAAAGCAAAGCCATCGTGGCTGTAAATGCCCGCATGGTGGACATCGACACGGCGGAGATTCTCGGGGTGGCTGACGGCAAGGGAGAGTCTCAACGCGAGAGCACTTCGCTCCTCGGCGGCGGCGGCAATTGGCATGGCTTCGGCGCGGGTGGCGCAAACTTCGGCAGCAGCGATTTCCAGCAGACGATTCTCGGCGAAGCCGTAAAGAACGCT
>Ga0210402_10003658_pt1 | contig 14305 bp, 15 predicted proteins | sample IncBWC7MmetaG_FD_161055 | JGI IMG/M metagenome (GOLD analysis project Ga0210402, IMG submission 161055) | Forest soil microbial communities from Barre Woods Harvard Forest LTER site, Petersham, Massachusetts, United States - Inc-BW-C-7-M | ecosystem: Environmental > Terrestrial > Soil >...
CGACATGAAGCTGGTTTGCGTCGGACCCGAGCAGCGCATCGTCGGCTGCCACATCTTGGGGCTCGGCGCCGACGAAATGTTGCAGGGATTTGCGGTGGCGATTCGCATGGGCGCGACGAAGGCGGATTTCGACGATACGGTGGCCATACACCCGACGAGCGCGGAGGAATTGGTCACAATGCGTTAGGAGGGTAAGAAGATTCAAGGCACGAAGAAACAGTGCCTTGAATCTTCTTACGCCTCCCGACGAGAGCTCGCGCCAATCAATGTCAGACCGCCGAGACTACCGGCCGGTGGCCATTCGAGATGGGAAGCTTCAAGGCACTGCTTCCGTGCCTTGAAGCTTCCTCTTCCCCTAGGCGTGTTGCGCCAGTGCCTCGAGTGCGGGTCCGGTGTCGGGCCGTATTCCACGCCAAAGTAAAAAAGACTCCGCGGCCTGTTCGACCAGCATCCCCCAGCCCTTGGTGGTGCGCGCCGCATGTAGGGATTTCGCCCACAGGGTAAACGGGGTATGTCCTCGGCCGTAGGCCATGTCGTAGCAGATGCTCTCTTCGCTCACCAGGCCGACCGGCATCTCCGGCATCTCTCCTTGCAGGCTCGCTGCCGTGGCGTTGATGATGAGATCGTAAGGCGGACCCTCCACCTCGGAGAAGCCGCAGCCCGAAATCTGACCCAAATCGGCAAATTCCGCGGCCAGCTTGCGGGCGCGCTCCGGTGTGCGATTGGCGATCACAACATCGCGCAGCTCCCGGTCCATCAAGGAGCCGAGCACGCCGCGCACGGCGCCGCCGGCGCCGAGAATGAGCACGCGCTTGCCCGTGAGCGCTATCCCCAAATTGTTCTCCAGATCAGCCATCAATCCCAAGCCGTCGGTGTTGTCGCCCAACAGCGAGGTTTGCTCGAAAAATGCGATGGTATTGACGGCTTTTGCCCGCTCCGCCCGCGGCGTCAGCTCATTCACCAGCTCCGCGGCCGCTTGCTTGTGCGGCAGTGTGACGTTCAGGCCCTTGAGGCCGCCGGCGAACAAGCGCAGTGCCTCGCCGCGAAAATTCTCCGGCGGGATGTCGAATAAACGATAGACCAAATTTTGCGCGGTGGCTTTCGCGAACATGCCATGAATGAACGGCGACCAGCTATGGGAGATCGGGTGACCTGCGACCCCATATTGATCCGGCGCCTCTGACCCCGCGTTCGAGCTCAGACAGGCTCCTTGGCAATCCACTCTGCCGCACGTTTCGCAAAATAGGTCAAAATGGCGTCGGCGCCGGCGCGCTTGATGCACATCAGTGCTTCCAATGCCACCGCCCGCTCGTTCAGCCAGCCGTTGCCCGCGGCCGCCATGATCATCGAGTATTCGCCGCTCACTTGGTAGACCAAAGTCGGCATGCCGAACTCATCCTTGACACGCCGCACGATGTCCAGATACGGCAGCCCCGGTTTGACCATCACCATGTCGGCGCCTTCGCTGATATCGAGCGCCACTTCGCGCAGCGCCTCGTCGGAATTGCCGACGTCCATTTGATACGTGTGCTTGCCGCCGCCTCCCAACTGGGCCGCTGATCCGACGGCGTCCCGAAACGGGCTATAGAAATTGGATGCGTACTTGGAAGCGTAGGCCAGGATGCGCGTGTGCACCAAACCCGCCGTCTCGAAGGCAGTCCGGATGGCGCCGATGCGTCCATCCATCATGTCCGACGGCGCCACGATATCGGCGCCGGCGTCGGCATGCGAGCGCGCCTGGCGCACCAGCGATTCGACGGTGACGTCGTTCATCACGTACCCATGCTCGTCGATGATGCCGTCCTGCCCATGCGTGGTGAAGGGATCGAGCGCCACATCGGTGATCACGCCCAAGTCGGGAAATTCCTTCTTAACGGCTCTGACGGCAACTTGTGCGATGCCCTGTGGATTCCAGGCTTCACGCGCGTCCAGGCTTTTCTTGGCCTCCGGCGTAAACGGAAACAAGGCGATCGCCGGAATTTTGAGCCGTACGAGAGTCTCGCATTCGCGCAGCAATTCATCGACGGACAGCCGTTCGATGCCGGGCATCGAGGCAACCGGCTGACGATCGCCGCGGCCCTCGACCACGAAAATCGGATAGATCAGCGAGTCGACGCTCAAGCGCGTTTCACGCATCAAACGGCGCGAAAACTCATCGCGCCGCATGCGCCGCATGCGGGTCTTTGGAAATGAATTGCCGCCCGTTCCGGTCATCTTGAATATGACTCCTGCCATCCAGTTTGCCGCCGCAAATTCGCCAAATCCGTGCCCGGTCGGCATATTTGACCGTCGGCGCGGCGCGTCTAACGCGGTAGTATTGCGAGAACGATACCTCAAGCCCGGTTTAGATTCATACATGAACGATGAGGCTGGCGGAATTCAAAGACGGACGCGGTTTCAGGCGATATGCCAGTCGCTGCGCCCGGACCTGCTGCGATTCGCCTTTTGGTTGTCGCGCGACCGCGCTTTGGCCGAAGACGTCGTCCAGGAAAGCATGCTGCGGGCCTGGAAGGCACAGGATTCCTTGTTGGATGAGAACGCGGCCAAACCCTGGCTGCTGACCATCGTTCGGCGCGAATATGCGCGCACATTCGAACGCAAGCGCTTCCCAACGGTGAGCGTGGACGAACTGATCGCCAAAGAGGAGCCGATGTTGGCCGCCGCCGAGGAACAAGACGTCAGCGATGTGCGTGCCGCCATCATGAAATTGCCCGATGACTATCGCGAGCCGCTCGTCCTGCAGGTGTTGATGGGGTATTCGACCGCGGAGATCGCGCGCGAGCTGAATCTGTCGGGACCGGCGGTGCTGACCCGTCTGCACCGTGCGCGCCGGCAATTGCGTGCGGCTTGCGGCGAAGATACGAGCATGGACCCGCAGGAATGATGGAACACACGCATTATCGAGCCGCGATGCTGGCCGATCCGCACGACACGGATGCGGAGCTGCGCGCGCATCGCGAGGCTTGCGCCGAATGCCGCGAATTTACCGAGCGGCTGTTGAGATTTGAGTCGCGGCTCGAACGTGCCTTGCGCGTGGATATTCCGCCCACGGCCGTGGTGCTGCCCTTTGAGCGCAAGCCCGGCAACGCCGCGCGTGCGCCGCGGCGCTGGATGGCGATCGCGGCCAGCGTTTTGCTCGGCATTGCCATTGCCGGCGGCATTTGGCTCTCGGTGCCGCAGCAAAGCCTTGCCGCCGACGTGGTCGCGCACATGGCCGGAGAGCCGGGAGCGTGGCAGGGCACGGAGGCCGTGGCGGATTCCGAATTGGACAATGTGCTGAAGGACTCGAAGCTTCGCCTGAAGCCCGATGCGGGCATCGTCAGCTACGCGAGCAGCTGCTCATTCCGTGGACATCGGGTGCCGCATCTGGTGGTGCAAACCCCGTCCGGGCCAGTGACCGTCATGGTGCTCGTCCATGAATCGGTGCGCAAAGCGATGCCATTCGACGATGAGGGCTATCGCGGAACCATCGTGCCGGTGCCGGGCCATGGCAGCATCGCCGTGCTGATGCGCGACTCTAAGGTGGGCAGCGGCGAAATCGAACGCATTGCTGCACGCGTCGACGATTCGATCGTCTGGACCCGCTAGGAGCCGCGGTCGCGGCCACGGGGAATCTCGAGACAGGCTCCTTAAATACCCACCTCGTTCAACAGGTCGATGAGCCGCCGGGCGCTCGCCGCCAGGGTCGGATGTTCGGCTTCAAACTGCACCGCAATCCGTTCCAAGCGCTCAGGCAGAGACTTGTCGATCGTTTGGGCCGCAGGGCCCGGCGGCTCATCGACCATGCGTTTGACATCCGGAAGGATCTCGCCGAGCGATTGCCGCGTCGCGGGATCTTGTTGATGCGCCTTGGACAGTTCGGCATGCAGTTTGGCGAGCCGCTCGCGCAATGATTTTCGATCCATAAGTCTATCCTCCGAAAGCAGGCCCTATTGTGCCAGTCGCTCGGGCGTAAGGCGCGCGACTTCGACGTAGCCCGCGCCGGCCGCGGCAATTGCTTGGTGAATCGCGCCGTAGGCATCGCGAAAAAATTCGTCCGCGCCATACGGCGGATTGACGATCAAGAGCCCGCTTCCCGCGAGCCCCAATCCGGCGTCGTCCGGATGAATCGCGAGATCCGCAGTGAGCATTTTGGGAATTTGCAATGCCTCAAACCGCGAGTGCACCATCCTGCGCTGCGTCGCGCTGCGGATGGGGTACCACATCAAATAGACTCCGCCCGGCCAGCGGCGATAGGCCTCGCTGAATGCCTGCAGCATCATCTTGAGTTCATCGAGGCTTTCGTAGGGTGGATCGATCAGCACCAGTCCGCGGCGTTCCTCGGGCGGCAGGTAGGCCTTGAGCGCCGCGTAGCCATCCTCGATCTCCGTTCGAACCCTTCCTAAGGATTCGATTTCGCGCACCAAGGCGCGGGCTTCCGCGGGCATCAGCTCCACGAACAATGCGCGATCCTGCGGACGCAGAGCTTGCGCAATCAAGGCGGGCGATCCCGGATAGCGCGGCAGCCGTTTGCCGCGCCGCGCGTGTATTGCGGTGAAGTAATCGGCGAGAAATTTATTTCCCAGGGCATTGACGATCAAGCGCTGCGCGCCGCGTTCCGCTTCGCCGGACTTGTGCGCCTCCGGCGCCTGCAGGTCATAAAAACCACGGCCCGCGTGGCTGTCCAGGACGAAAAACGCCGCATCCTTGCGCTTCAGCGCATTCAGGCAGTACAGGAGCCCAACGTGCTTTGCGACGTCGGCAAAGTTGCCTGCGTGATAGATGTGGCGGTAATTCATGAGGCATTGTGCCTCAAGTCCTGCAGTGCGCGCCAAAGCCTCGCTTGCGAATGCCGCGTCAAGTGTGCAGTCTTCAAGTCCACCTATGGTTTGCGGGGCGAGTCATGACGAGCGGAATATTCGAAATTGACGGTGTCGAATATCCCGATGCCGATGCGTCGGATCCGGTTGCGCTCGGCTGGATGCAGGGCTCGCCGCCGCCGCCGGCAAAACTGATTCGTTTCCAGGACGATAAGTTCCTGGAATTTCCGCAAATTCGCTGGACGCTGTCGCACATGCGCGAGCTCGCGCCGACCGCCGCCGTTTGGCGCGGCGCCGGCGTGCCGAGCGATCTCGGCGTTGCGCCGCTCGGCCTCGAGGCCTCGATCGACGCGTTGGCATTCACGGATTTGCATGGCCGCAAGCTCTCGTGGGCGCAATCACTCAAACATACCTACACGGACGGCATCGTGGTTTTGCACCGCGGCCGCCGCATATATGAACGCTACTTCGGCGCGCTGCAGGAACAGCGTCCGCACGCCTGCTTTTCGATCACCAAGTCCTATGCCGCCACGCTGTGTGCCGCCCTGATTCACGAAGGCGCGCTGGATGAAGCCAAGACGGTGTCGCACTACTTGCCGGAAATGATCGGCACGGCCTATGAAGATGCGTCGCTGCGCCAGGTGCTCGACATGCAGATCGGCGTGCAGTATTCCGAGTTGTATGCCGATCCCAAGGCGCACATCTGGGACTATGGGCGCGCGGGAGGCCTGCGACCGCGCGGCCCGGACTACACCGGACCTCAGAATTTCTACGAATATCTGCGTACGCTGCGCAAGGAAGGCGCGCACGGTGCCGCGTTTGCGTACAAGACCATCAACACGGAAGTGATGTGCTGGGTGATGAAGCGCGTGACCGGTGTCGCGTTGCCCGACATGCTGAGCGAGCGAATCTGGTCGCAAATCGGCTGCGAAGAAGACGGCTACGTGACGGTCGACGCCATCGGCGTGGCCATGGGCGGCGCAGGGTTGAGCGCCGGCCTGCGCGACCTATGCCGCTTCGGCGAACTCATGCGATGCGAGGGCGCCTGGCACGGCAAACAGCTGATACCCGCGGAAGTCGTCGCGGACATCCGGCGCGGTTCCGATCCGGCCAAATTTGCCATGGCGGGATACTCGCTGCTGCAGGGCTATTCCTACCGCAACATGTGGTGGGTGGCGCACAACGCGCTGGGCGTGTTCGAGGGGCGCGGCATCCACGGCCAGCGCCTGTACATTGCGCCAAAGGCCGAATTGGTGATCGCGCGATTTTGTTCTCATCCTGTTGCTTCGAGCGCGGCGAATGATCCCATCACGCAGCCGGCATTTGCCGCCATGAGTCAGCTGCTGATGGCCGGCTAGGAGCCTGCGGGCAGGCTCCCGGCCCACGGCTGCAGCGCGGTCAGGGGCTTTGAGCCATTTAACATCTTGTCGCGAAAGCGCTCGAAAACGCGCGCCAGTTCACAGTTGCAATCCTCGCCGACGTACGGCATCGGCTACCATTTCAGGAAGGATATGTCGCAACGGAGAGAGCGTATGAGCACGGTCGCTGCGGACAGCTTGATCGAATCGCACGAATATTGCGGCGAGGAACTGGTCCGGCGTGCAACGCTGGAGCGCCGCAACTACGAGCGCAAGTCCGTCGCGATTCACGCCAAGGTGACGGTGCCGGGAATGTCGGTGCTGCCGGGGCACATGGTCGATATGTCGCGCGCCGGCGCCAGCATCACAGTGCCGTTCGAGCTCGCGCACGGGCAACAATGCCTCATTGATCTCAAGCTGGAAGCCTGCGGCGAGAGCAGGGCGTTTCACATACAAGCCGAAGTGCGCTACTGCGTGCCCATGAGCGACGGCCGATTTCGCGCCGGTCTGCGCTTCGGCGAAACGGATGCCGCCACCTCCGCGCTCATCGCAGCAATCTTAAAAACCCCCGTCTGAATTCAAAAGATCCCGGGCAGCGACATCGCTGCTTCCCCAGTGCGGAAATGCGCGCAGGGCATCAACGTAGTTGTGGATGACATCGGTGTGGGCATCCTCCTGCCAGCCCCCAGGCTGGTGACTTTGCGGCAGATCGCGAGGCCGGCCCTGCTCGTCGATCGAGTAGAGCGTGAAATTCAGCGCCTGGCGCGCTTCATTCGCCAGGCTCGGCGACTCGATGGCCTTGGCGTAGAGGGCGAGGACAGCGCCGTAAGTAGAATTTACGCCGCCCCAAGCTTGGCGGTCCTCATCCTGCTCATGGCATACCAGCACGCCAAATTCTTGGTGCGTAAAGTTTGCCCGCACGAAATCAATCAACACGCGGCAGTCGGCCCGCCAGTCGCTGTCAAGCGAGTCCTTTTTCTCGAGCAGGTAGCGTGCCAGATTCAAGGGCGCCCAGGCGCTGCGATTGGTCGGCGTGTCGTGATCTTCGAAGAACTGCGCGAACAGCGCGCCGTCGGCGGCGGCGCTCGGAATCTGGTGCTGCTTGATCCATTGCCAGAGCGCCTGCCGCGGCGCCGCGAATTCGCCATAGCCGTGCGCCGCGAGCAATTCGTAGAGGCGCAAAATGTAGGTCATGTTCCCTGAGATGGGCCCGCGGCCTTCGCCGCTGCGGTAGTCCGCACGAAACGGCCAGGGCGAGCGGGCGTGGTCGCCGTTCTGCTGATTCGCCGCCAGCACGCGCGCGTTTTGCAGCGCCTGCGCGAGGTACTTCGCCTCGCCGGTCGCCTCGAAGAGCAGCACCAACGCATAGCCGGCTATCCCGCCCTTATCCGGCTGAATCTCATAGGGCCGATCCGATTGCGAACCGCAGTCTGCCGGCTGCGGGAATTGCGCCCGCTTGCCGGTGGAGCGCGTGAACGCCGGATATTTGCCCGCGCCCGGCGTGAGCACTTCGCTCACCAGGTAATCGCCCAGCAGGCGTGCAGTCACGAGCCAGGCAGGCTGCTGCTCGCCGCGCAACCCATGAAATTTCAGATACGACAGGATTCCCATGCCGTTTTGCGTCGAGGGGATGATATCGGTGCGTTCCGTGCTGGGCGTCCAGCCGGCGTCCAGAAAGGTCTCGCAGGCAAAGCGCGGATAACCGCGATCGAGCGGGCATTGCTGATAGAAATTCATTTCCCGATCCAGCGCCGCGGTCCAGGAAGTCCAGGGCATCAATTGCCCCGATGCGTCGAAAATTGCCGCATGCCCGGCGATGGTCGTCGGCGCGCTCATAGCGTGCGGTAAAAAAAAGTCGTGTCGCAAAGACCGCCGTCCGGCAGCAACGCGTAGCCCGGGATGACGCCGCAGCGTTGCCAGCCGAGCTTTGCATACAGCCGTTCGGCATCGCCGCTTGCCGTGTCGAGCACCAGCAGCGACTTGCCGGCGCGGAGCGCGGCGCTCTCGGCCGCGCCGAGCAATGCCGCGCCGACGCCATGCCGCCGCGCCCGCCGGTGCACCAGCATTTTCGCGATATCCGCTCGGTGCGGCTGATTCTCGGGCTGCGCTAGGATTATCTGCACGGTGCCGACAATCTCGCCGGCCGCATTCTCGGCGACCACGAGAATTCTTTCGCCGCGTTCGACCGCGGCCGTCACGCTCCGCCAAAATGCATCTGCCGTGCTGCGCGCGATGGGCAACATGAAACTCACCGAGGCGCCGCCTTCAACGCAATCGATGAGCACGTCGCTCAATTCTCGAATCTCGCGTTCACCTGCCGTCCGCAGGGTTCGAACCCGATTGATGTCTGACACGGCCTTGAATCCTCATCGCCCGCGAAGCTCGCGCCTCATCACAAAATACCGCGTGGCTTTTGTCAAACGCTCTCGTGGAACGCCTTACGGATGAATTCGTGAATCGCCGTACAATAACGTTTGGAGGTGTGCGATGACACTGACGGAACTGTTCGGAATCCAGCTGCCGCTCGTGCAGGCCCCGATGGCGGGCTCGCAGGGGAGCGAGTTGGCGATCGCCGTGTCCAATGCCGGGGGCCTGGGTTCGTTGCCCTGTGCGCTGCTCGGCGTGGATGCCATGCGCGCCGAATTGACGGCAATTCGCGCCCGGACCGATGCGCCTTTCAACGTCAATTTCTTTTGCCACGCTCCGCCCGCTGTGGATGCCAAGCGCGAGGCAGTGTGGCGCGCGTTGTTATCTCCGTACTTCAGGGAGTATGGCATCGATGCGAGCGAGACCTCCGAGGGAGCATTGCGCGCCCCGTTCAGCGCAGCGGCGGCGGAAGTGCTGGAGCAGTTCACGCCAAAGGTCGTCAGCTTTCATTTCGGGTTGCCGTCGGCCGATCTGATCGCGCGAGTAAGATCCTGGGGCTCGAAGGTGCTTTCTTCGGCCACGACGGTCGAGGAGGCCGTGTGGCTGGAGCGCCAAGGCGTCGATGCCATCATCGCCCAAGGCGCCGAGGCCGGCGGCCATCGCGGCATGTTTTTGTCGGAGGACTTGACCACTCAGGTGGGGACCTTTGCGCTGGTGCCGCAAGTCGTCAAAGCGGTCGGTGTGCCGGTCATCGCCGCCGGCGGCATCGCCGATGCGACGGGCGTGGCGGCAGCGTTGTCGCTGGGCGCCGCCGGCGTGCAACTCGGCACTGCTTTCCTGCTTTGCCCAGAGGCCAAAACCAGCGCCGTACATCGCGCAGCCCTGAAGGCTGGGCAGGCCTCGCATACGGCTCTGACCAATCTGTTTTCGGGCCGCCCGGCGCGGGGCATCATGAATCGCCTCATGGCCGAATTAGGACCCATCAACGGCGCGGCGCCCGCTTTTCCTCTGGCCGCCAACGCGCTGGCGCCGCTGCGGAAAAAAGCCGAGGGTGCCGGAGCGGGGGATTTTTCCCCGATGTGGGCCGGGCAGAACGTCAGCGGCTGCAAAGAAATCCCCGCCGCGGAGTTGATCCGTGCGCTTTTTGGCTAGGATGATTCATGGCGCTCGGCGCGACTGTTTATACCTTCAAGATCGAACTCGCCGATTCGGACCGCGGCGTGTATGCGCCTTTGGATTTGCGCGTGGCACGGCATCCATCGGAGACCGAGGAGCACCTGCTGACGCGCGTTCTCGCGTACTGCCTGGAGTACACCGAGGGCATCAGTCTCTCGAATGGTCTGTCGGATCCGGATCAGCCGGCAATATCGGTGCGCGATCTCACCGGCGCGTTGCGCGTTTGGATCGATGTCGGCGCGCCCGAAGCCGCGCGGCTGCATCGGGCCGCCAAGCTCGCGCCGCGCGTTGCGGTATACACACACAAGGATGCCGGCCAGCTCGCCGCACGCCTCAGTGCTGAGAAGATTCACCGCGCGGAGGCGTTGGAGCTGTATGCCGTGGATCGGGATTGGCTGGCGAAGCTCGCGGCACGGCTCGCTCGGCGCATGGAGTTCGCGCTCACGGTGGCCGACGCCCACGTCTATTTATCCTTAGGCGCGGAAACGCTCAGCTGCACGATTCCGCGGGTGGCGATCGGCGAGTCTTGAGAGCCCCTAAGAGGCGGCGAGTTCCGCCAGATAATTTCGCGGACGGAGGAAATCCTCATACAGTCTGGCTTCGGGCGATCCCGGCGCCGGATGCCAATCGTATTCCCAGCGCACGATGGGCGGCAGGGACATCAAGATGGACTCGGTGCGGCCGCGCGACTGCAAGCCGAATAACGTACCGCGATCGTAGACCAGGTTGAATTCCACATACCGGCCGCGCCGGTACAGCTGGAATTGACGTTCGCGATCCCCGTACGGCTGATCCCTGCGCCGCTCTAGGATGGGCGCGAAGGCCGGCAGAAAGTGATCGCCGACGCTGCGCTGAAAACCAAAGCAACGGCTAAATCCGCCTTCGTTCAGATCGTCGAAGAATAATCCGCCGACACCGCGGGTCTCGTTTCGATGCGGCAGAAAAAAATAACGGTCGCACCAATCCTTGTATTTCTCGTAGAGGTTCGCACCGAACGGTTGGCAGGCCTCCCGTGCGGTTCGATGCCAGTGAAGCACGTCCTCTTCGTAGGGGTAGTAGGGCGTCAGATCGAACCCGCCGCCGAACCACCAGACTTCCGGTCCGCTTGCCGGGCGCGCAATGAGGAAGCGGACATTGCAATGCGTGGTGGGCGCATGGGGATTGCGTGGATGGAACACCAATGAGAGTCCCATTGCTTCGAAGGGTGCGCCGGCAACTTCAGGACGCAGGTTCGAGGCCGACGGCGGCATTTTCTCGCCGAACACATGCGAGACTGAAACCCCGGCGCGCTCGAATACCGCGCCCTCGCTCAAGATGCGGCTCTCGCCGCCGCCGCCTTCCGGCCGATCCCACGCATCGTGCCGAAATTTCACCGAATCGATTTTCTCGATCGCCGCCGTGATGCGGTCCTGCAGCTCGCTCAGGTAGCGCTTGACCGCGGATGCGTCTGCCGAGTCGAGTTTTGGCATGGGCCTTAAGGCTCCTAAGCGCTCTTTTTTGCGGGCCTCTTCTTGGCCGTACGCTTAGCCTTAGCCTTGGGCTTGGGAGCCGCAGCCGGCTTGACCGGCGCCTGTTTGTTGACGGCAGTCCTCTTTCCCTTGGCGGCAAGTTTTACCGGGACTGCGGCGGAAGGCGTATCAGGCGTAGCGGTGCCTTGCGCCGATTTGGCGCCCATGGCTTTAGTCTTCGCCGCAAACCTCGAGCCTTTCGCGCCCTTGCGCCCCCATTTGCCCCGCTCGGGTGCTGCCGCGAGCAGCGATTTGCATTCTTCCAATGTCAGGCTCTTCGGGTCCTTGTCCTTCGGGATTTTCGCGTTGCGCGCCTTGTCGGTGATGTAGGGTCCGTAGCGCCCGTTCAGCACTTGGACGCCGGCGTCAGGGAATTCCAGAATCAGCCGGTTGGCATCCGCAATTTCCTTTTCACGAATCACCTCGAGCGCGCGCTCCGGGGTGATCTCGTAGGGATCGTCGGTCTTGAGCGAAGCGTACTTGGCGCCGTACTTCACATAGGGGCCGAAGCGTCCGACATTCGTGGTGATTTCGTCGCCCGCGGCGGTGGTGCCCAGCTTGCGCGGCAGCTTGAACAACTCCAGAGCCTGCGCGTGCGTGATCTGGTCCATTTTTTGGCCGGGGCGCAGTCCCGCGAATCGAGGTTTGTCTTCATCATCCTTGGTGCCGATCTGCACGAACGGACCGAAGCGTCCCATGCGCACACTCATCGGCTTGCCGCTCACCGGATCTGGGCCCAAGTCTCGCGCCTGGGCCACTTCTTCGCGGCTGACCGACTTCTCGGTGTGCTTCACGAGGTCGATGAACGGCTTCCAAAATCTTTCCAGCAGCGGCACCCATTCCTGCTCGCCGCTGGCGACCGCATCCAACGAGTCTTCCATCTTTGCCGTGAAGTCGTAATCCACGTAGGTCGTGAAGTACTGGGTCAGGAAACGGCTGACGATCTTGCCGATGTCCGTCGCGGTAAAACGGCGGCTTTCGATGTCGACATACTGGCGGTCGCGCAGCGTGGAGATGATCGACGCGTAGGTCGACGGACGTCCAATACCGTACTCCTCCAGCGCCTTGACCAGCGAGGCTTCGGAGAATCGCGGCGGCGGCTCGGTGAAATGCTGGCTCGGGACGACGCCGACCAGCTTGACCCGATCGCCCTCCTTCATGGGGGGCAGCACATGATCCGAATCATCCTGCACGGCGTCATCCAAGCCTTCCTGGTACACCGATATGTATCCCGGCTTGACCAGCGTCGAGCCGTTGGCCCGCAGCACGGTACGCTTCGGGCCTTCTGCGCCGGCGCGCATTTCCACCGTGACCGTGTCGAATATCGCCGGCGCCATCTGACAGGCGACGGTGCGTTTCCAAATCAATGAATAGAGCCGAAACTGATCGGACTCGAGCTTGTTCTCGATGTCCCCCGGCAACACGCTGACCGCGGTCGGGCGAATCGCCTCGTGTGCCTCTTGGGCGTTTTTCGACTTGGTTTTGAAGATTCGCGGCTCTTCGGCAAGTCCCGCCTGGCCGTAGAGCTGCACGATGACATCGCGGATCTGGCCGATGGCCTCTTGGGCGAGGTTGAGCGAGTCGGTGCGCATGTAGGTGATGAGACCCACCTGACCTTCGCCGATGTCGACACCTTCGTAAAGCTGCTGCGCCACACGCATGGTTTTTTGCGCGCTAAAGCCCAGCTTGCGCGCCGCTTGCTGCTGCAGCGTGGAGGTTGTAAACGGCGGCGCCGGATTGCGCTTGCGTTGCTTGCGGTCGACCGACAGAACCGTGAGTTCACCTTTGGCGGCGTCATTCAGCGCCCGCTCCGCTTCCCGGGCACTCGCCTCGTTGGTGAAGCTGAACTGCTCGACCTTCGCGCCCTGGAACTCGACCAGCTTGCCGGGGAATTTTTGCTCCGAATGCTCCAGCTCCGCATCGATGCTCCAGTACTCGCGCGCCACGAATGCCGCGATCTCATCCTCGCGCTCGCAGATCATGCGCAATGCCGGACTCTGCACGCGGCCTGCCGAGAGTCCCGGCCGCACCTTCTTCCACAACAGCGGCGATAGATTGAAGCCCACCAGGAAATCCAGCGCGCGGCGCGCCTGTTGCGCATTCACCAGATCCACCGACAATTCCCGCGGTGAGGCCATGGCCTCGCGCACCGAGTTCTTGGTGATCTCGTAGAAAACAACGCGGCTCACTTCCTTGCCCTTGAGCTCTCCCTGGGATTTCAACAGCTCGTGCAGATGCCAGGAAATCGCTTCGCCCTCGCGATCCGGGTCGGTTGCCAGAAACAGCGCTTTGGCTTTTTTCAGCGCGCGCGAAATCGCATCGACGTGCTTTTGATTGCGTTCGACCACCTGATACTTCATGGCGAAGTGGTGTTTGGGGTCGACGGCGCCTTCTTTCGGCACGAGATCACGGACGTGGCCATAGGAGGCCAGCACTTCGAAGTCCTTGCCGAGGTATTTCTTGATGGTCTTCGCCTTGGCAGGCGATTCCACGATAACGAGATTGCTGCTCAATGGGGTCTAATGCAAAGCGTCGGTGCGCTCTTCGAAGACCAGGTCTTCCATTTGAGCGTAGGCGGATTCTTGGCCGGGCTGGCTGAACAAAACCATCAGCACGACCCATTTCACCTGTTCGATATCGATCTCGTCCGCCTCGAGGGCCATCAAGCGGTCGATCACCAGCTCGCGTTCGGCGCCCGAGAGGATCCGCACATTTTCCAGGTACATCAGATAACCTCTTACGTCCGTGTCGAGGCGCACGAGCTCTTGGCTGCTGAATACGCGCACGGCGCGCGCCGTCGCCTCGGCGACCTTGCCGAGTTGTTCGCCCGATAGCCCGTCAAGCCATTCGAGAGCCCGTTCGATGTCGGGCTCGGCGAATCCGGCTTTGTCCAGTTCGAGCTTCAGCGTATTTCGATCGGGCCGCGGCTCATCGTCGGCACTCATATAATTCTCGAAGAGATAGATGAGTAGATCGAGAACGTTATCTTTCACCTCCGGCTCCTAACGACTCGGGAGTAACGGCCCCCGGGGGCGGCCTGAACGTGGCCTTCTAGCTCGAGGATCAGCATCATCGAGGACACGGCTTCTGCTTTGAA
>Ga0210402_10003659_pt1 | contig 14303 bp, 17 predicted proteins | sample IncBWC7MmetaG_FD_161055 | JGI IMG/M metagenome (GOLD analysis project Ga0210402, IMG submission 161055) | Forest soil microbial communities from Barre Woods Harvard Forest LTER site, Petersham, Massachusetts, United States - Inc-BW-C-7-M | ecosystem: Environmental > Terrestrial > Soil >...
ATGCGGTCCTTGTCGGCGAGCATCAGGCGGCTCCCGGCTTTTTGGGCGGCTCGGGTGGTGGAGGAGGCGGCGGCGCCACCACCTTGTATTTGCCCATCATCGAGCCGTCATACAGCGATGCATCGGTGAGCGTCAGCGCCCCGCCTTCAGGTTCGGAGGAATGGCGGCTGTTGGCGGGGCCCGGCTTGACCTTTTTTCCGGCGCGCAGATCGGCAATCAGCTTTTCGGTGATCGGCCCGTCAATGTCCTCGTAGAAATCTTTGCCGATCTGCAGCATCGGGGCGTTGACGCAGGCGCCCAGGCATTCCACTTCCATCCAGGAAAATTTGCCGTCCGCCGACATGGTCTGTTGATGGGGGTGGATGTGCTTCTTGCACGCATCCACCACCGCATCAGAGCCGCGCAGCCAGCAGGGCGTGGTGGTGCAGACCTGAACCAGATAGGTACCCACCGGCTCCAGGTTGAACATGGTGTAGAAGGTCGCCACTTCCAGCACCCGGATGAAGGGCATGGACAGCATCCTGGCGACGCTCTCGATCATGGGGTGCGTGACCCAGCCTTCCTGCTCCTGCCCGCGCCAGAGCAATGAGATCACCGCCGAGGCCTGGCGACCTTGCGGATATTTGGCGATCTGCGCCTTCGCCCACTCCGCATTTTCCGCAGAGAAAGCGAAGCTGGCGGGCTGGATGTCGGGCGGAGCGAGGCGGCGGAGGCTCACCGATCCACCTCCCCGAACACGATATCGAGCGAACCCAGTACGGCGGACACATCGGCCAGCATGTGGCCCCGGCTCATATAATCCATCGCCTGCAGATGCACGAAGGACGGGGCGCGTATCTTGCAGCGATAGGGTTTGTTGGAACCATCCGCCACCAGATAGACGCCGAACTCGCCCTTGGGCGCTTCGACCACGCCATAAGCCTCGCCCGCCGGAACATGATAGCCCTCGGTATAGAGCTTGAAGTGATGGATCAGGGCTTCCATCGAGGTTTTCATTTCACCGCGGCGGGGCGGGGTGATCTTGTGGTCGGTGGTGACCACCGGACCCGCCGGCATCTTTTCGATGCACTGTTTCATGATCTTGGTCGATTCGCGCATTTCTTCCATGCGCATCACATAGCGGTCGTAATTATCGCCATTCTTGCCGACCGGAATCTTGAATTCCATGTCGTTGTAGCATTCGTAAGGCTGTGAGCGGCGCAAATCCCATCTGACCCCGGTCGAGCGCAGCATCACACCCGACATGCCCCACATTTCGGCCTGCTCGCGATTCAATACACCGATATCCACATTGCGCTGCTTGAAGATGCGGTTTTCGGTGAGCAGGCCTTCGATATCGTCCAGCACCTTGGGGAAATGCTCGCAGAATTTCATGATGTCGTCGGAGAGGCCGGGCGGCAGGTCCTGGTGCACACCGCCGGTGCGGAAATAGGCGGCATGCATGCGCGAACCCGAAGCGCGCTCATAGAACACCATCAGCTTTTCGCGTTCCTCAAAGCCCCAGAGCGGCGGGGTCAGCGCCCCCACATCCATCGCCTGGGTGGTGACATTGAGAAGATGATTGAGGAGGCGCCCGATCTCGGAATAAAGCACCCGGATATATTGACCGCGCGGCGGCACGGCCAGGCCCAGCAGCTTTTCGATCGCCAGGCAAAAGGCATGCTCCTGGTTCATCGGCGCGACATAATCCAGCCGGTCGAAATAGGGTAGCGCCTGCAGATAAGTCTTGTGCTCGATCAGCTTCTCGGTGCCGCGATGAAGCAGGCCGATATGCGGATCGACACGGGTGACGATCTCGCCGTCCAGGTCCAGGATCATGCGCAGCACGCCGTGGGCGGCGGGATGCTGCGGCCCGAAATTCAGGGTGAGCTGCGGCTCCTCGGCGGGGCCGCCCGACCCGGGAATGGTTTCAAGCGTCACGCTACTCACGGCTTTTTCCCCGTGTCGCCAGACGTGACATTTGGAGCCATAACAGCCTTCTCGTCGCCGGGCAGAATATGCGGCGCGCCTTCCCAGGGACTCATAAAGTCGAAATCGCGGAATTCCTGAACCAATTTCACCGGCTGATAGACCACGCGCTTGAGCTCATCGTCATAGCGCAGCTCGACATAGCCGGTGAGCGGGAAATCCTTGCGCAGCGGATAGCCGGAAAAGCCGTAATCGGTGAGGATGCGGCGCATGTCGGGATGATCGTCAAAGGCAATGCCGTACATGTCGAAGGCTTCGCGCTCGAACCAGCCGGCGGCGGGATAGATGCCGATGCAGGACTTGATCGTCTCTCCCTCGCCCAGCTGCGCCTTGATGCGGATGCGCAGGTTTCGGGTCAGCGACAGCAGGTGATAAACGACATCAAAGCGCTTCTCGCGCTGCGGCCAGTCCAGCCCACAAATATCCACCAGGATCTTGAATTCGCCCGGCCCCTGCAAAAAGCCCAGCACATCCAGAATGCGCGCCGCCTCCACCGTGACGGTCAGCTCGCCGGCGGCGATCCTGCTTTCCAGACCCGCGCCGCCCAGCGCGCCGGAAACCTGCTCGGCCAAGGTGGTCAAATTGGCATTCAAATCGCTCATCAGCGCTCAATCGTTCCGGTGCGGCGGATTTTCCGCTGCAGCAAGAGGATGCCGTAGACCAGCGCCTCGGCGGTGGGCGGGCAGCCGGGAACATAAATGTCCACCGGCACGATGCGGTCGCAGCCCCGCACCACGGCATAGGAATAATGGTAATAGCCGCCGCCATTGGCGCAGCTTCCCATCGAGATCACATAGCGCGGCTCCGGCATCTGGTCGTAAACCTTGCGCAGCGCCGGGGCCATCTTGTTGGTGAGGGTACCGGCCACGATCATCACATCGGACTGGCGGGGTGAGGCGCGCGGCGCGAAGCCAAACCGCTCCAGATCATAGCGCGGCATGGAGGCCTGCATCATCTCGACCGCGCAGCAGGCCAGGCCAAAAGTCATCCAATGCAACGACCCGGTGCGCGCCCAGTTGACCAGGCTCTCGGCGCTGGTGACCAGAAAGCCCTTGTCGGCCATCTCGGCCTGCATCGCCTTGAAATAGGGATCATTATCGGCAACGGCGGCGCCGCCTTCGACGCCCGCGCGCGCGGCCGCTCCATGCACAGGAGTGCCGGCCGGAAGGATCACTCCCATTCCAGCGCTCCCTTCTTCCACTCATATATAAAGCCGACGGTCAGCACGCCCAGGAACACCATCATCGACCAGAAGGCAAAGACCCCCGTGACCCCCAGCGTGATCGCCCAGGGAAACAGGAAAGCCACTTCCAGATCGAATATGATGAACAGGATGGCGACCAGGTAGAAGCGCACATCGAATTTCATGCGCGCGTCGCCGAAGGCGGGAAAGCCGCACTCATAGGCCGAAAGCTTTTCGGGATCGGGCTTGGACGGGGCGATCAGCAGAGGCACGGCGACCAGGACCCCGCCCAGGACAGCCGCCAGCCCGATAAAAATCAGGATGGGAAGATATTCCAGCAGCAAATTTTCCATGCCTAACCCCAAGCACGGCCCAGCGCCTCAGGCGCCGCCTTTTCGGGCCGTTCGATTCTTATTTCGCGGGCGCAGTATAGAGCGGCGGATGCCCGGCACAACGCGGGTTTAACCGAAGATTCGCCGCGGCAGAACAGGAATTTTTTGTGATCCGGGAACGCCGGGGAACCGTCTGTGCGCGAACAGCTGCAACTCGCCAAATATTGCGAGTCACTCTTAACTGAAGGCCATTTTCGCTAGAAAATGGCGGGAGCGACGGCCCGCCATAGGCGTAGGCCGCGCGACCAATGAATAATAGCCATTTCTGAAAGAAATGGCGGGAGCGACGGGGCTCGAACCCGCGACCTACGGCGTGACAGGCCGTCACTCTAACCAACTGAGCTACGCCCCCGCAGACGCCCAAAAGCGCGCGAAGGGGGCCGATGTAGGTGAGGCCTATACCCAAGTCAAGTTATGGCCCGCGAGGGTGGTGTCCTAACTAGACTAAAGGCCCAACTTTTCTGCAGTTGCACCAATTCCGATGGCGCTGTCCATACGCCCATTCCAAGCGATCTTGAGGTCTGCTGGTACGTCTAGGAGGCCGATCAGCGCAATCATCTTGTCCTGAAATAGTATTCGGCAATCCGGGCCAATCGTCCCCAGGATTGAACGCAGCCATGTTTGAATTGGCATAAAGTTCATCTCATGTCCTGCCGCAGTATAACTCTTGGCAGCGGCAATTGCCTCTGCCGCAGGCTGAGCGGTTGAGAGAAAAAGATAGTCGGTTAACGCGGCAGGGGACACCTTCTGTTCAAACGTCAAGATCACGCGAGCGCCCTCAATGGGGCGTTCGGTAACTTCAACGCCCAAAATCACCTTACCGTCCTTTTGAATCGTGATATCGCCCACCGCGCCGGAGGCTTTATCTGCGACATTGATCCCTTGAAAATCAACCTGCCAGCCTAGTTTGTGGCACTCATTTAAGGTTTGAAACATTGCTGTTGCGAGGAAGGACGGAAATCTGCCTCCGCTTTTCACGTCCAGCAAACCAAGGGTAAGCTTCGAGAGTTGCTCCAAACTCAGTTTGGCCACGCGCGTCAATATTATATTGGCTGAATCTCGTAGCTTTATGAATTGGCGAAGCAGATAGCGAAGATAAAGCGTCGCGCTGATAATGTCCAAATCTTTTAGGTATGCAACAACGGCCACCAGTGCAGCATATCCCGCCTTGTCACGCTGAATGCGCGGTTCGCCGCCGTCAATAAAGCGCGCGCCGCCACGGAGCGATGACAGATAGGGGGACGCCGAAATGGGAACAGACTTGTTACGCATGAACGGCGTCACCACGCGATCCGCCAAACCGCGACCACTAAACGAATTTTCTCCAAATTCCGTTGCCGGAAGTCGAATGTCGATTTCGGAGTCAAGGATTCGGGCAATAGCGCAGCCAATTAGCGCCTCACGATATGCCTGCGTTTCAGAAACAAAGAGAACGTCCGTCGCGGTGCATATTTTTTCTGGAACTTCTATAGCAGAACTCTCACGGTAATCATCTTCTGCAAGCGGAAAGGTTCCCTTTAGGAGTGCATTTGCGGCGTCGTAGTCAATTTGCCGCGCCATGTCTTCAATAATTCATCCAAAGACATTCCTGACGCATTTGTTTGATCGAATGGCATTGTTTCGGCTGAGCATCGTAACGCCGCCAGCCTTTGTAGAGCTTGTCCATGAGGTTGTTCCGGTATCCGGAAATAGCAACCTTGCCCTGGCAGCGATTCAAGCCCACGGCGAGATCAATATGTTCGCCCTCCCGCATCTCAAAGCCATAGGCCTTGCTGTCGCCTCGCGTGTCATGGAGATATGGCGGATCGCAATAGAAAAGAGTTCTTTTGCTGTCATAGAGCCGGATCAGATCGAGGGCCGGACGGTTTTCAATCTGAACCCGGATCAGGCGCGTTCCGATGTCGGCCAGCGCCTCCACGCCGCCCAGCCACCGAGACACCACGCCAGACATGCCGGCGCGGCTGGTGTCCTTGCAGTTCGCCCAGCGCCCGAGGGTCGCGGTCTGAGCCAGACCCGTGCGTGTTTGCCTGGCGCGAATGTAAAACCGCCTCGCGCGCTCAAGATCAGGGACACCATGGGTGGCGCTTGAAATGGCGCGATGAAATTCCTCCCGTGAGAAGGGCGTTAGCGCAATCGCACGCTCAAGTTCCGGGCCTTGGTCGCGCAGCATCCGGAAGAAATTGACAACCTCTCCGTCCACATCATTGTAAGTTTCGACGGGAGAGGGATCGCGGTTGAGGAGAACGGCCGCCGAGCCGGAAAATGGCTCGCAATAATGATGGGCCTTGGGGAGCAAAGGGAGCAGCCATTCAAGATGGCTGAATTTGCCGCCATACCACCCAAACACAATGCGCCGGCGCTGCGATCGCGGCACGACCATGGGAAGTTCGCGGGCTTCGCTTTGGTCCAGGTAAATCGGCGACAGGCCTCTGCGTACCATCTTGGTCTCCTTTCCAAGACTTACGTGATTCGGGGGGTAGTCCGTAATAGTCAACGAATGCATTGCGGCCACGAATGGCAAATCACCCATGCACATTCAAATTAGGCCCCGGCGTCCCTCCGCCACGCCGCCCGCCTGCCGCTGGCCCCGACCCTCCCGGCCGGGTACGCGGATTGAACTCCTGCGGCGTGACGGTTCCATCGCCGTTTCTGTCCAACTCGTCGAACAGCGAATTGGCGGTGGTGGAGAACTCCTTCAGGTCGACGCAGCCATCCTGGTTCCAGTCCTGCAATGGCGTGGCGGTGGACTGGTCCTGGGCGATGCGCGTTTCATTGATCGCGTGCACCTGGTCGGCGTCCAGGCAGCCGGCATGCCTGGTGTCGTATTTGTCGAATTCGGCTTTCAGTCCGGCGGCCAGCTCGGCCCTGGTAAGGCTGCCGTCATGATTGGCGTCGTATTTGAGAAGCATGGCATTGGGGCCGCCATTGAAATTCTCGTCGCGCGGCGGCCGGTAGCCCGTGGTGTAGGGCGATGGCCCGGGCGGGGTACGCGAAGCACATGCGGCCAACGCCAGAAAACCAAGAATAATGAGGGGGACGTGGCGCAAACTTACTCCTGTCGACATCCCCCGGTGAAACCCTAGCGCGCTGCTGGGCTCTTGGCCAATGTGACGGCGTCGTAACCACGGCGAAATTGTTCTATAGCTGCCGACATGACCGTCCGGACCGCCGAAACCATTGCGGAGGGTGCCGATTTCCTGGCGCGGGGCGACATTGTCTCGGCAGAACGGTTGGCCGGCGCGCTTCTGGCGCGGGGCGATGATCCGGATGCGTTGCATCTTCTGGCCCTGGTGCGCATCCAGCAGAGCAGGTTGGAAGAGGCCGTCACGCTTTTGGGCCGCTCGCTGGTGCTGCGGCCGCGCCATGCCCATGTGCTGTTCAACCTCGGCAAGGTGCTGGCGCTTATGGGCCGCCAGCAAGATGCCCTGAAGACGCTGGAGGATGCGGTGGGCATCCAGCCCCGGCTGGTGGAAGCCTGGTACGAATTGGGCGAATTGCAGCAGAGTCTGGGCTACCCCGCCACGGCCGAGATCAGTTTTCGCAAGGTTCTGGCTTTGGACCCCCATCACACTTTCGCGCCCTTGTCGCTGGGTGTGGCGATCAAGGATGACGGGCGGCCCGCGGAGGCCGAGCCCGTGCTCGCGGGGGGAATGGACAAGGCCGAAGATCCGCGGCTGAAAACAGCCTTCCTTTATCAACTGGCCTTCGCCCAATATGACCAGGGTAAAAGAACCGAGGCGCTGGCGAATTTCACGAAAGTGAGGCGCCGCGATCCCGGCCGCGCCAGCGTGGATTTTTCCCGCGCCGATCTGTTGATGGAAATGAACCGCCCGGACGAAGCGGTGGCGTTGCTTGAAGATGTTCTGGCGCGCGAACCGATGAATGACGAGGCGCACAAGGCTTATAACAATTTGGTTTACCGGCTGGGGCGCGACGACGAATTCCTGAAATCCTATGACCGCGCCCCGCCCGCCACGCCGCTTCAATTGGGCAAGGCCAGCTACCTGCTGCAGGCCAGGCGGGCGGATGAGGCGCATGCGCTTTATGCCGTCATCCTGCGGCGCGAACCGGACAACCTCGACGCCGCGATCGGCGCGGGCTTGTCGCTCAATCTTTTGGGGCGGCACGGCGAGGCGATGGCGCATCTGGAACAGGGCCGCATCCGCCATCCCGGCAATCCGGGCCTGCATCACCATATCGCCGCGACCGCGCTGCAGGCGCGCGACGCTAAAAAAGCCGCCCTGCTGGCGGAACAGTCGCTAAGGCTGGCACCGGGGGACCAATATGGCTGGGCGCTGCTGGGCTCGGCCTGGCGCATGATGGGCGATGAGCGCGATGAACTTCTCACCGGCTATGACGATCTGATCCGTATTTTCGATCTCGAAGCGCCGGAAGGCTTTTCGAACATGACGGAGTTCAACGCCGCCCTGAACAGCAGGCTTGGCGGCCTGCACAACACCCCGCGTGAACCCATTTCACAATCGCTGCGCGGCGGCAGCCAGACCTGCGGCAAGATTTTCAATGCCGGCGATGAACTGGTGGATCGGCTCAAACCGCGGATCGCGGAGGCCGTGACCCGCTATATCGCGGAACTGAAACCTGATTCCGGGCATCCCTTTCGCGGACGGCGGCGCGACGGCTTCCGCTTTACCGGCTCCTGGTCGTCGCGGCTGCGCGATAGCGGCCATCACGTCAATCACATCCATCCCGAAGGCTGGATCAGCTCCTGCTATTATGTCGGCGTGCCCGAAGCGGTGAAGGATGAAACGGCAAAACAGGGCTGGATCAAGTTCGGCGAACCCGGAATCGAAACGGGGCTTGGCCCCCGCCGCGCCATCCAGCCCGTGCCGGGGCGGCTGGTGCTGTTTCCATCCTTTGTGTGGCACGGCACCATTCCCTTCCGGGACGCCGCGCCCCGCACCACTATCGCCTTTGACGCCGTTCCAGCGGGCGCACTTGGTGCGCCTGCGGGAACGCCACGCGGCGGTTAGCGTCAGCGTAGTGGCTCATAGCGACAGCGTATAAGCGCGCGGCAGCCCGGCATTTTTTGGCCTTCACCGTTTACCGCCCGCCAAGGCTCTTTTCCATTTCCGCGGCGATGGCACTTTGCTGCACCAGCAGCGGCTCGTCGGGGCTCATTTTGTAGACCCCGCGCAGATAGCCCAGATCGACATCGGTGATGCCGTCCGTCTTGCGGCTGCAATCCGCCGCCATAAGGTTGGTGATGCTGGGCATGTCCTGGCAGGTTTCGAAAGCCCCCGTCCGCGACAGCGCCATCAGGGCGATGTAATCGGCAACCGGACCCAGCTTGAAATCGGCCGTCCTTGTCTTGTCGGCGATGATGATCACATTGACGAACTCGCTGCGCAGGTCGGTCCTGAGCCGGTAGCCGCCCACGCTGGGCGTGGGGATGGACCAACTCACCTGGTTGCTGCAAGTCTTGCATCCACCGCCTTGAAAATCGATGTCGCTGAAGACTTCCCGGTCGATCTCCATCCTGCCGTCCAGGCCGGTGGTGCCGGTGACATACCAGGCCTGGACCGGATGGCTTACCGTCATGGCGCCCTTGTAGCCCAGATAATTCACGTCCCGCGCATGCACCTCATTAAGGGTCGCCTGCGGCTTGTCGGTGAAATAGATTTCGATATTGGGTTTGCAGGGCGTCGGCGCCACCTTTGCTCCGGCCATGGCCGCGACCACCCGGATGCGCTGGGTGACAAAGGCAGTGTATTCGTCGCGGGATAGACCGTCGGTGCGCGGACAGACCGGCTTGCCCCAGCGCGTGATCTGGCCCGACAGCACGGCCGGGGCGTTATAGCGGGAGACATAATTGTGGAGCATCGCCCTCACCTCGGGCGTCAGCCTGGGCGCGGTGACGATCACGGTTTCGCTGAGCACGGGGTCTCCGGAGGATTGCGCCAGCGCACCCGATGTAAAGGCGAATGCGATCAAGGCGGCCGGAACAAAGGCGTGCAGGACTTGGGTGGTTTTCATCGCGGCACTCCCTGTCCGCATGATAGCATAGTTTCCGCCGGATCATGCCGTTCTATCAGCATGTTAGCGACACCCACCCAGGCTTCCCGCCGCAATTCCATCCCATTGCTAGGAATAGTCCGATATTCGGGGAATAATTCTTGGGCCAGCCGGGTCGAACAGAAGTGGCCGGCAACGCAGGCGGGTCCAGGACGGCGAACGGCATGAATGATGCGCTATGAATGAAGATCGGCGCCGGAGGTTCGAGGCGCAAGCCCTGCCGCATCTGGATGCTGCCTATAACCTGGCGCGATGGCTGGCGCGTCCGCCGCTGGACGCCGACGACATCGTGCAGGACGCGATCCTGCGCGCCTGGCGGGCATTCGATACGGTCCGTGGGGAAGATGTGAAACCTTGGCTGCTGTCTATTGTGCGAAACTGCTTTCTGACCGCGGCCGGACAGAAAAAACGCCGGCAGGACATTCCGCTGCCGGAGGATGGCGAATCCGGCCAGATCGACCCGGCGCTGGTCGCGGGCGATTTCGATCCCGAGGCGACGGTCATCCAGATGGATGCCCACCGCCAGCTCGGCAGCCTGCTGGCCGCCCTGCCACCGGAATTTCGCGAGGTTCTGGTACTCAGGGAAATGGAAGAAATGTCCTATGGCGAAATCGCCGCAATCGTCGGGATTCCGATCGGAACGGTGATGTCCCGCCTGGCCCGGGGCCGCGCGTTGCTGAAAAAGAACTGGCACCTCACCGCTGAAGGAAGCCGCCATGTCGTGCAATGAGGGCCTGCGTCTGCAGGCGTATTTTGACGGCGAACTGGACGCCGGCGGGGTGCTGGAAGCGGAGCGGCACCTGCAGAATTGCGCGGACTGCGCCACGCTGCTGGCCGATCTGGAGGCAACGCGAAAATTGATACGGCGGGATGCGCCCTATCACCGGGTGGACGCGGATTTGCGCAAGGAAATAATGTCCAGCCTGGTCCCGGACAGCGGATCGGGCGCGGCCAGGCGCAGTTTCTTCGGCCTTCCCGGGCGGTTCCTCTCCGGCGCGGCCAGCGGCGCCGGCGCCACGGCGCTCGCGGCGCTCGCTATCGTCTTCCTGGCAGTGCCGCGCGCCGATCCCCTGGCGGGCGACCTGATGAATGCGCATCTGCGCTCGTTAATGTCGGATCACCTGATCGATGTGGTGTCGAGCGACCGGCATACCGTCAAGCCCTGGTTCGCGGGCCATACCGATGTATCCCCGCCCGCCAACGATTTCGCCAAGCAAGGTTATCAATTGATCGGCGGGCGCGCGGACTATGTCGATGGTCACCGGGCGGCGGTGGTGGTCTATCGCCATGGCGCGCACATCATCAACGTGTTTGCCTGGGCGGCGGACGCCGCGAAACTGCCGGCCGATGTGACGCGGCAGGGCTATCACATCGCCTGCTGGCGCGGGGCCGATCTTGCGTATTGCGCCGTCTCCGACACCGCGCCCGACGAGCTGGCGGCGCTGGTGCGTTTGCTGAAACAGCAATAGTGGCGCCAACCAGGAATAAAGGCGGGAATAAAATGCGGTCCTCCGCGGTCTGTCTCTCGAAACCAATCGAGAGGCTCTCATGTCGCAGGAAACGGTTCGCCAAGCCCCGCCGCGCCGCCATGATGGTCTTTGCGGCGGCGATGATGACCGCAGTCCCGTTCGCCGCCGTCCTGGCGCAGGATGCGGACATGATCGTGATGAAGAATTTCGACTATTCGCCCATGTTGCTGACGGTCAAGCCCGGCACGCTGGTGACCTGGAAGAATCTGGATGGCGAGTCCATCCCAAGACGACAGCGCAGATTGTCGTTCAGTGACCGTGACCTGCGCATACCGCCAGCATCGCTGAGCGTCGCGCCGCCCCAGCCCTCCTGGGCGCGGCGCTCGGCATTGCGCGCCATTCCAATTGCCGGCAACGGCGATTGGAATGGGCCTGCGCGGCGCACTACGCTGACGTTAGCGCCGTTTGGCACCTTTGGGCCTCGTGCCGCTTAAGTCCCTGCCGGGCGCGGCACTCGGCACCATATCAATGCCGCTATGGGCGGCATTGATATGGTGGGCAGTGACGGGATCGAACCGCCGGCCACTTCGGTGTAAACGAAGCGCTCTACCGCTGAGCTAACTGCCCCGGCGGCGTCTTAGCGGATTAGCCCGCAAGGCTCAAATCCCGCGCTTTTGTCCGACCTCTTCCGGCTGGCAGACCAGCAGCTTTGGCGCTAAACTCTGAAATAGACAAAAAGCCGTCCAAGGCTCCGCATGATACGGTTTCTGTACCGGCTGGCGCTTGCGATTGTCCTGATAGGCGCCCAATGTGCATCCGCCCAATCGCCTTCCGCGTTGCCCGATGGCTATGCGGTTTACAAGAGTGTGGCACTTTCGAACACCTTGAATGGCGTCACCGGCTCGCTGCAGATTCTGACAGACTCCCGCGTGACGCCGGAAATTCGCGGTACCATGTGGGGTACGGGGCCGGCCGACTTTGCTTTCTATGGTTCCGATCTCGCCAAAAAATTCAACCAGCAGCCGCTTCTGCCCGGACATCTTCGCATCGTCGATGCCGCGGGCCAGGTCGTTGCAGACGAACCATTCGACAGGCCGCTCGCCGACATTGAAACCACGTATTTGTATGGCGACAATTTTCCGACCTATCTCGTTGCCGTTGACTACAGTTCCGGCTGCTGCAACTCGGGGCCTGCCACAATGATGATGGAAGTCAGAGGCGGCAAGCTGCGGCATGTCGTGACGGGACCATTCTCGTCCTTCCTGCCGCGTTCCGTTCGCGCCGACTGGCATATCGTGGACGCGCAAAACGGCAAAAGCAAAGAGATCGAGATGATTGATAGCAACGCTGGAGGTCCGGACGCGGATTTTGTCACGGAATATTGGACATACCGTTTCGACGGTTCGCAATGGGTGGGCAAAAAACGCACGGAAAAAGGCTATTGGGAAGCCGATGGCACTTGGCCGGACCGCAAAAAGTTTCCCTGAGGCACGGTGAGCGTCGCGCCCTCACAAACCCGCACAAATCCCCAATGGCAGGACAGCATTGGCCAGCAATTCCCGTGGCAGGAAAAGGCCCCGGAGCGCATCCTTCTGGAATGAGAACCCGCCATGAACTCAGCCTTCCGCCTTCCGATTCTTGTTTTCCTGGCCCCGCTGGCGCTGGCTGCCTGTGATTCCGCGACCGGCCCGGAATCCGGCACAAGCGAAACTGTCGCGGTTGAGCCCGACTATCACAACATGGGTGCGAAGGAGGTCGCGCTGATCGCCCATTCCCATGGCAGGGCGCGGCGCGTGGGCGATGACCTGATCATCGCTTTCTCCAACGGTCAGACCCGGACATTCCACAATGACAACAAGGGCTGCGAGGACGGTCCGGACTCCTGCGACAGCTTCGTGCTGGCAGCCGACCTGCCGCAATTTCACTGGTTCCTGGTGTATGAGGGATTTTACGAGGGCGGGCGCTTCACCCTCTATGACGACCGGGGCGGCCTGCCCACTGAGATTCCTTATTGGCCGGTCTTCTCGCCCGACGGGCAGCGCATCCTGATCCAGAATGACGACGTGTCGTCCGAATTCCCTGGCGACAATCTGGAAATCTGGCGGCGCCAGGGAGCAAAGGCGGTGCGCGAATGGTCCGCCAATCCGGATGCGGGCGACACCGGTGTCTCGCAGGGCGGACCGCCCTATCACAGCGAAGTGCAACGCTGGCGGGGCGACCGCGTCGCCCTCATCTTTTCCGTTCCCGACGCCTATGACCTGAAGACCCGTACCAGCGCGTCGGGGCGCAAATGGACCGCGACCCTCACGCGCCAAGCGGATGGCTGGCACTTGAATGCCAGGGCGCCAAAACAATAACGGCGCGCAGCAAAGGCCGCGCGCCGCTATCCGGGATCAGAAAATTAATTCAACGAATCCTTGAGCTGCTTGCCGGCGCGAAAACGCGGCTGCTTGGACGGCTTGATGGTGATTTCCTCGCCGGTTTGGGGATTGCGGCCCTTGCCGCCCGCCCGTGTCGCCACCACGAAGACGCCAAAGCCGGTGAGGCGCACTTCGTCCCCCGCTTTCAGCGACGACGCGATCAGGTCGAATACGCCGTCAACCGCCTTGGCTGCGTCATTCTTGGGCAGGCCGGTATGGTCGGCGAGTTTCTGGATGAGATCGTTCTTGTTCACGAGTCGCTCCTTTTCCGCGATTCTTCCCCGGGAACCGGACTCTAGGGGTCACCCATCGCCCTTGCCAAGGCGAAAAACCCCAAAATCTGCGCTTTTTTGGTTGGAATCGTTCAAAAGAAAGGGGCCAGGAGTGGTCCTCCAGGCCCCTTTTATAATGGCTGCCGCTTTGTTTAGGCGCCCGTTCTGGCGTCAGTGCGTGACCAGCGGGTCGGGGTCGCCTTCGTCCAGCGCCACGCGCGGAATGACCTCGGCTTCGGGCTCGGACCAGTCGATCGCCACCGGCTCGCGCACCAGGGCGATGGCCAGCACCTCGCTCACCGTGGCGACGGGCATGATCTTGAGGCCCGCCTTCACATTGTCGGGCACCTCGGCCAGGTCCTTCTCATTCTCCTTGGGGATGATCACGGTGGTGATCCCCGCCCGCAAAGCGGCGAGAAGCTTTTCCTTGAGGCCGCCGATGGGCAAAGCCCGCCCACGCAGGGTGACCTCGCCCGTCATCGCCACATCGCGGCGGATGGGAATGCCGGTCAGCACCGAGACGATGGAGGTGGCCATCGCCAAGCCCGCGGACGGACCGTCCTTGG
>Ga0210402_10003660_pt1 | contig 14302 bp, 13 predicted proteins | sample IncBWC7MmetaG_FD_161055 | JGI IMG/M metagenome (GOLD analysis project Ga0210402, IMG submission 161055) | Forest soil microbial communities from Barre Woods Harvard Forest LTER site, Petersham, Massachusetts, United States - Inc-BW-C-7-M | ecosystem: Environmental > Terrestrial > Soil >...
CGTCGCTCATCACTTTTTCCAGCACCACTTCGCCCGCTGGCGTGCCGCGCAGTATGCCTTGCAGCCGCGTTTTGTCGAGGATCGCGCCGACTCCACTGGTCTGGTCGTCAATCAAGAGCACCTGCGCAGTGGAGCGGTACACCCGCAGTACCTTGCCCACGATGCCTTCCGCGGTTATGACCGCCATGTCGGGCTTGATGCCGTCGCTCTCACCCTTGTCGATGTAGACCGAACGCGATAACTCGGTGCCGCTCGATCCGATCACTTGCGCCGCCATGGTCCGCGAAATGAATTGTTCCTTGAAGGCAAGCAACGCCTGCAGACGCCGCGCCTGGTCGGCGTCCTGGCTCATCCGCACCTGCTCCAGACTCATCCGCTCGATCTGCTGCTTGAGATTGCGGTTCTCGGCTCGTACTCCGCGCAGGTAGAAGTAGTTGTGCCAGACGTTACCCGTGGAGGTTTGCACCCACACCAGCACCTTTTCGAGAGGAGTCACCGTGCCCACGGCCCAAATGCGGATCAGGCGCGTCGGTTCGCTGTCGGTCGTCCGCTTGACCTGCACCGCCAAGCCGAGTACCTGTGCGAATAACACTCCCACCAGCACGATCAGATTGCGGTAGCGTCCGAGGACGTCCATAACATCAGGTCTCAGGTCTCAGTTGTCAGGTCTCAAGAAATGAAATTGTCATCCTGACCCCGAGCGCAGTCGACGGGGCAGGACCCGCTTTTCGCTCGCAGCTCGCAGCCCGCTCTACTCGATCGAAATTTTCCGCAGCAGCTTGAAGTCAGAGAGCATCTTGCCGGTGCCGAGCACCACGCTGCACAGCGGATCGTCGGCGATTGAAACCGGCAATCCCGTTTCCTCGCGGATACGCTTGTCGAGGTTCTTGATCAGAGCGCCGCCGCCGGTCAGCACGATGCCGCGGTCGCTGATGTCGGCGGAGAGTTCCGGTGGCGTGCGTTCGAGCGCGACGCGGATGGCGTTCATAATTGTGGAGACGCATTCGCTCAGTGACTCGCGGATTTCGCTATCGTCCACGGTGATGGTTTTCGGCACGCCTTCGATCAGGTTACGGCCTTTGATTTCCATGGTTAGCGGCTTGTCGAGCGGGTAAGCGGAGCCGATTTCCATCTTGATCTGCTCGGCGGTACGCTCGCCCACCAGCAGATTATATTTCCGCTTCAGGTAGTTCATGATGGCCTCGTCCATCTGATTGCCGGCCATGCGCACGGAACGCGAATAAACGATGCCGCTGAGCGAAATTACCGCGATGTCGGTGGTGCCACCGCCGATGTCGACGACCATGTTGCCGCTCGGCTCGGTAATCGGCAGCCCCGCGCCGATGGCTGCCACCATGGCCTGCTCCACCAGAAATACTTCGCTGGCCTTGGCGCGATAGGCGGAATCCATGACCGCGCGCTTTTCCACCTGCGTGATCTCCGAAGGCACGCCGATCACGATCCGCGGATGCACCAGCATCTTGCGGTTGTGCGCCTTCTGGATGAAGTAGTTGAGCATCTTCTCGGTGACCTTGAAGTCGGCGATGACGCCATCTTTCATGGGCTTGATGGCCACGATGTTGCCCGGCGTGCGTCCGAGCATTTCCTTGGCCTCTTTGCCCACGGCTTCAACTTCGCCGGTGTTCTTGTTGATGGCCACGATCGAAGGCTCGTTTACGACAATGCCCTTGCCGCGAGCATATACCAGCGTGTTAGCCGTCCCGAGATCGATCGCGAGGTCGCTGGAAAACATGCTGAACAACGAACGAAGGTTGTGCGTACGCGATGAGCCGTTATGAAATCCGTTATTTGACATAGCAGTACTTCTCTCTCCCGGGAATTCGTCTCACCACTGGAACCTGGGCTCTCCTTAGTTTCCGTGCGAGTCGCTCTCGCCTGGTGTCTTCCATTCTACTTGTATGTTCAGGAGAACCGGGCACTCATCTGGGCGCCGGTTGTTCCAAACATTTCTTCGAACATAATTCTGAAGATGGTTCTGAACTTTGTTCTGAACATCGAATCCTCTACTGTATTACCACTCTCTCCTGGCGGGTGTTTACCCCGCCTTTCAAATTCTGCGCCGTGACCGTGATCAGGCTTTCCCCGTTCGGCAAAGGCGGAGTGAAATAGTGGAACGAACCATCGTCGCCGATGATCGGCACTTCCCTGCCGTTCACCATGACGCGCGCTCCCGCCTCGGTCTTGCCCTTCACTTCGATCACGTGCCCGTGCTGCACAAAAGCATCGAGGTCGAGCGACATCTCTGTTTTTTCCTTCGCCTTGACAATGATCGTAAAGCGATTCTTTTCGCTTTCCACCGATACCTTGCCCGCCGCATCATAAGACTGGATGGACCAATAATAGGCGCCGACCGGCAGACCGGTCACAACTACACTCTGGGAGTCAACCTTACGGTCCATCAATAATGACGAAAAGTACGGGTTGTGTGAAATGCGCAGCCGATACCCCGTGGCGTTCGTCATGGGCGTCCAGGCAAACTCCACTTCCTTCGACTTCTCCCCGGCGTTCATGAAAACGGGCATCATGTTTCCCGGTGTAATCGGCGCTGGCGGACCGATTTCCGTAGCCCGTTCCATGGTTTTCGATGCGCTCTGGAAACTCACCTTTTCCCAGTTCGACAGGTGAACCACTTCTCCATTGCGCTCGATTTCGCCACTGCCTTTCTTTACCAGGATCTCATGCTGATCGTTCTTGGGATTATTGTGCACCATGGCCGACGAATCCGGAGCGAGTGAAGCCTTCGCGCCCGCGACAATCACCTGCGACTTCGAACCCTGAACATAGGTCGCTGTAGTCAGATCCACCGTGCCGGTCGTGACCGCCACCGACACGTTGGTTTGTTGCTGATCGTTGGCCGAGTTCTCTTCGATCACGATCAGCGAATCCTGTTTTACGGTGTAGTTGGTGCCGTCGTTGAAAACAATCTTGGCCATGCCTTCGGCGCCGGTCTGCACCACGTCGCCCTTTTCGAGCGGGACGTTGTAGTCGGCATTGATCCAACTGTTGCCGTTGCCTTTCCGTACCCGGATCGTGCCATCGAGCGCCGTGAAATGCGCCTGCTGAGAAGCCGCAGCCGACGGCCCCTTGAGCGGAGGCGCCAGTCCCGCTACTTTTTCGAGCAAGCCCGCAGAAAACTGCCCGGCTGCCTTCACGGTTGAGTCGGTGAATTTCGGAAATGCCGCGTGCATGACAGCGCCAAAGATCAGCACCGCGCCGATCAAGGCCATGATCACGCTGCGGTAGGTCACCGTCTTCCAGGCGACGTAGAGCTCCGGCTTGAGTTTATTCGACACGAGCCTCTGCCTACCTCACTTCAAAATTCTGACAATACGGGATATCTCTCACTCTGTGACCATCATATCCCTGCTGGGATGGGTATTAAAATTGAGTCGGGCATGGAGGGGGTTACGAAAGTGTGACACGCGGAACCAGCGCGGGTCTTCAAGCGAGCTTACTTGGATGCCGCCGGCGAAAGTACGTGCGACCACGCCGACAGGCAGACCGGGAAGGTCGCACCCATGTAGAGACACTGAATGGCGTGGTTATCTTCCCAGGCATCGGCAAACACGCCTCCAAGCAGCGCAACCACGATGGAAACCGCGATCAGCTAAGGCGAGGAGTGTATGAGGGCAGGATCAGAGGATCAGAGGCGTTGTCTATGCGAACCACTTCGGGCGCCAGCGCGCCGACGGCGCCGTAGTCGAATCTTTGGAAAGCTCCACTTGTGTCTGTGAACGCGTCAGCGAAACAGCACCTCAATATATTGGCGAAGGGCCGATGGCAGCAACCCAAAATGAGCGATCACAGGATAAACCGCAAGCGCCGCCAACATCGCCTCCAGTACCACACTCATGGAGTTCCGCTCGCCCGCCGAGGAGTCAATTCACTTGGCTACTCCGCTAATTCGCATTTTGGGTTCCTTCTTTTCGTGGCTTGGCGGGAGCAGTCGACATCGAATCGGCTCATTTCATTGGATCAGCTTCGGGTAGCAATATGCATCCAACAGACTGATTCTCTCGTCGTGCCATCGTCTTGTCAAAACCCCGCATTATTATTCCTGCTGCAATTGCCACGGTAATTACCCGAGTAACCAACTCCCCACGTTTGGACGCAGCCCCTTCAATGCCGCATCCGAGCCCAGCCCTAAACCTCACTACCCACGCTTGCCCGTCTGCACCCCGGTTGTTAGCATGGAAGTTCTGCACTACCTCCAGGAGGTTCCTATGGCGACCGATACCCTGACCAAGCCGGTAATCGCGGGCGGCACAACCACGACCAAGGTTTTCAAGAATTTCATTGACGGCGAATGGGTCGAATCCACCAGCGGACAGACGTTCGAAGACCGCAACCCCGCCGACACGCGCGAAGTCGTCGCCATCTTCCAGCGCTCGAATAAAGCCGACGTAGACGCAGCCGTGGATGCGGCCAAGCGCGCATTCGCTAAATGGCGGCTGGTGCCAGCGCCCCGCCGCGCCGAGATGGTTTTCCGCGCGGCCGAGATCCTGATCGAACGCAAGGAAGAACACGCCCGCGACATGACCCGCGAGATGGGCAAGGTGCTCAAAGAAACTCGCGGCGATGTGCAAGAAGCCATTGACGCCGCCTATTACAACGCCGGCGAAGGCCGCCGCCTCTTCGGCCCGACCGTGCCGTCAGAACTACCCAACAAGTTCGCCATGGCCATCCGCCAGCCCATCGGCGTCTGCGGCATGATCACGCCTTGGAATTTCCCCATGGCCATCTCTTCGTGGAAGCTGCTGCCCGCAGTCGTCTGCGGCAACACCTGCGTGATCAAGCCCGCCCAGGACACTCCGCTCTCCACCTTCAACCTGGTGCAGGCGCTGACCGATGCCGGCATCCCCAAAGGCGTCATCAATATCGTGACCGGCTTCGGCACCGAAGTCGGCACGCCGCTGACCGAGCATCCGGCGGTCCGCGCCATCTCGCTCACCGGTTCGTCAGCGGTCGGCAGAATCGTGGGCGCCACAGCGGCCAAGAGTTTCAAGCACTGTTCGCTCGAACTCGGCGGCAAGAATCCGATGATCGTGCTCGACGACGCTAACCTTGAACTCGCCGTCGAAGGCGGACTCTGGGGCGCTTTCGGCACCACCGGACAACGCTGCACCGCGACCAGCCGCATCATCGTGCAGAAAGGGGTTTATCGCGAGTTCATCGATCGCTTCGTCGCACGCGCGAAGAAGATCAAGGTCGGCAATGGTCTCGACGAGACGGTTGAGATGGGGCCGGCCGTGAACGAGAACCAGCTCAAGACTGACCTGAACTACATCGAGATCGGGACGACCGAAGGCGCGAAACTTGTGACTGGCGGCAACCGGCTCGACAAAGGTGAATATCAGCATGGCTGGTTCCTCGAACCCACCGTTTTCATCGACGTTGATCCCAAGATGCGCATTGCGCAGGAAGAAATCTTCGGACCGGTGGTTGCGATCATCCCTTGCGACGATCTCGAAGACGCCATCGCGACCGCGAATAACATCGAATACGGGCTATCATCGTCTCTGTACACGAAGGACGTGAACAAGGCCTTTGCAGCAGTCCGAGATCTCGAAGCGGGCATCACCTACATCAACGCTCCGACCATCGGCGCCGAAGTTCACCTCCCGTTCGGCGGCACGAAGGCAACGGGCAACGGCCATCGCGAGGGCGGCATCGGCGCGATTGACTTTTACACCGAGTGGAAGTCGGTCTATGTGGATTACTCCGACACGCTCCAGAAGGCGCAGATCGATCGGCCGGAGTAGCGAGGTTGAGAATTGCAGTACCCTTCTCCATGACATACGCCTGGACTCTCGCCTCCCGCAGGCGAGCGTAACGGAGATCCAGAGCCCAGGCGGATTCCGCCCTCGGATACTGCACATTGGTAATCTTGTCTGGGTGCCTTTCGATACCTATTGTTGCTGCATAAGAACTTGACTTCGCAAGCCCCCAGACTAGGACAGTGCGACGATGGCGAGTCTTCTGTGCGGCGGTTGGACCGGTGGCGCACGCAAAAGCGCACTCACTCCTCTCGGCCTGACACTGCTGCTTTTTCTTGCTCCCGTTTCTCCCTCCATCGCCCAGGTTGAGCGGGTGGATAAATCAAACCGGAGAGTCGTCCGGACCAGCGAACCCGACTATCCCAAAATCGTCAAACACGCGCACATTGGAGGCTCCGTTCGCCTGAACGTCACCGTGCTCGCGAGCGGGGATGTGGCAAAAGTGGAGGTCCTCGGCGGCAACCCAATTTTTACGGAAAGCGCAACCAAGGCAGTCCTCAAGTGGAAGTACGCTCCGGCCGCATCCCAAACCAAAGAAGAAGTCCAAATCAACTTCACCCCGGACTAAAGCTGCGGCCCACAAGATCTTCGGACCCGGATTTTAGGTGGTCAGTCTTTCAGGTCTCAGATTTCTCGGCGTCCCTTGCATTCTGCGGTTAGAATTTTTGCATGCCTGTGACACAACTCCGCAGAATTGTCCCTGCCGCTCGTCTGGAAAACGTCCGCTACGCCATTCGCGACCTGGCCTGCATCGCCGACGAGGTCGCACGGCAGGGACACAAAATTCTGCCGCTCAATATCGGCGACCCGCTCAACTTTGATTTCCAAACACCCGCCCACATGATTGAAGCCGTCCACCAAGCCATGCGCGACGGCAAAAATGGATATTCTCCTTCCTCAGGTGTCAAGGAAGCGCTCGACGCGATCCGCGGCGAGGCAACTCGCAAGGGTATCACCAACATTCAGGATGTCTTTGTAACCTCGGGCGTCAGCGAGACGGTGGACATCTGCCTGACCGCACTTCTCAACCCCGGCGACAACCTGCTGACTCCGTGCCCCGACTATCCGCTCTATTCCGCGGTTCTGGCGAAGCTCGATATCGGACTCAATCCCTATTACCTGAACGAAGAAGACGCCTGGCAGCCCGATTTCGACGACATCCAGAAGAAGATCACGCCGCGGACGCGCGGAATTGTGTTGATCAATCCCAACAACCCTACCGGCTCCGTCTGTACGCGTAAAATGCTCGAGCAGATTGCAGAACTCGCGCGCCGCCACAACCTGGTCATCTTTGCCGACGAGATTTACGACAAGCTGATTATGGATGACGGCGCCCACGTCGCGATGGCCGCAGTCGCGTCCGATGTGCCGGTCGTTACTTTCGGCGGACTCTCCAAGAACTACCTCGCCCCTGGATGGCGCATCGGATGGGGCATTGCCAGCGGCGAACTCTCCGTCATCAAGCCGTATCTGGACGGCGTGAACAAGCTGTTGCGGGCGCGCCTCTGCGCCAACCATCCCGAGCAGTACGCGATCAAGGCCGCGCTCGAGGGTCCGCAGGATCACTTGCTCGAAGTGAAGCGCAAGTTGCGCAGCCGTCGCGATCTGACCGTGAAGTGGTGCGCCGAAACTTCACGCGTGAGTTGTGTGGCGCCGCGCGGGGCTTTTTACGCATACCCTAGCATCGACATTCCGGAAGGCGACGACGTCTTCGTCACCGAACTCATTCGCCAGAAATACGTGACGGTAGTGCACGGCTCCGGTTTCGGACAGCGTCCCGGAACGAAACACTTCCGCATCGTTTTCCTGCCCGACGAAAAGACGTTGACCGCCGCTTACTCGGCAATTGGGGATTTCATGCGTGAACGGTATCGGTAAGATCGTGGAGAGCCGGGCGAGACGCCCGTCCCTCCACCGTACAGCTCATTAGAATCGAACAGTCGGCCCGAATGTCACCCGCAGATTGTTACGGGCTCCATTGTCGAAGTAGATGTCGTCGCCGACTTCCAGCCTCAGACCCACCGGTCCTATGAACCCTTCCACTCCGCCGCCCGGGTATACAGCAAATTTGGCGTTGCCGTTTCCAACCGCTCCCAGAGCGCTCTTGAAGCCGGTTGGGGGGTTCTGGGTATTGGTTGAGAAGCTGATAAGCCCCGCCTTGCCGGTCACGAAAAGGCGTACCGGTCCCGATCCCGTCTGGAACTTGGGACCAAACAGGCCATGCAAAATGTGGGTCTGGGACCGGGCGATTGTCCCGTCGTCAAATGGGTTGTTGTAGCTGCGATCGAAGTCGTAGGCCATTTCAGCTTCGAGTTGGACACTGGGCCGCAAGTTAAAAGCAAGGCGGCCACCGAGGCCAGCGTAATTAAGGCTGGGATCAGTGCGGTCCACGCGAAAGTAATCCACGAACGCGCCCACTTCTACGTGATCCCCTTTTAGGGCCTGGGCAAATACGAAACTCGGGCTGGCAAAACAGAAAACGAGCATTGCAGACAAAACAAGACGCGTCATTCTTTCCTCCGTCTCCGCGGTCAGTTGACCAATCGTCAGCCGCCCACTTCGCCGCAAGACGGAGTGGCAAGAGCGATGAAGTGGCGAGGCCGATCTCTGGGTTTTATGATGCGGTCCCGCAGGACGAGGTTGGCACTAACAGGAAGTCCCACGAAATCAACACTTACTCTAACTTACTTGTCAGAAACGGCGTCGGGCGTGAAAACTCAACACAAACATGCAGACCAGAAATATTGTGCTTAGCTTCAAGGAGCGCTCAGTAAATTCCGGGGATCAACGCCGGCACGTTGCGTGCATACTGTTCGAACTCGGAGCCAAAGGCCTGCCGCAGCAGCCGCTCCTCACTTCGAATACGGATGTAGGTTCCAGCCGCAAACAACACAATCGCAACCAGCAACGGGATCCATCGACCCGCAGCCAGTCCGGTCGCCAGCAACATTCCAAACATGCCCGTGTAGATGGGATTTCTCACGAAGCGATAAGGCCCATCCCGAATGAGCGTGTGGCCCTCGACCAGACGGGCGGCCAGAGCCCATTGCTTTCCCAAGCGCCGCGCGGCGGCATTTACCAGCCACACCGACGCAATTGCAATAGCCACAGTCAGCACTGCCAGTCCCCACTCCACCACCCGCGACTCGGAGGTGACCGGCGAGAACTCTCTCTGCTGCAAGGGATAAAACCCGACGCTGAAGTAGGCTACGGCCTGCAGGAACAATCCGATGAGCGAAGTCCGATCACGTTTCGCTTCCGGGGCTCGGGGCGGACGTTTCCGCAGCCAGAACGTCAGGGCAAATAGCCACCAGCACACGATGACCACGTAGAACGCCGCTCTCTGAGCTACATGCGGTGTTTCAGAAATGGCCACTCCTTCTACCCCCGCCGTCGACACCACGCCTGTCGGTGTATCCCGTGGAACTTTCGTTATTTGAAGGGATGGACGAAACTCGTGCCCCAACGTTGAGGTCATCACTTTCGTTTGCTGTGCCGCGAATTCGAGATCAACCCTTCTTCTTTTTTGTTGTGGACTTCGGTTTGAGCGAGCCCACATACTCATAGCTGCTGTCGAAGAACTTCTTTAGTTCTCGCGTCGAGGAGAGCAAGGAGTCCGGGACTTCCACATACTCGGGCTGTACCCTTCCATATGCCTCGCACAATTTGGCCTTGTATTTCTTGAGAAACGCTTCCCGCTCTCCAGCCGGAAGCCGCAAAGCCAACTTGCCCTCTTTGCTGAGGTAGCTGAACATATGGCCGTTTAAGGATGTGTAAGGTACGGTATCGCCCTTCCGTTCGACATTGGGATTCGTCGCCACCAACTTTTCGTACAACTTGAGCCTTTCTAACGGTATGGCTCGGGCTGCTGGCTTAGCCATGCGACCAGCCCTCCTTGGCATTTCGCAATTCGACTCGATGCACCAGACAGTGTATCCGAAGCCCGGCACGGCAGAGAGTGACTCTCCGCACCATGCGTGCTTCGTAAACTCACTTTTCGGAAACTCCTCGCTTCGTGACGAGATAAACCGCAAAGCTCCCCAACCAATGACCGCCCTCGTAATGCTTGCCAGTCACCGCTGCCAGTCCCGCATGCTGGTGCTCTTCCGCCGCTTGAATGATCATCGGCATGCGTTTGTCGCCTTTGGGCAGGCCAGCTGCGATGCCCTCCAGCATCCATGCTCGACTCAGGTTCAGTCCGTCCAAGTGCGCCAGCTTGGGGTCGCTGGGATCGGGCGACACCACTGGTTGTAACCAAGTACCCATTCTCGAAGGGGCCATCTGAGGCATGAAGTTTTGGAGCCAACGGGCAAACTCAGGACCGGGCAGCACACGCCGCATCAGGTCTGCTTCGCCGAGACATGGAGAAAGGAAATCCTCCCCGGAGGGCTCATATTCCAGCGGACAATCTTTGTCGCCGAGAAAGAATTGCCGGGCTTTCGATGCCAACATGTCCGCAAATTTCATATCCCCTTTGACGCGTGCATAGTCGAGCATCAAACCAAAAGCGAAGGCGGTCTGGTCATGCTCTCCGATGCGCACTGGATGAGAAAGCTTGGGAAGCCAGTCATTCAGGCGTAGTAGCGCAGCTTCTTCCAGCGGACGCAGGTTCGCAGCCATTTGTTGGGCCTCGGGGTCGTCCCATTCCCGTAGTTCCGCAACGAGTTGAAGCAGCCACGCTAGTCCGTAGGGACGTTCGAAGCTAGCGCGTCCCTCAGCCCGGAGGTACGTCGCTTCTTGTGCGATGTTCTCTGCGGTCAGGCTTTGGCGCAGAGCCCCGCGGGCAGATGGTGCGAAGGCGGCATTGGGGAAAGTCCTAATCAGCCGTGCCAGCAGCCAATGTCCGTGGACCGAAGAGTGCCAGTCGTAGCAACCGTAGAATGCGGGCGTCAGCTTTCGAGGTGGGGCGACATCCGCATCGCTATTCAAAGTGTGGCTAATGTGGTTTGGATACTCCTTGTGGACGCATGCCAGAGCGAGGTTGGCAAACCGCTCCGCTGCATTCGTGTCAAAACTAGGGGGCATAGCGGTTGTCCCAGCAGCAACACTCACAATGTTCGGAGAAAGGAGCAGAAGAACGGTGCATAGTATGGCCTTCATTGCGCTGCCACTCTAAATGAGTTGGCCATCTGATTCGTAGGTTCACCTTCGCCATCTAAAAAGGCCGATACGTGCAGTTATGAGAAGTGCCGCTATCCAGCAAGAAATGCCCGCAAACGAGAGTTCGCGGCTTGCCCTGATTTTCGTCTCATCGAAGAACACCGCGTAGTAGAGCGACCCCGAATACAGGAAACACAGCAATCCCAGAACCATCAGCAACCGCGTCACAAATATCCAACGCGTTGATTTCCGCTTAGTAAAAGTGGTATCACACATTCGGCATTCCCCCTTCTTCGGCAACCGCCAGCTAACGGTCTCCTCAGTTTGCGCTCACCGCAGCAGAACGGCAGCATGAACGGCCTAGCGCTGCATCGGGAACTCGTCGATCAGAGAACGAAGACGCGCAGCATCCACCATACGAGGAATAATGCGACGATGGCACCCGCAATATGAACGATCCAGTCGCCAACTGTCTTCGGTTTGCCAAAATTGAACACGGTAACATGGTAGCAGGGGCTCACACTAGGCTCAGGAGCCCTCCTCGACTGGCCGAGGTTGGGTTGTTAGTGAAATGGGGATCACGCGGACGCTCGACGCCGGCGCACTTGTCGATAGAGCACTAAGCACCGGCCACCCCTTTGGGGTGGTTGTATGAGCCAGGAACTCCTTCAGAGTCCCTGACGGGAGTTCCTGGAGAGACTTAACGCCAATTATCCGCTATGCGCTACCAAATCTTGTTGAAGCCGAAAACCCTCCAGTCGCCCCCGGACCGTCGGACACCGACCCAACTGCCCTCGACACCCTCCCCACTGTTCGAATAGTAGAGGATGATATCGCCCCGTTCCTCCTTGCGATCCCGCAATCGTTGCACGAATAGGTCGCGTTCATGGCCGTACTCACTCTGCATTTGTTCACGAGTAAAATCATTCGGAAGTATAAGATTTGTGCTCAGCTTCTCTGTGGCCGCGCAGTTACCTCGCCGCATTGCTTCTAGGAATCCAGCAGCAGCACGTTCCGGTGACCGGTCACGAAAAGGATTGAACAGCACGTAATTGTGATCACCTGTTTCTTGGTTGAGCCCGAAGGGCATCCGAATCAGAACTGGACGCTCATCCCGAACCAATACTGCGGCCGCAACGGCGGCAATGACCACCACCGTAGCCAGAACCGCGAGTTTCCTTCTCATGCCCACACACTCTACACGTGTCTAGCTGATGTTGTAAGAGACAACCGGAGCTGTGGCCTGCATGAAAGCTTCGTGCATGGACTTACGCGATACTCACAGCCCCTGCCGCTGGCTGGTGTTCAAACGTTCGGTGATACACTTCGTTCGGGAAGACGACGAATCCATGAAACCACCATCGAACGTCAAGACGCCAGCGCAATACATCGCCTCACTCCCCGCCGATCGTGCGAAGACGATCGCGACGTTGCGCGCACTCGTGAACAAGCACATTCCGCGCGGCTACGATGAGTGCCTCGTCTGGGGCACGATCGGCTGGACGATCCCCCTGTCTCGATATCCAGACACTTACAACAAGCAGCCGATCTGCTACGTCGCGCTCTCGTCGCAGAAGAACTACTGCTCGCTCTACCTGATGGGCGCGTTTTGGAGTGCGAGTCAGCTCGAGCAGCTGAAGGCGGCGTTCAAGGCGGCGGGGAAGAAGCTCGACATGGGGAAGTGTTGCGTTCATTTCGAGTCGCCGGACGATTTGCCGCTCGAAGCGATTGGCAAGCTGATCTCGGCGATTTCGAGCGAGAAGTGGATCGAGATGTACGAACAATCGCGCTTGATGACCAAGGCGGGGCAGGCGCAGATGGCGAAGCAAGGCGCCCCATCGGCGAGCAAGGTGGCCGCCAAGCGCGTCGACACAAAGCGTCGGCGGTAAACTTTCCCACCATGACGTGCCGATTACCTGGCCACCACGTTTTCCATTGCTGTTGCGGGTGCCCTTGCGACTGCGGCGTGTAGCACGGACGACAGCGGTGGCGCGACGGTCTGTACGGAGGTGACCCTCTATCGCTGGAGCCGGGCGAGCGTGCGCTCGACGACCCAGCGGAACACGCCAAGGCCGCTGCCGTGGGACGTGCGGCGACGGCCGACGATCGCAACAATGCCGCGGGCGGCGAGGCTATCCGGCGCGGCCGCCCGCGGTGTCCGCGAACGGCGGGCAAGTCCGCGACCAAGGCGTCGAGGTGGGTGATGTCGTTGACGTTCGAGGCCGTGACTGGTTGACCTTGAACGGAAGTCTCCTGAGACTGGCTATGTGAAAAGACTCGAGAGTGGTCATTGTGTTACATCCCGATGCGGCCGAAGATGATTTGATCGGTACTTAGGATTGAGATGGCGAGAATCTATCTCGGACGTCACGTGTATGGATTGGCTGCCGTCGCTTTTGGCATCATCACTTTCGTCTGGCATGACTTCAACAACTGGCAACAGATCCAGGCGCTTGGTAACGTTCCTCACCGCGAGATGCTCGTGTACATTGCGGGTGCGATCGAGATCGTTGGGGGTGTGGCGATTCAATGGCCCAGAACGGCGCGAGCCGGCGCATTCATATTAGGCTGCATCTATCTCATCTTTGCGTTGCTCTGGGTGCCGCGCATTGTGGCGGAACCGCAGGTTTTTGACCGCTGGGGCAACTTCTTCGAACAGTTTTCCCTGGTCTCAGGGGCACTGATCGTTTACGCGTCGTTGAGCCCGGGCGATTCAGAACGATCGGCAACGGCGGCTCGCATCGGATACATATTTTTCGGAGTCTGCGTTGTTTCATTCACGACCGAACAACTCCTCTACCTCTCTGGAACGGCATCCTTCGTTCCAAAATGGATTCCTCCGGGACAAATGTTCTGGGCGATAACGACCACGATTGCATTTACACTCGCGGCCATTGCTCTACTTTCCGGGCGTTCGGCCCTGCTAGCGTCCCGCTTACTTACTGCGATGCTCATCGGATTCGGGTTGCTGGTATGGCTGCCCGCGCCATTCGCCGATCCATATAAAATGATCAATTGGGCCGGCAACGCGCAGAATTTGGCGATAGCCGGAGCGGCGTGGATAGTCGTCGATTTTCTAAGCCAAAAAGGCCTCACCTTGATGGGTGCTTGAAACGTTACCTCAATGCACTCAATGACTTTAGGCCTTCTCCAAGAAGGCGTGATTTCAGAGAGAAAATGAGGCCAATTCCCAGTGGAGTGTCGCCGATTCGGAAGTAATCCAGTTGGGCATCGTGCGGAAAAGTACCGGGAAGTCTTAGTGTTGTATCGGAAGCGTGAGTGAGCAAGCTGCACACACGAGCACGGTGTGTTTGCGCGCTTTCGATACAACGACTTGAAGGTGGCCGCTGGCGGTTGCGGCGGATGCGGGCTAGAGGGACCCGATCTAACGGCTATGGGAATTC
>Ga0210402_10003663_pt1 | contig 14298 bp, 11 predicted proteins | sample IncBWC7MmetaG_FD_161055 | JGI IMG/M metagenome (GOLD analysis project Ga0210402, IMG submission 161055) | Forest soil microbial communities from Barre Woods Harvard Forest LTER site, Petersham, Massachusetts, United States - Inc-BW-C-7-M | ecosystem: Environmental > Terrestrial > Soil >...
CCCGCTGTCGCTCGTGCGCCTGCACGCCGAGCGCTTGCTGGTCAACGGCAACCTCGAGCCGGCGCAAAAGGAGTCGGTGCACGTGCAGCTCGAGGAGCTCGCGCGAGTCAACCGGATTATCGACGAGCTGCTCTTCCTGTCGCGCGCCGACGCGCAAGCGATCACCGTCGACATGAAGGAGCAGGCGCCGGCCGCTTTCCTGCAAGGCTTCGCGCAGGACGCAAGCGCGCTGGCCGAGCATCACGGACGACGCTTCTCGTACACTCACGAGGGCGAAGGTAACGCTGCGTTCGAGGAAAAGCGCATGCGACAGGTGCTTCTCAACCTGCTCGCCAACGCGCTTAATGTCTCTCCGCCGGAGGGCCGCATTACGCTGCATTCCAAGCTGTCCGAAGACGTCTGGCGGATTACGGTCGATGACGAGGGACCCGGCCTCAGCGCGGAGCAGCGTACCAGAATCTTCGAGCGCTTTGTCCGCTTCAACCACTCGGGCTCGGAAGACAAGGGAAGCGGCCTCGGCCTTGCGATATGCCGCAGCATCGTGCAATTGCATCGCGGGCGGATCTTCGCGGCGCCCGGCGAGAGCGGCCGCGGGCTGCAAATGGTGATCGAGATTCCCGCAGCAGCCGCCGCTGCCGCTTAGTGGAATCCGGTTACGATCGACCGACTGTGATTGCGTTTCCTCTTTACCGCGTTTCCCTCACGCAGCGATGGGTTTGAGGAGTTTTTCGAGCCCCTCGAGCGCGCATATCTTGTCTATGCAATTGTCGAAGTCCGCCGCCTTGGCGCCTGCTCACCATTTCGCCAGCTCAAGCTTCCCGATCTGATTGCGATGCACTTCGTCGGGTCCGTCGGCCAAGCGCAAGGTGCGGGCATGGGCGTAGGCCCGCGCAAGACCGAAGTCGTCGCAGACGCCTGCGCCTCCGTGCGCTTGGATGGCCCAGTCGAGAACCTGGCACGCCATCACCGGCGCCGCCACCTTGATCATCGCGATCTCGGCTCGCGCCGCTTTGTTGCCGACGGTGTCCATCATGTACGCGGCTTTCAAGGTCAGAAGCCGCGCCTGATCGATCATGATGCGCGCGTCGGCAATGCGCTCCAGAGTTACCGTCTGCTCCGCCACCGGTTTTCCGAACGTGACACGCGTCTTGACGCGCTTGCACATCTTCTCCAAGGCGCGCTCCGACAAGCCGATCAAGCGCATGCAGTGGTGAATGCGGCCCGGCCCGAGACGCCCCTGCGCAATCTCGAATCCCCGGCCCTCGCCCAACAGGATGTTCGCAGCAGGAACGCGCACATGCTCGAACGCGATCTCCATGTGGCCGTGCGGCGCGTCGTCGTAGCCGAATACCGGCAGGTGGCGCAGTATCTTCACACCCGGCGTGTCGCGAGGCACGAGCACCATCGACTGCTGGGCGTGCCTGGGCCCTTTCGGATCGGTCTTGCCCATGAGGATGAATATCTTGCAGCGTGGATCACCGGCGCCCGATGACCACCACTTGCGGCCATTGATGATGTACTCATCGCCATCGCGAACGATCGAGGTCTCGATATTCGTCGCGTCGGAGGAGGCGACATCGGGCTCGGTCATCGTGAAGGCGGAACGTATCCTGCCTTCGAGCAAGGGCTCGAGCCACTGCCGTTTCTGTTCCGCCGTGGCGTAACGCTCCAGCACTTCCATGTTGCCGGTATCGGGTGCCGAGCAGTTGAATACTTCGGGCGCCCACAGCACCCGGCCCATGATCTCGCACAGCGGCGCGTATTCGGTGTTGGTGAGACCTGCGCCACGGTCGGACGCAGGCAGGAAGAGGTTCCACAAGCCCGCGGCTTTCGCTTTTAACTTAAGCCCCTCGATCAAGCGTGTCGGCTCCCAACGATCACCCTGCCCCACTTCATCGTCGAAGCGTTGCTCGTTGGGATAGACGTGAGCTTCCATGAATGCCCGCAGTCTGTCCTGCAGCTCGATGACCTTTGGCGAGTAATCAAAATCCATAGCCATCCTTTGTCCAATGCCAGCGTCGTGCGCTCGTCACTCGTCTCATGATTCACGCGAGCATGCGCTCGACCTCGGCCCAGCCCGACTCCGCCATCGGCCGGGCCCGCCTGCCCGCTTCCAACGCCTGCGCGCTCGCCGCGTTGCCCGCCAGCGCGCGCGCCATGACCCCCTGCAGTATGCCCGCCATGCGGAACATGTTGTAGGCCATGTAAAAGCTCCACGCTGTGGGACTCGGTTTATCGGCGATGCCGACACGCCGCAAATACATCGCCAGATATTCTTCCTCGGTTGGAATGCCGAGCGACTCGAGATCGCTGCCGCGCAGGCCGCGGAATTCGTCGGGAGACAATCGCCAGGTCATCATGTGGTATGAGAAATCCGCCATCGGATGGCCGAGCGTCGAGAGCTCCCAGTCGAGCACCGCAAGCACGCGCGGCTCACTCGGATGGAAGATCATGTTGTCGAGGCGATAGTCGCCGTGAACGATTGTCGTGGCGTCGCCCGGCGGAATATTTCTCGGCAGCCATTCGATCAGACGATCCATCGCTTCGATCCGCTCGGTCTCCGAAGCCTTGTACTGCCTGCTCCAGCGGTCGATCTGGCGGGCGAAGTAGTTGCCCGGCTTGCCGTAGTCGGCAAGACCGATGGCCTGAAAGTCGACGCGGTGGAGCGCCGCGACGACGCGGTTCATCTCGTCGAAGATCGCTCGCCGGTCGGCCGGCTGCATGCCCGGCAACAGCGGGTTCCAGAGCACACGACCCTCGACGCAGTCCATGACGTAGAACATCGAGCCGATCACCGACAGGTCGGTGCAAAGGCAATAGGTGCGCGCAACCGGGACGTTGCTATGCGCCAACGCGGTGATGACGCGATACTCGCGATCGACCGCGTGTGCCGACGGCAGCAGCTTGCCAGGCGGTTTGCGGCGCAGGACGTAGCGCTTTTCGCCGCCGCGGAGCAAAAACGTCGGGTTGGACTGGCCGCCCTTGAATTGCTCGACCTCGACCGGGCCCTCGAAGCCCGGCACATTCAAACGCAGATAGCGCTCGAGCGCGGCGACATCGAAGCGATGCGCCTCGGCGACCGGACGGGTGCCCTGAAAGTCGTCGTAATTGTTCATGCACTGCAACGTAGGATGTGGCGCGGCGTCTGAATAGGCGCTACAAGAACAAGGAACAATGTACCCGCTTCATACGCTCCTCGCGTCTTAGAGGGTTTGAGTCCATGATTTATTTGCGTGATGTTCATCACACAGCCGTCACGCCGCCGTCGACCGCGACGACTTGTCCGGTGATGAACGCGCCGGCAGCGGACGCAAAAAGCACAGTGAGACCCTTCAAATCCTCGGGACCGCCCACGCGCTTGAGCGGCGCCTTGTTTGCAACCTCGTCGCCGAGCATTTCCATGATGCCCTTGGTCATCTTGGTGGGGAAGAAGCCCGGAGCAATCGCGTTGACGTTGATGTTGTATTGCGCCCACTCCGCGGCGAGCGCGCGGGTGAAGCTGATCACTCCTCCCTTGCTGGTGTTGTACGCGACCGTGGCCGGTCTGCCGGGATCGCCGCCGCCGACCAGCCCCAGGATCGATGCGATGTTGATTACTTTGCCGCTGCGCCGCGGGACCATGCATCGCCGGCCGATTTCCTGGCTCATCAGGAACATCGCGGTCAGATTCAAGTCGATGACCTTCCGCCACGCTTCGAGAGGGTGCTCGAGCGTCGCGGCACCCCACGTCGTTCCGGCATTGTTCACCAGAATATCGATCGGCCCGAGCGCCGCGATGGCGCGCTCGACGAGAGGCGCGATTGCGGCCGCATCGGACATGTCGCATTCCAACGCCACCGCATCGATGCCCAGCGGGGTCAGATGCGCCACCGCCTGGTCGAGCTCGTCGCGCTTGCGCGCGGTCAACGCCACCTTGGCACCCATCTCGCCCAGGGCCTCGGCCATTTGCAAGCCGAGGCCGCGCGATCCTCCGGTAACCAGCGCCGTCCTGCCCCCAAGATCGAACAGCTGCTTGACGCTCATGGTGATCCTCCCGGCCTTCATTCTAAGTTAAGATGAACCGCCTGCTCTGGTGCCCCATGGACCTCAATTATTCCAAAGAAGAGCTCGCTTTTCGCGACGAGGTGAGCGGATGGCTCGCCAATAACCTGCCTGCCGACCTGCGCGACAAGGTGGCTCGCTACGGCCACCTGTCCAAGGAGGAGCTGCTGCGCTGGCACAAGATCCTTGCCGCCAAAGGCTGGATCGCTCCCTCGTGGCCGCAGGAATGGGGCGGCACCGGCTGGAACGTCGTGCAGCGTTACATCTTCGACGATGCGTGCGGCTACGCCGGCGCACCGCCGCTCGTCCCCTTCGGCTTATTGATGTGCGCGCCGGTGCTGCTCAAGTTCGGCACCGAAGCGCAGAAACAGCGCTTCCTGCCTCGCATCTACCATGGCGAGGATTTCTGGTGCCAGGGCTACTCCGAGCCCGGCTCCGGCTCCGACCTGGCATCGCTCTCCACGCGCGCGGTACGGAAGGGCGACCGCTACGTCGTCAACGGGCAGAAGACGTGGACCACGCTTGCGCACATGGCCGACTGGATTTTCTGTCTCGTGCGCACGGAAGCGCGTGCCGAGCGCAAGCAGGATGGCATCTCGTTTCTGCTCATCGACATGGAATCGCCCGGCATCACGGTACGGCCGTTGATCCTCATGGACGGCGGCCACGAAGTCAACGAGGTGTTCTTCGACGACGTCAGCGTGCCGATCGAGAATCTAGTACACGACGAAGGCAAGGGCTGGACGGTCGCCAAGTATCTGCTCGGTCACGAGCGAATGAACACCGCGCGCATCGGCGCGTCGCAGCGCGAGCTGGAAAAGCTCAAGGCGTTCGCAGCCCAACAGTTCCACGATGGCAGGCCGCTCACCGAGGACACGCGCTTCCGCGACAGGCTCTCGCGCGTCGAAGTCGAGCTGATCGCGCTGTCGATCACCAACCTGCGCTTCCTCGACCAGCTGCGCGGCGGGCGTGCCCCTGGCGCCGAAGTCTCCATGTTGAAGATCAAGGGCACCGAGATCCAGCAGGCGTTGACCGAGCTGATGATGCAGGCGGTCGGCCCGCTGGCGCAGCCGTTTGCACCCGTCGACCGAGCCGTCGACTTCGACGACTTCACCGCTTCGCTCGCGCCGCGCTACTGCAACTTTCGCAAGACCTCGATCTACGCCGGCTCGAACGAAATCCAGCGCAACATCATCGCCAAGATGGCGCTCGGTTTGTAACGACACCATGAACTTCGACTACAACGAAGAGCAGCAGCTCCTCGCCGCCTCGGTCAAGCGTTTCATCGACAAGGATTACACGTTCGAGGCGCGCCGGAAGATCGTCGCGTCGAGCGAGGGCCACAGCGACGCAATCTGGTCGACGTTCGCCGAAATCGGCCTGCTCGGCCTGCCGTTCTCGCCGGACGTCGGCGGCTTCGGCGGCGGCGCTATCGATCTAATGAGCGTCATGGAGGCGGTAGGCGAGGCGCTCGTCGTCGAACCGTATCTGTCGACGGTGGCCTTAAGTGCGCAATTCGTGGCCAGAGCCGGCACCAATATCCTGCACCAGGCCATATTGCCGCTCGTCTGCGCCGGCAAACTCAAGATGGCGTTCGCGCAAACTGAAACCGGCGCGCGCTACAAGCTTGCGCATGTTGCCACCCGGGCCAAGTCAACGAGCGCCGGCTACACCCTATCCGGTGCAAAGCGCATGGTCGTCCACGCCCCGTGCGCCGACCAGTTGATCGTCTCGGCGCGCACCTCCGGGGGCGACACCGATCCCCAAGGCATCAGCGTCTTCGTCGTCGATGCGCGGGCTTCCGGCGTCTCGATGAATGCGTATCGCACCCTCGACGACTTGCGGGCGGCTGACGTGGTTCTGAAGGACGTGCACGTGCCTGCCGACGCGCTGGTCGGTCAGGAAGGCTACGGACTCGCGCTGATCGAAGAGGTTGTCGACTACGCGACCGCGCTTCTTTGCGCGGAAGCTGTCGGCGCGATCAAGTACGCCAACGACGCCACCCTCGAGTACTTGAAGACACGAAAGCAGTTCGGCGTGCCCATTGGTTCGTTCCAGGCGCTGCAGCATCGCATGGTTGACATGGTCATCAGCGGCGAGCAGGCGAGATCGATGGCGGGTCTCGCCTGCGCCAAGGTCGATTCGGCGGCCGATCCCGTCGAGCGAAAGCGGGTCGTCTCGGCGGCGAAGATCAAGATCGCCGACGCCTGCCGACATGTCGCTCAGGAAGCGATTCAGTTGCACGGCGGCATGGGCATGAGCGATGAGCTCAAGATCAGCCATACGTTTCGCCGGCTGACGATGATCGCACAGCAGTTCGGAGACGCCGATCATCACCTCGAGCGGTTCGCCAAGGCTTCTTGAGCGGTGAGCAGTTTCCGGACAAATGCTCGTCGTCCCCGCTCAGTTACCAAAATGAGCGTGGACCCAGCGACTTTGTTGCAACGACACTGGGTTCCCGCTTTCGCGGGAACGACGGCTCGGCCGTTTGCGCGGAAACGACGGCTCCGCCGTTTGCGCGGGAATGACGGCCTTATCGCAGGGATTCGCGGAATGGTGAACGAGAGAGGTTGCGTCCAATGACTCCGCTAAACAAGCAGGTCCTGCTCGCGAGTCGCCCGCAGGGCGCGGTGACAGAAGACAACTTCAGAATCGTCGAAGTGCCCATCGGCAAGCCTGGGCCGGGCGAAGTGCTGGTCAAGAACGAGTGGCTCTCTCTCGACCCGTACATGCGTGGCCGAATGAGCGACGCGAAGTCCTATGCGAAGTCGACCGAGATCGGCGAAGTGATGGTCGGTCAGACGGTTGGGGAAGTCGTCGAATCGGGCGACGCGAAGTTCAAGGCGGGCGACAAGGTTCTGACACCACTGGGGTGGCAGCTCTACGGCATCGCGAGTGCTCAAGGGCTCACCAAGATCGACACCAAGCGCGCACCCGCGTCGTATTACCTCGGTATTCTCGGCATGCCGGGAATCACCGCGTGGTTCGGCTTGTTGGAGATCGGCCAGCCCAAGCCGGCCAACACCGTCGTTGTCTCAGCCGCTTCCGGCGCAGTAGGCAGCGTCGCCGGCCAACTTGCCAAGATCAAGGGTTGCCGCGTCGTCGGCATCGCCGGCGGAAAGACCAAGTGCGACTACGTCGTGAAGGATTTGGGCTTCGATGCCTGCGTCGACTACAAGGCGGGCAATCTGCTGGCAGACCTGCGGGAGCATTGCCCCAAGGGCGTGGATGTCAACTTCGAGAACGTCGGCGGCGTGATACTCGACACCGTTTTGCGCGTGATGAATCTGTTTTCGAGAATCGTCGTGTGCGGCCTTATCGCCGAGTACAGCGCGACCGAGCCGTATGGCTACAAGATGCTGCGCTCGGTGCTGGTCAATCGCATCAGGATGCAGGGGATGATCTTCCTCGACTGGAAAGATCGCTACGGCGAGGCGCTGAACGGCTTGAGCGGCTATCTCGAGGAGGGCAAGCTCAAGTACCGCGAATCGATCGTCGAAGGCATCGAAAATGCGCCAAAGGGTCTTATCGCGTTGCTCAAGGGTGAGAACTTCGGCAAGCAGCTCGTCAAGCTTGCGTAAAGGCTTGTGTGTCGTAACCAGATAACCCAATAAACCACTTCCGAAGGGACCGCGTTGCACAGCATCTCCGTCCGGCTGGATTCGTAGCTTCGGAACCATGCTGTTGGGACCTCGCCAGTGTGGTATACAACTATAGCCACTAATTTATACACTTAGTCCGCCCTAACCAAACAGTGTCCCTAGTCTGGTTGACATTAACGGCGTTTGGTGTATACGCTAAGCCCGTTGGGGTATGTCATCGTCGTTCGAACCCACAACAACTTCTGCATTAAACCTGTGGGTGCAGCTGATGCGGTCTCGGTGTCATCCGTACCCGCTTCCGGCCGATCGATGTCGCCGCGTGGCGCTACCAGCGCAGCTGGAACACCCTGGAATCGCATTGGATTCGAGGCGCAGAGGCATAACAACACGTCCAATTCACAAACGGAGGACATCGTGGTTGCAAAGAACCGAGCTTTATCCCCAGCATCGCCACCCTCGAACCGCAACTTGCTGCGTGCGAGCATTGCAAGCGCCTTGGCGGCGTGCGCCCTAACTTGCACCCCCGCGACGGACGCCCGCGTCGTCAGCGTTCAATTCACTACGCCCCCTAGTCCGCCCACGATCGCGTTCGGCGGCTTCTCGTGGCCGGGCGTGGGGCAGTACCAGAAGATCACCGGCGTAGCCTACGCGGAAGTCGATCCTGCAGACCCGCGCAACGGGGTTATCGTCGACATCAACCTTGCGCAGCCGCAGGCGGTGCCCAATGTGCCTGGAGTGACTCTTGGCTCGCCGGGCAAAACGGCGGGCGGCAAGATCGCCTACCTGCTCAATTTCTACATCCTCAAGCCGGTCAATTTGAGCGCGGTCGATCACAGCCTCAACGGTTACGGGAAGGCGATGTACGAGCCGCCTAACCGCGGCGGCAAGACGTGGACGGCGTTGGGCCGAGTCAGTGGCGGCGGTAACGACCCGGCGACCATTGTCGACACTGCTGCAAACCCGCTCGCGAACTCGTTCCTGATGCCGCGGGGGTATACGTTAATCTGGAGCGGGTGGGAACCACTCGGGGTATCCCTTGCCACTTTGGGCACGACGCTGACCCAGGCCGTTGCACTGCCGATCGCCCAGAATCCGAACGGCTCGTCAATCACTGGTCCGGCCTACGAATACAGTGCAGGCGCGATCTCATTGAGCTATCCGCCGGCCACGCTGGACAAAACCACCGCAACGTTGACCCATCGCGTTCACCTGGACGACGTGCCTCAGGTGGTTCCCGCTGCCAACTGGAACTACAACGCGACTGCAACGGGCCTAACCTTGGCATCACCGGGATTCGTCACCAACGACATCTACGAGTTTTCGTACATCGCGAAGGATCCCTCGATCGCCGGTCTCGGCTTCGCCGCCGTTCGCGACTGGAACTCGTGGCTCAAGTACGCGGCGACGGATGACGCCGGCACCGCCAATCCGCTCGCCGGCTACCTCACCCGCATCTACACGGAGATCTCGTCCCAACCCGGACGGATGCTGAACGACTACCGGCATCTCGGGTTCAACGAGGATGAGAGCGGCAGGAAGGTCGTCGACGGCATAATGAATTGGATCTCCGCGGGCAGCGGCATCGGCATGAACTACCGGTTCTCGCAATCCGGTCGCACCGAGCGCAACCGCCAGGACCACCTGTATCCGGAGAACCTCTTCCCGTTCGCCAACGTGGCGACGACCGATCCGATCACCGGCATCACGGACAGCCGGTATGCGAAATGCCAGACGACCAACACGTGCCCGTTCGGCGTGGAGATCTACTCGGGCAACGAATACTGGGTCAAGACGGCTTCGCTGCTGCACACGACGCCGGATGGCTCGACCGATCTTCCGGATTCGCCGTTTTCGCGCAACTACTTCATGTCGAGCATGCAGCACGGCACCGGCAGCGCCACGAGCAGGGGAAGCTGCCAGCAGTTCGGCAATCCGCTGAGCTCGAACCCGGTGCAGCGCGCGCTGTGGCTCGCGCTCGACAAGTGGACGTTCGGTACCGCGCCGCCGCCAAGCATGGTGCCCCGGCTCGACAACGGCACGATGACGCTGCCCGCCTCGACCGGTTTCCCCACCAACATCCCTGATCCTTTCGGTGAGACGCCGAACGGCAAGGTGACTTACACGGGCCTCAAGACGACCCGCCACCGTTTTAATCTTGGGGCGAACTTTTACACGACCGGCATCCCGACCATCTTCCCGCCGGTGATCACGCCTCCGCTCGAGATTGAGACGACCGTGCCGCTTCCCGGCAATGTGAACGGTCCGGTCTATCCGAGCTACGCTCCGAAGACCGACTCCGACGGCAACGACATCGCGGGCGTGCGCCTTCCCGACGTCACCGTGCCTATCGCCACCTATACGGGTTGGGGGCTCCGGAGCGGCGCACAGGCCAACGATGGCTGCGAGTCCACGGGCCAGTTCATCCCCTTCGCCGCGACGGCAGATGCACGCGCCAGCTCGGGCGATCCTCGTCCGTCGGTCGCCGAGCGCTACCCGACGTTCGACACCTACGACGTCCAGGTGAAGACGGCGATACTCTCGATGATCAAGCAACGCACGATGCTGTGCGAGGACAGCGCCAGCGAGCTGCAGCGCATGCGCACGCTCGGCGCGGCGCGGGGCGTTCCGAATCCGCCCGCATCGTTCGCGCCGTTCTCGTTCGCGCTCTCGACTTCGACGGCCGTTCCATCGAGGACGTCGCTTACGCCCGTGAACGGCAGCCTGATGCCGGTGACGGTGTCTTTGAACGCGCCGGATACCTGCAACGTCAATTGCAACCTGACATTGATCGGGGGCTCCGACGGGGCCACTTCGGCCGATTGGCAAATCACCGGACCCTTGAGCGCCAATCTGCGCGCCAGCACCTCCGGAACATCACCTTTTGGCCGCGTGTACAAGCTTGCGCTGGCGTGCTCGGATCCCGCGACGAACCAGACCGCGACCAAGGTGGTAACGGTCAGCGTTCCCAACGCTGCGGCGAACTAGCAACCTCTGTAAGCTTGGCCCTCTCGCGGAGAGGGCCGGACGATCTCGGCTCATGAGCGCCGGCTTTGGCTGGCGCTCATTTTTTTAAACCCGGCGAATTCAGCAAACGGTGGCTTACAGACCGGACTCAGCCGTTCGCGAGCGTCGCAGTGCGTTCCGCTCACGGTGACAGTGTGTGGGCTGCCTCGAACCAGCACGATAATTTGCGACTTTTCACGGTATGAAAATCAGCAGCAGGTAGGCGAGGAAGAGACCGAGGTGCACACTCCCTTGCAAGACGTTTGTCCGCCCGCCGCCGAACGTCAGCATCGACGTGAGCAGGGTCAGCACGAGCATCACCTGGTCGCTAGCCGAGAGCCCGAGTTCGAGCGTCGTATGACCGACCATCGCAACAATGATCACCGCCGGGATGGTCATCGCCAGCGTCGCGAGCACGGAGCCCAGTAGAAGGTTCATCGAGCGCTGAACTTGGTTGGCCAATGCTGCCGCGATCGCCCCGACGCCCTCGGGCACGAGCACGAGGATCGCGACAAGCAGCGCTCCCAGCGCCGGTGGCAAGCCGAACGTTTCGAGCCCGGTGTTGAGTGTGACCGCGAGCTTTTCCGCGAGCAGGACGGTCGCGCCAAGGAATACGATCATCATCGCCGTGTGACGCGCCAAGGTCATGCCCTTCCCGGCGCCATGCGACCAAGGCGGCAGCCGCTCGGGCACGTGCAGGACTTCAGCGAAATACGAACGGTGCCGTGTTGTCTGGATTATCAGAAACACGGCGTAAAGACTCAGGCACATGACGATCAGGAAAGACTGTTGGCCCCGCGAGAGCGTAGGGCCGAGCGTGGTCGTCGTGTAGTTCGGCAAGATCATGCCAAGCGTGCTCAGCACGACGATGAGGCTGAGGTAGGCGGTGATTCCGGGGAAGTTGTAAGCCTGCTCGTGGTAGCGCAATCCGCCCAGGAGCAGCGCGAGGCCGGTCAGGCCGTTCATCACGATCATGACAACGGAGAACATCGTGTCGCGGGCAAGTGCTGGATTTGCCTCGCCAGTGAGCATCACCGTGCCTATCGTCATGATCTCGATACTGCCGACGCTCAGCGTCAGGATCAGCGTGCCGTACGGTTCGCCCAGTATGACGGCGAGTTCGTCGGCATTTGCGACCACAGTCAATGCGCCGATGACAACCGCGGCGAATAGCCACAGGAAGACCGCAATGCTTATCGCTGGGGTAAGGCTAGGCGATAGCAGCTGATGATCGAAGAGGAGGAAAAGCCCGGCAGTGCCAAAGACGAAGAAGAACCGGAGCGCAGCGCGTACGACTGATGCTGCCGGTTTCGCGGCGGGACGTGAGAAGGTCATGAACAGGAGGGAGATGACTGGCAAAGCCGCAAAACTACCATCGCGAAACGGATAGCAACTCGGTTGGCGTCGGGAGTTGCGATGTTGCTAGGCAACTTTAGAGGGGGCATACGTCGCTGCAACCGGCCGAATTCGGGTCATGAGGCGCGCCTCCAAGTGTGGGGCACCATAATGGCCTTGCTCGATGGGGCAAGCTTTCGAGAGCTATGGAGTAAATCAATCGACTTTGGCGCCCGATTCCTTGACTGCCTTGCTCCACTTCGCCTGCTCGCTCTCTAGAAATGCCGCGAACTGGGCGCGCGAGCCGCCGAGCAAATCGCTTCCTTCCTTCGCGGCGCTAGTGCGCACTGCGCCTGTCTGCAAGACCTTGTTTATCTCGGAATTGAGCCGCGCGACAATCGACTCGGGTGTACCCGCCGGCACTAACAAACCGTACCAGGACACCGCCTCGAAATCCTTGTAACCGGATTCGGCGATCGTAGGCACGTTCGGCAGCACGGAGAGCCGTTTCGCGGAGGTGGTCCCCAACGCGCGCAGCGTGCCCGCCTTAATGTGCTCGGCAACCGACTGGGCCGTCGCGAAATACACGTCGACCTGGCCTCCGAGAATATCGGTGAGCGCCGGTGAAGCCCCTTTGTAAGGCACGTGCAGCAACTTGATGCCGGCAGCGCGCATGAACATTTCCCCGGTGAGGTGTCCGACGGTGCCGTTGCCGGGCGACGCGATCGAGATCGCATCCGGCTTGGCCTTCGCGGCGGTGACCATCTCGGATAACGACTTGAACGTCGACTTCGGAGATGCGACCAGCACAAGGGGCGTCGAAGCGACAAGCGCGACAGGCATGAGATCCTTGAGCGGATCGTAAGCGAGCTTCGAGTAGAGCGCCGGATTGATCGCGAGGTTGCTCGTTTGACCCAGCACCAATGTGTAGCCGTCGGGGGCGGACCTGGCGGCCGCTTCCACGCCGATACTGCCCGCCGCGCCCGGCTTGTTCTCGACGACGATCGTCCAGCCCAGCGTTTGATTTAGGTTGGTCGCCACGAGCCGCGCGAAGATATCCGTCCCACCGCCGGGCGGAAACGGCGCAATGAGCTTGATGGGCTTTACCGGATACGTCCCCTGCGCTGCCGCAGTGACGGTGAGCACGATCAGCACAAGGCCCAGCGTTACACAGGACCCACGAGGCGGCTTCATCCACGGCTTCCAAGGTGAGGATCATACAAATCTTAGACGGTAATCGCCGATGGACCAAAACTGACAACTCGAAATCCCGCTTTGGGGCGGTGCCGGCAAAATGCTAGCCGCATCTCCTGTGTCGAAAGAGGCGATGGAGGTGGCGCTGCGACGCAGGACACGGTGCACTATGAGAAGGACTTCGCGGCTAGCCGCATTCCGGTGGCGGCCCCCAGCGAGAGCCCGAAGATGTGCGCCTTGTCTATTCCGATCGCCTGCATGAGCGCGGCGACGTCGTCGGCGAACATCTCCGTCGAGTAGGCCCCGCCCGGCTTATCCGACTCTCCGGTCCCGCGCAGATCGACCGAGATGCAGGTGAAGTGCTTCGAGTAGTCGGCGACCTGAAATGCGTAACAGGCGTAATCAGCCGCCAGGTAGGGAATAAGCACCAGAGGCTCCCCACTGCCCTGCTGGTCGTAATTCATCGTGACGCTGCCGGCTTGAATTTTAGGCATAGGCTCCTCCTGCGCGGTCTCTCAATGTCCCGGAAACTGGCACAGCGCGAGCACCGGATGGCCGAGTCTTTCTATTCGTTCGCGCCCGCCCAGATCGGGCAGGTCGACCACGAAAGCGCAGCCGACGACCGATCCGCCGGCGATGCCGATCAGCCTGAGCGCCGCTTCGGCCGTGCCGCCGGTTGCAATCAGGTCGTCGACGAGCAGCACCTGCTCGCCGCGTTGAATCGCGTCGGTATGCAGCTCCAGCCGGTCGGTGCCGTACTCGAGCTGGTAGTCGTGTCCGAAGTTTTCGGCAGGGAGCTTCCCCTGTTTGCGGATCGGCACGAAACCGACATTCAAGCTGTAAGCGAGCGCGGCGCCGATAATAAAGCCGCGCGATTCGATCCCCGCGATCTTGTCGATCGGGCGCCCGCGATACGCCGCACCGAGCTTCTCGACGACCGCGTGAAAGCCATCCGCCCTTTTGAGCAGTGTCGTGATGTCGCGAAACAGAATGCCCGGCTTGGGGAAGTCGGGGACGGTGCGGATCAGCGCCTTGATGTCGATGTCCTGCGTCACGTGTGATCGCTCACAACCCAGCACGTTTGCGCCTCGCTCCGCCCCGACGACAGCTTACTTCTTGAACT
>Ga0210402_10003664_pt1 | contig 14297 bp, 8 predicted proteins | sample IncBWC7MmetaG_FD_161055 | JGI IMG/M metagenome (GOLD analysis project Ga0210402, IMG submission 161055) | Forest soil microbial communities from Barre Woods Harvard Forest LTER site, Petersham, Massachusetts, United States - Inc-BW-C-7-M | ecosystem: Environmental > Terrestrial > Soil >...
AAGCCAACTACCCGACGATGCTTAATAGCAAGCTGGCTCATCTGCAAAGCCTGGTGGATAGCGCCGATGCCGCTCCCACCGCCGCGGAAGCCGCCGTCTTCGCCGACCTGGATCAACGCCTCGAAGTCCAGCTAACAAAATGGCGCGAAGTCCTCTCCAAGGATCTCGTGGTCCTCAACGACTCCATGCGCAAAAACAACGTCCCGCTGGTCGCCCCAGCCGCGACTCCGAGCCACTGAAGCGAATTCGTCGCCTTAAACTGCAGGGGCGGCCTTGGCCGCCCTCACGCAACATTAAATTTGTGGGAATCTGTACCGGCCCATTCACAGAGCAGGATTTTCTCGCGAAGATCGTTCAGTCTCGAAACGCTCCAGAGAGCACCTTCCCCCAATGCGCCAACGCCTTCAACGACTTCGTATCTGTGGGATCCAAATGCAAAGGCGTCACCGACACGCTCCCCTCAAAAATCGCTGCATAATCCGTATCCGGCTCGACGTCCCGGTCGATCTTCTGCTCATACAACCAAAAGTAAATCCGCCCTCGCGGGTCTTTCCCCTCCGTCAACTGATTCCGCGTAATCTTCTTCGATTGCCGCGTAAACTTCACGCCACCCGTCCACGGCTCCGGCACATTCACGTTGAGCAAAACCTGGTCCGGCAACCCTTCCTTCAAAATTAATTCCGCCGTCGCCCGCGCAACACGCGCCGCCGATTCAAAGCTCACCTGCGGCGCCTTCGAGCAAAGCGACATCGCCACCGCTGGCATGTGATGCAACGCCGCCTCCCGCGCCGCTCCCACGGTCCCCGAGTAATACGCGTTCTCCCCCAAATTCGCCCCGTGATTGATCCCCGAAATCACCAAATCCACTTTCTCCGTCAAAAGTTTGTGCAACGCCACAATCACGCAATCCGCCGGTGTCCCATCCACCGCCCACTCGCGCTCCCCCGCCGGGTGGCACACAATCGGTTGGCGCAGAGTCAGCGACTGCGCCTTCCCGCTCTGCTCGCTGCTGGGCGCCACAATGCTCACGTCGGCAAATCCCTCAAACGCCGCCGCCAGCACGCGCAACCCCTCCGCGTGAATCCCATCATCATTTGTAAGCAGTATGTGTTTCATCTCTTTGAATTTTCAATGCGATTGGCAGCCCGCGTTCATGTACTTCACATTCGTTGCATCGAGGTGCTTTCTCATTTCTGTGCGAACTGGTTCGAGCAATATCGTCTTTCCGTAAGCGGTGTAGGAATCTCCCTTTATCGAGGCTAGCTGCCGCACGTATAGCTCACGCGCTTTTTCGTAAGACTCACATTTTTGTTTATCAGAAATGTCCCCAATGCGTTCATAGGCGCCACCGATCTCGAAAAGTTCAACGCTAATGTCCCCTTGATTTTGGTTCTCGAATAGGCCCAACGATTTCTCTAGATTTTCTTGCGCGAGTCGGACGGAATCGTCTCTGCTTCCGGGTTTGTTGTATGCCTTGGCTACATAAAGAAATGCGATCTGATCATACATCACCCAATCACGCGAAGCGTCCCGGCGTGTGTCTTTCACCCAGTTTTGTGCGATTTGTGCTCCTTTGTCGTACCTCTGTTCCTTTAACAACTCGATCATACGATTGAGTACTTCCCTCTGATTTTGTGGAACACGTGTTTCGTGATAGGTGAGCCAAGACACTAGGATCAGGAGCGGAACCGACAATACGAAGAGCAGAATTTTCAGAGGACGGGTCATTAAGGTGGAAATAGAAAAATGGTCGGGACGACTGGATTTGAACCAGCGACCTCACCCACCCCAAGGGTGCGCGATACCAGGCTTCGCTACGTCCCGACCGAAAACAATGCGAAGTGGGCTTTACTGCTTTATCAGGCTATCACTTGCGTTCGAGAAGCGTCAAGAAAGCGCGCAAAGTGTCTCGCAGGTCCAGCAACATCTTCCGGCTCAAGAGTTGCGCCGCGCCCTCCGCCGCCGTCCCGCCGGTCGAGCCGCCGCCAGCACCGGCCGCGCCTGAGCTCTCGCCATCGCCATTCTGCTCGCGCAAATGCCGCCGCGCCCCAGCAATCGTGAACCCCTCGTCATACAGCAGCCGCTTAATCCGCAGCACCATCTCCACATCTTCCTGACGATAAAGCCGGTGCCCGCTCGGACTCTTCACCGGCTCCAGCATGGGAAATTCCGTCTCCCAATAGCGCAAAACAAACGGCTTCAGAGCGGTCAGCCGGCTAACTTCGCCAATCCGATAAAAATCCTTTTCAATGGTAGGCTGCGCGGCGGTAGCAGAACTCGGCATATCGATTTCCTATCGGCAGGGGACGCCGCTATCCTAGCAGTTTCCAGCACTTTCCTGTAGGGGCACGGCACGCCGTGCCCGTCTTGATCTATTCCCTAACGCCAGCCCTTCGGTTTCAATCTTCGTCTTTCTCTTTGTTTTTCCGCGGCCGCGGCTCGCGCTTCCGCAATCTCTGCACAAACCGCACCGGCGCCCCAAGAAACTCATACTTCGAGCGCAGCTGATTCTCCAAAAACCGCTCATAACTAAAATGCATCGGCTCTTTCTGATTCGAAAAAAGCAAAAACGTCGGCGGCGCCGTCTTCGCCTGCGTAATGTAATAAATCCGTACAGGCCGTGCCTTAGGCGTGGTCCCGCGCTGTAAATCCACGTCTTCCTTCAACCACCGGTTCAACTCCGGCGTAGGAATATGCCGCTTCCGCGCCGCTGCCACCTGATCGATCAACGGAAAAAGTTTCCCCGCGCGTTCCCCGGTCTTCGCCGAAAGAAAAACAATCGGCGCATAACTCAAAAATTTCAACTTCCCACGAATCATCTTCTCGTAATCGAACGCCAGCCTCTCCGGATTGAAATCTTCCGATCGGTACCGCTCCCCGGCAGGCCGCCGGGATTTTCCCTTCGCGCTGTCCGCGTCGCGCGAAGCCGCATTCCGCGCCGCCACAACAGCTAAATCCCATTTATTAATCACGATAATGACCGATCGCCCCGACTCCTCCGCATAACTGGCAATCTGCGCGTCGCCCTGCGTTACTCCCTGCTCCCCATCTACCACCAACAGCGCCACATCACATCGTTCCAACCCGCGCCGTGCCATCACCACACTCAATTTTTCCGCCACCAAAGTCGTCTTAGCCTTGCGCCGGATACCAGCGGTGTCCACAAACCGGTACGTCTTTCCTTCGTGCGTCACTTCCGTATCGACGTTGTCCATCGTGGTCCCCGGAATCGGCGAAACGATCGAGCGATCCTCCCCCGCCATCCGGTTCAAAAGTGTGGATTTCCCCACATTCGGCCGCCCGATGATGGCCACCTCGACGGCGTCCTCCTTGGCCACTTCCTCTTCGGACTCAACGGCATCCACTTCGGCCAGCGCCGCGTCCAAAAGGTCATCCACGCCCGTCCCATGTTCCGCCGCAATCGGGAACACCGGCACGCCCAAAGAATGAAACACCGCCGCATTCACTTCCTGCGAAACTGCATCCACCTTATTCACCGCCACCACAAAGGGCTTGCCAGTGGTGCGCAGAAGCCGCGCCAGCTCCTGATCCAAGGGCGTAACGCCCGCCTGGCTGTCCACCACCAGAACAAGCAGCGCCGCCTTCTTAATCGCCACATGTGCCTGCCGCAAAATTTCCGTCGGGATCAACGCTTTGTCGTCCGGCACAATCCCGCCCGTATCCACAATCTCCAGCGCCTTCCCACGCCACTCCGCCTTCCCATAAATCCGGTCGCGCGTAATCCCCGGCTCGTTCGTCACGATCGACCGTCGCGTCCCGGTCAACCTGTTAAAAAGCGTGGATTTGCCCACATTGGGCCGTCCCAAAATCACCAGCGATGGAAGTATTTGCGTCATGTTGTTAAAGCGGCGGGCGGACAGTCGAGAACCGCAACAGCGCTGCGACCTTCCACTCTACCGCATCCCAGCTCATTTCGCTCATTCTGACGCCCGACAGAGCGTCACCAATCTTTCCGAACGAGCTCCGCGGTCACAGCGACCTTGGCCAAAAAAGAAGCGCCCCGGCAGATATGGCCGGGGCGCTTCGGTTAATTGTTTTCGCAGTGGCTAGAAAATGATCTTCGCCACAAGCTGTGCGTTGCGAGGTTCGCCCGGTCCGAGGCCCGGTGCGCCGTTGAAATCGCCGATAGTATCGGTTACGAAACCGGTGCTCCCACTGACAGACCCAGCACCGGAAGCCAGATTGATCCGATTACCGATGTTATAGATCTCTCCGCGAAGCTGCAGCCTAACCCGTTCCGTGATGGAGAAGTTTTTGAAGATGGAAAAGTCAAAGTCCTTGAAGCTCGGCCCATACCACTTGTTGCGCGAAAGATTGCCCATCGGTGAGAGCGTGTCGCACCTCGGGTCTGGAGGAGAGGCAAGGGGATTGCAAAAGACCCCCGGATTGACCCATTGCTCTCCGCCGTTGGCTGCCGAGAACGTGTGGCTCACGCCCGCGAAAGGATTGCCAAAAACCCAGAGGCCGGGGCGGTTGGTGTTCCCGGTAATATTGAACGGTTGGCCTCCGTGGAGAACCCACAGGCTGCTCAACTGCCAGCCGTTGAACACTTGCTCTGTCCAACCGTGAGCCCACGGCGCTTTCGGCACGTCGTATATGAAACTAGCCGTAAAGCTGTTTCGCGTGTCGTAGTCGCCGTTTCCGTATTCCGCCTTCAGGTTTGTGCTATCCAGAGGAATGACGCCCCGGTACTCGCTCACCGTATCCAGTTCATGTCCCCAGGTGTAGGAGACCTGCGAAGTCAGTCCGTGCCACGATCTAAGTCTAAAAGTAGTTTGCAGGGAGTTGTAGTTGGAATCGCCAACGCTGTTGAGCTGGTTGATATCGCCGAACGCGGGATACTGGGTCGCGAAGGGCCTCGGGCCGCCCGTGAGCGGAACTTGGTTAATATTCTGCATGACCGAGAGCTTGTGAGATTCCATGCCGACATAGCCGATCTGAAAGACCGCTGCACTCCCTAAGCTCTTCTCGACCTGCAAGTTATAGTTGAAAATGTAGGGTGCTCGGAAATTCTGGCCGACCGAGTAGATTCCGAACGGTCCCTGCGAGCAGCCTGGATCAGCTGATCCAATCACGCCGCTTGCGCACGTGGCGACGCCGGGGAAAATATAAGTATTGGGCTGCCAGGTATAGCCGCTGGCGCTGTAAAGGGATACAGGTTTTGGACCTGCCGGGTTGTCTTGCAGGCCATCTGCCGCGTTGTTCGGCGGACGATAATCGAGGAAGGGGTTCATGTTGATTTGGTCATAGAAGACCCCAAAGCCGCCGCGCACGACCAGGTCGTTCTTTTGTGTCGGTTGATAAGCGAAGCCAATGCGTGGGGCGAAATTGTTCTTGTCGGGCGGAAATATGCCGCTGATCCCATTGCCTTGAACGAGGATTCCTTTGCCGGGAACAAAGACTGCAAGATCCTTACTGTCGTTGTGGAGGGGCCCGAAGTATTCCCATCGCAGCCCAAAATTGATGTTCAGTTTGCGCGTGACCTGCCATTGGTCTGCGCCGAAAAAGCTCAGGCCGTTGACCGTAACTGTCCGCTCGGCATTGCCCACAGCCACGCTGGAACTGGATACATCGCCGGCAAGGAAGTCCGCCAGAGCTAACGTGTCCAAGCAAACGGCCGTCGCAGTAGCTGCCGGGCCGCAGGACCCTGCCCAGGGTCCCTGAGTTCCGTCGAAAGTGAACTGGCCGAGCGAGTGCCGGTAGTAAAACTCATTGACATGTCCTTGGCGCATTTCGCCGCCGAACCGGATTTGGTGCTTTCCTCTGCTGTAGGAGGCGATGTCTTCCAGCATGCCCGTGATGTCATTGCGGCCTTCCGGAGGCGTGATGCCAACCTGCTCAAACCCCCCACCGGACTGCGGAATGATGGCGATATTTGGCGCTCCGAAAATGGGCTTCCCGTTGATGAGCGCGTCCGGGCTTTGAAACAAGCCCATTGCCTTGGTGTCAAAACTCGCGTTCGCGTCTCGGAACGTTTGATTGAAGTAGTTGACGCCGAAGAGGATCTGATTGGTTAGAGTCGGCGTAAAGATGGAGTTGAGCACCAGCGAGTAGTTTTGCACGTGGATTGGTGCTTTTTCAAAATAGTAGGGCAGATTTGAGCTTGCGACTGCGAGTGCCGTGCTAGTTCCCAACGGCGCAGTTTGGCTGCCCTGTCCATTAAACATGCGTGCTGACAGACGGTGCTTTTCGGTGAGGTTATAGTCGAGGTTGAGCACCCCATTGTAACTGTAGCCCGTCGACGGCGAGGAACTGAAAAAGTTGCTTGTCGCTGCTGGCAAATCCAGAATAGATGATGGGCCGGAAGTTGGCCAAAGCCCCGGCGCCGTGCCCGGGTTGGGGCACGCCGCGCACAATGCTCCAAGCATGTTTTCCGAAATCGAGCTCGGCGCAACACCGTGTGCGGTCAGAATAGCCAGGGCATTGTTCACGAACGCTTGTGACGGCTCCGTCGCCACGCCGGAAAGCCCGATGATGTACTGTTGCTTCTCGAAACCCACGAAGTAGAAGAATTTATTCTTGATGATGGGGCCGCCTACTGTGCCCCCGTAGTTTTCGTTGCGCAGTTCCGGCGCCTTGGTCGGATTCGTGCTCGGGCAAGCTGGATTCAAACCCGAGCAGTAAAACGGCGATGGGTCGGAAAAGATTTCATTCCGCCAATAGTAATAGGCGGAGCCATGGATCTGGTTCCCGCCGGACTTGAGCACCAGGTTTACCGTGCCGCCCGCGTTGCGGCCCGCTTCCGCGCCGGATTGCGTCTGCGCGGAGAATTCGTCGACCGCATCAATCGGCATCACCACGCCCGCAATCCCCGAGACACCGCCCTGGTTGACCGCCGGAATGTTATGCCAAAAATCGTTGTTGTCCACGCCGTCGATCTGCCAGTTCATTTGATTGGGGCGCGTCCCGTTGAGCGACCCATATCCGCCCACGGAGTAGCCCGAATACCCCGGCGCGAGGGCAATCATCTGCGTGAAGTCCCGGCCGTTCAGCGGCATGTCCTGTACCATCTGGGTTGAAATCGTCGTGCTCTGCGTCTGGGTCGTGGTATCCAGGCTCAGCGCCGCAGCAGAAACCTCCACCGTGGTGGACTGCTGTTGCATGGAAAGCTTGATCGGCAGCGAAAATATCGAGCCGGCCGCCACCTCGACTTTGTCCACCGTATAAGCCGGGAAACCCGGAGCGGTGACCGTCACTTTATAGGGGCCCAGCGGAATGTCCTGGAAGGAAAATTCGCCGTCGCTTGTGGTTACCGTGTTGTGATCGAGTCCAGTTGCCGTTTCCGTGGCTTTGACTTGTGCGTTCGAGATCACGGCGCCAGATGGATCCGTAACCGTGCCGCTGATGGCCCCGCGGAATGTCTGCGCGTGACCCGCGCAGACGAAGAGAGCGATCACGATCGCGCTCAACCCCGCCCGTAGAATTGCATTCCTGATTCCCCTGTATCCTCTTCGATCTTGCCATCGCATAAATACACCCCTCCTTGATAATCGAATGTTCCTCGGCAATATTTGGTCGACCACTCCCCCGGCTGTGTTCTCCTACTAGCACCATTTTGGCGGGGCCTGTCAATTTCAAGTTTTCGATTTGATGGGGCAAAAGATTGAATACACTGACTTTGCCGAATCGGTGAGTCTGCCGCCAAGGCGCGGCGCCCTGGCCCTGCAAGTTCGCGCAGCGTGCCCAACGGCGTTCGACGAAAAACGTGTGGAGCGGCCTCCCCCTCCGGAGCTAAGGCCAGGGCAAAGACGGCTTTCGGCTGCCTGCCTCCCCATATTGCTCTGAACTGTGGTCCCCCTCGGTATTTCTGGTAGAGTGCTGAGCACAGTAGAGATAGCCCCCGTCTGCAATATTGCTATTTGTTAAGATCGTGTAAGTTTTTGGGGCTCCCCTGCGTACTAGTCTATGGAACCGCTGAGACCAGGCCCGAAGAGCGTGCCGGGAATGACGGAAACCACGGAGGCAGTTGCCCGGGCTCGTGCAGGGGATGCCGATGCTTGGGGTGAGCTTTACCGGGATTTTGCCCCGGCGATCTTCCGTTTTTGCAGGAGAGCCCTGCCGACACGGGAAGACGCCGAAGATGCCACCATGGAGATATTCATGAAGTTGCGGGACAAGCTGAGCCAGTACGACGAGACGCGCTCCTTTTCCGCTTGGCTCTACAGGGTGGCCGCCAATCATTGCTGGGACATTCTGCGCCGCCGCAAAATCCGCCAAGACAAAGAGACCGAAGATGTGGAGAATGTCCCGCTGGAACACCCAGACCCCAGCCAATTGGAAAAGCTGATCGAGCAGAAGACGAGCGAGGAAGTTCGCCACGCATTGCATAAGCTGGGTGCGCGCGCGCGCATGGCTCTGGTGTTGCGCTATTACTCGGACATGAGTTATGACGAAATCGCCGATGCGCTCGGCGTGCGGCGCGCCTTTGTGGGCGTCGTGCTGCTGCGCGCGCGGCATGAACTTCGGCAGGCGCTGGAGGGGAAGAGTGCGCTGGCTGCGGGAGGGACCTCGTGAGCGAGCCTGTTAACCCGGTGTCGCCAGAAGGACCGGGCGGGACGATGGACCATCTGGATGAGATGACGTGCCTGCTTTACGCGGAGCGCCAACTGGATCGCGCCCGCGCGCAGGCCGTTTCCGCGCATACGCAGGACTGCGCGGCCTGCCGGACGTTGCTGAGAGCCCTCGACCGCGAATCACGGTTGCTCACGCGGGCCATGCTGGAAGAAGACGAAGCCCTGCCAGCGCGGCTAGCGGAATTTCAGGAGCGCGCGCGGAAATCGTTTGGCTGGATTTGGGGGGTCGTTTTTGGCTTGGCCGCAACTGGTGTCTACGCTTTGTACACGAACTTCATCGAGCCCGCGCAGCTGCGGTTGGAGCAGGCTGGTTTTGGTGGAACGAGTCTTCTCAGCTTATTGGTTTTTCAAGGCGCCTTCTGGAAAGGATGGCAATCCGTGATCACACTTCTCGAGGTGCTGGCGATGCTGACCGTGGCGGGATTCGGCTTGGTGGTATTCCGTAAACGCTTACGGCGCGGCTCGGCATTGGCGCTGGTGCTGGCGGGATTGTGTGCGGCTCTGGCTTTGCCTTCTCCATCTGGCGCCACGGAGTTTCGCAAGGGGACGACGGTCGAGGTAAGGCAGGATGAATCTATCAAAGGCGACATCTATCTTTCCGGTGAGCGAATTCGCATCGAGGGCACGGTGGACGGCGACGTCTATGCGGCGGGCAAGGAGATCGATATAGACGGGCACGTCACCGGAGACGTGATCAGCGGGTGCCAATCCATGCGGATTCGCGGGCATGTGGACGGCAACCTTCGCGCGGCGGGGAACAACGGGACCATTTCCGGAAGTGTCGGAAGAAGCGTCACTTGGTTTGGCGATTCTGTGACTATCGATTCCACTGGGAAAGTCGGCGGAAGCCTAACCATGTTCGGCGGCATCTTGGCTGTCGACGGCCACCTCGGTCGCGACATTCTTTTCTTTGGAAATGAAGCGAACGTGAACGGCACCGTTGAAGGTGGCATCCGGGAAAAAGGCAATTCGCTGATCATCGCTTCCACCGGCCAGGTCGGCGGGCGCATTCAGTACGAAGGCGAGAATGAAGCTAGCGTTTCTGCCGGGGCGAAACTGGCCTCGCCGGTGGAATTTACCAAGAGGCAGCGTAAGTCGGAGTACTCCACAGGGCATTACTATGTGTGGCGGATCATTTGGACGGCAGCCTTCATACTCCTTGGACTTGTGTTGTTTTTGCTCCTGCCGAAATTTGCCTCAGAGACCGTTGCCGCCGGCGAGCGCGTTGGAGCTCCCATAGGGCTGGGTGTTCTGATATTTTTCGGTGTGCCGATCGCAGCCATCCTTGCATGCATCACAGTCGTCGGCCTCCCGCTTGGACTGCTCTCTCTGGGGCTGTGGTTCCTGGCGGTCAATTGCGCGGAGCTTGTGGTAGGTACGGTGGTTGGCAATTGGATTTTCGGAAGAACTGCCGACGTCTGGGGCCAGATTGGAAGAATGGCGGCAGGTTTTGCGATCGTTCGCATCGTGTACACACCGATAGCGCCGCTGCATGTGATTGGAATTCTGGTCGGACTGGGAATCTGGATGTGGGGCATGGGCGCGATCGCCTTGGCGCTCTATGGCCGGCTACAGCCGAAGATTTCTCCCAGTTCGATGGGAGTGCCGGTCGCGGCGGCTTCGTAGCCACAAATTTCTTTGCCGCTGGTCTGTTCGGAGTGGCCTCGGTGACGCGAGGTTCGGCTTGAATCGAGGCTCGTGGCTTTATCTTGGTGGAATCGACCCCTCCCCCCTCCGGTTTTCCTGTAAATGCGGATTCTAAAGGGCTTTAAGCCCTGTGTTTTGTAACTGCTGATTCTAAACGGCTTATTGGCGCGTTTTTGTAAATGCAGATTCTGAAGGAGTTAGGACCAATCCAAGCAAACGGCTGTGTAGCAGGATTGAAGCGGTTGGGCCCTATGCAAAGAAGTACTATGCAGTATTACTCAAATAGAAGAATAGCAGAAAGTATAGAAATGTCAATGCCAGCATTTTCCGACAGTCCCAATTTCTGATGAACAGAGTTTGGCAAAAGAAGAACGGGCCGGAGCATCTGCGATGCTCCGGCCCGTTGCCTTTTGCGGAGGCGGGTAAACACTTGGAAACGGTTAGTGTTGGCGAACCTTTGCGGCAAAGAAGGCCGGGTTAAGAGTATTGCCAGGATTTTGAAAGTACAGGGCACGCATGGCTACAGGACTATTCACTGTCAAACTTGCAGTGTCGCCTGGGAAGCCCTCAAGATTTGTGATTCCATCGGCTCCCTGTGAGCCGGTTGTGAAAGTCTGGACCACGAAGGTGATGCCTTGGGTAAATCCAAAATGCCCGGGAAGCGCATTGATCGTGAACGTCCCGGAGGCTGCGATGGCGGTGTTCGCGGTAAAGCGCGTCCAGCGCAAAGTAGCGGTACTAACAGTTGAAGAAGCCGGGGTCGTTCCGCTGGCAGCGGTGAAGAGCGTGACACGGACAGCCACGGTCTGACCGAGGTGAATGGCAGTCGTGTCGGTGGCATTAGCGAAGCTCCCGTAGCTGCTGGCGCAACAGTTAGCCACAAGCAAGCCCTTAGTATCGACTGAAAACGGAGTAGGGCTATTCGCTACGTTTACGGTGAACTTAGAGCCGACACTCAAGCTGCCGATCAACGAATTTGTAGCTGCCGGAATGAGGTTGGTAATGATCATACTAAACTGTGTGAGATTGGTTGGATTTGTAGAGGAGGCGACAGAGTAGACCGTTCCTTCGACTGTATCCACGATTGGGTTAGGGAGGAGGGGTTCGATTTCACGAATAGTGAAAGTGCCATCGGTATTGAGAATCGCGTCCATGCTCGCCGCTTGGCCGTTGGAAACACAACTCGTAAGTACCGTGGTTCCCGAAGGGCACAGCGTGTTGGTTGGATCTGGGTCGTAATTCGTGCTTGCATTGGTCAAGGCAGCTGTCGCTTGAGCGTTCATGAGCGACGCGGAGGGCGTGACTGTGACTCCTGCATTGGTGGCGTTGCTGACGACGCCGGTAATGTCCTCGATGAGAGCGAGCTGGCCGGTGGCGAGGTTGGAATTCGCGCGGGGAAGAGCGAAAGTGGTGGTAACCGGGAGGGCGACGGTATTGCCGAAGTTCAGGGTCAGTGTGGAGCCGCTGAGAGTAAGGCAATTCGCGAGATTGACGTCAATGCCGAGCCCCGCGTTGCCAGTGATGGCCTGCGACGTGGTGATTGTGGACGTAAAGGGTCCGACAAACGAAGCAACGCAGACGGTGCCATTTAGGCATGGTTGGCTGAGGTTGGAGATCGTCAGACCAGTGCCATTAAAAAAGGCAAGCGTAGCACCGGAGAAGGTAACAGCGACCGAAGTCAAGGTGCCCGTCGGGACTGAGGGCACCGTAGCGACAAAGCCGGTATCGGATTGCAGGCGAACTAAGTCGTAGGAGTATCCGGTGCCATTGTTGATGTTAAAAGTCGTCGCGGTCCCAGTTGAGGGAGTCAGGGTGATGGCAGTCGGGACAACCTTAAAACTTATGAGCCCCAAGGTCGCAGGGGGAGTGTCGGAGACGAGGACTAAACTCACGTTGGCAGTGCCGCCGCAACTACCGCTACAGCCGTTGCCCTTGGGCAGGCCGCTGCACGAGCCCAAGAAGACGCATGCCACTAGAATCAGGAAAGGAAAGGCTTTATAGGATTTCATCAGACACCCCAGCAGTTCAGACTTAGTTCCCCACGCCAGGAACCCCATCCCTATTCCATGGCAGCATTTAATGTAACGCCGGGCAACAAACAAGTGGGATACGAACTGCTCCGCGATGCCCAACTATTAAACCGTCCGTGCGGGCACTTGCTGGGTGCCTGTCGGGCAGGTGAACGGGCGGACCCAGGGGATATGTTATGGTTACGAATCCACTGGATGCGAAATGAGGCTGTAGAGGGCTAGGACAATGGCTGCGGGCTTCCGTGAGTACGCAGGAAAGGATGGGCGCTCTGCCCAGAAAAGCTGCTAAATCGGCAGGAGATGGATCGGAATTGAGGCGAGCCCCGGCGCCGCGGAATGAGGCGGAGGTGTATCTCGACGAGACGCCGGAAGTCGATGGAATTCCGACGGCGGAGCAGGAAGAAGATGCGGCGACCGCTGCTGTACTAGAAAAGCCCACGATGCGGGACGTGTTCGGGCCGGGGGGATTTCTGGAACGGTGCATGATTGGCGGGTACGAGCACCGGCGCGGGCAATTGGAAATGGCCGAGATGGTGCACGACGCGTTTGAGAAGCATCACCACGCGATTCTTGAGGCGGGGACGGGGACGGGGAAGACGCTGGCGTATCTGGTGCCGGCGATTTGCAGCGGGCGGCGAGTGGTGATTTCGACCGCGACGAAATCGCTGCAAGAGCAGCTTTATCAGAAGGATATTCCGTTTTTGCAGAAACACTTTGCGCCGAATTTGAAGGTGGCGGTGATGAAGGGGCGGTCGAATTTTTTGTGCGTGGCGAAGATGAATGCGATGGCGGACCAGGCGCTGCTCAAGGGGATGGATGAGCTAGATGCGTTTCAGCAGATCAAGCAGTGGGCGAAATTGACGGAGACGGGAGACCGCGCGGAGCTGACATTTTTGCCGGATGATTCGGACTTGTGGACGCGGCTGGACGCGCGGCGGGATACGTGTTCGGGGCAAAAGTGTCCTTCGTTCAATCCGTGTTTCGTGACGGGAATGCACCAGCGGGCGAAGGACGCGGACCTGATTATTGTGAACCACCATCTTTTTTTTGCGGACCTGTCGCTGAAGCAAGATGATTTTGGGAGCATTTTGCCGGAGTACTCGGCGGTGGTGTTTGATGAAGCGCACGAGATGGAGGATGTCGCCAGCGATTATTTCGGCCGGCAGATTTCGAACTTCCGGTTTGAGGAGTTGGCGCGAGACGCGGACCAGACTTTGCGGCTTTTGCATTTGGGTACGCCATCGCTTTTGCGCCGAACACAGCGCATTCGCGAGAGAAGCCGGACATTTTTCGAGACATTTCCGCCGCGCGATGGGCGGTTTCCGTTCTCGCGGAACGAGCGAGAGGCGTTCCTGGAGCAAAATCGCGAGGCATACGACGACTTGGCGTCCGCGCTGAAGGGATTTGAGACGGAATGCGCGGCGATGACGCAGAAGCCGGAAGAGATTCTGCGAATTGCGCGACGCAGTTTTGAATTGCGGCAGGAGTTGACGTTTTTGTTCGAGTCGAACGAGCGGAATTTTGTGTATTGGTATGAGCGGCGGAACAAAGGCGTTTTTCTAGCGGCGACGCCGATCGATGTCAGCCAGATTTTGCGCGAGCGGCTGTTTGAGCAGTTCGATACGGTGGTTCTGACTTCGGCGACGTTGACGGTCGGAAACCGGTTTGAGTTTATCCGACATCGATTGGGGCTGGATCATGCGAAGGAGCGGGGGTTGCCGCCGGAGTTTGATTACGAGAAACAGGCGATGCTGTATTTGCCGCAAAACATGCCGGATGTGCGGAATCCGGCGTTCACAGCGAAGGCTGCAGATGAAATTGTGAATTTGCTGGAGACCAGCCAGGGGCGGGCATTTTGTTTGTTTACCAGCTACTCGCAGATGAATGAACTTTTCGAGCGGGTTAGGACACGGGTGCCATTTCCGTTGCTTTTGCAGGGGACTTCGCCGCGGTCGGTCTTGCTGGAGCGATTCAAGAACACGCCGGGGGCGGTGCTTTTTGCCACGGCTAGCTTTTGGCAGGGCGT
>Ga0210402_10003666_pt1 | contig 14291 bp, 10 predicted proteins | sample IncBWC7MmetaG_FD_161055 | JGI IMG/M metagenome (GOLD analysis project Ga0210402, IMG submission 161055) | Forest soil microbial communities from Barre Woods Harvard Forest LTER site, Petersham, Massachusetts, United States - Inc-BW-C-7-M | ecosystem: Environmental > Terrestrial > Soil >...
TCCGTCAGCGATGCGATCGCCGGGTCCTTCGTCTTTCCGATCCATGCAATCTTGATTTTCAAGCGGGAAACCAGTCCTCACTTCTTTCGCGAGGCAAACACCACCACGGGGCCGGGCCAAATCCTACACATTCAGGTCCACGAGAGTCGCGCCGCCGCCGCCTTCGTTCTGCGGAGCTTCGGCGACGGATGTCACGTGGGGATGTTGCTGCAGCAACTGGCGCAGGGCTTTGCGGAGGATGCCCATGCCGCTGCCGTGAACCACGCGCACACGCGGCAAGCCCGCAAGAAAGGCCCGGTCCACAAACTTCTCGACTTCGCGCGAAGCGGCGTCAACGGTTTGGCCGATCACATTGATCTCGTTGGGAACGTTCGCACCTTCATGCTCGAGAGAAACAGAAATGCCGCGCGCGCGGGCCGCTTTCACCGGATTGTCCACCGCCGGTGTCTGGGCACTCGCCAGCACTTCGGCGATGTCATCGCGCGCGACCTTCATCTTCATCGCGCCCATCTCAACTTCAAAATGATTGTCGTCGATCTTGCGCACGACCCGCGCACCGCGGCCCGTCGACTTCAGCTTCACGGTGTCGCCTTCGGCCACGTGCTTGACCAGTTGCGGCTGCGCGTGCGGATCGTTTTTATCGGCGCCGGTGGAGTGGGCCACGACAGTGGAATCGAACTGCTCGCGAAACTCACGGCGCAATTTCGCGATCCTTCTCTCAGCGTCTTTCGAAAGCTTCTGGGCGGCGGCTCGATCCTGCACGGCGCTGACCGCTTCGCGAGCGTGATATTCGAAATCGCGCAGCAGGCTTTCGAGCTTTTTCTCCATCTCGCGAATTTTTGTCTGTTGCTCTTTGCGGCCTTCGGCGGCAAGCAAAGCTTTCTCGCGTTCCAGTTCCTGCTCGCGAGATTTCAGGCGCAGACGTTCGTTGTCGGCTTCACGCAGGTCGGCGTGAAGCTTGTCGAGAAATTGGCCGACGTCGCGAGCCTGGGTTCCGAGGCGCGACCGCGCACTGTCGATGATGGCAGGATTCAAGCCGAGCCGTCGCGCGATGTTGATGCCGGCGGACGCTCCCGGCACGCCGACTTTCAGCTCATAGGTGGGTTGCAGGGTTGCCTCGTCGAAGCCCACCGATGCGTTCACCACGCCGGGAGTGTTCGCGGCGTAGACCTTAAGCGAGGTGTGGTGGGTGGAGACGATGGTCATGCAGCCGATGCTGCCGAAGTGCCCAGCGATGGCGACGGCCAGAGCCGCGCCTTCTTCGGGATCGGTGGCGGAACCCAGCTCGTCCAGGAGTACCAGCGACTGCGCCGTGGCGGTGCGCGAAATGAAATCGATGTTGGTAACGTGCGCGGAGAACGTGGAGAGGTTCTGCTCGATCGACTGATAGTCGCCGATGTCGGCGAGCACGGCGTCGAATACGGGAAGCTCGGCGCGGTCCGCGGGCACGGGCAGTCCGGACTGGGCCATCAAGGCGAAGAGGCCGACGGTTTTGAGAGTGACGGTTTTGCCGCCGGTGTTGGGGCCGGTGATGATGAGCTGGCGGCGAGGGCCTTCCAGTTCTACGGTGACGGGGACGACGGCAGCGCCCTTGAGCTTAAGGTTGCGCTCTAAGAGCGGATGCCGCGCATTGTGCAGCAGCAGGCGAGCGTTGCTCGCCCCGGACCCTCCTACTTCGCTCAGGGCAGGCTCACGAAGGCGCCCGTCCCCACATGGTTCGGGATGGTCCTCTGCTTCACCGCTCAACTTCACAGCCACGCAGTTGTAGTCTTCGGCGAAGCGGGCTTTGGCGAAATGCAGTTCGAGTTCGGCGAGAACGTCGACGGCAATCAGGATTTCCGCGGATTGCGCTCCGATGCGTTGGGTCATCTCGAGGAGGATGCGGTGAATTTCCGCCAGTTCCTCCTCGAGCAGACGCACCAGTTCGTTGTTCTGTTCGATGGTTTCGAGGGGCTCGACGAAGACGGTCTGGCCGCTCGAGCTGGCGCCGTGGACCACACCCTGCACGCGGCGCTTTTGCTCCACTTTCACGGGAATGACGAAGCGTTCGCCGCGGATGGTGACAAGTTCGTCCTGTACCGTGCCGCCTTCGGCCAGCCGGCGCAAATAACCGCGGAGGGATTCCTGAATCGAGCGACGCTGTTTTTCGATTTCGCGGCGAATGCGCGAGAGTTCGGGCGAGGCTTTGTCATCAAGGGTTCCGTCGGGCTGGATCTTGTTGCGGAAGCTGCGCAGAAACTCGGTGAAATCCACGATCTGGTCGGACAGAGCGCGTACTTCGCGCCAGTCGGACTTCATATTCGCGGGAGGATGCAGCGCAATCTCGCGCCATTCGGCGGCGCGATCGACCAGTTGAATCACGTCACGAATGTCGGTTGTCTCCAGAGCGGCGCCGGCGATGCGCGACTTCTCGACGAGAAGAGTAACGTCGGAGAGCGCGGAGAAATCAAAGCGTCCGCCCACTCGGCGGAACTCGCGAATCTCCTGCGCGAGATCCTGCTGAGTTCGAATCCAGTCGCGATCCGTCGAAGGGGCAAGCGCGGCAATGCGATCCTGCCCCAGGGGCGAAGACGAGTATCCGCGCAGGAGTTCGCGCAGCGATTCGAACTCCAGCACGCGCGCCGAACTGTGGGTTAGATCGGTGGACATCGCAATTCATGGTAGCAGGAGCAGGAGGACGCGACCGAGGCGCAACAGGATGGAGAGAACATGATGGAGAGAGAAGATCGACGGTAGAGAGACGGGGGAAATGATGAAGAGAACGGCGCGGGCTCAGTCCGCTCCGGCGCCTGCGACCTGCGCTACAGGTTCGATGGCTGCCGGAATCCGGATGATGAACATCGCCCCGCCTTCCGGGCGGTTTTGGCATGTGATCTGGCCGCTGTGCTCCTGGATCACGCCATACACAGCACTGAGGCCGAGTCCGGTACCTTTACCGACGGGCTTGGTCGTATAGAAGGGATCGAAAACTCGCAGAGGCTCGCGAATGCCCGGGCCGTTATCGGAGAACTGCAGCATGGCCTCGTTCCCGAGCCGGTGCGCGGTGATTTGAAGCAAACCTCCACCGGCGTCTTCCAGCGCATCCATGGCGTTCTCGATGATCTCGACAAAGGCCTGGAACAATTGGTTGGCGTTGCCATGGACGCGGGGGAAATCCGCGGCAATGGATAGCTCCACCCGGATACTGCCGCCGGGATGCTGCAGTTCGAGCATTTGAGTGGCGCGGTGTAGCAGCACGTTGACGTCGACCAAAATTTTCTGTCCCGGCGATTGTTGGGCAAATCTCAACAGATCGGCGACCAGATCGCGAGTCCGTTGGGCCTGGCTTACAATTTTGCGCACCAGCCGGTTCTGCTCGTCATTGAGCCGCTCTTTCGCCCAGAGCTGCTCCGAGTAGCTCATAATGGCGTCGAGCGGATGGTTAATTTCGTTGGCGGCGCCCGCCACCAGGTGTCCCAGAGAAGCTAGCTTCTCCTTGTGGATGAGCTGAGTCTGCAGATTTTTCTGGCTATCGTATCCGCGGCGGGATTCACGCAGCAATGCGATCAGCACCTGGTCCTGGAAATATTGCCGCAGAAAGACGAACCCGCCCAGCAGCAACATCGCAGCCAGCACCGTGAAAACGCGGAACGCCCGGGAGGGGGCGGCTGATTGATCCCACAGCACGGTCCACACCCCCAGTACTGGGAGTGAGAGTATGGCCAGCATGGCCAGACGCGGCGCCATGCGAGTGCCCCATTTCCAATCTTGGGGGGATGCTTCGCTGGTGAGCTTTGCCTGGCCGGCGGTCAGCACGGTAGCCGCCATCCAACTGACGGCGCCGATCAGCGGCACGTCGTAGAGGCTTCCGCTGTAATACTCTCCGTGGGTGAGGGCCAGATTGAGGGCGGCCGAGTCCACCGAGTACACGGCGCTCGCCGCCATCAGATTCAGGTACACCATCCTCCATCCCCTAGCCGCCCCCCGAGCCGCGATTCCCAGCACTAACACCATGACGGCGCAGTCCACCATATATAGGACGTTGTAGTTCCAGTCGTAGACGGGCACGTTCACAGAAACATATTGCGAGGGAAAGACAATGAATGCATACAGGAATACCCACCAGGCCAGCAGTTGGAGGAAGTCCAGCGTGCCGATGCGAAACTTCTGCCCGTCTTCGGTTTGATAGCGATGCAGCCCAACCGCTGCGATGATCGGAATAGGGTGGAGGAACAGGACTACATCCATGAACCAGGGATCGGGCAACGTGGCCTGGCGCAACACTTCGTAGTAGGAATAGGCGAACTGATGGGACGCCCAAAGAACGCACCCCGATCCCATCAGCGCCCAAAAACGCCGGTTGGCGCCCTGAGTCTCCCGCGCGTTAGCCAGCATGCCCGCGGCGATTACCACGATCAGCAGAAGGTATGAAACATTCGAGATCGCGTTCAGCACGGGACCGCGCCGTACTGCCAAAGACACCACGGCGAATGCCAGCGTGAACCCGCCAGCCAGTACAAACCAGCGATGTCTTGTGAACAGACCCATGCGCCTTCATTCTAGGGACTAAGTGAGGGGATTCCCAGATAGCAGTTACCTCGAAACTGGTTACTTTCGTCACACCCCCCGCCCGAGACCCGCCTGGTATACGCGCGCGGTTCCCGCCAGCTACCGTATAGGTTAGGTTAGAATCAGGAGTTGAAAGGCGCTTAATTTCTTTCCCAGGTGATTTCATGGCCTTTCCTGTCACCCGTCTTCGCCGCCTCCGTCGCACCGCGGAACTGCGCAACCTCGTATCCGAGACGCGCCTCACGCCTGACGCATTCGTGTACCCCATGTTTGTCTGTCCCGGAGAAGGCGTGCGCAAGGCGGTCCGATCAATGCCGGGCGTCTTCAATCTGTCGGTAGACGAAGCGGTCAAAGAGGCGCGGGAGGTTCATTCCCTGGGCGTGCCCTCGGTAATTCTGTTCGGTCTGCCCGACAAGAAGGATGAAGTCGCCACTGGCGCCTGGGCCGAGGAAGGAATCGTGCAGCAAGCCGCGCGGGCGATGAAACGCGAAGTGCCCGGCCTCATCCTGATGGGCGACGTATGCCTTTGCGAATACATGAGTCACGGCCACTGCGGGATCGTGAAAGCCACGCCATTAGCGAAGTCTCTGGGCGCGGCAGCCCGGGACACGCTGAAATCCGCTCGGGTGATTGTGGTGGAAAGCGACGAGGAGAAAACAAGGGCGATCGAAAAAGTCGCTTCGCAGATGGAAGACTATGCCCGCCGCATCGACTACGAAATCGTCAACGATGCTTCGCTTGAACTGCTGGCCCGCACGTCAGTCTCGCTGGCGAAAGCGGGCATCGACATCATCGCGCCTTCCGACATGATGGACGGCAGGGTCGCGGCCATCCGCAGCGCGCTCGACGCAGCCGAGTTAATCAACACACCGATTCTTTCCTACGCCGCCAAATTCGCCTCCGGCTACTACGGACCCTTCCGTGAAGCCGCCGACTCGGCACCGCAATTCGGCGACCGCCGGTCGTATCAGATGGATGGAGCCAACCTGCGCGAGGCTATGCGCGAAATCGAAGCTGACATTGAAGAAGGCGCGGACATGATCATGGTGAAGCCGGCCCTGCCGTACCTCGATGTAATCGCCGCCGCTCGCGACCGTTTCGACCTGCCTCTCGCCGCCTATCAGGTGAGTGGCGAATACGCCATGATCGAGGCCGCCGCACAAAACGGCTGGATCGAACGGGATCGCGTCATGATGGAGTCGCTGCTAAGCATCCGAAGGGCGGGGGCCAGCATGATTCTGACGTATTTCGCGAAAGACGCGGCGAAGTTGTTGGCATGATCGTGTGGCACGGACACTTCTGCCCGTGACGAGGCAGTCCCCCGCGAAATGCTATCCTGAGCTCGACTCCTGATGAAGTCTCTCTACGAACATCTTCCACCGGTGGAAATCGGCGGCCGCAGGCTGGTGGGCCGCGTGCTGTTTGGGTTGCTCGTGCTGGTGGCGGTGCTGGTGGGAGCGACGGCGGGATTGCTGCTGGTGTATACCACGGACCTGCCGCAGGTGGACGCGCTGGAAGCGTACCGGCCCAGTTCCATCACTGAACTTTACGACGATCACGGGCGGGTGATTGGCTCGTTTGCGCTGCAACGGCGCGTGGTGGCGACATATGACGATTTTCCGCCCGTGCTGCGCGACGCGCTGGTTTCGATCGAAGACAAGGATTTCTACCGGCACTCCGGCATTAACTTCTGGCGGATCGTGGGCGCGGCCTATCGCGACATCGAATCGGGCGGGAGGGTGCAAGGTGCGTCGACGCTGACCATGCAACTGGCGCGCAATCTTTTTCTGTCACCGGACCGGGCGTTTCACCGCAAGGTGCAGGAAACGATGCTGGCGATACAGATCGAGCGCCGGTTTACCAAGCCACAAATCTTTACCCTCTATGCCAATCAGATTGCGCTGGGGCACGGTGTGTTCGGGTTCGAAGCGGCGTCGGAGTTTTACTTCAGTAAGCCGGCCAAGCAACTGACTCTTGAGGAGGCGGCGCTGCTCGCAGGTTTGCCGAAGGGGCCATCGCAGTATTCTCCGATCAACCATCCGGACCGCGCGCAGAGGCGGCGGAATCTGGTGATCAACTCGATGCTCGAGGACGGCAAGATTACGGCGGCGCAGGCGGCAGACGCGCGATCCGCGCCGCTGGCGCTGCATCTAGCACACGACCCCAATTCGCTGGCTCCTTATTTCGTGGAGGAAATTCGACGCTATCTGGAAGGCAAGTACGGAGCCGACCAGGTCCACGAAGGGGGCCTGAAGGTTTACACCACGCTGGACGTGGATTTGCAGAAGGCCGCGAACCAGTCAGTGCTCGACGGACTGGCCGCTTATGAGCGGAGGCACGGCTGGAAGGGGCATCTGGAAAATGTGGTGGCCGACGGCGTCGTTCTCGACAAATACCTTCATCCCGACTGGGATGACGAGCCGGAAGCGAACGGGTATGTCCACGCGCTCGTGACCTCGGCGGGAACTGGCATCGCTACGCTGAAGTTTGGCCGCTACACCGCGGCGCTCGGACAGCCGGACGTGGCCTGGACGCAGCAGAAGCTGGCCGCCATTCTCAAGACCGGCGATATCTGCTACGTCAGGATTCTTTCGCTAGGCGCCAACGGAGCGGCGCACGTGAGCCTGGAACAGGATTCGGGCGTGCAGGGGTCGTTGCTGGCCATCGACAACACCACCGGCGGAATCAAGGCGATGGTCGGCGGGCGCGATTTCAACGAATCGAAGTTTGACCGCGTGACCCAGGCCATGCGGCAGGTGGGGTCGTCGTTCAAGCCGTATGTTTACACGACGATCATCGATGGAGGCGCCAGCCCGGACGATACGATTCTTGACGAACCCATCAGCTTTGAGACTCCTTCGGGGCCTTACTCGCCGCACAATTACGACGAGAAGTTTGAAGGCATCATTACGCTACGCCGTGCGCTGGCCCAGTCGCGGAACATTCCGGCGCTGAAGCTGGCGAACAAAGTTGGCATCAAGGCCGTGATCGACTACGCCGGACGATTTGGCATCACGGCGAAACTACCGCCGTACTTGCCGGTGGCGCTGGGGTCGGCGGAAATTGCGCTGATCGAGCAGACTTCGGCTTATAGCGTTTTTCCCAACGATGGAGTGCGGGTGATCCCGCGCTACATCACGCGTGTGACCGACTACGAAGGGCGGGTGCTGGAAGAAGATTTCCCTGACGTGAAGGATGTGGTCAGCGAGCGCACCGCGCGCATTATGACTTCGATGTTGCGGGAGGTCGTGCTGCACGGTACGGGGATCGCGGCCGCGAGGCTGCCCTTTCCGGTGGCGGGCAAAACTGGGACGACCAACGATTTTACCGACGCGTGGTTCGTGGGATTCTCTCCGACCATGACGTGCGGAGTCTGGGTGGGCTACGACGAGAAGAAATCGCTAGGCGCGAAGGAAACCGGCGCGCACGCGGCGTTGCCCATTTGGATGAACTTCATGAGCGTGGCGATGGCGGGCAAGGATCCTGGAGACTTTCAGGTCCCGCCGGCGACGTCGCACGCGGTCGCGCAAAAAGTGGATACGCCCGATGCGGCGCCGGCGACGGAAGAGGCGCACTAGGAGCAGGCGACACTCCGATCGCCGAAATATCGCCAGCCACGACAGGCTCTGCGTTGGCGCGGGCCTCGGGCTTGACAATCCATTCAGAGCGGATAGACTCGCCCAGGCAATTCCAATGCATTCCTCGCATGAAATACGGTGCGGGCGGATCGTTCCCGGTTCCGTTTCAATCAGGAATGGTGATTCCGAGATGGCGAGGCAGCGCAGTGTAACGTTCATTGTTCCGGCGCTTCTCGGCGCAGCGAGTTTACTGAGCTGCGGCGGCGGTAGTGGCGGCGTAACCGGCCCGTCGAATCCCATTCCCGCGATTGAGGCTCTGTCTCCGAACAGCAGCCAGCAAGGAGGCTCCTCGTTCACTCTGAGCGTCGTGGGCTCTAATTTCATTTCTGGATCAGGCGTGCAGTGGAACGGCAACGGCCTGGCGACTACCTTCGTCAGCAGCGCACTGATCACGGCTAGTGTTCCAGCGAGCGCGATTGCCTCAGCCGGTCCTGCTTCTGTGACGGTCGTGAACCCTGCCCCGGGAGGAGGCGCGTCCGCTGCCCTGACCTTCGCGGTTCCTTGCGTCATCCCCCCGCCCGCAACCGCTTCGACTCAGACGGCCGCCCGTGTTAGCGCCTATTATTTCGACGGCTGGTCTGGCCCGTTGACTAATTTTCACTTCCAGGGGCTGCCCTTGGGGCCATATCAAGATCGGCAACCTTTCTCCGCATGGCAGGATAGTTCGACCTGCGCAGTCGAACAGCAGCTGGCGACGGCGCACAACTTCGGAATAGACTTTTTTGTGTTCGACTGGTATTTCAATGTGCAGGTCAACGATCCGGGCGAGAATCTCAACTCCGCGCTCGAGATCATGCAGGCGCTGCCTAACCGCCACGGCATGCAGTTCGCGATCCTATATGTGGACGGATCTCCGTTTGATGTGCAGCCAGCCGATTGGACCACGGCCGTAAACCAGTGGGTTGGCTACATGACCGACCCGGCCTATGCGCAGGTCAATGGCGAACCTGTATTTTTCGTAATCAATGTCGGGGAGATGCGTTCGGTCTTCGGAACGTCCGCCGCCGTAGCTGGTGCGCTGCAACAACTGCGCGCGGCGGCGCAAGCGCAAAGTCTCGCGGGTGTCTATATCGTGGGTGGATTCGGAACGCCCGACGGCACCGTAGGACAGCATTCACTGTCCGACGGGTTCGCGATCGCGCAAGCCGATGGCTATGACGCGATCGCTTTATACAACTATCCGTTTGCGCCTCCGCCGGTGAACGGAAATCTACCTTTCTCGACTCTGGCCGCGGCCGGCGAGTGGACGTGGAACGAAGCGAGCCTGAGCAGCCCGGTTCCGTTCATCCCAACGGCGATGGCCGGTTGGGATCCGCGGCCCTGGAACGAAACCGAGTCGCAGACCGGAGACTTGATGTGGTATTCGCGAACCCCGCAGGATGTCGCGGCTTTGGCCCAGGCCGCCATTGCATGGACCGAGGCCAATCCGCAACTTCGGCCGGAGCCCGCGCCCGTGCCGCCGCTTGTGATCATCGAGGCCTGGAACGAATTTGGAGAGGGAAGTCACATGATTCCGACTACTGCGGACGGGACCAGTTATGGGGATGCGCTCGCGGCGATGTTGCTGGGGCCGTAGCGCAGGCTGACATCGGCTGATCTTTGCGGCTCGCCGCCTTGTTAGACTTGCTTCCGGAGAACTTTATGCACCGAGGTCGGTCTTTCTGTGGGTTGCTGGTGTTGTCGCTTGTGGCTCACGCGCTAGCGCAGACGTCAGATCAAGATGCAGCTGCCGCGAGCGCCAAGTCTACCGTCGAGCAGGTCCTCCACGTGCAGCAGGACGCGTGGAACCGGCACGACCTCGACGGCTTCATGGCGGGGTATTGGAACTCTGCGGATCTCACGTTCTTTTCGGGCGCCAAGCAGACCGCGGGCTGGCAGGCCACGATCGATCGCTACAAAGCGACATATCAGAGCCCGGGGCATGAGATGGGGAAGCTGGAGTTTTCCGGCTTGCGCATCGAGATGCTGGGGGCGGACGCGGCCTTCGTCCGCGGCGCGTGGCATTTGACCATGCCGGATGGGAAGACTCCGCACGGGTTGTTCACGCTGGTGTTTCGCAAGTTCCCGGAGGGCTGGAAGATTGTGCACGACCATACTTCGGCGGCGGAGTGAGTTCGGTCTTCGCACTTCACGAGCGGAGATGGTCCTTACCGGATATGGATGCGGCTCGTGGCATTATTTTTTTACGCGAAGTTGCACATGCGTTCCATCGGGTAGAGTCCCGTTGAGCACTTCCACTTTACCCTGTCGGACGATGCCTTCGAATTCCTGCTGCGGCTGGTTTGAAACCCTCGGGGCCGAGGCAGCCGCATGGTCCGTGGCCACACGGGGGTTGCTGCGCCCCATGCCTTTGTCCATGGCTTCGTTGGCCAGTTGGTCGGCTTCCTGATTTTGTTCGCGGAAGGCGTGGCCGATCGAGAACCAGTCGAGCTGCGCGATCAATTCCTTGGCGCGGCCGTGCAGGTCTTGCAGCACGGCGTTCTTCACTTTGTAAATGCCTTTGATCTGGCGTACCAGCAATTCCGAATCGCTGATCAGCTTCAGCGCCTTGGGGCCGTGCTTGATGGCGTATTCGAGGGCGGCGATGAGTCCCTGATATTCGGCGAAGTTGTTGGTTTGATGGCCGAGATATTCGCTGAGCGCGGCGACGGTGCGGCCGGACTCGTCTTTGATCACTACACCGTAACCTGCTGGACCGGGATTGCCGCGGGCACCGCCGTCGCTGTGTGCGATCAGATGATGCTCTGGGGGATTCTCGCGGGGCTCGAAGAGGGGCTTGGTGCCGGCGTTGCGGGAGGGGTACATGATTCGAGTTTACAACGGAGTCTTGTGTGTCCTGGCGGCGCTTGCGAAAGTCCCCACTTCTCGCGCAAAGGACGCGCGAGAAATGGGGCACCCGGTCGAGTGCAGAGGTCCTTCGCTTCGCTCAGGATGACAAACGGTAGAGTAACAACTTTTACCGGCCAGCGGCGAGGCGCGTGGCCAGTCGTGGCGGGAGCTTGGCGGCGAAGATGCGGTCCTGGGCTGCTTTCAGGTTGTAGGGAGTGCGGTGGAAGTGGACGACCTGCGCTTCGGTGTCGAAGAGGGCGAAGGCGGCGCGCCAATCGCCGTCGCGGGGCTGGCCGACGGAGCCGGGATTGATCAGGTAGCGCGTGACGGGCTTCAGTTGCAGCGGAACAGTTTCGGCCTGGCCCACGGTCCGGTACTCCGGACGAAAGCCGTCGGCGGAAGATCCGTTGGCAAAAAATCCACCCTGCAGATGGGTGTGCCCAAAGAACGTTAGAGGATTGGTCAGGGTAATGAGTGGCGCGAGCGCGTCTCCCAGCGAAACTACATATTCATCTTCATCGTTGGGAGAGCCGTGGACGAGCTGCACATGGGGGAGTTCCGGCAGAGAAACCGGGCCCGGCGGCAGCGCCCGCAGCCACTCGAGATTTTCGGGCGTCAATTGGTTGCGCGTCCAAATGGCGGCGGCCGCGGCCATGGGGTTGAAATCGTCGAGATCCATGACGCCCGTGGCGGCCTTATCGTGATTGCCGCGCACGAAGACTTTTCCCAGCTTGCGGGAATGTTCAGCCACCTCGTTCGGGCTGGCGCCGTAGCCGACGATGTCCCCCAGGTTCACGACCGCATCGAATGACGGGGCGGCGAGGAGAGTGGCGTCGAGAGCCTCGAGATTGGCGTGGATGTCGCTGAGCAGCAGTATGCGCACGAATCACCGGACAAACTGCCGATTATAGACTGGATGGAAGAAATGTGGAGGCCTTGCTGCTTAGCGGGCCGGTGAATTGACCACCGGACAGCGGGCCCAGTGTCCTGCGGCGACCTCGACGAGCGGCGGCAACTCGCTGATACATTCGGAAACGCGGAATTCGCAACGCGGCTCGAAGCTACATCCCGGAGGCAGGGCGTGGAGTGCTGGCACGGTGCCCTCGATCGTCTGCAGCGGGCGGGCGCGATCCGTTTTGAGATCCGGTACGGCGTGGAGCAGGCCGCGCGTGTACGGATGCGCAGGGGCTTTGAAGATGTCCTGCCTTGCGCCGAGTTCGACCAGGCTGCCGGAGTACATCACGGCGACGCGATCGGCGATTTGCGAAACCACGGCAAGATCGTGGGAAATGAAAAGCATGGCCAGTCCGAACTTGGCGCGCAGTTCGGCGAGCAGATCGAGAATCTGCGCCTGGATGGTGACGTCGAGTGCGGTAGTGGGTTCGTCGGCAATCAACAGCTGCGGGCGATTGACGATGGCCATGGCGATCATGATGCGCTGGCGCATGCCGCCGGAAAGTTGGTGAGGATAGTCGCGGGCGCGGCGCGCGGCGTCGGGGATGGCAACGTCGTTCATGGCATCGACAGCGCGTTGCCAGGCTTCCTTTTTCGAAATTGAGTGGTGCGCGGTGGCGGCTTCGGCAATCTGATCTCCGACGCGCATCACCGGGTTGAGCGCGGTCATCGGCTCCTGGAAAATCATGGCGATGCGCGAACCGCGGAGTTGGCGCATGGCGTCGTCATCGAGCGCGGGCAGGTTGCGCGGGGCAGAGGCGTTCTCTGCGAAAAAGATTTCGCCGGAGACTCGGGCCTGCGGCGGCAGCAGGCCCATGATGGCGAGGGACGTGATCGATTTGCCGGAGCCGGATTCGCCAACCAGGCCGAGGACTTCGCTGGGAGCGATGGAGAAGCTGAGGTCGCGGACTGCCGTAAAAGTTTGTGGGGGGACAGCCGCCCCCTTCGACAAGCTCAGGGCGGGCTGCGGCTGTCCCGCGGCCCGGAGGGCCGCGGGGGTTGAGGCTTGTGCGGGGAATGCGATGTTCAGATTCCGGACTTCGAGCAGAGGCTGCACGGATTCATGGTAGCAGCGCGGGCAAGAACAGTCGCCCTGCGGCGACGGACAGCCGAGGGCGGCTGTCCCCACATAACCCTTTTTATTCCAACGTCAACTACTGCCCGAGGATCAACGGAAGGCCGTTTTTGTTGTTGCCGATTACGACGACTTTGGAGTTGGCGCTCTTGGCTAGGTTTTCCGTGGCCTCGATTCCTTTCCATTCGAGCAGTGACGGCGTAATGCCCTGGGCGACGATCTGCTGGAAGTCGCGGACTCCGGCGGCTTCGATGCGTTTGCGCTGGGCTTCCTGGGTTTCTTTTTGCAGGCGGAAGTTCATGGCCAGCGACTCCTGCTCGGCTTGTTGCTTGGCTTCGATGGCGGCTTTCAACGTGGCGGGCAGTTGAATGTCGCGCAGCAGAACGTTTTCGACAGTCAGCCCGCGCTCCTTGAGTTGGGTGCTCACCTGATCATAAATCTGCTTCCCTACCATTTCGCGCTCGCCGGTGTAGAGGGCATTCGCCGTGTGCGAGGCGGTAGCCTCGCGGATCGCGGAACGCAGAGTGGGCTCGACTACAACGTTCTCATAATCGGCCCCAATCTTCTGAAAGACTTCCGCGGCGCGCTTCGGGTCGAGATGATAGATGAGAGAAGTGTCGAGGCTCATCATCAGGCCCTCACTCGAAGGCACGCTGGCCGATTCCTTCAGAGTCTGGGTCTGGACGGACATCTCATTATTGGTTTTCAGGGGATTGATGATGTGGATGCCCTCGTCCAGAGTTCCCTCGGTCTGAACCTTACCGAACAGGGTGAGCACGCCCACGTGACCGGTTCCGACCCGGGTGATGGAGCTGAAGAGAAGGATCACAAGCAGGAACCCTGCGATTCCCAGGCCGATCAGGCGAAGCAGGTTGCCGCCGCTGCCGCCACCGTCAATTACTCTGCCGCGAGCAGGATCAAAGATCGTCATCGTAGTTCTCCTGCAGGATTGTAGGATGCGGCAGGCGAGGGAGATAAGTAGCTTGTCTGGATCGGGTGTTCAGGACAGGAAGGTCAGGAGCGGTCGTTTTCCAAGAGCCGTAAAGTTGCCGGGTCAGATTCGCCAGCACAATATTTCTTCAAAGCATCCAGAAAAACTTGATTCTCCGGGGTCGCTTGGGCGAACAGCGTCATGCAAGACCGGAATTTTAGATGATCGGGAGAACCGAAGATTTCTCCAAGGGAACGCCCTTCAACCAGATTTACCAGCCGAGCGCACTCTCTGATCCTTTCACCGAGAGTTGGGT
>Ga0210402_10003667_pt1 | contig 14290 bp, 10 predicted proteins | sample IncBWC7MmetaG_FD_161055 | JGI IMG/M metagenome (GOLD analysis project Ga0210402, IMG submission 161055) | Forest soil microbial communities from Barre Woods Harvard Forest LTER site, Petersham, Massachusetts, United States - Inc-BW-C-7-M | ecosystem: Environmental > Terrestrial > Soil >...
GTTTGATCGCTGAAGAATCCGCGCTGCCCAGTGACGCCAACCTTCTGCGGAGTCGCCGAGAGCGTGTACGTGTTCGCCACACCGCCCACCAGTGCGCCCTGCGCATACGTGACCGTGTAGCCGCTCTTGTTCGCTGGATCCTTACCTAGCACGTTGTCGATGATAGCCGTTCCGCTGGTGCAAATCGCACCCGTGTTCATCTCAGCCAACGTAGCCGAATACCCGATGTTGGGGCAACCTGCCGCGTAAGTGACCTGAGCTGTGTTGAGTGTACGGACCGAGCCAACTGCGGACGATTCGTTAGCCGCCATCTTCGACTTGAGCAAGTTAGGAATTGCGATGGCCGCGATGATCAGAATGATCGCCACGACGATCAGCAATTCGATAAGTGAAAAACCCTTCTGCTTCTTCATGAGATCTCCTTGAGAGAGTGTTTGGTGCCTGAGCACGCTCGGAGTAGGTGCACGGGGCATGCCAATCTTTCCATGGGTTTTAGTACCGTGACCAATCTAACTTAGCTACTTATTATCATATAGTTGCGGAGAACGCGCCCTCCTTGCCGCTGCCGCGCCTATGTTCCATCCCCGACCCCGCTGGAATAGCGGCAGTTAAGGTCACAACGGAATGACACAAAATGTCGACAATTCCCGGCCATCCGAAAGTGCAGTTCCATCTTCAATTTCTGCGCCTTTATCTCGAAGAGCAGATTCAAAGATTGTGTTTCTTCGCGTAGTGTCGGAACGACCGGTAGCTGATCTTCAAAATTTGCGCCGCTTCCGTCCTCACTCCATCCGCCTTCGTCAGCGCCGCCTGCAGATACCGCCGTTCCGTGCCGGCCACCACCTGCTCAAAATCTATCCCCTCTTCCGGGATCTGCGCGTCTGCCGACTGCGAAAGCGAAGCGCTCACCGCCGGGCTGATGCCATTCACGCGCTCCGGCAAAACTCTTGGGCTGATCTCGGCCCCGGTCTCCAGCGCCACTGCGCGCTCAATCGTATTCTCCAGCTCGCGCACATTTCCCGGCCAGTCGTAGGATTCCAGCAAACTCATCGCCTCCGGTGAGATCCCCTGAATCGGCTTCTCCATCGATTTCCGGAACTGCTCCAAAAAATGCCGCGCCAGCAGCGGAATGTCTTCGCGCCTCTCACGCAGCGCCGGCACATGAATCGGGATAACGCTCAGCCGGTAAAACAAATCCTCCCTGAACTCCCCGGCGGCGATGGCCTTCTCCAGATCCTTGTTTGTCGCCGCGATCACCCGCACATCCACGTCCAGCTCTTCGTTGCTCCCCAGCGGCCGCACTTTCCCTTCCTGCAGCACCCGGTACAGCTTCACCTGCATCGCCAGGTTCATGTTTCCGATCTCGTCCATGAACAGCGTGCCGCCATGAGCCGCCTGGAATAATCCACGCCGGTTTTCATTCGCGCCCGTAAACGCGCCCTTCATGTAGCCGAAAAGTTCGGACTCCAGCAACGTCTCCGGAAACGCCCCGCAGTTGATCGTGATAAACGGCGTCTGCGCCCGGGCGCTGTTTTCATGAATCGCCCGCGCCACCAGTTCCTTACCGGTCCCGCTCTCCCCGGTAATCAGCACACGGCTGTTCTGCGGCGCAACTGTCTGGATCATGTCGAAGATTGCTTTCATCTTCGGACTTTGCCCGATGATGTTGTCGAGCCCGGTCAGCCGCCGCAATTCCCGCCGCAGATACCCGGCTTCCTTCTTCCACTTCAGGCTCTCCGAAACCTCGCCCACCGCCCGGCGCAACTGATCCACATAATTGTGATCTTTGATAACGAATCGGTCCGCCCCCGAATTCAGCGCTTCCACCGCCGTGTCCAGGTCCGGCAGTGCCGTCATCAACAGGAAAAAAGAATCCGGCGCGATCTCCTTCGCAAACCGCAAAAGCTCCAGCCCCGTTCCCCCCGGCATGCGGATGTCCGATATCACGATGTCGAACAGAGACCCTTCCAGCTTGCGCCGCGCCGGCTCCACGCCATTCGCCACTTCCACGCGGTGCCCGTCCTTCCGAAACGTAATCTCCAGCAGCTCGCAAAGCGACTTCTCGTCATCCACCACGAGAATATGCGCTGCCTCGCGTTTCGCCTCTCTTGCCACCACTTTTGTCGCCTGCATAGCGCCTCATTCAGTGCGCGGAAGCTCCACTACGAACTCTGCGCCTTTTTCTTTTTCACTGTGAACCGTGATGCGCCCGTTATGTGCCTGCACAATCTGGTATACGATCGCCAACCCCAGTCCGGTCCCGCCTTCAAAATTGGACTGCAACGGCTCGAAAATCTTTGCCCGCTGCTGCGGGTCCAACCCGATCCCCGTGTCACGAAAAGAAATTCGCAGCCAGTCGGGCACCCGCTCGATGCCCACCGTCAGCGACCCGCCATTCGGCATCGCCCGCACTGCGTTGTCGCACAGGTTCCAGAACACTTGCTTGATCTTGTTCGGGTCCACCCGCGCGATAGACGCTTCCCCATTGAACGCCCGCACAATCTGCAGTTTCTGCGCGGCCCCCGGTTTCCGCTCCAGCAGCATCAGCGTTTCGTCCAGCAGCGGCCGCACATCTGCTTCCTGAAACGCGAATGATTTCTCTCGCGAGAAATTCAGAAAGTCCGTAATAATCTGATTCAACCGCTCCGATTCCCGGCTGACGATATTCACCAGGTGCTTCTCGTCCTCTTCCAGCGGCACCAGCCGCGCCAGTTCCTTTACCGCGCCTGCCATGGCCGTCAACGGTTGCCGGATTTCGTGCGCAATCGCCGCGGAGAGCCGCCCAACCGCCGCCATCCGCTCCTTCGTGGCCACTTCCTGCTCCAGGCGCCGCAGTTCCGTCAGGTCTTGAAAATTGAAAACGTATCCGCTGCGTTGCGCCTCTCGCGTTCGCAAGGGCGAGACCGAAATCCCCAGATACCGTTTCTGCCCTCCGGGAATCCGCACCTCAATTTCCCGCCGCAGCGACAGCTTTTCCGGCAGCGTCGAAATCTCGTGCCGCCAGAATTCCGCGCTCACTTCCCGCAAATCCCGTCCGCGCAGTTCCGCAAACGTCCGCCCCAGTATTTCCTCGCCCGTCCGGTTCAGCAGCACCACACGGCCTTCCATATCGGTCGTCACCAGCCCGCCCCGCATCGACTGAATAATGTCCGAAGTGAAGTCCTGCAACTCCAGCAGTTCTTCCCTTTTCTCTTCAAGCTCCGAACTCTTGCTCCGCAACGATTGGGCCAGCAGGCTCGAAAGATACGCAATCGCCAGAAATCCGAACGAATTGCTCAGAAACCACATGCGGATGTTTTCCGCCGTCGGCGCCGCAACGGACGTCTGCGCCAACCGTCCCGAATGCACCAACCCCGTCAACACGCCAAGCGCCCCAAGGCACATCGCGGCCGTCAAAAACGCCGCCTGGCGGCTGAACAAAATGCTGGCAACAATGATCACCAGCAAATAGAGCGACGTAAAATAGCTGTCCTGCAGCCCCGTCGTATAAACAATCCCGCTGATCATTACCACGTCGCAGGACACCTGCAAACCGCCCAGCCACGTTGCCGCCGGCAACAGCCGCACCAGGATCAGGTGCAGTATGCCGATGGTGATCCACAAAATGACGATGGGAAGAAAATACCGCGGTGACGCTGGTGAAGGCACATATTGCGGCCACACAACGCCAACGCCCAGAATCAGGGCTATCAGCAGCAGGCGGACTCGCGTCAGCCAGTCCACCCATTCCCGGCGATTGAATGACTGTTCCATGCCCGGAGCGGCAGCCCCCCGGCCTGCCCACTCATCCCAGCTTCCATCCTAAACGCAAAATGGAGGACAGAAGCATTTGTCTGTCCTCCATTTCCAGAATGCTATCGTTCTAGTGGCCCGACAGCTTCCCGATCAGGGTGAACAGCGGCAAGTACATCGAAATGACCACGCCGCCGACAACGAGACCCAGGAATACGATCATGATGGGTTCGAGTGCGGTCAAGAGGTCCTTCACCGCTACGTCCACTTCGTCTTCATAGAAGTCTGCAATCTTCTGCAACATGGCATCCATCGCGCCGGTCTGTTCGCCGACCGCGATCATCTGCGTCACCATGCCCGGAAACACGCTCGACTCCTTCAATGGCTCGGTAAGAGATTTGCCTTCTTCTAGTGACTTGCGAACCTGGAACAAAGCTCTTTCCACCACCGCGTTACCCGAAGTCTTCGCGGTAATGTCCAGGCCTTCCAGAATCGGCACGCCGGATGAAATCAGCGTTCCCAGTGTTCTCGTGAACCGCGCCACCGCGATCTTGCGCATCAGAATGCCTAGAACCGGCAGCTTCAGCACGATCGTATCCAGCACAAACCTTCCTTGCGGAGTCCCGTACCAGATCTTCATTCCGACGATGATGCCAACCAGGCCCGCCACGATCAGCAACCCGAAGATGCTGCCCACAAAGTTGCTCAACCCGATGACGATCTTCGTCGGCAACGGCAGGTCCACGCCTAACCCGGCGAACAGGGTCGCGAAAATGGGGACCACCTTCCACAGCAACAGCGTAATCACGCCGCCCGCGATGGACAAAACGCCGATCGGATAAATCAAGGCCGACTTAACCGCCGCCTTCAACTTCACGTTCTTTTCGATGTACGTCGAAAGGCGTTGCAAAATGGTGTCAAGAATACCGCCCGTCTCGCCCGCTTCCACCATGTTGCTGTAGAGCGGATCGAACACCTTCGGATACTGCTTCATCGCCGCGGACAAGTTGCTGCCGCCTTCGACCGCGGAGCGCGTCCCTGTCAGCACCTTCTGAAACAGCTTGTTCTCCTGCTGGCCCGCAAGAATCTCCAGGCACTGCACCAGCGGGAGACCTGCGTCAATCATCACCGAGAACTGCCGCGTGAACACCGCGAGTTCTTTTGCCGTGACGCCGCCACCGAACGTGGGCAGGTTGAACTCCTTGCCCTTTTCGGACATCTTCGTCGGCGTGATCTGTTGGCGCCGAAGCAGGCTCTGCAGCTCCGCCTTGCTGGAAGCCGTCATCTCGCCCGCGACGGACCCGCCCGACCGATTCGTTCCTCGATAAGTAAATACCGGCATAGCCTTTCCTCCTCGACTGCTAAAAGTTTTGTCCTTCCATCTCCAAAAAACAATCCCTTAGTGTTTTGACCCCGCCGGTGTGCGTCCCGCCGGCGCCTTGCCCGTTGATCCAGGGGTCGAAGCCACCCCTCGATTGATCATGTCCTGCAACTCATCGGAATTCGAACTGCGCGACAACGCCATGTCCAGCGTGATCAGCTTCTGCAAATACGCGTTCGCCAGGCCTTGGTTGAACGTCTGCATGCCCGTTTGCCCGGTGCCCGTCTGCATTGCCGAATACACCTGGTGAATTTTGTCCTCGCGAATCAGGTTGCGAATCGCGGGGGTCGGAATCAGCACTTCCATCACCATCAAGCGGCCGCGATTATCCGACCGCGGCAGCAGCGCCTGGCAAAGAATCCCTTCCAGCACCATCGAAAGCTGCGCGCGAATCTGTGGCTGCTGGTGCGCCGGGAAGACGTCAATAATACGGTTGATGGTGGACGCGGCGGAGTTCGTGTGCAGCGTCGCAAACGTCAAGTGGCCCGTTTCCGCGATGCGCAGCGCCGACTCAATCGTTTCCAGGTCGCGCATTTCGCCGATCAGCACCACGTCGGGATCTTCGCGTAAAGCAGCGCGCAGCGAGTTCGCAAACGAATGCGTATCGGCGTGCACTTCGCGCTGGTTCACCAGGCACTTCTTGTGATTGTGCAAAAATTCGATCGGGTCCTCGATCGTGATCATATGCTCTTCACGTTCGGCGTTGATCTTGTCCAGCATCGCCGCGAGCGTCGTCGACTTGCCGGACCCCGTCGGCCCGGTCACCAGCACCAGTCCGCGCGGTTTGTCGCAAAGGCCCTTAACCACCAGCGGAAGCCCCAGCGCGTCGAACCCCTTGATCTCCCATGGAATCGTACGAAACACAGCGCCCACGGCGCCTCGTTGGTTGAACACGTTGCCGCGGAAGCGAGCCAAATTCTTCAGCCCGAACGAAAAGTCCAGCTCCAGGTTCTCTTCAAAGCGATGCTTCTGCGCATCCGTCAAAACGCTATACGCCAGCGATTTCGTATCCGCTGCCGTCAGCGGAGGCATATCCAAAGGACGCAGGCGGCCATGTACGCGCACCCGGGGCGCGCTGTTCGTCGTGATGTGAAGGTCGCTGCCTCCCATCTCGATCATCTTCTTCAACAATTCACTGAGCGTTATGCCTGACATCGCTGCACCCTTTCCTGCTTACAAAACTGTTTCGCGCAATACTTCTTCCATCGTCGTCTGGCCCAGCGCCACCTTAATCAGTCCGCTGCGCCGCAGCGTGATCATGCCCTGCTCGATCGCCTTCTTCTTCAATTCCAGGGCCGAAGCGCCAACCAGAATCAACTCGCGCAACTCGTCATTAATCTCCATCACTTCATACAAACCCGTGCGGCCCTTATACCCGCCCTTGTTGCAGGTCGAGCAGCCCTTGCCGTGATAAATCTTCGTCGTCTTCACTTCTTCCGGCGTATACCCCGCGTCAATCAACGCCTGCTCCGGCACTTCCAGCTCTTCCTTGCAATTCACGCAGATCCGGCGCACCAGGCGCTGCGCGCAAATCAGGTTCACCGATGTGGCCACCAGGAACGGCTCAATACCCATGTTCATCAAGCGGCTGATCGTCGAAGGCGCGTCGTTCGTGTGCAGCGTCGAAAGCACCAAGTGGCCCGTCAACGCAGCCTTCACACCGATTTCCGCCGTTTCGAAGTCGCGAATCTCACCGACCAGAATAATGTTGGGGTCTTGCCGCAAAAACGCGCGCAGCGCGGCGGCGAAGTTCAACCCGATCTGTTCCTTCATCTGCACCTGATTGATGCCAGACAACTGAAACTCAACCGGGTCTTCTGCGGTCATAATGTTGGTGTCCACCTGGTTCAACCGCGCCACCGACGAATACAGCGTGTTCGTTTTACCGGAACCCGTCGGCCCCGTAACCAGCACCATACCGTACGGTTTCAAAATGTTGCGTTCGAATTTCTTCAGCGACTCCGGTTCGAAACCCAGCTTGGTCATGTCCAGCCGCAGGTTCTCCTTGTCCAGCAACCGGAGCACGATTTTTTCGCCGTAAAGGGTCGGAACCGTGGAAACGCGGAAATCGAGTTCCTTCTTCTTTCCGTCAGCCTTGTACTTGATCATGATGCGGCCGTCTTGCGGCAGCCGCTTTTCCGCGATGTCCAGCTTGGCCATGATCTTCATGCGGCTCGTGATCGCGTCCCGCAATTTCATCGGCGGATTCATCACCGTCTGCAGCACACCGTCAACGCGGAACCTGACGCGCATTTCTGTCTCATACGGCTCCACGTGAATATCGCTCGCGCCCCGCTTCACCGAATCCGTCAAAATCAGGTTCACCAGCTTGATGATCGGCGCTTCTTCCGCCGCCTTCTCCAGCGAAGCCGCGTCCAGTTCCTGCTCTTCCGCCGCCAATTCCAGTTCCTGGTCCTCGTCCACCAGGTCCTTCATCAGGTTGCTTAACTCTTCGTGGCTGGCAGCACCGCCGCCGTAAAATCTTCCAATCGCTTCGCCAATCGCCGATTCCGACGCCACCACCGGCTCCACGTTGAAGCCGGTCATAAACTTGATGTCGTCCATCGCGAAGACGTTTGTCGGGTCAGTCATCGCAATCGTCAGCACCGATCCCACTCGCGAAAGTGGAACCACTTGATAGCGCAGTGCCGTGTCTTGCGGGATCAGCTTTATGACGTTGGGATCGATTTCGTAATATTTCAGGTTGATCGAGGGCACGCCGTACTGCCGCGAAAGGACACCGGTGATGTCATCATCGGTGATGAAGCCCATCTTCGTCAGACAACTTCCCAGTTTCCCGCCGTTCGAACGCTGAAATTCCAGCGCCTTATCCAGTTGGTCCTGGGTGATGAGGCTTTCCTTTAATAAGATTTCGCCAAGACGGACAGACATCCGCAGCGCTCCCTAGAATTCGTGCACCCAACGCCAAACATAGCAAAGTGGCCGTATGAGCGGTGCCAGATTTTGACACCTCGTTGTGAATTCGCTAATACCTGTACAGTTGAACAGGTCCTGGGAAGCAAGGACAGTGTCGCGTTCTTGACTTGCCCGCAAGCCGTGGATATCGTGCGAAAGAGATGTGTACGAGCCTTAATTTGCCTGCTCCCCCTCGCGCCAGCGCCCCGCCCAGTCAATCGGGCCGCGGCACACGTTCCCGCATCACGCCGGCTCCGGGACTCTTGCCTATCCTCCCTCAATATTTCGATGCGTTGTTTCAGGCCCACGGCGAACGGCACTGGTGGCCGGGCCGTACGCCCTTCGAAGTGGTTGTCGGCGCCATCCTGGTCCAAAATACCAACTGGGTGAACGCCGCCCGAGCCATCGCCAATCTGCGCCAGGTAAACTTGCTCACTCCCTCCGCCATCGAAAGGGTGCCTCAAGCAAAACTCGCCCGCCTCATTCGTTCGTCGGGCTACTTCCGGCAAAAGGCTCGGAAGCTCAAAGCGTTCGTAAACTTTCTCCGAAAAGAGCACCGCGGCTCGCTCGCGGCAATGTTCCGCGCTTCCACCGCGAAGGTGCGAGAGCAACTCCTCGCCGTTCATGGCGTCGGCCCTGAAACCGCCGACTCCATCCTGCTCTACGCAGGGGACCACCCAGTCTTTGTTGTCGATGCCTATACGCGGCGCATTCTGCAACGCCATGGACTCGCTACCGGAAAAGAATCCTACGAGGAGATTCGAGAGCTGTTCGAAAAAAGTCTACCCAACGAACCGCAACTCTTCAACGAATTTCACGCCCTCATCGTCCACACCGGCAAGAACTTCTGCCGCACCCGTGCCCCGCTCTGCTCTCAATGCGCCCTGCAATCCTTCCTGCCTCGTCCACTTGAGGGGGCCCGATGAGCCCTACCACCGACAAACAACTGCGCCTCCGCCTCACCCTCGGCGGAGTACTTGTCACCCTCTTGCTTGCTGCCGTTTTCACCCTCGGCTCGCTGGACGTCCCTCTCGAGCCAAAATCCTGGCGTGAAGTCATCGCTCTTTGGGCGGTCTCCAGCTTCATCATTGCCGCCCTGCTCATCTTCGGCCTCATCGTCATGCGCAACATCGTTCGCTTATTGGTCGAGCGCAGCAAAGAGCAATTGGGCGCGCGATTCAAAACCAAAATGGTGATGGGCGCGGTAGCCGTCTCTCTTCTCCCCGTCATTTTCATGTTTTTCATCAGCTATGCCCTGCTAAACCGCACCCTCGGCCGCTGGTTTCCCCGGCCTCTCGAAATCGCCTCGGAAGAAACACAGAAACTCCTCAACGATCTCGGCCAGGGTACTTTGCCACGCCTTCACACCCTCGGCTATCAAGCCGCGCAGCGCGTCGGCGAAACTCCTGAAGTTTTCCTCCAACAGGCGTTCACGGCTGGCCTGGACGCCGTCTGGGTCTTCGACTCCAAAGGCAAGTTCGTCAAGGGCGGAGTGGCTTGCGACGACCAACAGGAAGACCGCACCCTCAACATTTGCAGCGTCAGCGGCGAACAGGGAACCCTGCAAAACACCTTGCCCAGCGGCGTCGAAATCTGGCAATCCAAAGATAAAAGTTTTTTCGCAGCCCATGTCCCCGTCACTCTCAAAGGATCGGAGCAAGGAACGCTCGTCGCCGCCTACCGCACCGGCCCCGATTTCCTGAAGCGCTGGACCGTCATCCAGCAACAAACCAGGGACTATGAAAACCTGAAGCAGAACCTTCGCGCGTTGAAACAACAGATGCTGCTCATTCTTTTTTGCTTCACCCTTCTCGTTCTCTCCGCCGCCATGTGGGTCGCCTTGTTCCTCGCCAAGCAAGTCACCGTCCCCATTCAAGCCCTCGCCGAAGGCACTCGCGAAGTCTCTTCCGGCAATTTCGATTACCAGGTTCCCGAACAGGTCCAGGACGAACTCGGCGTCCTCGTCCGTTCTTTCAACACCATGACCACGCAGCTCCGCGACAGCCGCTCTCAAATCGACGAGTTCACCCGCAATCTCCAGCAAGCCGTCCAGGAACTCGAACGCCGCCGTCAGCTCATGGAAACGGTCCTCGAAAACATTCCCGCCGGTGTCATCTCCCTCAACGCCGAAGGCGCAATCCAGCGCACCAACGCTGCCCTCCTCCGCATGTTCAACATCGGTGAAAGCATCATCGAATCTCTCGAAAGCCTCCTCGGCCCCGACCCGCACCGCACTGTGCAATCTCTAATGCGCCGCGCCCTTCGTATGGGCGTCGTCTCCCGCGAAATCGAAGTCATTGTCAACGGCCGCGTCCGCCACCTCGCCGTCACCGTCAGTTCACTCGGCCCACACCGCGCCAACATGGGCTACGTCCTCGTATTCGACGACCTCACCGAAGTGCTGCACGCCCAGAAATCCGCTGCCTGGCAGGAAGTGGCCCGCCGCATCGCCCACGAAATCAAGAATCCTCTCACCCCGATCCAGCTTTCCGCGCAGCGCCTCACTCTTTTGCTCCAGCGCCGCCAGGAGGCTCGCGAAATTCCCAAAGACCCCGAACTCACCCGCATCACCCAGGAATGCGCCGGCCTGATTGTCCGCGAAGTCTCCACGCTCTCTTCCCTCGTTAACGAATTCTCCCAGTTCGTCCGCTTCCCCACCGCCAAGATTCAACCGACCGACGCGAACATCATCGTTGGCGAAGCCCTGCAGCTCTTCTCCGGCCGCCTCGATGGCATCCGCCTCAAAATCAATCTCGAACCCAATCTCCCCGCCATCCGCGCCGATGGCCAACTCCTCCGCAGCGTCATCGTCAACTTAATCGACAACGCCGCCGAAGCCCTCGAGGGCGAGCCCTTCCGCGAAATCGGCGTCGCTACGCACTTGCGCCTGGAATCCGATACTATTGAAATTTCCGTTTCTGATACCGGCAAAGGAATTTCGCCGGAAGACAAGGACAAATTGTTTCTCCCTCATTTCTCGACCAAAGATCGCGGCACAGGACTCGGCCTCGCCATCGCCGCACGCATCATCGCTGAACACGGCGGCTCCCTCCGTATGGAAGATCACCATCCCCGCGGCTCGCGCTTCCTGATTGAACTACCCGTCGTGGAACTCCCCGCCGCGGCCGCCACCGAACGTATCGGAGCCGACACCGACCGATGAGCACGAATCCCAAAATCCTCATCGTGGATGACGAAGTCGGCATTCGCGAGTCGCTCTCTTCCATCCTGCGCGACGAGCGCTACTCCGTCGAAGCCGTCGAATCCGCCGAACTCGCCCTCGAACGCCTTTCCTCCGGCGCCGTCGAAGTCGTCCTCCTCGACGTGTGGCTCCCCGGCATGGACGGCCTCGAAGCCCTCAGCCGCATTCAGAGCCTTCCGCAACCGCCGTCCGTCATCATCATCTCCGGCCACGGCACCATCGAAACTGCAGTTCGCGCCACCAAACTAGGTGCCTTCGATTTCATCGAAAAGCCGCTCTCGCTCGAGAGAATCATCGTCCTCGTCCGCAACGCCATCGAGCAGCGCCGCCTCCAGGAAGAAAATCAGCTTCTCCACACCGAGCTTGGCCATCGCTACCGCATCGTCGGCGACAGCGTTCCCATGAAGGCCCTTCGCCAGCAAATCGCCGTCACCGCTCCGACCAACGGCCGCGTTTTAATCTACGGTGAAAGCGGCACCGGAAAAGAACTCGTCGCCCGCTCGCTCCACGCCGCCAGCCTCCGCAACAAAGCCTTCTTCGTCGAAGTAAACTGCGCCGCCATCCCCGAAGAGCTCATCGAGTCCGAACTCTTCGGCCACGTCAAAGGCAGCTTCACCGGCGCCAGCGAAGACAAAATCGGCAAATTCGCCAAAGCCGACGGCGGCACCCTCTTCCTCGACGAAGTCGGCGACATGAGCCTCCGCACCCAATCCAAAGTCCTCCGCGTCCTCGAAGAGCAGCGCTTCGAGCGCGTCGGCTCCAATCAAACTCTCAACGTGGATGTCCGCGTTATCGCCGCCACCAATAAAAATCTCGAGCAGGAAATCGCTCGCGGCGCCTTCCGCCAGGACCTCTTTTACCGCCTCAACGTAATTCCCTTCTTCGTTCCCCCGCTGCGCGATCGCAAGGAAGACATTCCCGTCCTGGCCCGCTATTTCCTCGCAGAATTCAGCTCCGAATATGGCAAGAAAACGCGCGAGCTAACCGACGGCGCAATGGAAATCCTCTTGCGCTATCCCTGGCCCGGCAATGTCCGTGAATTAAGAAACCTGGTGGAACGTCTGGTAATCGTTTGCCCGCAAGCCCGCATCGAACCGCACCACCTGCCGCCCGAACTCTTCCGCGGCGTAGCCGAAAGCCCCCAGCAACCCTACTCCACTCTCCACGAAGCCCGCAGCGCCTACGAACGCGAATTCATCCTCCGCAAGCTCCAGGAGCACCGCTGGAACATGACCCAAACCGCCAGCGCCCTCGGCCTGGAACGCAGCCACCTCTACCGCAAAATGAAATCCCTCGGTATCGCCGCCCCCGAGTAAATCTCCTCAGTTTTAAGTTCTTGGTATTTAGTTGTTAGTTCTCGGACAAATGACCTTGAGGGTGCCCATCCTTCGCGCTTTTTGCGAAGAGTGGGTTGGGTTCTTACGATCGAACGTCACAACGTTCCAACTCTTCTCTGCGCCCTCTGTGTTGAAATCCCCGCTTACTCTTCCTCTGCTCTCTTCCCCTGATCCTCTGCGATCGCCTCCAACTGCGAATGCCAATCCAACTCCCGCACCTTCCCAGGATTCTCCCGCCAGTCCGCCACCACCTTCACAAACATCTCCAAATAAATCTTCGTCCCCAGCAGCTTCTCCAATTCCTTCCGCGCCTCGGTCCCCACCCGCTTCAACATATCTCCCTTATGGCCGATTAAGATCTTCTTCTGCGAATCCCGCTCCACATGCAACGTAGCGTGAATCTTCAGCAGCGCCGGCCCCTCTTCATACTTGTCAATAATCACCGCCAGCGCATGCGGCACCTCGTGATACGTCAGCTGAATCGCCTTCTCGCGAATCAGTTCCCCCGCCAAAAACCGCTCCGGCTGATCCGTAATCTGATCCTCCGGAAAATAAGCCTCGCCCTCCGGCAGCGCCTTCAAAATTTCCTTCACCAGCGCATCGCAACCATCGCCCTTCAACGCCGAAATCGGCACCAGCGCCGCAAACGGAAACGCCTTCCCAAACGCATCCAGCAGCGGCAGCAGCTTCGGCTTCGGCACGCGGTCAATCTTGTTCAGCGCCAGAATTGTCTTGCTCTGATAACGCTCAGCCCTGTCCAGCAGCAGCGAATCCGCATGAGGCAATGTCCTGCTCGCATCCACCATCAACAGCAGCACATCAATCCCTTCCAGCGCCGCCGCCACCTCCCGCATCATTTGCCGGTTCAGCGCCGTAGTTCCCTCATGCAATCCGGGCGTATCAATCAACACAATCTGCCCCTCCGGCCGCGTCACAATCCCCTGAATCCGGTTCCGCGTCGTTTGCGGCTTCGAAGTAACAATCGCCACCTTCTGCCCAACCAGCCGGTTCACCAAGGTCGACTTCCCAGCATTCGGCCGCCCAATAATGGCCACAAATCCCGCCTTAAATCCCTTCTTCGCCTCTGCCTTTTTTTGCCCCATACCCTCGCTCATTTTTTCTCCGCAAGCTACTGCCCACACAGGTAGCTCCTAACCATGCGTAAATCGAGTCCGCCTCATTAATAGTATCGCGGGATTCCCTCAAACGCGCACGGAAACGGATGATTAGGTCAAAATGCGGAGGCGAAGCGAGTGCTCTCGCACTCGTCAGGGTCTATAATCCTAGCTATGGATCACACCAAGCTTGTGGTCGTCCGAAGCGACGGTAGCCGCCCTGAGGCGGATTTGGCCAAGGGCGGGCTCGAGGATGCTGGCATTCAGGCAATGGTCCAGGCTGACACGGCGGGAGGAATGCGTGAACACCTTGCCTGGTCCGGCGCGGGATTCAAAATTTAGTGCGAGAGGGGAACGTACCCGCGGCGAGAGATGTGCTCACTCCCCCAGTAGAAGGCGACGAAAGCTCTGAAACGGACTTCCAAACTGATAGCGACCCGCAACCACCGTGGCGCCGGTTTACTTAGCTCGCAAACCCACCGCTAGTCCTTGATGATTCGCAATTCGTCTTTAAATGCACCCAATTCGCTATGGAATCGATGCTTGGTGTCATCGACCTCGAGTCGATTCTTAAGAATCAGTTTCGCTTCCTCTGCGGCGGTGCGCA
>Ga0210402_10003668_pt1 | contig 14289 bp, 4 predicted proteins | sample IncBWC7MmetaG_FD_161055 | JGI IMG/M metagenome (GOLD analysis project Ga0210402, IMG submission 161055) | Forest soil microbial communities from Barre Woods Harvard Forest LTER site, Petersham, Massachusetts, United States - Inc-BW-C-7-M | ecosystem: Environmental > Terrestrial > Soil >...
TTCCCGGTCACCCCGCCGGGGGCCACCCGAGCCAACGCTCCGGTGGCAGCCATTACCCGACTGTATGGTGCGCTGGACGTCTTCTGGATCGGACCGGACGGCGCTGTCGGCACCACCTGGGCCAACCCCGCTATCGACAACGGCAGGTGGCACCCGCCTTTCCCGATCACCCCACCCGGGGCCTCCGGGGCCAACTCACCGATCGCCGCTGTCACCAGACTTGCGGGTGCGCTCGATGTCTTCTGGACGGGATCGGACGGCGCTATGGGCACCACCTGGGCCAACCCCGCCATCGACAGCGGCAAGTGGCACATGCCATTCCCTATAACCGCACCGGGAGCCGCGAGCCTCAACGCTCCTATCGCCGTTCTAACCAGACGAAATGGTTTGCCAGGCCGGACCCTGATGGGCCGCACCGTGCTCGCGGCCGCCCGCAACAACGACCCCACGGACCTACATGCGCTGTACGATTTCTCGGTATTGCGCGACGGAGGCAAGTTCCTCAACGTCGCGTGCGTCATCCCCCCCGCAGGTCTTGGAAGCCTTCCCTTCGAAGGCCCTGCATTGCTGGCCTGGGGCAGTGGCCGTTACCGTGAAAGTAACGTATATCTCGCTTGTGCGCCGCTGGGCGCTATCCAACAGCGATCGGCCTGGCGCTTTTTCACCGGCCATGGGCCCGGTTCGACGAACCTGCAATGGAGTTCCGACCAACGCCTGGCCGCAGCTTTGTTCATTCATCCCCAGGTTGGCGAACTCTCCGTGGCCTGGGTGAAACCGTTCGGACTGTGGCTCATGCTGTACAACGCCGCGTCGCCTCGAGGAATCAATGCCCGCGTGGCAATCTCCCCGTGGGGACCGTGGAGCGATCCCGTTTTGATCTTCGACCCGGGGTGGCCGAATGTCGGATACGGCTATTTCATGCACGTGAAAAACAGTATCGATCCACTGTCCGACCCCGGTCGGGAGCATGAGTGGGGAGGCGAGTACGGTCCGTACCTGATCGACCGATACACACGCATGATCAAGTTGAACAACACCGGCCCACTACAGGCGCAAGTCTACTTCGTCCTCTCGACCTGGAATCCCTACAACACGGTGCTGATAACGGCGACAATCCAGCGCGAGCCCGATACGCCATAGCCGGCAAGTAAGTCTAAAATCGGGTTGCTCTTACGGGGCTCGCGGCCCTCCAAGTGCGAACCAGCCGGTCGGTTCGCCCGCGGTTGCAGAGTCTGGAAAGAACCGGCTCCAGACCTGCCTGTCCATTCCGCTCACATAGAGGCTCGTCCTTCCCGCTGCCGTGCTGACAGCGGCGACAGTCACGCTCGCGAGAAGAGTATTCGGCCCGAGCGCGAACCACGGCTGCCAACCGCCCCGCTCGGGCGGTCCAAGACTCTGCGGATCGAAATATGTGCTCCACACCTGTCCATCGAAGCCGAACACATACAGACTGGTGCCACCTGGTTTAGTGCTCAGCGCCGTCACCGGGGAACCCGTCGGGAAAACGTTAGGGCCAAGGGGAACCCACCACTGCCAGCCACCCCGCTCGGGCGGTCCAAGATTCTGCGGATCGAAATAGGTACTCCACACCTGTCCATCGAAGCCGAGAACATACAGACTGGCGCCGCCTGGCTTGGTGCTCAGCACCGTCACCCGTGAGCCTGCGGGGAATACATTAGGGCCGAGCGGAAACCACCACTGCCAGCCACCCCGCTCGGGCGGTCCAAGATTTTGCGGATCGAAATATGTGCTCCACACCTGTCCATCGAAGCCGAGCAAATATAGACTGGTGCCGCCTGGTTTGGTGCTCAACGCCGTCACCGGCGAACCAGGGGGGAACACGTTAGGGCCAAGGGGAAACCACGGCTGCCAGCCACCCCGCTCGGGCGGTCCGAGATGCTGCGGATCGAAATAGGTGCTCCACACCTGTCCATCGAGGCCGAGCACATAGAGGCTGGTGCCGCCTGGCTTAGTGCTCAGCACCGTCACCCCTGAGCCTGCGGGGAACACATTAGGGCCGAGCGGAAACCACGGCTGCCAGCCACCCCGCTCGGGCGGTCCAAGATGCTGCGGATCGAAATAGGTGCTCCACACCTGTCCATCGAAGCCGAGCATATAGAGGCTGGTGCCGCCTGGCTTAGTGCTCAGCACCGTCACCCCTGAGCCTGCGGGGAACACATTAGGGCCGAGCGGAAACCACGGCTGCCAGCCACCCCGCTCGGGCGGTCCAAGACTCTGCGGATCGAAATAGGTGCTCCAAACCTTCCCGTCAGAGCCGAGAACAAAAAGGCTAACGCCGCCTGATTTGGTGCTCAGCGCCGTCACGGCTCCAAGCGCAGGGGCAGGAAGCCAAGAGACGTACGGGGTACCGCGTACCCACCCCAGATCGAGTTCGCGCAGTTGATGCACAATTTGCGGGCTAAAGTGGCCTTCAATCTCCCGATGCTCACCCACGCGGCTGCTCGTGGTAAATCGCGTGGTGGGCCTGCCCTCCTGATCGCAGAACATCAGGGTATCGCCCTCGCGCTTCCAGCAGGCCTCGTTGACATGCTGGTAACCGTGGATGCGCCCATAGGGCTCCAGGCGGATGGGTGACTTAGCATCAGCACGAACGAATTCCCAGATCGTGTCGGTCACATCGCTATCCAATTGACTCAGGACGTGGGTAATCGTGGGGTCGGGTAGAAACTTGCCCTCAAGGCGGGTTCGGTCGTTCGGCACCTGCACGGGCGTGAAACGAGTGGTCGCGCTTCCGTTGACACCGTAGAAGGTCAGGCGAGTGTCCTCGAAGCCCCAACGCGTCTCGTTGGGATGAGTAGATCCCTGAATCGTCCCATCATCTTTCAGCGTGAGTCCTGGCGCAAGGACGGTCCCGTCACTACGCGAAAGTTGCCAGCGACGCGAGGGAACCCACGGAGGAGTGCCAGCGCTGGCAAAGTCACACAACGTCGCCGTTTGACCGTCGAGCGTCGGGAAGCGGAGCAGGAGGAGCGGTTCCCACACGCCGCCCGCCGTCTGCAGGCGCGCCGATACCCCCCCTCGGTCGATGACGGGCAAAGCGGCTGGACTATAACGGTCGAAACGAGAATCATAGGCCAGAAGCAGAGGACCGCGGTAGATCGCCATCCGTCCGATTGCATCGCCGTCGCTGTTGGCGGGCAAAGGCCTCCGGCCACCTGGTACAAAACGAGGGCTCATGTCCATCTCCACCTCGACGACGTCCCCGGACTTCCATATACGATCGAGTGCCAGATAGGAGCCTGGCTGGACAGGTCCGGCCGGCTGACCATTGACTGTCACGTGTGTCACGTTCGACCATCCCGGGATTCGCAGACGCAGCACAAAGCGCTCAGCCGTCTGCGGCGAAACGGTGAGCCGAACTGCTCCGCCGATGGGGTAGTCGGTATTCTGGCTGAGGAGGACGGCGTTTCCTGCGGGGGTAACGCCCGTTACTTCACCGGGGCCGTAGTAATTGATCACGAGTCCATCTCCCGCGCGCATCACTGCCCACTCTGACAACATGGCCAAACCCCGCGGCCCATTCAGCGCGCAGCAACTGAGGCGGTCGACACCATTGTCTTCCTGCCAGCGAAGGTCGTAGAGCGTAGGGCAGCGCTCAGCAATTTGATGGGGAGGGCCGGACAGTGGCGCCTGCCACACCACGAAAGGCCACCCGAGGGGGGCCATGCCCGTGGTCGAAATCCCGCCCATCGGCGTGTCGTAGGTCCACCAGGTAGCATCCGGGCTCTGCGAGCCGAGCACGGCGTTCCACGTTGACAGCTCCAACTCGTCGGCCGCTCCAGCCTCTTCCGTGAGGCGGAGCATGTCCAGAGTCAGACACATCCAGGCAATTGTGGCGCACGTCTCGATCGGACGAGGATCGAACGGGTTGCCACACGCGGCCTCGAGGGATGAGAACCCGCCGGAGACGTGGCGATCGCTCTCGAGGATGCTCCGCCAGATGCGCGTGAAAGCCCTGTGGTACCGCTCACGCCCAAGATTCTGCGGATCGAAGTATGTGCTCCACACATGGCCATCGAAGCCGAGTACATACAGGCTGGTGCCGCCTGGCTTAGTGCTCAGCGCCGTCACCCGTGAGCCCGCGGGGAATACGTTAGGGCCGAGCGGAAGCCACGGCTGCCACCCGCCCCGCTCGGGCGGACCAAGATTCCGCGGATCGAAATATGCGCTCCACACCTGCCCGTCTAACCCCAGCGCATACAGGCTGGCGCCGCCAGGTTTGGTGCTCAGCGCAGTCACCGGCGTACCAGGGGGAAACACGTAAGGGCCAAGGAGAAACCACCGCTGCCAGCCACCCCGCTCGGGAGGTCCAAGATTCTGCGGATCGAAGTAGGTGCTCCACACCTGTCCATCGAAGCCCAGGGCATACAGGCTGGCGCCGCCAGGTTTGGTGCTCAGCGCCATCACCCGTGAGCCTGCGGGGAATATGTTGGGGCCGAGCGGAAACCACGGCTGCCAGCCACCCCGCTCAGGCGGCCCAAGATGCTGCGGATCGAAATAGCTGCTCCAGACCTGCCCGTCTAATCCCAGCACATAAAGGCTGGTGCCGCCTGGTTTGGTGCTCAGCGCAGTCACCGGCGAGCCAGGGGAAAATACGTTAGGGCCAAGCGCAAACCACGGCTGCCAGCCGCCCCGCTCGGGCGGTCCAAGATTCTGCGGATCGAAATAGGTGCTCCACACCTGTCCATCCAAGCCGAGCAGATAGAGACTGGTGCCGCCTGGCTTGGTGCTGAGCGCCATCACCGGTGAGCGTGCGGGGAATACGTTCGGGCCAAGTGCAAACCACGGCTGCCAGCCGCCCCGCTCGGGCGGTCCAAGATGCTGCGGATCGAAATAGCTGCTCCAGACCTGCCCGTCTAACCCCAGCACATACAGGCTGGTGCCGCCAGGTTTGGTGCTCAGCGCCGTCACCTGCGAGTCCGCGGGGAATACGTTAGGGCCGAGCGCAAACCACGGCTGCCAGCCGCCCCGCTCGGGCGGTCCAAGATTTTGCGGATCGAAATAGGTGCTCCACACCTGCCCGTCGAAGCCGGCCACATACAGGCTGGTGCCGCCAGGTTTCGTGCTGAGCGCCGTCACCGGCGAGTCCGCGGGGAATACGTTAGGGCCAAGCGGAAACCACGGCTGCCAATCGAGCTTCAATTCGTAGAACTCCACCAGTGCCTGGACGTCGTGGAGGCTCTCCCAGCGCGGCTCACGGCCCTTATAGAAGGCTTCGTCATGCTGGAAGCCGTCGACGTAGTTGCCGCCGTCCTCAAATCGATGCCCGTCTTTGTCGAATCGAGTCTCCACTCGCGCCCAGTCTGCTTCGACATCTTGAGCCATCTGGAGATATCGCACCTGGCCCGTGGCCCGGAATAGGAGGGCGAAGATGTGGGCCACTGCCTCATTCTTAGCCGGGTTACGCGCATCGGCGACGCGGATACCCGTGCCGAGGAAAGTCCCACATAAGAAGTCGGCGGCGCGTCGACAGGCAGCCAGGGCGTCGGAATCGTTCTGATCCTGATGCCACCGCAGCAAACCCAGCAGACAGTGATAATGGCCCCAGAGGTCCCACTTGTCGGGATTGACGATGCGTTCGGCGGGTCCGAACGGGCCCAGATACCCGTCGTCGCCCTGCGAATCGATGAGATCCCGCACCACCCGGGCGATGACGTCGCGAAGTTCCGCATCGCCGGACAGACGCAGAGCCTGGATGGCGCCAATCAGATATTTGCCGACGTACTCGCCGACCCATGGGAGCAGTGCTGCCGACGGCGGCGGGCCAGTCTTGCGCTCCTGGAACACCCCCACCATCCGGGGATTGCGGATGGGGGCTACCTTAAACCAGTTTTCCTGATTCGCACGAATCCGCTCCCCCATTCGACCGAAGAAGGTGAAGTGTGTCCCGCCGGGCTCAAACATTGCTACTCCTTTTGCCTAGTATTTCAGTTAACGGCTTCCAATCCCTTTCATTCTGCCAGACGGAAGGGCCGGTGACAGGTTTTTGAGCGATATCGTTTTCGGTCGGCATGGCTCAGTTGATCGAATAGTCGATGATGAGCAAAATGTCCTCGATTTTGGTGGGGTCGAGCCGTACTTGCCCGTTCACCTTGGTCGCCAGGGCGGAAGGTACGCTTGCGGCCGGAACGGTCACGGTGAACGATTGCGGCGCGGCTACATTGGGCGAGACCGAGGTTTTCAGAGCGGCAATCGGATCACCGTCGTTGGTCTTCCCGGTCTGGTCAGGCGAAAGCTCGAGGGACACTGTGGAACCGCCGATGGGGCCGAAGCTGGCAGCTATGTCGTTGCCGGCGGCGGGGACGGACAGAGGCACGTAAAAGGTGATGGTCTTAATCGTCACACCTCCGCTCCCGAGGTTCGAGAAGGGGAAGATGACGTTTGTCAACGGCAGCGTTAGCGTCAGCTCGGTTGCCGTGTCAGCCGGATTAAAGAAGGTGTAATAGGCGCCACCAAACGCACTTCGCACGCTAACGAGAATCGAGCGGGAGGTCGGGGGCTTCAATTTGTCCCGGACGACCTCTGCCGCGGTCTGGTCGCCTGCTCCGCGAGCCGTGTAGCGGACATGGAGCACGACGTCGGTGATGGTCGAGAAATCAAAATTGTTATCGCCCGGATCGAGCACCAGGTTCCAGTAGCTGATCGCACCTTGACCCTCGAACGGGAGCCAGCGCTCGTCATGGAGATTCACGTCAAAGAGCCCGGCGTCATTTTGGCCGCTGCTGGTAGCGATGATTTGTGTCCCAGCCGCACCCATCGGCGAGGGGACAACATTTGGAACGTTGGTCGTGGCTGCCGCGAACTGGGGTGTATACCCCGTGCCGCCAGGTGCCTTAGTACGAATCCATGCGCGGGTCAGGCTCAACGTCGCGTGCACTCCCGTGTATGGCCCGGTCACGCACGGAATAGTGAGCGCCACCGATCGGAGCCGCCGGTAATACTGGCCGGGATGATCGTTCTCAAGAAGAATCTCGTCAAGCGAGATCGGGCACGTTCCGGTTTCGCGGAGCGTCACCAGAGCCAATGGTGATGTAAGGGCGAGGGAGACATGCTTGGTCAATTCAAGCTCGCGGCTGTTGCCGGCGAGGTACTGTGCTTCCATCCGCCGGAGATCGAAGAGGAGACTCTCGCCCGCGGCCAGGCCCTTGTGCTGGCTGTCCCAATATCCAAACTGGATGAACGTGTCCAGGCTGCCAAGCTCATAGTGGTAAGCGTTCTGGGCCTGCAGCGCCAGCGAGAACGCCAGTTGATACGCCTGTGTGTACACGGTGGTGAGCTGGGTGACCATCCAGTTATAGAGCTGGGCATTGGTATACTTGCCAGTCAGGAAATCGCTCACATCCTGCATGTTGGAGATCTGCGCATTCTGGATTTCGACCTCTGTGTTGGCGGTGTTGAGGCGGTCTGTCGCCGCGGTAATCTGGCTGGCGATCTGAGTTAACTCAGCGGTGGCCAACTGTGCCTGAAGCTTCCATTCGTCCATCCGCCGTTGGTAACCGCCCATTGTGGCCGCCATGCCACCGCCTTCGCCAAGAATGCCACCTAAGCCTCGGGAGACGCTGGCCGCCGATGCTGCTGACGAGGCGATATTCTCGCCTCCGAAGCTCGTGCATATCGTAGGCGCGAGGCCGTCCGTCCCGAAGCTAAGGGTCGGCAGGTTGTGAGCGTCTCCCGAAGCCATGTCCGATATGATGGCCATGCGGTTTGCGTTCAGGGCTGCCCCCTGCAGCGCGATGGCAGTGGTCTCAGAGGCATTCATGAAGGCGACCTTGGAGTAGAAGTCAAGCCGTTTCCGCACAACCGCCTGCTGATTCTGGAGAGCCGTGATCTGGTCTTGCGCCTCGGCAGCCTGTGTCGTCTTGACATCCAGCATTCGAGTCTGGATGTCGAGCTCCTGATTGGCCCGCAGCACGGCCAGCGTCTCCGCATCCTGTTTTTCGAGCGCCGACAGGATGAGCGAGCCATAGGCGCGAACGTCGTTGGTCAGCTCGACCGCTTTCTGGAGGTAAGTCGCGAAGCGATAGATCGGGGCGGGCGGCGTGGCGCTGGAGAAACTGCCTCCACTGGCTTCCGCCTCTATCAGGAGGAGCGGGTTGATCGGCGGCGCGTACAAGGGCAGCGGCTGCGGGACTCCCTGCAGGTTCAGGCAGTGGCGGATATTGTAGAGCCGTTGGGAGACGGTACCCCAATACGCCAGAAGCTGATCGTTGGGCGGAATGCAGAACAACAGCGTGTTTTCGCGGCTTGGTAACTGAAGAGGCGGCGGCGTCTGGGCGGTACCCTGCACGACCGCCGGCGGCAGCTCGGGGGCGACGATCACATTCTCGATGTTCACGAGCACATTGGAGAAGTCATCGATTTTCTTGAGCGAGTGGTAGGTGGCCGCGCCAACGCCACTCTGGATGGCATTGGGGAGGCGCAGCATCTGTGGCGGCGGGCCCAGTATCATGTCGGCGAGGATATAGAGTTGTTCGGCCTGATTGACCATCTCAGCGGTGTACTGGTTGTAGTACCAGTCGCCCCAGGCGATCAGGTTGTCCAGAAATTTCATCACCGTGGCCTTGCCATAAGCCGAGATGCGGGTGCTGGCGACGGCGTGCGGATCGAATGGATTTTGCATCCAATTTAGAATGGCCGCTGTCGTCTAGGAATCATTGGTCCCCTGCTGAGTATCGGCAGCCAGAATAGTCAGGATCTTCTGGATCTCGTTGACAATCCAGTCTTGCTTGTTTTTGGCATTAAGCGGCGCCATCTGCCAGAAGCGTTGCGGCGAATCTCCCCCACTCGAGTCCGTGGGGTTGAAGATGTATTCGAGCCAGGTCATCGCATCCCGATATTTCTGGTTCTGCATCAGGAGCGATGCCACGAACATAGGGATGTGGTAGAACATCTCCCAGTTGTAGAGAGAATACGCACCGCTGGAGCCGGCGGTGAAGTCCAGAGCGCTCTCGCCAGGGTCCGGAGCTCCAGTTACGCCTGGGTACGGCGTCGCAACATTACCCTGCGGTTGATACAGCCCTTTGAAATCGAAATCTGGCGTCCAACCGCGCACGGTCTGCGGGTTCACTTGTAGGTGGCGCGCCATGAGCTGAGACACGCCGCCAATCTCCAGTTCGCGGAGAAAGGTTCGCGCATACGGGTGGTAAAAGGTCTCGAAAACGTACCTGGTGGACGACGGTACTTGGGACACCGCACTTCCGCTGCCGATTACCAACGCACCTGTTGCGTGCGTCTCGGGCATCGTGCCCGACCTGGTCTTGCTGGTTGCGAGTTCCGATGAACTACTGGAAAGAGTCTCAGTGAGATTCGCGATCCTGAGTCTGAGAGGCGAGCTCGAAATCGTGTAGGACTGCGGCTGCACCAGGTAGGTGCGCGTGGTGTCGGCGACGAAGAAGGGGTCGGCGAAGTCGGGGAACGGGAGGCCCGTACGTAGCTCTTGTGGCCGAACGACAAGGCGTGGGTTGGTGATGGTTCCCAGCAGCGGGGGCTCATCCAGATTTGGCTGCCCATTGATGGTGGTCACCCGGAAGACATCCAGCGATGCCGGTTCGGGATTGCTGAACCTATAATCTCCGTAAACCAGATCCTGTCCCGAAAAATTGTAGGGTGACGGGGTCAAGAGCTGACCGGACATCCCGAGGGGCAAGACCTTCGTGAATGTGGGCTCCTGGCTCACGTCGACGTATTGACTGCCCGGCAGTACGTCGGGCAACTCCTCGACCGACAACGGAGACTCCGGTATCGGGAGCGTGGCTTGGGTGACGAGCACAGTGACACCTGACGCAACCTTAGTCGTCCACACCATGGAGTCGCCTTGCCAAGTAAGAGTAACTGTCGCGGTGGACGACAATACCGATGAAAACTCCTGCTGGACTGACGTCCCAACAGATAATCCGGGATCTTGTGCGGGAGGTACTCCTAACAAATCACCCAACGTTGTGCCACCTATTGTGGAGTTGAATTGGCTATTGGCTTTATTCTCCGCCTCTTGTTGCGCAATTATGGCCGCAATCATGTCCTTGTGAGCCTTGATGCCTTCGCTAATGGCTTCTTTAATGGCATCTGCAATCGCGTTGAAATAGACTTGGATCTGCAGATTGAACGCGGAATCCTGACTGGCCCAGAACGTGAACGCGAGGGGGGAAGACTCGGTGTTTAGAAAAACCTTGCCCGCGATCATTCGTTTGGCCTGCACTGCCCCGCGCTAAGCTCGCTCATTGCGAACTCGACCGCCCAGAATTTCTGGGGCGGACTTTTGGTGCCTCCGCCGCTGCTGGATGAAACCTGTTGATCGCTCTGTTTTTCGGAGATCTGTTTGAACACGGGCCAGATCAGATGGAGCCGCCGATCCCACACCACCGGAATGAGATGCTGAGAGGCTATATCCAAGTTGAGCGGCTCCCACGCGCTCCAGCTTCCCGAGTCCGGCGTCTTCCCGGTGCGGGCGCGGTAGTACCACTGCGGCGGCGTCGCGCTCGTGCGCGCGAAAACGTGCAAGACAGTCGAGCCGTCGGGATTGGTCTGATTACAGTGAGCGGCCACCTGCAAATTCGCTACGCCCACCAGCTTCCGGAGGTAGTTCTCCAGCGCAGTCTCGACCGCGTCCCCATCACAGTTGCTTTGGCGGAGTTCATTTTCCAGATCGGAGAAGAACGGCGACGCGTTGGTGCGCAGTTCCGGCAGGAGGTAGTTCTCCGGGTACAGAAATACCTCGCGATTTGCCTGCCACAGGCGGTACTGCTGCCTCCACTCCCACTCTTTCACCAGATCGGCATTCGACATATCGACGCTTACGTTGGCGAAGGAGAGGTTCAGGAAGCATTGCTGCATGAATTGCTGGATGGCCAGCGAGGCCTGGAGCAGGCGGGTCATCAAGGCGCAAGGACACATCTCCGGATCGATCAGGTAGTAGTTGAAAATATCGTCGGTGGTCAGCAAGGCCGGCCTGGAGTCATCAAGTGCATCACTGAGCAGATACGCAACCAGGGCGTCGCGGCGGTTCTGGCGCAGCACATCTTCCACCGGCTGAATGGCGCCGAACCAGGCGCTCTGCGCGTACTGCGCCTGCAAGGCTCCCCTCGCGGCGGATGCCGTTTCCGGATTGGCCGGGACCGTCGCGAGCTGCACCAGGGCCATACCGCTGATGCCATAGCGCGCCACAACGTCCAGAGCGCTCGCGATCGATGTCAGCATCGCCATATCGGCCAGCGAGCCGGGTAGGGTCCCGAGCGTCAGGCCGGGCTTCGTCGCACCAAGCGCCTGCGCGATGGCGATGACGTCGTTGACGCTGGCGTTTAGCGCCAGTGCGAGGGCGTCAATCGTGGGGCCCACATCCGGAAGCGAATTGGGCGGAAGCCAGAGGCCAAGGATATCGAACAGCTTGGGCGTCCGCGCCGTCTGCCGTTTATTGAGCCTGAGCGCGCGAAGAAGCGCCTCGAATTGGCTATACGGGCTCACGTTCGTTGGGGCCAGGGGCAAGGCGCTGGGATCGAGCCAAATGAATGTGCCTGCGTTTTGCACCACGAATGCGAACTCCGTCTCGGTCGGCTTGAGGGCGGTGAAGAGCGCTGCCGCCTTGGCCACGGATGTGAAGGCGTTGACGATTGCGGGAAACTGCAGGGGATCGACTGGAGAGTTCTGCGCCACCAGGAGGGCGACCGTGTTCGAGTCAAGTGGAAGAACGCCCGTCTTGAGAAGGACCGGGGTGACGACATTCGCCCTGGTCCCGGTCGCCGCCGCCAGAGCCGTCACGAAGATGGTTTGAATGGTAGTCGCGTCGTAGGCCGGTATCGGGATGCTGGTCGCGCCCGGGAGTTTTGCCACCGCGTCGCGAATGGCCTGGAGGACGGCAGTGGCCCTTGCGGTTGTGAATGCCAGCGAACTCTGAGTTTCCGACTGGCCTCGAATCAGGTAGTCGAGATCGTGAATGGCAAGCCCGGTACCCTGGAGAACCGCGAGACGGCGGCAAAACTCCAGCGTATCGGCCGGCGATCCGGGGAAGGGCTTGCGACCGGTGAGCTCTATCCACAGAATGAGGTCGGAAATGCCGAGCGAGAGTGAAGAGGACAGCCGCTGGTACCGCAACAGCACGTTGAGCGTGTCGAGCGACAGAGCGTTGGCGGCGCCCGTGAACGCCAGAATCGCCGAGATATCGTCGGCGCTCAGCCCGAGGGAGGCGGCGATTGCGTTTTGCTCCGGCGTTGGCGTTGGCGGCGGCGTGGGGGAAGGATCGGGAATGATCTTGTTGCCAGATAAGACCCCTGTCGCAATGCCGCCACTGGTCCAGTCGCCATTTCCCGAGGATCCATTCAGCGTGAACGATGTGGGACTCGTGACCGTGATGGTAGATGTGCCGTTCGCGACTGCATTCCCCAGGACGCCACTGATGGAAACCCGCATACCGGTCTGATAGCCGTGGGGCGCCGCGGTTGTGATAGCGATAAGCCCTGGATTCGAGGCCGCTATGATAGTGCTTTGGTTGAGCGGGACGAAGACAGGGCTCGCGCTCGCTAGAACAGCGGCATTGCGAAACACCTCGCTGTAGGTGGACGGGACCACGGTATCCTCGTCACCGAGGTGGTTGGTACCCTCGGGAAGCGTATCGCTGGGAAGCAGGATGGTTGTGGGCAAAACCGTATCGTCGAGCAGCATCGCCTCGAGTTGCTCGCTCTTGAGGCCGCGGATTGCATCGGAAGAATCTCCTTCCGTGTAATACTCGTGCGCGAAATACTTGGAAACTTTTGTCTCTCCGAAAAAGGCGCCAGTGTGAAACCAGGTTTTCGTGCATACCGGCGGCACGTTGGATGCCGCCGCCACGTTGGTGGGCTGAGGGAAATCAGTGGAGCTCGTGAGGGTTGCGAATTCTTCGGCGTCCCATTGGTCCACCCGGCCGAAGCCGCGAAACTCGCGCTCCACGCCATCGTAGTAACCGTGATGGTAGGCATAGAGCGTGACGAACAAGTTGCGGCTGATGTAGTCGTAGGTTTGCACTCGTTCCACAACATGCACGGGGAACGGGAGGCGGGTCACCCAGGGTTTGCCGGCCAGCTTGTCGGCAACGTAGAACCTGGTGGAGGGCGCATACTGGACCACGGTTTCGGCGCCCAGATTGTTGGTCACTCGCACCAGCAGGTGGGGCTTCTGGCCGCCCATTAAATCGATGTAGCGCATCGCCCGGCGGGCATTGCCGGGCAGGGGGGAGGACCAAGCCAGACACGCGGTACCATTGCCGAGAAGGTCCAGAGCGGTCGCGGACGAGACGCTCTCCACGGATGGAAAATGGCTCAAGCTGCGCTTTGCGCCCCAGGCGTTGCCGGACTGGTTGAAGTACAGGTCAACCGCGCCGCTGGCGAAATAAATGATGTCGGCGGTTCCCGATCCGTCAATATCCGCCAGACGGATGCGGCGTCCATCGAACAAGTCGGGCCGGTCGAACCACGGCGCGTGGTCCATCGTGACCTTGGCTCCGAAGCGCCCATAGCCGAGATTCGGCCAGTAGCATACCTCCCCGTTGCGAACGCGACCAGGTCGGTGAGCCCATCGCCGGACAGGTCCGCCAGGAAGATCGATTCCGTGCTGTCCGAGAAGATGACCTTCGGGCCCATCTCCTGGTCCAAGGCTTGCGGTACGCGCTGTCCACTGGCAAATCCCAACGCGGCGAGCGATTTGTACCACCAGAAGGCATCGCCTTCGCTGATCAGAAGATCGGCGAAACCGTCTCCGGTGAGATCGACGAACTTTAGTTCCGGATTGTGCCAGTCCAGCACGGGCAACGATTGGAAGCTTACGAAAGGCTCCCAGCCGGCATCTTCAGTCCGTTCGAAATAGCCGGGCGTCGCGCCCTCGAAATCCACCAGATCCAGTGGCCGTCGCCGGAGAGGCTGAGCAATTGTTGCCGGCCGCTGTTGAGAGCCGCCATGGATGGTTGTCTAGCGACCAGTTCCACCGGAGCGAACAGCGGCAGTGTGTACCGCCTGCCATCAAGGGTGTGCCGATTTACGGGGCTCAGGTTGGCCTTGTAGAACCAGCTTCCAGCCTGCTCGGTCAGGATGCCCGACAGGCCCTCACCATCCAGATCGGCCCAGCGATAGTGCGCGCCATCGAGTCCGTAGGGCAGGTTCTTCAAGCTTTCGCGATCGACGTCCCGTACGGTCTCATCCACGGTTGCGGCCGTGTACTCGAACTCCAAAGGGGGCAGCGAATTCGGAAGAACACCGCCGGCGTAGCCCGTCTGCGTCACCGAGAGCAGGTAAGAATAGAAAGGCTGGG
>Ga0210402_10003669_pt1 | contig 14285 bp, 11 predicted proteins | sample IncBWC7MmetaG_FD_161055 | JGI IMG/M metagenome (GOLD analysis project Ga0210402, IMG submission 161055) | Forest soil microbial communities from Barre Woods Harvard Forest LTER site, Petersham, Massachusetts, United States - Inc-BW-C-7-M | ecosystem: Environmental > Terrestrial > Soil >...
GTGTTCGTAGCCGAAGGCGAGGAAGAGATCGGCTCGCCGCACTTCCCGCAGGTGCTCCGGCGGCCGGAAATTCTGGCGGCGCTGCGCCGGTGCTCCGGCGTGTATATGCCCATGCCGATGCAGGCGCTGGATGGCACGGTGACCATCAACCTTGGAGCCAAAGGAGTGATCGAGCTGGAACTGGTTTCGAGCGGTGAGCGCTGGCATCGAGGACCAAAACGAGACCTCCATTCGAGTAATGAAGCCATCGTAGACAGCCCGGCCTGGCACCTGGTGCAGGCCCTGGCGACCCTGGTTTCGCCTGACGGCCACACTCCGGCAATCGAGGGTTTCGCAGACAAAGTGCGCCCGCTCACGGCCGATGAGAAGGCACTGATTCGCGAAGCGTCGCGTCGGCAAAGCGAAGAAGTTGCCAAACGCCAGATGGGCGTTGAGCATTGGGTGCATGACGTGGACTGGCTTGAGTCGCTGGAGTTGCTGGCTGGACGCCCGACGGTGAATATCGAGGGGCTGGTGGGCGGGTACACCGGGCCGGGCGGCAAGACCGTTTTGCCGCACCGCGCCGTGGCGAAGCTGGATCTTCGGCTGGTGCCGGACATGACGGCGGCCGGTGCGCTGGCGGCGCTCCAGGCGCATCTGGCCAAGCATGGATTTGGAGACATTGAGGTGAACATGACGGGCGGGTACGACCCTACGACCACGCCGGCGGGCTCCAGTCTGATCAAGGCTCAGGCCGCCGTCTACCGGCGCCAGGGTCTTGACCCGGTCTTCTGGCCGCGTCTGGCAGGCTCTTGGCCGGGCTATGTGTTCACTGGTGAACCGCTGAGACTTCCGGCGGGCCACTTCGGCCTCGGCCATGGCAGCGGAGCCCACGCGCCGGACGAGTACTACGTGATCGAATCGGCAAATCCGAAGGTTCAGGGAATCGATGGGGCCGTGCGTTCGCAGGTTGAGTACCTGTATGAATTGGCCGTGACGGGCTGAAATGCTCGCATAAGAATCCGCCACCTTACGGTTATGACCATCACGAAGAGACCGGTGGCCGCTACATGCACGGCGGATGACTTGAAACCAGCGCACGTGGCGGCAGGCCCTGTTTGGGATCGCTGGCGATGCCTCGCGTCGTCTTTCTCCGGGTTTCCCGCTCAGCAAATCGGCAGTAGAATAACACTACGCAGGAAATGGACTCCGTGCCGGAGGAAGTAATCGAACGGCTGCCAGGCTCGGGCGACGCTGATGCGTGCGCCCTCGCGGCGCCAATGCCGATGGTCTATCGAGAGATCCACCTGCTGACGCGGCCGGGCATGCGACGCCAGGGCCTCGGGTCGACCTTGCCGGCTACCGCGCTCGTGAAGGGTCTTTTGTACCGGGTTCACGCTCTGCGATTCCCGGCGTCCCTCGGCGCTGATTGGAACTTCACGCGCATATTGGTCCGCAGGGGTCTCCAGCGACAACCCGCCCGCCCGGCCGGGAGGAAAGTGTGACCGCCGACCGCTGGGAAGACGTGGAGAAACAATTGCATCAGGCTCGCCTGCTTGCGCCTGACGAGCGCGCCGGTTTCGTCGCGAACATCGGCGACGAGGATGTTCGGGCCGAGGTCGCCTCGCTCCTGGCCGCGGAGGGTGGGCGCGGTACGTCGATCCTTCGCAACGCGATCTCCGACGCTGCAAGTGTTGCTCACCCGGAGACTTTTGCAGGCCGGGTACTTGGCCATTTCCGGATAATCAAGCTGCTGGGCCGCGGAGCCATGGGCGAAGTGTATCTGGCGCAGGACGTGAAGCTTGCCCGGCAGGTCGCTCTGAAGCTGTTGCCGCCAGCTTTCCAAAGAGATAGCGAGCGAGCACGCCGCTTTGAACGCGAGGCTCGAGCGGCCGCTGCCCTGAACCACCCGAATATCGTCACCGTGCATGAAGTGGGCGAATCGGACGGCCAATCCTTCATCGCGACCGAATTTGTGGAGGGAGAAACGCTGGCGGACCGTCTGCGGCGCGGCCCGCTCACCGTGGCGGAGGCGGCGCAAGTGTCCAGCCAAATCGCGGAGGCATTGGCGGCGGCGCATACCGCCGGGATTGTCCACCGGGACCTTAAGCCGGCCAACATCATGGTGCGTCCAGACGGAACAGTCAAGGTGCTCGATTTCGGCCTGGCTCGTCTTTCCCGGCCGGCTGCGGAATTCGCCGCTGAAGAAGCACCGACCGAAACAGCGACGGTCCCAGGCAGGATCATGGGAACGCCCCACTACATGTCACCGGAGCAGGCCCGTGGCGAGATCGCCGATGCGCGGAGCGACCTTTGGAGTCTCGGCGTCGTGGTGTACGAGAGTCTCGCCGGCCGGCGGCCATTTGAGGCGCCCGGCCAGGTGGAGGTGCTTGCCGCCATCCTATCCTCTAACCCGACGCCGTTGCGATCGGTCAATCGAAGGGTTCCGTCCGGGCTGGCCGATCTCGTGGGCCGGTTGCTGGTGAAGGATCGGGAGCGGCGGATTGCCGGCGCCGCCGAGGTCGCGCACGGATTGAAGCGGTTCGCTGAAAACGCCGCGGAGCGAAAGCTGCGAACCCGGCGACGGCGGTGGATAGCCGCTTCGATCTTGGTGGTTCTGGCCGTCGCGGGTGCGTCGGGCTCTCTGCTCTATGGGTGGTCGAGACGGCAATGGGCACGGTACCAAGCCATACCCATGGCTCGTACCCTGGCCGATAAAGGAGATTACGCAGGCGCTTATCGACTGGCGGTCCAGGCAGCTCGTCACGTTGCCGGCGATCCGGCACTCAGCAGCCTGTGGCCTGAAGTCTCGCGCCAGTTCTCCGTGCGCACGGAGCCGGCCGGTGCGGAGGTTCAATGGAAGCCGTACGCTGAGCTGCGCTCGCCGTGGCAGACGCTGGGGCGTACTCCCGTCGAGAAGGCCACACTCCCTGCCGGCGCCATCCGTATCCGGTTAGTAGCCACCGGTTACGAGCCCGTCGAAGTCGCCCCTGCCGGCACGGAGTATCTGTTTGACTTCAAACGCGCGGCTACGCTCCGGCCGGGAATGGTGCTTGTGCCCGCCGGAGCTTTGAACGAGAGAATCGCCGGGATCGGATTACTGAATGTCGCACGTCTGGAAGAGTTTGAGCTGGATCGATACGAAGTGACTAACCGTCAATTCAAGGACTTCATCGATCGGGGCGGTTACGAGCGGCGAGAGTACTGGAAGGCGCCGTTCCTCGACAAGGGACGGACCCTTTCCAGGGAGGAGGCGATGGCACGCTTCCGGGACCCAACGGGACGGCCCGGACCAGCAACCTGGGAAGCAGGAACGTATCCAGCCGGGCAGGACAACCATCCCGTTTCGGGCGTGAGCTGGTATGAGGCGGGCGCCTATGCCGAGTTTGCCGGGAAGGATCTGCCCAGCGTTTATCATTGGGTTCGTGCCGCCAATATTCGCGGCGGCCCGCAGGACGAGAGCTGGTTTATGGCTCCCTTGAGCAACTTCAACAGTGCCGGAAGCAAGGCCGTGGGAAGCTCCGCCGCGGTCGGCTCGCTCGGAGCGTACGATCTGGCAGGGAACGTCCGGGAATGGTGCCAGGAAGAAGCCGGCGGCCGACGCTATATCCTTGGCGGATCGTGGGCTGACGATAGCTACATGCTGGCACGAGGACAAACAGCGTGGCCGTTCGATCGATCCGGAACCAACGGATTCCGCTGTGTGCGCTATGAGAACCCGAGCCTGGTGAAGCAGGCATTGCCTCCCATCGTGCCGGATCCACGACCCGACTATGACAAAGCGAGGCCCGTCTCGGACGAGGTGTTCGCGTCATACATGCGTCTCTATGCCTACGCGAAGAAGCCTTTGAAACCCGTGGTGGAGTCCGTTGACGAAAGCGCTGAGCTGTGGCGCCGGGAAAAGATCCGGTTTCAAGCTCCCTACGGTGATGAACAGATAATTGGTTACCTGTTTCTGCCGAAGCGCGGCAAACCGCCGTACCAGTGCGTATTCTATTTTGGTGGTACCGACATCTTACAGAAGGGATCAGGCGAGAAGATACAGCCTGTCCGCTACGTGCTCCAGAGCGGCAGGGCAATGCTGTATCCAATTTACAAGTATGCGCTGGATCGTTTTTCCAACTTAGCCACCGACCCAGTCGCCCAGCGAGATGCGATGATCATGTGGCGCAAGGACCTTGCGGGGTCGATTGACTATCTCGAGACCCGGAGTGACGTAAACGCCGGCAAGTTAGCGTATATGGGCAGCAGCTTTGGTTCTCGAGTTAGCCCGATGCTGCTGGCGCCGGAAGACCGGATCAAAGCGGCAATTCTGCTGTCGGCCGGCCTGAGGCCGCACGGATGGTTGCCGGAATCGGATCCAGTCAACTTTCTCCCGCGTATGAAGATCCCTACACTCATGGTGACAGGCTTGTATGACACGATTCTCCCGGTGGAATCCGCTCAGCAGCCAATGTTCCGCAAACTGGGTACTCCGGCCAAGGACAAGCGCCACGTGATTTTTCAAACGGGTCATGGAGTGCAGGGGCCGGAGGTGCGCAACCAACTGGTCCGAGAAGTTCTGGACTGGCTGGATCGATACCTGGGACGGCCCTGAAACAAGAGGCGCGCTCGACTTGCGAACCGGCCAGTGCGGGCGGGGATATGCAGCACGCCCCACCTGGCGGTCACGACCAAACCGGCCCAGCGTGCCGCAGGCGTTCCGTCGCGTTCGTCTAGAGTTTATGCCCGGAGTCCGGCGATGTGTTTCTCAGGCGGCAGATTACTTCTACTTTGTCACCCGCGCAGCCGCATTCCGAACCAGACCAATCCAAACACCAGCAGACCTGCCGCCGCAACCTGCACCGGGCGCAGCGCCTTGGCTGCGCGCCCCACTCGCCAGAACAGCAGCGCCAGAAGCGCGATGGCAACCACCTCCGCCGCCGCGGCTCCGGCCAACACTAGCCCGGCTCCATACCCGGTGCTCTGCAGGAACAGGTGAAAGTACAGCCCATGAAACGCGCCCAGCACGCCCGCCACCAGCCAGCGGGCGCCGGCCTGCGGCAGCAGCAGAATCTCTATCGCCAGGTACGCCACGGTCAGTGCCGCGGCCGCTTCCACGAATCGCGGCGCCGGCTGCCATAACGTGTGTTGCATGATCAGGACACAGGCCGCCTGCCCGGCCAGAAACATAGCGGTCAACGCCGCCAACTCACGCCTGCCCCGCGCCGCCAGCGCCAGCGCCGCCAGAAACAGGATCTGCACCAGCCCGCCCAACGCCCGCACCACACCCGCGCCCGATTGCGTCACCACAATCTCCGCCGGAGTGGGCGGCCGGAACCGTAGCGTGGTGCGGGTGAAGGTGAAGTCGAAAACGCCTTCGTCGTGCTTGCCGCCCATCTCGGCGCGCAGCAGGTGCACGTGGTTGGGCACGGTGATGGCGTAGAAGGTGCACTGCACATCAACGCTCTCCACGGGCGCGGCAAACTGGTAGTCGGCGGAGCAGAGGTAGAGGTCGCGCGCGGGCTCCGTGTGGCAATCCTTGGCGGCCAACCGGGCGTCGCGCCCTGCGCTGGCGAACCGGATGTGATCGAGCAGCGCCTGCTCCGGATGGAGAACGTGGACGATCTCGTAGAGCGGCATGCGCAGTTCGTAATGGGCCCGCGCGCCTTCCACGGTAAGATCGCCCGAACTCATACTCATCACGTGGCAACTTACCGGCCACGCGGCCGGCCACGCCGCCAGCCAAAGACCGAGCGCCCGTTTCATTGCCTGACGGCCACCCCGGCGCTGATGCGCGCCTTACGGATGTGCAGGTAGACGATGCGCGCCAGGGCCAGCACCGGCACCGAAAGAAACGTCCCCGCGATGCCCGCCACCTCCGCGCCCCCAAACACGCCGAAGAGCACCAGCAGGGGATGCAGTTCCACGCCGTGCCCCATCAGGTGCGGCGAAACCACGTAATCCTGGAGCATGCGGTAGGCCGCCAGAAAGATCAGGATAGCGGCAATCGGCGCGCCCGACAAACCCGCCACCAGAAGAATGATCAGGCTGGCGGCCAGCGGCCCCACCATCGGGATAAACTCCAGCAGGCAGGCCAGCGCCGCCAGCAGGATTCCATACGGCACTCCGACCACCGCGAAGAAAATGCTGTACGCCGTGAACGCGCTCAGCGCCAGCAGCACCAGCGCGCGCATGTAGGCGGCTAGCAGCACGTTCACGTCGGCCAAAAGATCGTCCAGCAGGGCGCGCCGCGGGCCCCCGTCCACCAGGCTCAGAATGTGCTCCCGAATCTGGTTCCCGTCCTTGAGGAAGAAGAAGGCCAGAACGGGAATGATCACCACGAAGATCAGGTCGCTGGCTACCGAAAGGAATTTCAAGCCCACTTCCGGAAGGGTGCCAATCAGATCGCTGGAACGCGCCGCCACCTGCGTGCGAAGCGTATCCAACACCTGGGCCTTGATGGAACTCACCGTACCGGATTCCGCCGGGGCGGGCGCCGGCTGCTGCCAACTGGCCACCATCTTGGGAAATCTCTCCTTCAGCGCGGTGGCTTGCTCCACCACGCGGGGGACGATTTGCACTCCCACTATAACCACCGTGGCCACGAAGATCACATAGGCCATCGCCAGCGCCGGGGTGCGGGTGCGCGTGCGGCTAACCGGCAGAAATCGGTCAAGCAGATCCACCAGAGGCGAAAGCAGATAGGCGAATAATAACGCCAGAACGAAAATGAAGAGCGTGGATCTTACCAGATAGACCAGCCACAGCAGCAACAGCACTGCCGCCGCCGTCCACGTGTAGCGCGCCGCCGACCGGTCGATACCCAGCATCATACTGGCATTCTTGCCGGTTGCATGGTAACACGGGAAACGCGTCGGCGCGCAGCCCGTTGGGCGCCGGCTGGCGCCGGGTTGGCTCTGGAAGCTACGAGGTTCCTAAGTACAGAACATGAACGTAAATCCCCAGGCGAACGTTATATGCCAGGTAGTAGCCATCGTGGTCGGGGTCCTCATAGACCACTACGTCGTCTGCGTCCCAGCGCCAGTCGCTGCAGTAACCCGCGTCCGGGTCGGCCACCGAGAAATAGAAGCCGCCGAACTGGAAGCGCCCCGGACCGCCGCCCGCCAGCCGGAAAACGTGTTTCGGTCCGAAACCCGCGGTGAAACGGCCATGCTCCCACGGACGATCCACATGAAACCTGGCATCGTTCTTGCCGGTATCGTGCCCCACCCACTTGTTTCCGTCCACGTGGGGAGCCTCGGGGTGTCCGGATCTGTCGGCAAAATGGCGTTCCGGCGGAGCGGCCTTCTGCTCCTGTCGCGGCTGCTCCTGCCGCGGCTGCTCCTGTCGTGGCTGCTCTTGTCGCGGCTGCTCCTGCCGTGGCTGCTCCTGTCGCGGCTGTTCCTGTCGCGGCGCGGGGGCGTTACGAACGGGCGCGGGGCCGCGGCTCGGGGGTTTGGGATTGAAGTTGTGAGGCTGCTCACCGCGCCCTCGTTCCTGGGCGAACCCTGCCGCGCCAACGGTCAGAATCAAGGTTGCAAGAAAGGCGACATTGGTTTTCATATCATCTGATCTTAAGTCAAGGGTGCACTGTCCGCCAGTAGCCCAAACGGGTCATTTGGCAGCCAGGGACCGGCCGGTTTTCATTCTGGCTCCTGTCTTCTGACTCCTGCCTGCTCATTCAAAAGAACAGATACTTATGCCACTGCGCCTCGCCCTTTCCGAGCATCCGCATTAGGTGGCGGCTGGTGTGCAACGTGAACGGCTTCGGCTGGCGGGCCAACTTCATGCCGGCCTCTTCGGGAGTCCGGCAGCCCTTTTTGTTATTGCAGTGGTGGCAGCAGGCCACCAGGTTTTCCCAGGCCGATTCACCGGACCGCGAACGGGGAATCACGTGATCGAGGGTCAGATCGGCCGAAGGCAATACGCGATGGCAATACTGGCAGGTGTAGCGGTCGCGCATCAGTATGTTCTTGCGCGAGAGCGCCCTGGTCTGGCGCGGAATGCGCCGGTATTCCAGCAACCGGATCACCGACGGCAGCCGCACATGGGCGCGCGCCGAATGCACCGCGATGGCGGATTCCTCCTCCGCCGAGGCCACGCCTTTCAGCACCAGCACCAGGGCGCGCCGGGCCGCGCAGATATTGATCGGCTCGTAGCTCGCGTTCAGCACCAGCACTGGTCTCTGTAGTCTTTCGCTCCCCATTTCAGAACACTCCCCCCGCCTTGGATTGCAAGACGCCGGCTTGCAAGATTTCGGGCTGCAACTCGCCGGGTTGCAACACAGCCGGTTGCAAAACATCGGATGGCCCAACCAAAAGCCGCGCGCCACTCAGGCGCCGGTCCACTCGGGCCACCGTCAGCAGCGCGACCTTTAGAGCCCCCGCCCGCTTCAGCGCCAGCGCGCACGCGGCCCCTGTGGAACCGGTAGTCATCACGTCGTCAATCAACAGAATCCGCTTGCCCGCCACGGCCGCGGCCGGTTTGCACCGGAAAGCATTGGTCACATTCCGCCGGCGGTTGGTGTTGCTCAGTTGGGCCTGGGTGAGAGTCGCGTGCGTACGCCGGAGCGCGTTGACGACTGGAATGGCCGTGCGGCGGGCGATGGACCGCGCCAGCAGTTCCGATTGATTGAAACCCCGTTCCCACTGGCGCCGCCAGTGCAACGGCACCGGCACCAGGACATTCCACTCCTGATCGCGCGGCAATGCCGCCGCCAGCAGATCTCCCAGAGGGCGCGCCAGCGTCTGGATCTTCCCGTATTTGTAAAGGTGGATCAGTTCCCGCAGCACGCCTTCATAGGCGCCGAAACAATAGGCCGCATCAAAACCGCGAAGGCCACTGCGGCACAGAGCGCAACGGCCTTCGGCATCCAGCGGGAACGCGTTCTGAAATGGCGTTCGACAACTGACACAGAAGAACTCGGCGCTCAACGGCTGCGGCGCTTTGAGACATCGCCGGCAGACCGGGATGCGGGTGACTTCGCGCAAAGTCTCGCCGCAGACGCGGCATTCGTCGGGAAAGAAAAGGGAAAAAAGGGCGTGAGAGGTTGTACGTACTGCCGAGATACCGAAGTTCGCGACTGCGGTCCGCCTGCTACTCGAGAAGACCCACCTCCGCTTACATCAACTATTGTAGAACGAAATCCGCGCCGTCTCAAATGGGTCCTCCGTAACATGATCGGCCGTAGCCGTTTCGGACGGGAGAAGTAAAGTCGGGTGGAGGAGTACAATACGGCTGAGGGCTGATGCCGATGCCGATACCGCGCTCGATCCCGCTAACGGTTGCGTTCGGTCTGATGGCGCCGCTGGCGTTCCTGGGACAGGGCCCGGTGCAACCGCGCCCGAAAAAGGCCGCGCCGGCAGAGACCAGGCCGCAGGCCACCATCCGCGTCGACACCAACCTGATTCTGGTCCCCGTCTCCGTGAACGATTCGCTCAACCGGCCGGTCACCGGCCTGGAACGCGAGAACTTCCGGGTCTTCGAAGACAAGGTGGAACAGAAGATCGCCCAGTTCGCCATGGACGACGACCCGGTGGCCGTCGGCCTGGTCTTCGACACCAGCGGCAGCATGGGCAGCAAGCTGCAGCGCTCGCGCATGGCCGCGGTCCAATTCTTCAAAACCGCCAATGCGGAGGATGAGTTCTTCCTGGTGGAGTTCGACAGCAGTCCCCGGCTGGAGGTCCCGCTTACCAGGGACGTCGGGCAAATCGAAAACCAGCTTACGTTTTCGCAATCGAAAGGCTCCACCGCGCTGCTGGATGCCATCTACCTGGCGCTGCACGAAATGAAGCATTCGAAAAAGAACAAGAAGGCGCTGCTGATCATCTCCGATGGCGGCGACAACCACAGCCGGTACTCGGCGACCGAGGTTCGCAACCTGGTGCGCGAAAGCGACGTGCTGGTCTACTCTATCGGCGTCTTCGGTGGCGGCGGGTCGCCGGAAGAGGCCGGCGGTCCGGGGCTGCTGGCAAACATCTCAGAACAGACCGGCGGACGCATGTTCGAAGCCAATCCGGCGGAACTGCCGGACATCGCGCAAAAGATCGGCGTGGAGTTGCGCAACCGCTACGTGATCGGCTACTCGGCCCAGAACCAGCCGCACGATGGCAAATATCACCGCATTCAAGTGGTGATCGTCCCGCCGCGCGGCCTCCGCCAACTCCGCGCCCACTGGCGCACCGGGTATAACGCTCCGGTGGAGTGACCAGAGGTGGAGTGACCGGGTGGAGCGACGGATGAGCGCCGGGTGGAATGACCTGCTGGAGCGGCACGGTGGAGCGGCCCCGGTGGAGCGGCCTCGCCGCCGGTTCTGAAGCGGAGTACAATACGGTCGTTGAGGGGATGGTGATGGGCAGCCGCCGAACGCTCCTGTTAAGCGGTCTTCGTTTGCTGGCGCCTCTAGGGTTGCGCGGGCAAGTGGCAATCCAGCCGCGCCCGAAGGCGGCGCCGCCGCCCGAAGTAAAGCGGCCGCCGGCCAACATCCGCGTCGATCTGAACCTGGTGCTGGTCCCGGTCACGGTTTGCGACCCGTACAACCGGCCGGTCACGGGACTGGAAAGAGAGCACTTCCGAATCCTGGACGATCATGTGGAGCAGACAATTACCCATTTTGCGATGGACGACGAATCGGTGGCGGTCGGCCTGGTCTTCGACATCAGCGGCAGCATGGGCCCCAAACTGCGCCGCTCCCGGATGGCGGCTGCCGAGTTTTTCAAAACCGCCAATCCGGACGACGAGTTCTTCCTGGTGGAGTTCAACGATCAGCCCCGCATGGTGGTGCCGCTGACTCAGACCGTGGAGGAAATTCAGAACCAGCTTGCGTTTACGCAGTCCAAGGGGCGGACCGCGCTGCTGGACGCCATCATGCTGGCTATGCTGGAAATGAAGAAGTCGAAGAAGAACCGCAAGGCCCTGCTCATCATTTCCGACGGCGGCGACAACAGCAGCCGCTACACGGAGAGCGAAGTCAAAAAGATGGTGCGCGAGAACGACGTGCTGATCTACGCGATCGGCATTTTCGAAGCCGAGGGCTCCCGCGGCCGGTCACCCGAGGAGTCTGCCGGGCCTGGTCTGTTGACGGACGTCTGCGAGCAGACCGGCGGCCGCCATTTGCCATCGGATCTTTCCGAACTGCCGGATATCGCAGCCAAGATCGGCGTCGAGTTGCGCAACCGCTACGTTCTCGGCTACTCCCCGCAAAAGCAGGTCCGCGACGGCCGGTACCATACGCTGCAGGTCAAGGTGCTGCCCCCAAAGGGCCTCGGCGTTCCCAATTTGCGCCCCTATTTCCGGCACGGGTATTACGCCCCCACGCAGTAGGGACGCGAGGCGCGCCTGAACGTAGGATTGGGCCAACCATTGGGCCCGGGCTGGCTAGATTCCATCAAGTCACACCAAATAGTCCAGATCGACCTTGAGCGCCACGGCAAGCTTCTTCAGCGTCGCGATTCCACCCTTCTTGTGTCCCGCCTCAATAGCCGCCACCATCGGGCGCGACACCCCGGATGCCTTCGCCAGGCCTTCCTGGGTGAGCCCGCGATACTCACGCCAGATTTTTACCGTGCTGTCCCCGGCGAGTCGCCGCTCGGCGATTTCGAGCGGTATCAACTCATCCTCGCCGCGCTCGATGCGTGCCTTTGCTGTGTCATAGGATTTTACATCGGCGAGCATCTCCGCATCATCCATAAGCTTCTTCAGCTCTTTCATCGGCAATACTGCGAACTCCTTGCCATTGCGAGTGATTTTTTCTATTCGCATCAGTAAATTCCTCCTCTCGGTCCCACTTCCAAAACCAGCATCACCGGGCGGTCGTCGTGCAGCTCATAAATGACGCGCCAGCCGCCCACCCTGAGCCGGTACCCTTCACGGTCCTGAACCTTCGTGAGGTTGTTGTTCGGGGCATAAGGATCAGCCGCAACCGCCCTGATCTTCGCCACAATCCGCCTCTGCCAGTTCACCGGGAGCTTGGCCAGTGCCTTACCGAACGATTTGGTTGTGACCACCTTGTACATGAGCCAATTGTTACCGTCGGTAACAGTCTAGGTCCAGCGGAAATTGTTACTCATAGAAACAATTATATTTCAAACACGGCGCAACGTCGAATCCGAAATCGCCGGCAAGCATGGTTTTCCACAAGAGGTTTAAGCACTCCATGTGTCGATCCGCCTGGGGCACTCACTCAAAATCCTTGCTACCCTCTATGAATATTATGAAGTTGCGCCTTCTCTCCCTCCTCTGTTCCGTTGCCGCCTTGGCCGCCGAACCCGTTCCCGCGAACCTGTTTAATCAGTTGCAATGGCGGTTGATTGGCCCGTTCCGCGGCGGGCGCGTGGCAGCCGTCACCGGTGTCCCGGGAGATCCCGTAACCTTTTACTTCGGCTCGGTGGGTGGCGGCGTTTGGAAAACCACCGACGCCGGCACGGTTTGGTCGCCCATCTTCGACCAGCAGCGCATCGCCTCCATCGGCGCCATTGCCGTGGCCGCGTCCAATCCGAACATCCTCTACGTTGGCACCGGCGAGGCCGACATCCGCTCGCAGATCGGCTTCGGCGACGGCGTGTATAAATCCACCGATGCCGGCAGGACGTGGACCAATATCGGCCTCCGCGACACCCGCCAGATCGCATGCATCCGGGTGGACCCGCGCAACCCCGACCTGGTTTACGTGGCGGCGCTCGGCCATGTCTACGGACCCAATGCGGAGCGCGGCGTCTTCCGCTCGGCCGATGGCGGCCGAAGCTGGCAGAAGGTTCTGGATCGCGGCCCCGACGTGGGCGCAACCGACCTGGCCTTTGATCCCGGCAATTCCAAAGTGATCTACGCCACGGTGTGGAACGCCAGGCGATCGGTCTGGAGCCAGTACGCGCCCATCGAAGGCGCGGGCAGCGGATTGTTCAAGACCACCGATGGCGGCGATCACTGGAGCCAGCTCAGCGGCCACGGCCTTCCCGAAAACCGGTGGGGACGCTCCGGCGTTGCCGTGGCCGCCGGCGGACGCCGCGTCTACGCACTGATTGACGCGCCGAACGCAGGGATTGACACCGCGGCCGGGATTGATGGGCCGGGCGCCGGGATCGCCGCCAGCGCCAGCGGCCTCTATCGCTCCGACGATTCGGGTGAGACGTGGACGCGCTCCAGCAGCGACAACCGTATCACCAGCCGCAACTGGTACTTCAGCGGCATCACCGTGGACCCCAAGGACCCCGATCTGGTCTACGTGCCCAACGTCGCCGTATACCGTTCCACCGACGGCGGCCGGAATTTCACCGTGCTGAAAGGCGCGCCGGGCGGCGACGATTACCGCATTCTGTGGGTGGACCCGGCCGACACCAACCGCATGGTTCTGGGCTCAGACCAGGGCACCAACGTCAGCCTCGATAAAGGCAAAACCTGGAGCACCTGGTACAACCAACCCACCGCCCAGATGTACCACGTGGTCACCGACAACCAATTCCCCTACTCGGTCTACGGCTCGCAGCAGGATAGCGGAACCGCGGCCGTGTATAGCCGTACCGACCACGGCGAGATTGACGCGCGCGACTGGTACTCCGTCGGCGGGGCCGAGAGCGGATACATCGCGGTGGACCCTAGGAACCAGCACATCCTCTACGTCGGCAACACCAACGGCGCGCTGGTGCGCTTCGACAAACGCACCGGCCAGTCGCAGAACATCACGCCCTGGCCGGTGCGTGGCGACCGCGCCGGCAGCATCTCCGCGCAGAAGTACCGCTACCCGTGGACTGCGCCGCTGGTCTTTTCCGCCAGCGAGCCCGACACCCTCTACTTCGGCTCGCAATACCTGATGAAGACCACCGACGGCGGTTTGACCTGGCACGAAATCAGCGCCGACCTGACCGGCGACACGCGAAAGGACACCCGCGCTGCCGCGCCCAGTGTTGGCGAAAACCGCCCGGTGACGGCTGACAACGCCCGCGAACTCGGCTACGGCGTGATCTACACCATCGCCCCTTCGCCCCTTAAGGCCGGCATGGTTTGGGTGGGCAGCGACACCGGCTTGATTCACCTCACGCGCGATGCCGGCAAGACCTGGCAGAGTGTCACGCCGCCCGGCCTTTCGGCCTGGAGCAAAGTCACCCAGATTGAAGCTTCTCACTTCGACCCGGCCGTGGCGTACGCGGCTGTGGACCGCCACCGGCTGGATGACTACAAACCGTACGTCTACCGCACGCGCGATTACGGCAAGACCTGGACCCTGGTGACCGAAGGCCTGCATGAACCTGCCTACCTGAACTCGATCAAGGAAGACCCCGGGCGCAAGGGCTTGCTCTATGCGGCCACCGAGCTGGATGTCGCGGTTTCAT
>Ga0210402_10003670_pt1 | contig 14284 bp, 14 predicted proteins | sample IncBWC7MmetaG_FD_161055 | JGI IMG/M metagenome (GOLD analysis project Ga0210402, IMG submission 161055) | Forest soil microbial communities from Barre Woods Harvard Forest LTER site, Petersham, Massachusetts, United States - Inc-BW-C-7-M | ecosystem: Environmental > Terrestrial > Soil >...
CCTCCATGTTTGAACGGGCGGGGCGGTTGCTGGATGGGTCGCTGGTGGTGACTCTGGCGGAAGCGGCGCGGGCTATGAAACTGGTAGCCGAGCGGAATCGGGTGATTGTTGAAGGGGCTGCGGCTTGCGCGGTGGCTGCGGCGCTGTCCGGCCGCGCGGGCTCGGGGAAGGTTGTGGCGATTGTTTCGGGGGGAAACATCGACCTGGATAAGTTTGCTCAAGTTGTGGCGCAAGCTTGATGGTTCTGGTGGCAAGCGTGCTGCGCGACAAATATAAAAATGTCGTGTTAGTAGGATTTGTCGGGAATCAGTTCCTATCGTGTTCACCTTTCAAGGAGACCAGGTTGTGAGTGAAGGTCGGAAAGTGGTGTCGGGGATTGGGCGGTTATCGTTCTTGCAGCGGGGCTGTCGGTATTTGCTGGCAGTTGCCATCGTTGTCTTGTGGCCTTTTGTGCCGTTAACCGCAGTCGCGGCCTCGCAATCGGCAGGTCCACTGGTTGTGGGCGAGAACAGCCACGTGGTGGTCATGGAGTATGAAGCATGGTTCGGTCCGAACGCAGTGACGTTTCAAGGCAGTTCGGCCATGCCGCTCTTGCAATCCGCAGATATGAAAAAGGTAGGAGGCGGATACGACAGCGCGGACCCGGCAATCATTCAACAACACCTTGCGTGGTTGGAGTATATGGGCGCGGATGCGGCAGCGACCGATCTAACGAATAACGTGAGCTGCATCTTCAACAGCGAATGGTTTGTTAAGAAATATGTGCCGAACTGCAGCGCCGCCTTCCGGCTGCAAAACCAAACCATTCGTGACAATACTGGCAACATTTATTCCGCTTGGACGAAGCTTGGAACTCGACTTGGGCTGATTCCGCTCCTGGGTGGCATCGACGAGAATGTGTTGTTCAAGGATCAAGACGGCAAGACCGCATTCGAAAAGGAAGTGGAATATTTTGGGGCGCTGCTGGAGAAGTATCCGGAGCGAGCGGTGATCTACAAGGACAAGCCGCTCATGGTAATTTTCCTTGGGGCGGCGCAGGATCCAAACCGCTCCGATCGTCCGTTGTGGTTTCAGATCAGGCAATTCCTCGGGAAACACCCGGAGATCAGTTCGAAGTACACGTTTAAGATGATGGCCGGATACCTCGACAGTCAACCGGCGCTGTGGGCCACGCAGGGCAAGCCCCACGGACCAGTGAAAATCAATCCTGCATATGGCTTCTGGAGTTGGGTTGATCGGCTCAACCCCTCGTGCACCATCTCTTTGTGCCCCTACTATCCTTCGTACAACCAGGTTGGTTCGAGAGTCGAGAATTTTACTGCTTCCATCGCCACCGCGGGTCAGTTTGGGTGGCAATGTCCGAGTGGCCCGAACGCTCCGCCCTACTGCCCCGATGACGCGCTGCGTTTTGGAGCGAATGGTAAATATGTCACGTTCGATTCCTTCATGAAATACGCGAGAAAGCTTCGTCCCATTTTTCTGTGGGTCCATCAATTCAACGAATTCACTCTGCCTGACGAGGGATTCGACGCTAATACGAACGACGATATCGAGCCGGCGAATCTGTGGGGTAGTGGAGATCTTGAGATCGTCAGGCATCAGATTTTGATGTATCGGCAACAGGCTGACGCTGAGGGGTCAGAAGAGCTTCCGTAGCTTGGTGGTGGCCAAGTGATCGGAATCGTCCTCGTTTCAGCGTCCATCGTTTGATCCCTCACCGTTTGATCCAGGGGGAAAACTCTGCGCGAATAAATTGCTTTACGCCCTCGCGACCAGTGAGACCCCACCAGATTTTTCCGCCTTCACGCTGCAATCGAATGTTGATGTCGAAGAACGGGCAGCAGGCGCGTTCGAACGGCGTGAATTCGGTCAGAGCCTGATAGTTCGCAGCGTCGTATGGAAACTCGAACTCAAACCCGTCTGGTAACTCCTGGATGCCAAGTACAGATGAGCGCAGGATCTTACCCAGTTCCTGCTGCCGTTTGCGCTGTTCCGGCGTGAGGGCCGTCCGATCGCAGTAGAAGGGAGTTTCCCCTTTGGAGTTTGCGGAATTGGGTCGCTGAGCGCCAGCTTGCCGCTCGGAAACGATCTGGGAGAATGCGTATCCGCCCAGAACGGCGATGGTGACGGCGACGATCAAGAATATTTTCATAGGTTCTCCTTAGCGGACATATATTGTCCGTTAGCAGAACCTTACGACTTAAAGTCGACTTTAACGCAAGGGGAATGTTTGTAAATTATTTGTCAATTCCGCCGGGGGAATCCGGCACAGGCCGGTCGGGGCTGAACTAGAATGTACCCATGTCGCAATTGACTATTTCTCAGGTAGCGCGACAAGTTGGACTTCAGCCCTCCGCAATTCGCTACTACGAACAGATTGGAATCCTTGTTCCGGCTCAGCGGATCGGTGGGCAGAGACGCTACGATACGACCGTGCTTCATCGCTTGGCGGTGATTCAGTGGGCGCGGCAAACCGGGTTTACCCTGGATGAAATCCGGGAGTTGTTCTTCGGCTTTCGCGATGCGGCTCCGGCGTCGCAGCGCTGGCAAAAACTCTCACGCAGGAAGGTGGCGGAACTCGAGGAGTTGATGAGCCAGATAAAGACGATGCGGCAGTTGCTCCAGAAAATGACGGACTGTTGCCATTGCGAAACTTTGGATCAATGTGGCAAAGGCATATTTAAGAAAGGATTTGGTGAACTCAGGACGAAACCCCTGCCTTTGAATCGTCAAACCAAACGATAGCCTTGCACGCTGGGGATTCCTCCGTCCGCCAAAGCCGAAGCACAATTCCTTCCGACAGGTATCACTTAAGCTTCGTCCTTTTGCCGCTATTGTTTACAATAGAGAGCTTATCCACAATAGGGAAAGAGTGGGTGGCCCCTATGGGTGGGCCAAACAGGATTTGAACCAGTCGAATCACAATTCGAGCGACTGCGGGGCTGCGGCGCGCGTGTACTGGCGCGTGGAAGGTAGTCTTCTGGAGTTGACTACCGTGCGTCCGATCGCGTTCTTTACCTGGAACGGGCAGACGTTTATCGAGCGCTGGATGCGACGGGGGTTGGTCCTGGTGATGGCCTTGCTGCGTCCTTTCTTATATGCCACGAACCGGGTGTTTGCGACGCGCGTGGTTCATACAGTGCTGCGCGGGATCAGCCGGGACCGGTTGGATCTGTTGGGCGAAGAATATTTCCAGTACAAGTTGAAGCCGCAGTTGAAAGCTGCAGGAGTAAAAGAACTTAGAAGGTTGATCGATTCAGGTGTCGAGGTGGTGCTGGTTAGCCAGGGATTGGATCAAGTGATGGGTCCGTTGGCGCGGCATCTGGGCGCGAAGTGGGTGATTGCAAATCGGCTTGAGTTTCGCGACGGCATGGCCACTGGGCGATTGTTGGATCCTGTGATTCGCCCGAGGGGAGTGTTGCGAGGGTCACTGGCGCGGGTCCGGATGGAACGCGTGCTCCAGAACAACTGGTTCGGGACCTGGGTCTGGATGTTTCGGGCTTGCCCGGGACGGATGCGTTGGAGTCCGCGGTCACTCCTGCGTCGCGGTACCAGCCGGTGTTGGAGCGTCCGATCGTGCACTTCCATGGCGGGTCAGAGGCAGCGCCGCTTTCGGTTCGCGCGACGCTGGCAGGGAAGCGGATCATGCTGATCGGCGTAACTGGGTTCATTGGGAAAGTTTGGCTGGTGAACCTGCTGATGGATCTGCCGGAAATCGGGCGGATTTATTTGCTGATCCGGAGGCAGAAGTCGAATCCGGCTGATGGGCGGTTTGAAAAGTTGGTCGAAGAATCGCCGGTCTTCGATCCGTTGTACAAGCGTTATGGCGCAGGTTTGGCGCGCTTCCTGCGGGAGCGCGTGGAAGTAGTGGAAGGCGATGTGTCGCAGCCGGATCTTGGGCTCGCGCCGGATGTGTCTGAAGCCTTGCGAAAGAATCTCGACCTTATTGTGAACAGCTCGGGGTTGACCGACTTCAACCCTGATTTGCGGGATGCGCTACTGACGAACGTGGACGCGGCGGTGAGCATCGTCGAATTCGTGCGCCGGTCGGATCATGCTGGCTTGTTGCATCTTTCGACGTGCTACGTAGCGGGGGCGCGGGATGGGCGAGTTGGCGAAACGCTGCGGCCGAATTACACCCCGGCTGGAGTGGCAAACTTCGATGCGGATGCGGAATGGCGGTCGCTGCACGAGTTGGTGACGCGGGTGACGGAGCAGGCAGAGAGTTCCGAGGTTACAGCCGAACTGCGCCAGCAGGCGCTGCAGAAAGAGCACGCGTCCAAGGACCTGAAAGGCGCGGCGCTGGAGAATCAGGTTCGCAAGAACCGGGTTCGCTGGTTGCGAAATTATCTGACCGAAGCGGGGAAGAAGCGCGCGAATGAGCTGGGTTGGCCGAACACGTACACGCTGACCAAGAGCCTGGCAGAGTCATTAATTCACAAGTATGGCGCAGGCTTGCCGATTGCGATGGTGCGGCCGTCCATTGTCGAAACCTCGGTGGAGAAGCCTTTCCTGGGCTGGAATGAAGGCATCAACACTTCGGCGGCGCTGTCCTACCTGTTGGGAACGTACTTTCGCCAACTGCCGTCAAATGAGCGCAAGCGGTTGGACGTGATTCCAGTGGACGCGGTGTGCCGCGGCATGACGCTCATCGCAGCCGCCATCATCGAACGAAGGAATGCGCAGATTTATCAGCTGGCCACGTCGGTCTCGAATCCGTGTGACATGCGGCGATCGATTGAATTGACCTCTTTGGCGCATCGGAAACATTATCGCGCTCTGGAAGGTCTGGAAAGCTGGCTGCGGTTGCGCTTCGATGCCATTCCAGTTTCCAAGCAACGTTACGAGCGTATGTCGGCGCCGGCGCAGAAGGCGATCATAAAATCCATACAGCGGATTATGTCGCCGCTCCCTCTGCGAAAAATGCCGTTGGCGAGGGCGGAGCGCAGTCTGGAAAAAGTTGAAAAGCTGATTGAACTGTTCGAGCCGTTTATTCTTCTCAACGAGCATGACTTTGTAGCGGAGAACGTAGAAAAACTCGCGTATGCGCTGGTGCCTGAAGAGAGGGCCGATTTCGGTTACGACACGCGCGGCATCGACTGGTGGGAGTACTGGATCAACATTCATATTCCGGCGCTGCGGCGATGGACATATCCGCTGATTGAGGGGCGCCCTCTGGAGGCGCGGCCGTCGCGGAGTTTTCAGCTGGCTGAGGCGGAGAGCAACGGAGACACCATCAAAACCGGCACCAACGGAGCAACGTGGCGATATTCCTGACCGGGTCCACCGGATACATCGGCGGGCACGTCGCCGCCAATCTGCTGGAAGAGCACGGGGCTTCACTGAACGTGCTGGTGCGGGCGCGGGATCCGCGCGAGGCGGAGTTGCGCTTGTGGCATGCGCTGCAACTGCATCTCGATTTCCCGCGTTTCTACGAGTACCTGCAGACCCGGATCAGAATCTTCCGCGGCGATTTGACCGAGACGCAATTCGGACTTGCCCGGGATGATTACGATCGATTGATCCATACGACGGATTCGGTCATTCATTGTGCGGCATCGTTGAATCGGAAGTCGGAGAAGAGTTGTCTGAATGTGAACCTGCGAGGAACGCTGGAGGTGTTGCAGCTTGCCATGCGGGTGCATCATTATCATGGGCTCCGCCGCTTTAGCCATGTGAGCACGGTGGCAGTGGCCGGCAAACGTAAGGATGAAGTGGTCACGGAGGATCAGTCGATCGATTGGGAGCGGTCGGATTACGATCCGTATGCCCGCACGAAAAAGTTCTGCGAGCACATGATCCGGCAGCTTCTGCCGGAAGTGCCGCTTACGATTTTTCGTCCGAGCATTGTGCTCGGAGACAGCCGTCGCGCGGAGACTACTCAGTTCGACATGGTCAAAGCGTTTGTGTTCCTGGCTGGATTGCCGGTGCTTCCGTTTCGTCCGAATGACAAGATCGACATTGTAAACGTCGACTTCGTGGCTGATGCGATTGCCACGCTGCATCAAAAAGACAGCCCGCAATACGACACCTATCATCTTTCTTCGGGCAGAGAATCGCAGACGTTTCGTGAATTGACCAGCGCGCTGGCCACCGCGCAACAGAAACGCGCACCCGTGTTTGTGCCTGTGCTGGCGCGACCTTTCTCCGGGACCGTGAATACGTTGGCGAATCGCAAAGGCACGGTTGCTCATGGAGCTTCGCTGATGAAAGTGTTCATGCCATATCTGCTATGGAATACGGTGTTCGACAATACGCGGGTGACGTCTGAGTTGGGCCGCAAGCCGGTGCCATTTTCGAAATACAGTTATCCATTATTGAAGTTCAGCCGGGAGACTAACTTTTCCTACAGGTATGAGGACTGGCCCGCCCAGATCGGAGGGTCCGCAGCATGATGGACTTCGTGCTCGAAGCCTGGGTTAGCGCCCTGATTGAGAGGTCTAAAGCCGGGTGGATGCTGGGCGAAGGGAAGCCGTGGCGCCCGGGAGAAAAGTTAAAGCTGTTGTTTGCGGGATACAACGGGACGCGCAACATGGGATCGGATGTGCGCGTAGAGGAGATGCTGCGGCAGCTTCGTCACATTCTCGGCGCTGAACGGGTCGCGTTCAGCGTGATGACGCAAGTCCCGAAGTTTTCCCAGGGATATTTTCAGAGTACGGCGCAGGTTCATCTGCCGGATATTTTTCCGCCCTTCCTGTCGGATGAGGTTCCAAAGCATCACGGCGTGGTGGCTTGTGAAGGATCGATGTTCAAAAGCAAGTTCGCCAACGCTTTGACCACGATGATGATCGGATCGTTGGGCATTGCGGCGGCGCAGAACAAGCTGTCCGTGGGATACGGCGCCGAAGCTGGGCATATGGATCCTTTGGTGGCAAAGATGTGTGCGCGCTACTGCCAGAACTCGCTGGTAATTACACGCAACGAGGAATCGCGCACCATCCTGCGAGAGCTTGGAGTGCCCAACGAATTGGGAACGGACACGGCGTGGACGTTCGAGCCGCATCCCGCGGAGTTTGGCAGGAAGGTGCTGCGCGAGTTGGGATGGGACGGGAGTACGCCGGTGCTGGTGGTGTGTCCGATTAATCCTTTCGAATGGCCGGTAAAGGCTTCGGTGGCGAAGTTCGCGCTGCACGGCATGGTGGGAGCATATAAGGATAGCCACTACCGCTCGGTTTACTTTCATAACTCGGGGCCGCAGGCCGACCGCGCTTACGACCGCTACTTGACGGGGATCGCGAATGCGGTGGATGCATTCCGCAAGCAGCGAAAGGTGTTCGTGATTCTGGCGGCGACGGAGCGTTTGGATGCGCGCCCGGCAGGTCGAATTTCAGAAAAGCTCGGCGGAGTGCCCGTGCTCAGTTCTGAAGACTACAACATGTATGAACTGGTAAGCGTGCTGCGGGCTTGCCACATGATGGCTTCGTCGCGTTATCACGGGATTGTGACGAGTATGCCGGCGCTGGTGCCGTCGGCGGGAATCACCATGGATGAGCGTATTCGAAACCTGATGCGCGAGCGCGGGCATGAGGATCTGCTGATGAATGTGGACGACCCTGATCTCGAACCGAAACTGTTGACAGCGCTGATCAAGTTGAGCCAGGAAGGCGAAAAGGTTGCCGATGGGATTGGGCGAACAGTGGTGCGCAATTTGAAATTGATGGCGCGCATGGGGGTGTACTTCGAGGAAGAAGTTCAGCGGCGGTATCCGGAGTTTCCGACGCGCCGGGGAGAGTGGAGTTGGGAAGATTACTTGCCGCCGATGAGTGCGGGGCTGCACAGCTTGGCTGAGGCGTACAGCTAGCGGTCATTGCAAGATGCAAAGACACGTGGCAAAACAAATTTAATGAATTTTCTGAACGACATATTTGCGCAGCTTCAGACTGCGGGGGCGAACGTAGTCCTGCAAGAGCTTCGCGGAGAGACGCAGCAAGCTGCGTATCCACAGAGTGGGCTCGACCTTCTCCAGTCGATAGCGATGGCGCGGGCTTTTCTCGAATCTCGGGGTCTGAAGAAGGGTGACCGGTGCGCTTTGCTTGCGCACAATAGTATTCGCTGGGTTGCGATGGACTTGGCTATCATGGCCGAAGGGCTGATCGTCGTACCGCTTTACGCGCGGCAGGCACCGTCGGAACTCGTGGCCATGATGAAGGATTGCTCTCCAGCGTTGATCTGCTGCGGGGATGCGGCGCTGCGGGATGGGATTGTGGAGAACTGGCCGGAGGCGCCTCCACTGCTGTTGTTTGAGGATGTGTTTGATGCTGGCTCCCACCCTTTGCAAAAAACGCAAAGGATGAGGCACCCGGAGAATGCTGGGCTTGCGGACTCCGATCCGGTCACTATTATTTATACGTCCGGTACATCGGGTGAGGCTAAGGGGGTTGTCCTTACCGCTGGGAATGTTCGCCATATGCTGGGATGCACTTCCGGGCGGGTCGATGCGCTGATGCAGGGCAAAGCCGGGCAGGATCGCGTGTTCCACTATCTTCCGTTTTGTTTTGCGGGGTCCTGGATCATGTTGCTGACTTGCCTTCTAAGGGGCAGCTCGCTGACCCTCAATACGGACTTGAGCAAGATTGCTAGCGAGATGCGCAGTGTCGCGCCCGACTATTTTCTCAACGTCCCGGCACTTCTCGAGCGGATGCGCAAAGCGGTTGACGAACAGCTTTGGAAGACTGGCGGAATGGTTCTCGGCATTTACAGCCGGGCCAAGAGCGCATGGGTGCGCAAGCAGAAGGGACAAATAAGTTTCGCCGATTCATGCTGGCTAGCGTTGGCCAATGCAATGGTGTTTCCGACGATTCGCAAGAAGATGATTGGGTCTCATCTGAAAGGACTCATTTGCGGTTCGGCGCCGCTTAACGTGGAAACGCAACTCTACTTCATGATGCTGGGCATTCCGGTGCTGCAGGTCTATGGCCTGACCGAGACCACTGCAATCTGCACCATGGACGATCCGGGTCATGTGGAGCCGGGTCGCGTGGGACCTGCGATCCGCGGCGTCGAGATGAAACTGGGCGAGAACGACGAGATTGTGGTGCGCGGACCGAATGTATTTCCGGGATACTGGAATCGTCCGCAGGAGACGGCGAAGGCTTTGCGCGACGGCTGGTTTCATACCGGCGATCAGGGTGAGGTGAATGCTACAGGAAACTGGCGGATTGTCGGTCGCATCAAGAATTTGATAATTCTGGGTTCGGGTCACAACATCGCGCCAGAGCCAATCGAAGAAGAATTGCTGCGCAATTTGCCGGGGGCTCTGCAGGTTGTGCTCGTGGGCAACGGGCGGGGATATCTTTCGGCGGTCGTGACCGGGGATGTGACGCGAGAGCGGGTGCAGGATGCCTTGGATGCGGTGAATCCCGGATTGCCGCATTACAAGCAGGTGCGAGCGTTGCACATTTATTCCGAACCGTTCTCGATTGAGAACGGATTGCTGACGGCCAATGGCAAGCTGAGACGGGACTTAATCGCGACGCGTTTGAAAAATGAGATCGAAGAGATGTATGGGGTGAAGCAGGCTTCGTGAGTCCAAGGCTTTAACCACCCTTCGGCTTCGCTCAGGGCAGGCTACGGGCACGAAGGTTCACAAAGGAAACCGGTTGGGAATGGAATCTTTCGACGGTCAGGCGCTTTCGTGGGAGCTGCGGGACGGCGTAGTCGAGCTGGCGTTGCATCGCAAGCCCTGCAACGAGATTGGCTCGCTCTCTCTCGATGAGCTGGAAAAATTCGTTCATGATCTCGATGGCTTCCAGGACGAAGCCCATGTGCTCATTATTTACAGCGAGCTGAAGGCTGGATTTTGTGCCGGGGCCGATCTACGCGAGCTATATCGGCGTTTCCAGGATTTGGAGCGGAAGGAAGCGGCCCAGGGTGTGCGCGATTATCTGGAGCGCATTCACCGGGTTCTGAATACGATGGATGCTTCGCCGCTGACCACCATCGCAGCGGTGCATGGAGTAACGTTTGGCGGGGGTTTTGAGCTTGCGCTGGTATGCGATCTGATTGTCGCTGATAAGATGGCCAGATTTTGTTTCCCCGAGTTGCGGCTGGGATTGATCCCTGGTTTCGGAGGGATTCCGCGTCTGAAGCGTGATCTGGGGAACGCGGTGATCCGCGATCTGCTGCTCACCGGACGGAGTTTTAATGCGACCAGGCTTCAGCAAGTTGGCCTGGTGAGTCAGGTGGTGGGGGAGGGCGAATCGCTGAGAGTGGCGCGAGCCACCGCGGCTCAGCTCGGGAAGTTTGACCGCCGTACGGCGATTGCGGCGAAGAAATTCATTAAGCCAATCCCGTATGAAGAGTTACAGCGGGAAATCGATCTCTTCTGCGAGTTGTTCTCGCAGCCAGCGGTGGAAGCTGGTTTGAGAAAATTCGTCGAAAGCGAGGACGCGCTGCCGTATTTACCCTGATGATTTTGGTCGCGCAAAATGCAGCGATCCTTCGCTTCGCTCGGGCGACAATCCTACAAAGGCAATATGATAATGGCGATACGTAAACAAACACTTGATGAAGTATTGGACCTTGCATCGGCTCACTTCAAAGTGCCGCGAGAGAAGCTGACCCCGGACGACGACTTCTTTAAGACGCTCGGCATCGACAGCCTGCAGGCGCTCGATCTGCTGACGCGGCTGGAAAATCATTTTCGCATCGAGTTGCCCGATTACGAACTCCAGGGCGTGTCGGATTTCAGAACCCTGGCCGACCGGATCCAGGCTCGGTTGTGATTTCCAAGCGCGGACAAGAACTCTTCCAGTTCCTTGTTCTCGATCTTGCCGGAAGTGAACTGATAAACATGCTTTTCTCTGAGTCTGTGTGCCGCTGTGGTGAAATAAAGCCTTAATGCTCAATCTCGACCAATACACCTGTGTGGGCGATGCTCTGCGGGATGCGCTGGATCGCTGGCCGAACGAAACTTGCTTGATCGAGGCGGACCGGGATCGGGAGAAGACGCGGCTCACTTATTCTGATTTCAAGGACGTGGCTCTGCCTCTGGCTCGCGCGCTCGAGGATGCCGAATTCAATTCCGGCGATCGGGCCGCAATCATCATGACCAACCAGTCGAAATGGTTGATTTCGGCCTACGCCATTTTTTACCGTGGTGGCGTGGTGGTGCCGCTCGACTTCAAATTAACAGCGGCGGAGCACCTGCAACTGTTGGCGCACTCCAAGACGAAGTTTCTGATTGTCGAGTACTATTTGTGGCGGGCAATCACGCAGTCGCCGGACTTCAAGAATCACAAGCTCAAAAAGGTGCTGGTCACGGAAGCTCCTCTGGGAGCCGATCTCGCAGGTGCTTATCGTTGGGAAGATTTCCGCCGCAAAGGTGATCCTGTTTTTGTTTCGCGGGGGCGGGCCGATGTGGCCTGCATTGTCTATTCTTCGGGTACGGGCGGGCGTCCCAAGGGATGCGTCCTCACCCATGACAATTATCTGGAGCAGTGCAAGGCGCTCACGGCGTGGTACCCATTCTGGCCGGGGGTGCGCTACCTCAGTATTCTGCCGACGAATCATGCGATTGATTTTATGGTTGGCTTCATCGGCCCATTCGTCTGCGGTGCTTGCGTGGTGCACCTGCGCACGCTGAGGCCAGAGTTTGTGCGCGATGCCTTCGTTCGCTACAAAATCACTTATGTCGCGCTGGTTCCCATGATTCTCAAGAACCTGGAACGCGGGCTGCGCGGCAAGTTTGACGAACTGTCTGCGGGGAGGCGGTTCCTGCTGAATCGAATGATCGCGCTGAATAAGTCTCTGACTCGCTCCCATCCCAAGGTCGGTCTCAGCCGCAAACTTCTGTCGCAGGTGCATCAGGGCTTGGGTGGAGAATTGCGGGCGATGTTTACCGGGGGCGCATTCATGGAGCCTTCGACTTTGCGTTTCTTCTATGATCTCGGTATCCCGGTGGCCAACGGATATGGACTTACCGAGGGTTTCCCGCTCACGCTGAACGACCTTAACCCTTTTCGCGCGGACACCGTGGGCAAACCTTTACCGGGAGTCGAATTGCGCATTCTCAGTCCTGATTCCGACGGGATCGGGGAAGTTGCGGCTCGCGGCAAGACCGTGATGTCGCACTATCTGGATGATCCTGAATTAACGGCGCAGACCATCGTGGACGGCTGGCTGGTCACGGGCGATCTCGGCCGCTTTGACAGCAATGGGCACTTGCAGCTTTTCGGGCGCAAGAAAAACATGATCGTGACCGAAGGCGGTAAGAATATTTATCCTGAGGACATAGAAAGTGCCTTCGACGGACTCCCGGTCAAAGAATATTGCATTTTCGCCGCAAACTATCTTTGGCCTGCAAAGACTCTCAGTCGCGAGATGCTGGTTCTGCTTCTCCGTCTGGAGCAAAATCAGGAATTCACGGACGCGCTGAAAGAGGAGATCGTTACCCGGAACCGCCGTCTGCCAGACTTCAAGCGGGTAGGCGGATACTTGCTCTGCAGTAAAGATTTTCCTCGAACGGCGTCCATGAAAATCAAACGTACGGTGTTGGCCGAGGAGATTCGCCCGATTCTCGGTCGTGCTGCCGTGGTCGAACTGTGAGCGGCACGGACACTTTTCTTGCCATCGTGAATCCGGCCGCCGGCGGAGGACGGTGTCGCAAGCTCGTTTCGGAAGCGCTTAATCGTCTGCGAGCGGGCGGAACCAAGCTGGATGTGATCGAAACCACTGGCCCAGGGCAGGGAACGCAGCTAGCGCGCGACGGCTACGCCCGCGGGTATCGTAAGTTCCTCGCCGTGGGGGGCGATGGCACATCGTATGAGATCGTCAATGGAGTTTTTCCTCGATCAGAACCGGACGAACCCGTCACGCTGGCGTTTCTTCCTCTGGGAACCGGCAACTCATTCCTGCGCGACTTCACCGATCGTGGAGTCGAACACGCGGTCGAGGCGCTGCTTGCGAACCGATCTCAGCCATGTGATGTCTTACGACTGCGTCACACCCAGGGAGTTCTCTACTACATTAACTTGCTGGCCATGGGGTTTGCGGCGGACGTCGCGACCTTGCGGGCTCGAAGATTCAGCGGGTGGGGAGAGCTTGGTTATCAATCTTCTATTTTCATTTCGCTGGCTCGCTTCCGCCGCCGGCCTTTCCCACTGCAAGTCGATGGCGAAGGAGAGATCGACCGCCGTCCCTGCCTTTTTCTGACTTTCAGCAATAGCAAGTTTACCGGCGGAACCATGATGATTGCGCCCAAGGCCGAGGTGAACGATGGCCTCATCGAATATGTGCGTTGGGGGCCGATCGGACGGCTGGGACTGATTCGTAATTTGCCGACGCTTTACGACGGCACGCACATTCACCATCCGCTGGCAGAACGACGCGAGGCGAAGCGAATTGATTTCCACTTGGACGCTCCTGTGGATGTGATGGTCGACGGCGAGGTGCTGACACTACAATGCCAGACGCTGGATGTCCTGCCATCGGCTTTGCGCGTCGTGGTATAAGAATTTATCCCTATGTCACGAGAACGTAGAAAACGGCAAGAGCAAAGGCAAGGGCAAGATCAACCGAACCCGGCCCGGTTGCGCTACATCATTATTGCGATCGTAATTGTGGTGGCCTTTGCGGCCGCTTATTACTTGATTTGGCACAAGCGCACTAGCCGTTTGGACGCCTTCGCCAAGTGCCTGACGGTGAAACAGGCCAAAATGTACGGCGCCTTTTGGTGCCCGCATTGCGACGAGCAGAAAGAAAAGTTCGGCTCATCGTTTCAGTACGCTCCCTATATTGAGTGTGGAATCAAAGGCTCACAGGGCATCGCATCGGTTTGCACCCAAGCCGGCATCAAACGGTTTCCTACATGGATTTTTGCCGACGGCACCCGGGTCGAGGGCGAACACGAGTTGGAATTCCTGGGTGAGGAGACGGGATGCAGCCTGCCATGAACTCAGCCGTGCGGCGGGTCTTTCAGTTGATTGCTGTTCTGGCTTTGGCTGGGGTCGTCGTCTCTTCCGTTTCGCTGCATCACCACTATGGCACTTCGCAAACGAACTATTGTGATTTCGGGACCAGTTTCAATTGCGACATCGTCAATCGCAGCGTTTACTCGACAGTGTTTGGAATTCCGGACGCGCTGATTGGCATTCTTGGCTATGGCCTGCTGCTTGCTCTGGCAACGCTTTATCGGACGAAAGCGGAAACCCCCTTCATGCTCCTGGTCGGCTCCACAGCTGGACTGGGTTTCGCTCTCTATCTCACATATATCGAAAAGTTCGTGCTGGCGACTTGGTGCATTTTGTGCCTTTCGTCGCTTACCTTGATTGTTCTGATTACGGCG
>Ga0210402_10003671_pt1 | contig 14281 bp, 10 predicted proteins | sample IncBWC7MmetaG_FD_161055 | JGI IMG/M metagenome (GOLD analysis project Ga0210402, IMG submission 161055) | Forest soil microbial communities from Barre Woods Harvard Forest LTER site, Petersham, Massachusetts, United States - Inc-BW-C-7-M | ecosystem: Environmental > Terrestrial > Soil >...
AGACTCCTGCGGCTTCGGCTTGATCGCCAGCCTCGATGACCGCGCCAGTCATTGGGTGCTCAAGACTGCCATCAGCTCCCTGAATAGGCTGACCCATCGGGGCGCGATCGCAACCGACGGCAAGACCGGAGATGGCTGCGGTCTGCTCATCAAACAGCCGACGGCATTCTTGCGCGCCGTGGCCGCGGAGGCCGGCTTCGCGCTGACACCGATATTCGCCGCCGGCCTGGTGTTCTTGAATCGCGATGCCGCGAAGGCCGCGCAGTCGCGCGAGGCGCTGGCGGAACAATTGCGCCTCGAGAGCTTGGAGCTCGCGGGCTTTCGTGCCCTGCCCACTGACCCCAGCGCCTGCGGCTCCGAGGCGCTCAAGAGTCTGCCCCTCATCGAGCAGGTGTTCGTCAATACCTCCGGCATGGATGAGGCTGCTTTCAATCGCAAATTGTTCATGGCGCGCCGGCGCTGCGAAAAACAACTCGAAGCGCGGGATCCCGATTTCTACATCCCTTCGCTGTCGGCCAGCACCATCGTCTACAAGGGCATGGTCATGCCGCAATTCCTGGCGCAGTTCTATCCCGATCTCAAGGACCCCCGGCTCGAAGCTTCGGTGGTGGTTTTCCACCAGCGTTTTTCCACCAACACGCTGCCGCAATGGCGTCTCGCCCATCCCTATCGCTACCTGGCGCACAACGGCGAAATCAACACCGTTCAAGGCAACCGCAGCTGGGCGGTCGCGCGCGGACCTTTGTTCCGCTCGCCGCTTTTGCCGCAGCTGGCGGACATTCTGCCGCTGGTGTCCTTGACGGGCTCCGACTCATCGTCGCTCGACAACATGCTGGAAGTGCTGCTCGTCGGCGGGCTCGATCCCATGCATGCGCTGCGCATGCTGATTCCGCCGGCGTGGCAGTCGGTGGACATGATCGATCCGGACTTGAAAGCATTTTATGAGTACTACGCGACTCACATGGAGCCGTGGGATGGTCCCGCCGGGATTGTGATGACCGACGGCAGATATGCCTGTTGCACGCTGGATCGCAACGGCCTTCGCCCGGCGCGCTGGGTCATCACGCAGAACCGGCATATCACCATCGCCTCCGAAGCGGGTGTCTGGGACTACCGGCCGGAGGAGGTCATCGACAAAGGCAAGCTTGGGCCCGGGGAAATGTTGGCGCTCGATCTTAAGACTGCCGAGCTCATGACAACCAAGCGGATCGATGATGTTCTCAAGAGCCGCCACCCCTACAAGGTGTGGTTGAAGAAGGGCGTGCGCTATCTGCAGACGGACCTGATCGATCCGCGGCTGGCGGCTGAGCCCTTCGATCGCGAGATCCTGGCGCAATATCAGAAGATGTTCAACGTCTCGGCGGAAGAGCGCGATGAGATCATCCGGGTGCTGGCTGAAGATGAGAGCGAAGCGGTCGGCTCGATGGGCGATGACACGCCGATGCCGGTGTTGTCGAAGAAAGTGCGTTCTCTGTACGACTATTTCCGCCAGCAGTTCGCACAAGTCACCAATCCGCCCATCGATTCGCTGCGCGAAAGCATCGTGATGTCGCTGCAGACGCAAATCGGCGCTGAAGCGAATATCTTCGTGCCATCGCCCCATCACGCAGAACAAATCGTCCTAAGCTCGCCGATTCTTTCGCAGCGCAAGCTGCGCCAAATCGTGGCGCTCGCCGAAGCCGGCGTGCCCAATGAATTCATCGATCTGCAGTACGACGAGCATCTGGATCTGAAAACCGCGCTGCAGCGAGTTTGCGACCACGCGGAAACTGCAGTGCGCTTGGGCAAGCTCGTGCTGCTTTTGTCGGATCGCTATCTGGTGAAGGGAAAGCTGCCCATCCACGCGCTGCTGGCCACGGGCGCCGTGCATCATCGTTTGGTCGCCACGGGCCTGCGCTGCAAGTGCAACATTCTGGTCGAGACGGGCACAGCGCGCGATGCACATCATTTCGCCTGCCTGATCGGCTATGGCGCGACCGCGGTGTATCCCTACCTTGCCTACCAGACCTTGTTCGACATGATGCGCAAGGGCGTGCTCAAGATGGAGGCGATCGCGCGCCAGGAATTGGGGAGGAGCTACAGGCGCGGCATCCGCAAGGGCCTGTTGAAAATCATGTCCAAGATGGGCATCTGCACGGTCGCCAGCTATCGCAGCGCGCATCTGTTCGAAATCGTAGGCCTGCAGGATGAAGTCGTCGAGCTGTGTTTCGAGGGCACCGAGAGCCGCATTCAAGGCGCCGACTTTGCGGATCTGAAGGCCGATTCGGAATATCTGGCCAAGCGTGCGTGGGACATACCTACACCGGTGGAACAGGGCGGCCTGCTCAAGTACATGCACAACGGCGAATACCACATGTACAACCCGGATGTAGTGGCAACACTGCAATCGGCCGTCATGACCGGCAACTACGAGCAATACCGGCAATTCGCGGGTTTGGTGAATGAACGGCCGGTGTCCTGCATTCGCGATCTGCTGAAACTGAAGGCGCTCGCCGCGCCGATTCCGATTGAGGAGGTGGAGCCGATTTCGGCGATCCTCGCGCGCTTCGACAGTGCCGGGATGTCCCTGGGTGCGCTGTCCCCGGAAGCGCACGAGGCGCTGGCGATCGCAATGAACCGATTGGGAGCCCGCTCGAATTCAGGCGAGGGCGGCGAGGATCCGGCGCGCTACGGCACGGAAAAGAATTCCAAGATCAAACAGGTGGCTTCCGGCCGCTTCGGCGTGACGCCCGAATATCTGATCAATGCCGAAGTCCTGCAGATCAAGATCGCGCAGGGAGCCAAGCCGGGCGAAGGCGGACAATTGCCGGGCCACAAGGTCAACGACATGATCGCCACCTTGAGATTCGCGCGCCCCGGCGTCGGCTTGATCTCGCCGCCTCCGCACCATGATATCTACTCCATCGAGGATTTGGCGCAGCTGATATTCGACTTGAAGCAGATCAATCCTGAGGCGCTGGTGTCGGTCAAATTGGTGGCGGAGCCGGGCGTCGGCACGGTGGCGGCGGGCGTCGCCAAGGCATACGCCGACCTCATCACCATCAGCGGCTACGATGGCGGCACGGGAGCGAGTCCCTTGTCGTCCATCAAATACGCAGGCACGCCGTGGGAATTGGGGCTCGCGGAGACTCATCAGACGCTGCGCGCCAACGAACTACGCCATCGTGTGCGCTTGCAGACCGACGGCGGACTGAAGACGGGGCTGGACGTCATCAAGGCGGCGCTGATCGGGGCGGAGAGCTTCGGTTTCGGCACGGCGCCCATGGTTGCCTTGGGGTGCAAGTATTTGCGGATCTGCCATTTGAACAATTGCGCCACCGGCGTCGCGACGCAGCACAACGTGCTGCGCAGTAAATATTTCATCGGTTTGCCGGAAATGGTGATCAACTATTTCAAATTCGTGGCGCAAGAATGCCGCGAGATCATGGCATCCCTAGGCGCGCGAACGCTCGCCGAGTTGATCGGGCACACGGAACTCTTCGAAATTCTGCCGGGCGAAACCTCGAAGCAACGCAAGCTGGATTTGTCGCCCTTGCTGGCGAATGCGGCGCTCAAGTCCGACAAGCCGCAATACTGCCTCGATCCGCACAATGAGCCTTTCGATCGGGGCGCACTCGCCGAGCAAATGCTCAAGGACATGCGCGCGGCGATCGACGCCAAGTCGGGCGGCCAATTTTGCTATGCCGTCAACAATTTCAACCGCTCCATCGGCGCGCGCATTTCCGGCGAGATCGCCCGTCGCTGGGGCAATGCTGGAATGAGCGCTGCGCCCTTGATCGTCAATTTGCAGGGCTCCGCCGGACAGAGTTTCGGCGTCTGGAATGTGGGAGGCCTGCATCTTCACCTTACGGGCGAAGCCAACGACTATGTCGGCAAGGGAATGGCAGGCGGCAAGATCGTTTTGAGGCCGCACGCGCGCTCGAATTTCGTCGAGCGCGATACCGTGATCATGGGCAACACTTGTCTGTATGGCGCGACGGGCGGAAAGCTCTTCGCCGCCGGCAGGGCGGGGGAAAGATTCGCCGTTCGCAACTCCGGAGCGCTGGCGGTGGTGGAGGGCACGGGCGATCATTGCTGCGAGTACATGACGGGCGGCGTGATCTGCGTTCTCGGCACCACCGGCGTGAATTTCGGCGCCGGCTTCACCGGCGGATTCGCTTATGTGCTCGACATGGAGCGGGATTTCGTCGATCGCTACAATCATGATCTCATCGATATCCACCGCATATCGCCCGAAGGCATGGGCACCCATGTGCAGCACTTGCGGGGTCTCATCGAGCAGCATGTCGAAGCCACCGGCAGCGCATGGGGCGCGCAGCTGCTCAATGATTTTCGCACCTACATCGGCCGATTTTGGGTGGTCAAACCGAAGGCGTCCGCGATCGATTCGCTGCTGGAAAATCTGCGCCGCGCCGCTTAAAGCGCGCGACGCGTACCGCCATGGCCGACAAGCACCTGCAATTTCTCGATGTGCCGCGCAAGGATCCCGACAAGCTGCCCATGGAGACGCGCACCAGGCAGTTTCGCGAAATTTATTCGCAATACAGCGCCGAATCGGCGGCGCTACAGGCGGGACGCTGCATTTCCTGCGGCAATCCTTTTTGCGAATGGAAATGTCCGGTGCACAACTACATCCCGAATTGGCTCAACCTGATCAACGACGGAAAATTGTTCGAAGCGGCGGAACTATCGCATCAGACCAATTCTCTGCCGGAAATGTGCGGCCGTATTTGTCCGCAGGACCGGCTGTGCGAAGGCGCATGCACCTTGAACGACGGCTTGGGTGCGGTGAGCATCGGCGCGATCGAAAAATACATCACGGACGAGGCCTTACGCCTTGGATGGAAGCCCGACATGTCGAATGTCCTGCGTACGTCCAAGCGCGTGGCAGTCGTGGGGGCCGGGCCCGCGGGTCTGGCCTGCGCCGATATTTTGGTGCGCAATGGCGTCAAACCCGTGGTTTTCGATCGCTATTCGAAAATCGGCGGTTTGCTGACCTTCGGCATCCCGCCCTTCAAGCTGGAGAAGGACGTGGTGGAGAAGCGCCGCGAAATCATGGAGGAGATGGGCGTCGAGTTTCGGTTGAACGTGGAGGTCGGGCGCGACATTGCATTCGAGCAAATAGCGGGCGAATTCGATGCCGTGTTTCTCGGCATGGGGACCTACACCTATGTCAAAGGCGGATTCGACGGCGAAGATCTGCCGGGCGTGCACGAGGCGCTGCCGTATCTCATTTCCAATATCAGCCGTGAGCTTTCGCTGCCCGGCGCAGCGGATTTCATCGACATGAAGGGCAAACATGTGGTGGTGCTCGGCGGCGGCGATACTGGCATGGATTGCAATCGAACCGCGATACGGCAAGGGGCCGCCAGCGTGACCTGCACCTATCGGCGCGATGAAGACAACATGCCCGGATCGCGGCGCGATTACAAAAACAGCAAGGAAGAAGGCGTCACTTTCTTGTTCAACCGCCAGCCCGTAGAAATAGTCGGGGTTGATCGGGTGCAGGGCGTGAAGCTGGTCGAGACTCGATTGGGGCCGCCGGGTCCGCGCGGCCGCCGCATCCCGGAAGTCGTGCCTGAAACCGAAGAAACCATCGCCGCGGATGCCGTGATCATCGCTTTTGGTTTTTTGCCGAGTCCGCCCGATTGGTTTCAATCACAGCGCATCGAATTGCACGGTAATGGCCGGGTACGCGTGTCGGGCGCACTGCAATCCCGCTTCCAAACCACCAATCCGAAGATTTTTGCCGGGGGCGACATGGTTCGCGGCTCGGATCTGGTGGTGACGGCGGTGTTCGAAGGGCGCGAAGCCGCACAAGGGATATTGCGGCATTTGGGATTGCGCAACTCTTGACAGCCGCCCCTCGCGGCGCTCAACTTTGGCCCCGGAGAAAATCCATGCCGATCCAAGCCGCCACTGATCTTGAAGTTCTGCAGTCCCTCAATCGGGACTACATCGACTCGGTGCAAAAGAGCGATGTGCGCCGCTTCAACGAATTGCTCGCCGAAGATTTTTACTGCTCGAATCCCGACGGCTCCCTGATCGACCGCAAGGGCTTTCTCGAGCAGACGGCAAAACCGGTGACCATTGCCAATTTGCGCGCTGAAAATGTGCTCATTCGTTTTTTTGGCGACATTGCGATCATTCACGGCCGAACCAGCTACAGTTTGGCGGACGGAGGTGAGGCTCATGGACGCTACACCGACGTCTGGGCCCGTAAAGGCGATACCTGGAAGGCAATTTCAGCTCATGTAACGCGCGGTTGAACCAACGGAGAACATCATGTGCGAGAAGGACGATTTTGACGAAATGTATGAAATTTCACGCTCCCGTGATTTGTCGAGAAGACAATTCGGTGCATTGACGCTGGGAGTCGGTTTGACCGCCATGCTGCCCCGCCTTGCGGATGCAGCGGACACCAAAGAATCCGAAGTCGAGATCAAAACGCCGGACGGGAACTGCGATGCCTATCTTGTGCATCCTGTAAAAGGCCCTAATCCTGCGGTATTGATTTGGCCTGATATCTTCGGTTTGCGCCCGACCTTTCGGCAGATGGGTAAACGCCTGGCCGAATCCGGCTACACCGTGCTGGTGATCAATCCTTTCTATCGGACCAAAAAAGCCCCGACCGCCCCGGAACATCCGGATTTCAACGATCCGCCGACGCGTCAGGCGCTCATGAGCCTCGCGGGAACCTTATCGCCGGCGACCGCGCTCACCGATGCGAAGGCATTTGTTGCTTATCTTGACAATCAGCCGACAGTGGACAAGAAACGCAAGATGGGCACCACGGGCTATTGCATGGGCGGACCTTTTGTCATGAGAACCGCGGCGGCATTTCCGGATCGAGTGGGAGCGGGTGCCACCTTTCATGGCGGCGGCCTTGCCACCGACAAGCCTGATAGTCCGCATTTGCTGATTCCCAAAATGAAAGCTCATTTTCTCATCGCCATTGCCGAAAATGACGATCAGCGCGAACCTGAAGCTAAAAATATGCTGCGCGAATCATTCGCGAATGCCAAATTGCCGGCTGAAATCGAAGTTTATGCAGGCACCAAACATGGTTGGTGCCCGCCCGATTCTCAAGTTTACAATGCCGAACAAGCTGAGAAAGCCTGGAGCCGCATGATGGTGTTGTTCAAGGCGGCGTTGGCTTAGGCTTTGAAAAAGCCCATTGTCGCGGCGGCAACGGGGACGATATCGAGGTCCGAAAACGGCGAGTATTGAAGTCCGATAAGGGCTAATCTACCGCCATGGAACTCGACTCGAATGCTTGTTATCGCGCCGCGAGGGCCCGCGACCGAAGGTTCGATGGCCGCTTTTACGTGGGCATCACCTCGACGCATATTTATTGCCGGCCGATTTGCCCGGCGCGTCCCGCGCATCGCAAAAATATGCGCTTCTATTCCAATGCGGCGGCGGCGGAAGGCGCCGGCTTCAGACCCTGCTTGCGCTGCCGTCCGGAAAGGGCGCCTGGATTGGCGCCGGTCGATGCGGTGAGCCGGCTGGTCGGTGCCGCCATGGCCGGGATCGAAGAGCATGCATTATCCAGTGCGCATGTCGGAGATCTTGCGGCTTCGTTGGGCGTGAGCGACCGGCATTTGCGCCGCGTCACCGAAGCGGAGCTCGGCGTGTCGCCGATTGAATTGGCACAGACGCAGCGCTTGTTGCTGGCCAAACGATTGTTGCGCGAAACCTCGCTCGATCTGACCAACATTGCTTTTGCCAGCGGTTTCGGCAGCGTGCGGCGCTTCAACGCCTTGTTCAAATCCCGATATGGCTTGAGTCCCCGCGCGATCCGCGGCAAGTCGATAGACGCCGACAGCTTGAATGTTCAGCTGGAATTTCGGCCGCCGTTGGCATGGAAAAGCCTGCTGGCCTATTTGCGCTTACGCGCCATTCCGGGCGTCGAAATGGCGGATGACACGCACTATCGGCGCACAGTCGCCATCGGCGCCGCCCAAGGTTGGATAGCGGTATCGATGCACCCGGGCGGCGGCGCGCTGAATCTGGAAATCTCCCCCACCCTGACTCCGGTCATCGGCGCCGTCATCGGCAGGGTCAAGCAATTATTCGATCTGGGCGCTGCGCCGGATTCGGTCAGCACCTTGCTCAAGCAGGATGACATTCTTGCCCCGACGGTGCGCAAAATCCCGGGATTGCGCGTTGCCGGTGCATTTGATGGATTTGAACTGGCTGTGCGTACGGTGTTGGGACAGCAGGTATCGGTCAGGGGAGCGAGCACGATTTCAGGCCGCTGGGCGAGAAGCTACGGCGAGCCCATCGCGACTCCCTATCCTGAACTCAATCGCCTGGGACCGAGCGCCGATCGCATGGCTGCCGTTCCCGCGGAACAAGTTGCTTCATTGGGCATGGTCGGCGCCCGCGCCCGCTGTTTGGTGGGCCTTGCTCAAGCGGTTGCGCAGCGCAAGATCGTGCTGGCCTATGCCGCGAATGTCGAGGATCAGATCGAGAGGTTGATGAGCTTGCCGGGCATCGGACATTGGACGGCAAATTATATCGCGATGCGCGCACTGCATTGGCCCGATGCATTTCCCACGGGGGATCTGGTATTGATGCGCGCCGCAAGGTCGGGTCAGAAGCAATTGCAGCAGCGTTCCGAGGCCTGGCGCCCGTGGCGCGCATATGCGGCACATTATCTTTGGCAATCATCAGGAGTCGCGCCATGAATGTCTTTTGCTATGTCGAAAGTCCCATCGGTCGATTGATGCTGACAACCGACGGCACCGCCCTCACCGGTTTGTACATGAATTTGTATCGGAACAAGCCGAGCAAACTGCCCGCCTTAAGCGACGGTTGGACGCAGAATGCGACGATTGGTCCCCTGCCGGCCGCCGCGCGTCAACTGAAGGAATATTTCGCAGGTCAGAGGCGCGAATTCGATCTGCCGTTGCGCATGAATGGCACGGAGTTTCAGGAGCGCGTCTGGCGCGAGCTGACAAAAATTCCTTTCGGCGAAACGCGCAGCTACGGACAGCTTGCCAAACGCCTGGACAATCCCAACGGTTCGCGGGCGGTGGGTTTGGCGAATGGCCGCAATCCCATCGCCATCATTGTTCCCTGTCATCGGGTCATCGGCGCCGACGGATCCTTGACGGGCTTTGGCGGCGGCATCGACCGCAAAGAATGGCTGCTGGCCCATGAAGGTCAACCGCGCAATCGCGAGCTTGCATTGGGTGAACCGGTGAAATCAGGTGTTGCCGCGTAGCCAACGCTGGATCGCGGACACCTGCGTGCTGTTCGCTAAATCAGCGGTAGCATAATGGTAAACACCACGCCGCTGCCGTCGTCCCGGTTCGCGGCAACCGCCGTGCCGCCGTGAAATTCGGCGACCAAGCGCACGATATACAGCCCCAAGCCGAAATGCGGCTTGTCATCGCCGCCGCGGCGCTGCTCGAACAAGGATTCGAATAATCGGCCCATCAGTGCTTCGGGGATGAGCGGCCCGTCGTTGCCGACTTGCAGGCAATAATTTGCCTGCACTCGATCCAAACGGATCGTGACCGCGCCGTCCACCGGGCAAAAATCGACGGCATTTTCGACGAGCTTGTCGAGCAGTTGGACCATGAGATCGGGCGCGCCGCGCGCGAAGCAGGGATCTTCCGGCGCGCGCAGCTCGAAATGAGTCGTGGGAAATCCGTCGCGATATGCGGCCACGGCGGAGATCAGCAATTCCCGCAGGTCGAAGTTCACACGTTCGGATTGCTTGATGGCTTCCTCGACCCGGGCCGCGGCGCCCAGCGCGCTCAAAATGGATTGCAGGCGCTGGGTGCCCTCGCGCGCCCGCGTGATGTAGCGGCGCTGATCATCGCGCAAACCTTCCGATTCGAGATTGTCCAGTGAAGAACGCACTATGGTCAGCGGCGTACGCAGCTCATGCGACAGCTTGCCTCCCAAGGTTCGCAGGTACTGAGCATGCTCATTGAGGCGCGCCAACAGCCGCTCGAAGCCGCGCGACAAGGCCCCGATTTCATCGCTGCCGGCCGATTCCGGCATGGTCAGTTGAATCCTTCCGTCGCTGCCCACCGCGGTATCGGCGGCGTCGCGCAGCCGCCCGATGCGCGAGCTGAGCCAGGTGGCAAAGACCAGCATGACGATGACCGCGGCCGCGGTCGAAATGAGGGTGAGATTGAACAAGCGGCTGAGCGCACGATCGCGCAGCGCCAGGAGCTGATCCGCGGCCTGCTGCAAGACGACCGCGCCATGCAGTTGCCCATCGATCACGATCGGCGCCGCGGCCATCAACAGCAATTCATGATTGCGGCCGCGGAGCACCCATTGCGCATGCGGATGACCTTGAAGGGCGGAGCTTACGCTCGCGCCGCTCAAGTGATCCGGCGCCGACGATATCGCCGGCATGTCGGAGGTGTCGACACGCATGAAGTAGCGCGCCCAGATGGGTTCGGATTCTTCCGTCTCGCTGCGCTTCTTCGAGGAGACATTGCCGGCAGTGCCCAATTTGAGCGCGTTGGCGTCGATGACGGTGGCGAGGGTGCCGTCGCCAATGAAGGTTTCCAGCAATGTATCCAGGCCGGCGGTGGCAAAAAACAAGCGGCCGCCCTGCGCGCGGTCCGCGCTGAAGCCCGCCTTTCCCTTACCGCGCCCATCGACCGCCTCGACCCAGAGGCGCCGCGCAACAAAGCTCAAAGGTATGCGCGCTTCCAAATGGTAGCCCGCGGCGGTCTGCAGCCAGAAGGCCTGGATGCGCGGCTCCGCAGCCAGCCGGTCGGCGCCATCCTCGCCCTTGACGACGCTTTGCGCCGCGATCAGGCCGGGTGCACTCGTGCCGAAGAAATAGGATTCGCGGCCGTTTGGGCCCTCAAAGCTCAAGTTCACCCGGTCGAATCGATCCTGGTCGGGCCCAGCGTTGTGGGGCTGGGGATCGAAATGCGGATCGTCCACTTCGATGAATAGATAGAGGAAGCGCTCGCTCGAACCGGCCTGAAGCCGAGCGCGATATCCCGTGCTGCTCGGCAGCACGGTCGGCTCCGCCGGCACGTTCCAATCCTCGAGATAGCCGTCGAGCAGCGGCTGCGTCACCAGCGGATAGACATACAGATCGCCTGCAGCCGCTGAAAATGCCTGGCTGTCGCCGGCGTCCTGGAAGACTCGCTGCGGTTGCGCCGACAGCGCGTTTGCGATGGTGCCGGCGCTCGCCAAGAGAGATTGTTCCTGAGAGCCACGCAGGGCGGTCTCGAGTTCCCGGGCGTATTGGCAACCGGCCCACGGCAGCACCAGCGTGGTGAGCGCGACGAGCAGCAGTTGGAGTCGAATACTCACTCGACCCAGCGATAACCCATTCCATACACGGTCTGGATGGCATCGAATGCGGCGTCAACCTGCTGAAACTTGCGCCGCACGCGCTTGATGTGCGAGGTGATGGTGTTGTCGTCCAATACCACGTTCGCCGCATCCATCAATTGCTGGCGATTCTTGACATGACCGGGATTTTTGGCCAGCGCGTGCACGATCCAAAACTCCGTGAGCGACAAGGTGACCGGAGCCGCATTCCAGGTGGTTTGCATCTTCTCCCCGTCGATCGCCAGGGACCCGCGCCGTACGATTTCAGCGGCATTGTCGGGACGGCGCAGGGCATCGATGCGCCTGAACAGCGCCGCGACGCGGGCCGCCAAGTGCGGCAAGCTGACATCCTTGGTGAGAAAGTCATCGGCGCCCAGCCGCAATCCAGACACCGCATCGAGTTCGCTGTCCCGGGCGGTGAGAAAAATGATCGGCAGTTCCGCCGACAGCGCCCGCAGATCGCGGCACAAATCGAAGCCGCCTTCGGCTTCGTCCTCGAGTGAAATGTCGATGATGGCAAGGTCCGGCAAGCGCGAGCCGAAGGCTTGCATGGCCGTTCGGCGATTGCCGTAGGTCTTGATCGAATAGCCGTGGCGCGCCAGCGCCGCAGCGTAATTTTCGCGCAAAGCCGGCTCGTCCTCGACGATCGCGATCTGCTTTTTCATGGCTGAATGATAGCTGGAACAGCCTGGTTTGGCGCCTTAAAACCATTGCCATGATTTGCCAGAATTCATCCTTGGATTGCCCGACTCGCACCATTGGGAAAGCTTCGTTGGCGCAGACACTTGGCCTCGTAGCGGCGAGGAGGAGATACCCATGTCGATCACAACATCAAGCCGAAGGACTCTCGACGGATCATTCTGGTCCGCGCGGGGAGAAGCTTCGCTCAATTGGCTCGCGCTCGGGCTGCTGCTCGCGGCCTGGAACGCATCCGACAATGATGCCGCGTCAAATGTGCGGCGCCGGCCCGAGGCGCTTCGCAGCCATCCCTATGTCTCGGTGCGGGCGGCGAACCGCGCGGCGGCGGACAGGTGGTAGATCGATTCATCGCAAGGGTCACAAATCCGTCACGGTACTGTAAAGCTCGGTACCTCTAATGGCCTGGCGTCATGCTGGCCACGGAAACTGCAAAACAGATACTGATCGTCGATCGGGATATTGCTACGGTGGAGCCGCTGCACCAGAAATTGGTCGAAGCCGGCTTCATGGTGCGGGCAATCACCGATGGCTCGGCCGCCGTAACAGCCGTCGAAGAGCGGCCGCCTCATCTCCTCATCATCGATTGGAACGTGCCGGGATATGGCGCGCTCGACATGATTGAGCGGCTGCGCACGTTAAGGTCGCCGCAAGCCGTTCGTCTGATCATTTTGTCGGATTTATCGGGCGAAGAGCACGTGGTCAGCGGTCTGAATCTGGGTGCGGACGATTACATCGTCAAGCCATTTTCTTTGCGTGAGGTCGTTGCGCGCGTCTGCGTGCTGCTTCGCTCGCATTCTTACGACACTCATCATCCGGCACTGTCCTGCGACGATCTGGTTCTGGACACCGCGACCAATCGGGTCACGGTCCGCGGCAAATTGATCAATCTGCGCGGCGTCGAATACCGGCTGCTGGAATTCTTGATGTCAAACGCCGGCCGAACGTTCAACAGAACCCAACTTTTAAGCCGCGTATGGGGCGGCGACACGGAAGTCGATGAGCGCACCGTTGATGTGAATGTGCAACGATTGCGGAAAATCTTGAGCGAACGAGGCTACGAGTCCTGTATCCAAACAGTTCGCGGCTTCGGCTATCGGTTCGCGCCGCCGGCCTTCACGGACTGAGATTTTCATCACATTTCTGTTGTTTCACGTGATGTTCCACGCCTAAGTTCTTTTTTTGTAAGCAAATCTTCTTCCCTAAGTCATCCATTCGTAACACCGAACCGCGATCTTAAGAAGCGTCGGAAGACTCTTGGAGGAGGAGATATGCAGGAGCGTAACGCCCACTCGCCGATGCGATTGCGAACAGTCTTCATCTCAGACATCCATCTGGGCTTCAAAGGCTGCAGCGCTGAATGGCTGCTCGATTTTCTGCATATCGTAGAAACCGACACGCTGATCTTGGTCGGCGACATCATCGATGTATGGAGCATGCAAAAAAACATGTTCTGGCCGCAATCGCACAACAACGTGCTGCGGACCATCTTGGGCAAGGCGAAGCGCGGCACCAAGGTGATCTTCGTCCCCGGGAATCATGACGAGGTGTTTCGCGACTTCGATGGGGCAGTGTTCGGCAATCTCGAAATTCATCGCGAGTACATCCATGAGGGCGCCGACGGCCGGCGCATGCTCGTGCTGCACGGCGATGAATTCGACAGCGTTGTGAAGTGCAGCCCTTGGCTTGCGAAGCTCGGCAGCAACATTTACGACATCCTGCTGGCCGCGAATCCCTACATCAACTGGCTGCGCCGCAAACTCAATCTGCCGCACTGGTCGCTGTCCATGTATCTGAAGCACAAAGCCAAGACCGCGGTGCAGTACATCGGCAGTTTCGAGGATGCGGTGGCTCAAGCTGCGCGTAAGCGCGGCGTCGATACGGTGGTTTGCGGGCACATTCACCATGCCGAGATACGCGAAATCGACGGCATCCGCTACTGCAATGACGGCGACTGGGTGGAAAGCTGCACATCGCTGGTCGAGGATATGAACGGACAGCTGCGCCTGATCGATTGGCCCAAGGTGCGAGAGCAAGCGCTGCCGGCACCGCTTGTGCTGCCATTGGGCCAGGCTGCTTGAGCTGGAAAGACCATGAACGAAGTGAGTGCGAGACGATGAACGAGGTGAGTGCAATGTGGAGTTCGGCCTGGCGCAATCTGCAGAAGAATTTAGCGGGCGGCATTGGCGCGGACGGGGCCGCTACCAGCCCGATGTTCGAGGTGCCGGTTCACGGCAGCGCATTGCGCTCCTGCTCCTGG
>Ga0210402_10003672_pt1 | contig 14281 bp, 13 predicted proteins | sample IncBWC7MmetaG_FD_161055 | JGI IMG/M metagenome (GOLD analysis project Ga0210402, IMG submission 161055) | Forest soil microbial communities from Barre Woods Harvard Forest LTER site, Petersham, Massachusetts, United States - Inc-BW-C-7-M | ecosystem: Environmental > Terrestrial > Soil >...
ATTTCGTCGTGTTCCAGCACCGGCTCGCCCGTGAGGCCGACGTTCAGGCCGGGCACCTCGCCTTGCGTTTGCTGGATCAACTGCCGGAGACGTTCCACCGCCTTGTCATTCAAGTCGTGAACCGGCGCGTGCGCGGTCACAAGGAAAATCCTGCCGTTGGCAAACGTGATGTAAGTCTTGCGCACCGCCTCGTCGCCCGCATCGAACAGCGCCGTGACACCCGGCGACGGCGGCGTGCCCGGACGGTTCAAGCTGGCGTCCGCCTGCGTCACGATGCGCGTCAACGCGGGCAGCGAACCGATGAGCGACTCGGTCTGGGCGTTCGTCTCGCGCGGCGCAGTGCGAAAAGCCGTGTTAATCTGCTCAAAAAAAGAAACCAGATTCGTCGTCTGCGTGAATTTCTGGATAAACGGCGCCTCGTCAGCCAAAGTTTTTTTCAGGTTTCCCAGATCGTTTTCCGGCACGAACAACAAAGCTTTCGCGCCCATCATCGGCAGATCGCCCTTGTAAAAAACGTCGGTGAACAGGTTCGTTTCCGCTTCCAGCTTCGCGCCGATCCGCTCGGCAAATTGCCGGTTTTTTTCGACGTTCTCGCTTTCAATCACGACGACGAGGTCGCTCTGCTGGGGAAATTCCTTTTTGAGACGGAGATAATTTTGGTGGTATTTTTTGTTCGAGCCGACGAGGTCGTCGCGGCTCGTGTTGAACTGGAGGGAAAAAATGGTGTAAAGGACGCACGCGATGAATAGCGCGATTTGCGGATAAAAAAACCAGCGCGGATGACGGCATACCGCCGCCGCCAGTTTGGCCAGCAGCCGCGCCAGAAATGAGTCAGTGCTTAACGCCTTCATGCTTCAGCCTGCGCGCGGCTCATGCCGTCACCGCTTCGACCGACACCGCCGTGCCGTAGCACAGCACTTCGGTGATGCCCTGCGCGATTTCCGTCGCGTCATAGCGCACACCGACGACCGCGTTCGCGCCGAGCTGCCCGGCATGCGTGAGCATTTTATTAAATGCCTCCTCGCGCGTCTGTTCGCACAAATCGGTGTAGAGCGAAATATTCCCGCCAAAAATCGCCTGGATGCCTGCGCCGAAATTGCCGATGACGGAACGCGACCGCACAACGATGCCGCGCACGACACCGAACGATTTGACCACACGATAGCCGGACAGTTCAAACGCCGTGGTTGTCAAGGGATGTGTCATACTCATGCCGAAGATTGAACACGAGCAAGCGCGGCGGCAAAAGCGAAAACTTCCCGCCCGCTTACGGCGAAAGCCATTCAAATCCCGGCAAATTCCTTAACACCGCAAAAACCACCGCGATGGCAAGAAATGTCCACAGAAATTTCGGCGGCACATTGAACGACACCGGCTGATTTTTCAACTTTCGGAAAATGGAACGCGCGCTCCAAATTGCCAGTGCCGCGAGCGTCAGCACGAACAGCACATTGTCTTTCAGCGCCAGCCGCAAATCTCCGTGCAACAACGCATACAACGCCCGTGTCATGCCGCAGCCCGGACAATTCAGCCCGGTCAGCGCATGGAACAGGCAGACCGGATAGAATCCGTGCGTGCTGGGATTGAAGAAAAAAACCACCGCGCCCGTGCCGAGAATCGTTACGCCCAAAACGATGACCGCAAAAATTGCCGATGACGGTGCGGGAATTCTTATTTTCGGAGGAATGGCTTGCGGTTCGGCACGCATGGCTTATTGAAATTGCCCGGTGTTGAAATTGATGTGCGAGTGGCCGGATGTCAGCAGGATCAAGAAGATCAGAAAACTGGCGATGGACAGAATGAGTCCGGCGATGGCGAGGTTGCGGCCAGCGTGTGATTCAGGTCGCTCACTGATCTGCACCAGCGCGATGATCGAAAAGATCAGGCCGAGGATGTTGAAGGGAAATCCGCCGCAACAGCAAACGAACGTCACCGACAAAATTCCAAAAACCAAACCGGCGGTGGCAAAGGAATTTGTTTTGGGCATTTGCCCTGCCGTTGAAGTTCCGGGCTTGGGCGGCGCAATCGGCGGCGGCGTGCCGCCTGCGGCGAAACAGCCCGTGAATTCCGGCAGCAGGCCGACGAAATTCCAGTCCTTTGCGCCGTCCACAAAAATCGGTGTCTGGCGTTCGACGCGGCCTTCGGCAATCCATTGCCGGATTTGTTCAGCCGTCGCCGGGCCGTATTCGTGTCCGTCTTCGCCGATGATTTTATATATTGCATTCATGCGTCTTCGGTTTCGCTGTTCACGCGGCCGGTGTCGAAACACAAACCGCGTTTTGCACCCGCCACAAAATCTAGCAGAACTTTCGCCGCCGGGCTGCTGAAATTTTTCCGCGCCTCGGCGGTGGCCGGTCGTAAATTTTTCCGGCTGCGGAACAGCGCATGGTAAAGTTTCTTCAATTCCAGCCGTTGCTCCGCCGTGAAGCCCGCGCGCCGCAGGCCGACGGCGTTCAATCCGCAAATCCCGTTGCCTCCGCGCGCGACCGTGAACGGCGGCAGGTCTTTGCTGATGGCCGAACCGCCCTGCATGATGGCCAGCGTGCCGACGCGCACGAACTGATGGATGAGACAATTGCCGGAAATGAAGGCGCTGTCTTGAACCTCGGCGTGTCCCGCCAGCAACGCGCCGTTCGCGATGATGATGTGGTCGCCCAACCGGCAGTTATGGCCGACGTGACAATGCGCCATCAGAAAATTATGCGAGCCGATGATGGTTTCCTCACCAGCCTTGGTGGAACGATGAACCGTGACGTGTTCGCGGAAAACATTGTGGTCGCCGATGCGCAGGCGCGTCGGTTCGTCCTTGTATTTCAAATCCTGCGGCGCGTCGCCGATGACGCAGCCCGCGTGGAATTGATTGTGTGAGCCAATCTTGGTGATGCCCGTCAGATAAACATGCGGCCCGACCACGCAATGCGCGCCGAGTTCCACGCCCGCGTCAATCACGGCATACGGCCCGACGCTGACGGTCGCATCCAGTTTCGCCTGCGGATGAATGATGGCGGTCGGATGAATCATTTCAATACATCGTTACATCGTTGAATCGTTAAATCGAGTTTTCTTCGCACGCCGATGTAGCGATTCACGATGCACGATGCAACGATTTTTCCCTCACGCATGAAAATACCCCAGCTCGCGCAACGACGAATAATCCTTCGCCCGCTCCGCCGTCGCGCGGCCGATGATGACGTGGTCCACCACTTCGATCTTCAAAAGCTGCCCCGCGCGGATCAAATCCCGCGTCACCTTGATGTCCGCCTCGCTCGGCGTCGGATCGCCGCTCGGATGATTGTGGACGAGCACAATCCCCGCCGCGTTCGCCGCAATCGCCGCGCGGAAAACTTCGCGCGGATGCACCAGGATTGTGTCGAGCAGCCCGTGTGAAATTTTCTCCACGCGAATCAATTTTTTCCGCACGTTGAGCAGCAGCACAAGAAACAATTCCACATTTCCCAGCCGGTTCTCTTCGCGCATGAAGCTCACGACCGTCGCCGGATTGTCCAGCACCGGCGATTCCTCGCGCCGTTCCTGCTCCATGCGCCGCGCCAGCGCAAACGCCGCCACCAGCGTCGCCGCCTTGTCCGGGCCGACGCCGGAGATTTGTTTCAACTCATCCACCGTCGCCAGCGCCAGCGCGTTCAGCGAGCCGAACTTCTGCAAAATATTTTGCGCCACCTGCACGACATTTGAGCCTTGCAAGCCCGTCCGCAGCAGAATCGCGATCAACTCTGCGTGCGTGAGCGCATCCGGCCCGCGCGCCACGAGCCGTTCGCGCGGCCGCTCGCTCACCGGCTGGTCTTTGAGCCGCAGACTGTCTGACATGGTGATTTACGATTTGCGATTTGCGATTTACGATTGGAAGCACAATTTCAACGCCGCCGCGTAAATCGTCAATCGCAAATCGTAATTTCAAATGGAACCCCCGCGCACCCAAACCGATCCGCTCACGCCGTCCCAGCGGCAGGCGGTTGAAGCGCGTGGCAACGTCCTCGTCATGGCCGGCGCCGGCACCGGCAAAACCAGGACGCTCGTCGCCCGCTGCCTCGACTGCCTCGACCGCGACCGCGCTTCGCTCGACGAACTGCTCATCGTCACCTTCACCGAGGCCGCCGCCGCCGAAATGCGCCAGCGTCTCCGCCGCGCGATCCAAGAAAAAGTGGCGGCGGAATCCATCAACCATCAACCATCAACCATCAACTTCTGGCAAGAGCAGCTTGCCAGATTCGACATCGCACACATCGGCACGCTCCACAGCTTTTGCCTGCGCCTCGTGCGCGAGCATTTCCATGAACTCGGCCTCGACCCGCAGCTCGCCATCCTCGACGAAGGCGAAGCCCGCCAACTCGCTGGTGAAACTCTGGATGAACAATTTCAAGCGCACTACGCCGGCGAAGATGAATTTTCCCTCGCCGTCCAAAACCTGATCCAAATCCATGGCGGCGGTCGCGACGAGAAAATCCGCGCACTCATCCTGCGCCTGCACCATTATTCGCAGACGCGCCCTGACGCCGCCGGCTGGCTCGCGGAACAGATCCAAAAATTCTCTGCGAGCGAGCCAACGGATTGGCAACGCTGGCTGCTCGCCGCGATTGAAGACTGGCGCGACGAATGGCTGCCCGTTCTGGAAAATCCAAAAGGCGGAAATGAGAAAGCTGCTGAATTGACGGGCGTTTTATCGCGTCTCCAAAAAATAATCACACGCGAACTTGCGGCGGAAGCTCTGGAACAAATCGTTTCCGCCGACTTGACCGCCAATTATCCGAAGGGCAAAGCCGGAAAACTGCGCCCACCGCTCGGCGACATTTTTGAAGAGGCAAAATTTCTCGCCGGACTCACGCGGGTCAAAAATGGCAACGATCCGCTCGCTGAAGACTGGAGCTGGGTTCGCAGCCACATGGAAACCTTGCTGCGACTCGCGCAAGAATTCGCCCAGCAATTTGCCGCCCGCAAACTCGCCGATGGTGTTTTGGATTTTCACGACCTCGAACAGTTTGCGCTGAAACTGCTTTGGAATTTTTCCGCCGACAAGCCGACCGCCGTGGCCGAAATCTGGCGCAAAAAACTACGTTTCATTTTTGTCGACGAGTATCAGGACATTAACGCCGCGCAGGACAAAATCATCGCCGCGCTTGCCTGTGATTCTTCTCCCTCGTCCCTCCGAGGGGAGAGGGCTGGGATGAGGGGTTCCGAACTTGCGAATAATCTGTCTCCTCACCCCGGCCCTCTCCTCCTCTTGGGAGGAGAGGGAGAAGATGAGCAAGCGCAGGCCGCGCCCATTGGCAACCGCTTCCTCGTGGGCGATGTGAAGCAGAGCATCTACCGGTTCCGCCTCGCCGACCCGAAAATTTTTCGCGACTACTCGAAGAACTGGCACGGCGCAAAAGGCCAGGTCATTTCGCTGTCGGAAAATTTCCGCAGCCGCGAATCGCTGCTCGGTTTTGTCAATTCGGTCTTCGCACCGCTCATGCGTGAGGAACTTGGCGGCGTGGAATATGACGAGGATGCGAAATTAAAATTTGGTTCGCCGGAAACCCGCACCGATTTCAACGTCGCAAAAGATTCGTCGCCGCGAACGGAACTGCTTTTACGATTCAAAACCGGACGCAGCGAATCTTCCGAGCCGGACGAAGAATCTGGCGCCGACGAATTGGCGGATTTGGACGAAACGGAAAAAGAAGCGCGGCTGTTGCTGAGGCATTTACAACAGTTGCAGGCGAAGCAGCATGAAATTTGGGATGACGAAACCAAAACTTTCCGCGCCGTCGAATGGCGCGACGTGGCAGTGCTGCTGCGGGCGCCTTCCGGCAAGTCGGAGATTTACGCGATGGAATTTGAGCGCGCGGGCGTGCCGTTGATCATCGCGCGCGGCGGATTTTACGGCAGCAGCGAGATTTCCGATCTGTTGAGCCTGCTGCAACTGCTCGACAATCCGTTGCAGGACGTTCCGTGCATCGCAGTGCTGCGCTCGCCGCTGGTCGGCTTGTCGTTGGACGAACTGGCGACCATCCGTCTCACCGTTTCGCGCGAACATTTTTGGACGGCGCTAAATCGATGGCGCGAAGAGCAAATCGGAAAACGGAAGTCGGAAAGCGGAAATTCAAAATTGTTTGCGACGGTGAACGTGTTTCATGAGCGCTTTGCGCGCTGGCGGAAACTGGCGCGGCAGGCGTCGTTGTCACGCTGCCTGGAACAGGCACTTGCGGAAACCCATTATGACGATTGGCTGAAATCGCGTCCGCGCGGCGTGCAGCGGCATGCGAACGTCGGGCGGTTTTTGAATCTCGCGCAGAAGTTTGACCAGTTCCAGCGGCAGGGGCTTTTCCGGTTTCTAAAATTCATCGAGGCGCAGCGCGAGGCGGAAGTGGAGCCGGAAGTTTCGCCCGTCGCGGACGAAAATGCCGTGCGACTGATGAGCATTCATCAAAGCAAGGGTCTGGAGTTTCCCGTCGTGGCCATCGCCGATCTGGCGAAGCCGTTCAACCAGCAGGATCGCAACGCGGAAATTATTTTTGACGAGGAGTTTGGTCTTTGTCCCAAAGTAAAGCCGCCGCAAACCGGAAGACGTTATCCGAGTCTGCCGCACTGGCTCGCGCAGCGGCATCAGCGCCGCGAGCAGGCGGGCGAGGAGTTGCGTCTGCTTTACGTCGCGATGACGCGCGCCCGCGACAATTTGATTTTGACCGGCAGCGTCACGGAGAAAAAATGGGAAACGCTTTGGACGGAAACCGGCGCAGTCACATCGCCAAAAATCCTGACGGCGAAAAGTTATGCGGACTGGCTGGGTTTGTGGTTCGCGCAACAACCCGGCGCAAGTCCGGCGATGCAGGGCGAATTGCCGCAGCTGCGCTGGCGGATTGCGAATGACGCGGAACTGACGAGGGAAAAGTCAGAAAGCAGGAAGCAGAAAGCAGAAGCGGAATTGCCGGAACTCGACGATGTAACTTTGCAAAAGCTTCAGGAAACTTTGACGTGGCAATATGGCTTTGGCGTGGCAACCGAACGCGCCGCCAAGTCGTCGGTGACGGCGTTGCGGCGGCAGGCGGCGGATGAACTGGAAGACGAGGCGGAGCACGTTTTCAGTTTTCAGTTTTCAGCGAAACGGCGGATTCAAAATCGTAAATTGAACGCGGCGGACACAGGCACGGCGCATCACAAATTTCTTCAGCTGGTCTCGCTGGAAAGAGTCGGCGGAGTGGCCTCGCTTGAAGCCGAGGCCGGGCGGCTGGAACAGGAGAAAGTTTTGTCGGCGGACGAGCGGGCGGTTTTGGATTTGAAGGCGGTTGCATCGTTTTGGAATTCAGACACCGGACAAAAAATTTGCAAGCAGGCGATAAACGTAAAACGCGAACTGGCGTTCATGGCCAAGTTCAGTCCGGTGGAATTGTCGGAATTCACAGGGGTGAAATTAGAAGCGGGACTTGAGGAAGAATTCATCGTCGTGCAGGGCGTGGCGGACTTGGTCGTGCTGTTGCCGCAGGAAATCTGGCTGGTGGACTTCAAGACGGATGAAGTCGGTGCGGGTGATTTGCCAGTGAAAACGAAATTTTACGCACCGCAATTGAAGCTTTATGCCAGCGCGCTGGCCAAAATTTATTCGCGCCCGGTCACCAATCGCTGGCTGCATTTTCTTTCAGCGCAGAAGACGGAGAAAATCTGAACCGGTGATCAGAGCGGAAGCTCGTCATCCGCTTTTTCGGCGGTGGATTTTCCGGCAGGAACGGCTTCCGTCGCCGGCCTTGGCAGCGGCTTGTTACCTTCGCGCAGGCGCACGATGGCGGGACGCAACATTTTTCCCTGGAATGTGTAGCCGGCGCCAACCGTCTCGGTGATGACCGCGCCGTCCGGAATTTTTTCCTGCTTGCCCGCGACCTGATGGCGTTCGGGGTTGAACGGCTCATCCGGTTCGGCGACAAATGGCGTAAGTCCCATGCGGCGCACGGCGTCCTGACAGGCATGCTGAAAGTTCTTGATGGGTTCGATGAATCTCTGGTCGCCGGTGCGGACGGCACCGGTATGCAGGGCGAAAACATGATCGAGGACGCGTACGAGCACCTGCAGCCATTCGCTCTCGGCGCGATGCAGCTTTTCGACTTCCAGCCGCAACGTGGCCCGCTCGCTGTCATTCACCTTCTGCATGAACTCGGAAAACTGCCGGGCTTCCGCCGCCATTTGGTCGGCGATCTGTCTGGCGGCGGCGGTGGTTTTTCCGGCTTCCGTTTGAACCGTTTCCTGGATGATCGCCCAATGGCTCGTGGCGGAGCCGATCTGGGCGGAAAGGGTTTGGAGGTTCTGCATTTTTTCTTCGATCTCGCCAAGGGCATTGATTTCAAGGGCTCTTCCCATCGCGCGGTAATCGAGATAAAACGGGATCACGCCGAGCACGGCGCCGAGGGTGACACAGCCGGCCGCGATTTCCCAGTGATGGATCGGCAATGCTGCGTGCAGGACATAATAATAGGCGAAGAACATCAACAGCGCATCGGCCAGCAAAAACGGCCATTTGGGAACCTTCCAATTCGTCACGTCATTCATCGTGGCCAGTTTTGCGGAAATGCGCGATGAGCGCAATTCGCATTTGGTGGGGCGAGCGTCCCCGCGAGCCGGGGTGGCCATCCGCAAGGATCGCTTTCTCCTCGACTAAAACCGCACGCGCCAAAATCATGCGCGCGTGCCAACGTGCGTGATTTTCAATCCGGCGGCGCGCGGTGAAAAAGCGCGACGCTTTCGCCGCCAGCTTGACGCTGGTGGCGCACAATGCGCGTTCAAGACCACGACCGCGCCGGGTGACGCGCGCCGTCTCGCGACGGAGGCCGTGACGGATGGATTTGATTTGATTGTGGCGGCGGGCGGCGACGGCACGATTAACGAAGTACTCAACGGCATAGGCGACGTGCCGGACGGTTTTGCGCGCGCGCGGCTCGGCGTGCTGCCGCTCGGCACGGTGAACGTCTTTGCGCGCGAACTGAAAATTCCACTGCGCATCGAACGCGCGTGGGAGGTTTTGCAGCAGGGACGCGAACAAAAAATTGACCTGCCGCGCGTGGAATTTTCCGCCGCCGGCGTTTTGCAAAAACGATATTTCTGCCAGCTCGCGGGCGCGGGCCTGGACGCGCGCGCGATTGAACTGGTGGACTGGCAGCACAAGAAAAAAGTCGGGCCGCTTGCCTACGTCATCGCCGGGTTGAAGGCCTTGTGCGAAAAAAAACCGCAGATCACCGTGCGCGTGAACGGGCAAAGCGCGACGGGCGAACTGGTGCTGGTCGGCAACGGGCGGTTTTACGGCGGCTCGTTCGCGCTTCTGCCCCTGGCGGATTTACACGACGGGCGGCTGGACCTCTGCGTCCTGCCGCGCACCGATTGGTGGACACTGCTGCGCTGCGCGCCGGGTTTGTTGCTGCGCGGAAAACTGCCGGCAAGTGTCGCGCAATATTTCAGCGCCGCGACTTTTGAACTGACGAGTGAATCGGCGGCGGCGTTTGAACTGGACGGCGAATGGGTGGGGAAACTGCCCGTGACATTTTCCATCGAGCGCGAAAAATTGCGCGTGGTCGTGCCGCTTTGAGATCGAAACGTTGAAGTTTTCTGATTTGTCGAAAGACGTTCCGCTTTCGCCAGCGCCGATATATCATCCGGCATATCTGTTGCACCGCCAAGCCATGAGCGAGCAGCGCAATTCCGAAATAAGATGAGAACCCGCTGGAAAATTTTGATCGCCGTCACAGTTTTTCTGGCGGTGTTCACCGGCATCTGGCTGGTGACGATGCACGTCCAGCCGGAGAACGAAGTGGAGGCTTACAAAAAATCCCTGCGCGAAAAGGGCGAGAAGCTGGAGATCAGCGAAGTCTTGCCGCCGTCGGTTCCGCCGGAGAGCAACAGCGTCAATGCCGTGGAGGACGCGTTTCGGATGTTCGGTTCGGGCAGTGAAAAAATTCCCGACGCGATGAAGATGGTGGCACCCGGCAAGGCGTTGGTCGGCTGGATGCAGCCAGAGGCGCGCGGTTATGACTTCACAAATTCTTGGAACGATTTTTCCGCCGGAATCGCGGCTGACCGGCCGGCCATTGAACTGTTGCATCAGGTTTTGGAGCGGCCCAAGCTGGATTTTCAACTGGATTATAAAAAGGGCGCCGAAATGCTGCTGCCACACCTCGCACCCATGAAACGCGCCGCGCAAAAATTGGATGCCGCCGTCATCTGCGATTTGCATAACGGTGACACTGGCATGGCGGCGACGAACATTCTCACCCTGCTAGGGTTGGTGCAGAGAAACGCATCGGAGGGGCTGCTGATTTCGCATCTCGTTCGGATCGCCATGACGTCCATCGCGGTCTCGCCGACTTGGGAATTGTTGCAAGCTACCAACATCACGGATGCCCAGCTTGCCGCCGTGCAAAAAGGCTGGGAGCAGATGGATTTTTTAAGCGACGCGACAAACGCCTTCGTGATGGAGCGCGCCTGGGGACTGGCTGAAATCGAAAAAATGCGCGCCACGCATTATGAGTTTGGGGCGATATTCGGCATGGCTACCTCCATGAGCAGCTCCGGCAGTTCATCAAGCGGCTGGGCTTGGCCGCTGGACTGGGAAGCAATCACGGAGCGCCCGCGCTATGCAATTGGAGAAGTCATGTGGCGTTCCTCGTGGAGTTATTCAGATGAATTGCGCACGCTTAAAAGCGATTCAATCATTCTGGAGACTTTGCGAACGATGCAGACCAACCAGAGCCAGTTTTACAAGGCGGACTTCGATGCGATGACCGCGCGTTTGTCGTCGCTCGGAATCACCAACGCTGGCGCGGTTTTTTTCCGCGCGTTAAAAATTCCCGACTTGAGTGACATATTTGGCGATGCTGGCCTCGGCGGCGCCGTCAGAAAAACGATTCAGGTGGAAACTGCGTGCCGCGTCGTGGTCACGGCGATTGCGTTGAAACGGTTTCAATTGAAGCACGGAAAATTGCCGGAAACACTTGGCGATTTGGTGCCGGAATTTTTCCGGTCGGTTCCCATTGATCCGAATGACGGCAAACCACTGAAGTATCATCCCAACGCAGATGGAACTTTTCTCCTTTATTCCGTCGGCGACGACGGCGTGGATGATGGCGGTGACACGACGCCGGCCAAAACCACAACCTCGGCAACTTGGTATTGGCAGCGCGGGCGCGACTGGGTCTGGCCGCAGCCGGCGACGGACGCGGAAATAAAATATTTCTACGACCACCCGCCAAAGTGATTGCGCTTGTCTTCTTTTCCGCTATAACCACGCGCCATGCATCAAATCATCCAGAACTTGAGCGATTGGTATAATCACGCGCTGCAAACCGGCGGCTATCCGGCCATCGTGCTGATGATGGCGGTGGAAAGCTCGCTGTTCCCGCTGCCGAGCGAGATCGTGATTCCGCCGGCGGCGCATTGGGCGCACACGGGACAGATTCCTTTGAGCCTGTGGGGAATTGTCATCGCCGGCACCTTCGGTTCGTGGCTCGGCGCGACGGTGATGTATTGGGCGTCGCGGCTGGCCGGTCGTCCGCTGCTGATGCGCTACGGCAAATACGTTTTTATCTCCGCCGAAAAAATCGAGGGTGCCGAACGCTGGTCGTCTCATTATGGTGCAATGGGCATTTTCATTTCGCGGCTGCTGCCGGTGGTGCGGCATCTTATCGGCATTCCGGCGGGCATCGTGCGGATGAGCTATCTGAAATTTTCCATCTTCACGCTGCTCGGCTCGGCGATCTGGTGTTCGGTGCTGTGCTACGTCGGCATCAAGGCCGGTCAGGACGAACAGTTGATGAAGGGCGAGTATCATCGCATTACGCTCTGGCTTGCCGGTGCGATGCTGGTGCTGGGCGGACTATATTATTTCTTCGTCCACCGGCATATGAAGAAAAAAACCGTGATCCGTTGAAGCGTCGAATTGTTGAATCGTAAATTTCCAACGCGCCGCCCAATTCAACGATTTAACAATTTAACGGGTTAAAAATTCTTTGCGTTCGTTTGCCTTTGCGTGGAAATTCTCCGCGTGCCTGTCGCCGAAGCCATCCGCAAGAAACTGGGAACCGTCCCGCACAAGCCCGGCGTGTATCTGCACAAGGACCGTTTTGGCACGGTCATCTACGTCGGCAAGGCGCTCGACCTGCGGAAACGCGTCAGCCAGTATTTTCAATCCAGCCGGCGCATGGGCTGGGATTTGAAGTTCAATGCGCTCATCGAGGCGATCTGTGATTTTGACGTTCACGTCGTGCGCAGCGAACCCGAGGCGCTGCTGCTCGAAAGCAAACTCATCAAGGAATTCAAGCCGCGCTTCAACATCATGCTGCGCGACGACAAAAGATATTTGATGTTGAAAGTGAATTTGAACGACCCGATTCCAAATTTCACTTTCACGCGGTTCAAGAAGGACGACGGTGCGCGCTACTTCGGGCCGTTCGTGAATTCCGTCGGATTACGGAACACCGTCGCGCTCGCACGGAAGCAATTCAACCTGCGCGGCTGCCGCGTGTTCACGCCGGGCGCGGCGGATTACAAGCATTGCCTTTACGCGCACCTGAAACATTGCACCGCGCCGTGCGTTGGGAATGTCACGCGCGAGCAGTATTTGGAACAGGTCAAGGCCGCGTGCAATTTTCTCGAAGGCCAGTGCCGCGAGATGCAGAGCCAGCTCGAAGCGGAAATGAAACGCGCCGCCGCCGCGCATGACTTCGAGAAAGCCGCTGACCTCCGTGATCTCATCCGCGACTTGCAAGATACCTGGAAGAAAACGGAAAAATTTGCGCGCGTGCCTTATAATCTGCCGCTCTCCATCAATCCTGGAAACGATCTGGTGGAACTGGCGAAGATTTTAGATTTGCCCGCGCCGCCGATGCGGATTGAAGGTTTTGACATTTCGAACATCAGCGGCACGTTCGCCGTCGCATCGCTCGTCAGTTTCAAAAATGGCCGGCCCGACCGCGCGAATTATCGCCGGTTCAAAATCAAAACGGTTGAAGGTCAGGATGATTTCGCCAGCATGGCGGAGGTGGTGCGGCGGCGTTACACGCGGCTGCTGGCTGAAAGCGTGGCACCAACCCAAAAAACAAAAAACGACGATGATGGCCACGCCGTCCCACAGGAATTGCAAAAATTGGTGGAAGAAACGGGCCGGAAAGTGCGGCGCGGTATGCCCGTCAAAGACCGAGTTGTAGCGACGGTCTATGACCGTCGGCGACGCTCACAGAGCGCCGCTACAAATTTGCCGGATTTGATTTTAATTGATGGCGGCAAAGGACAATTGAGCATGGCGGTTGCTGAATTGAAAAAACTCGGTCTCGAAAAAATTCCTGTCATCGGTCTGGCGAAGGAATTTGAGGAAATTTACCTGCCGGACAAAAGTTTGCCGCTGCGCCTTGGCCTTGCCAATCCAGCGGTGAAATTGTTGCAGCGCTTGCGCGACGAATGTCATCGCGTGGCGAACAGCTACAACGCGCAATTGCGGCTCAAGCGGATTTCCGAGAGTGTGCTGGACGAATTTCCCGGCATCGGCGAGCGGCGTAAGCAGGCATTGCTGAAAAAATTCGGCTCGGTGCAGCGGTTGCGAACGGCGACGTTGGAACAAATTTCTAAAGTGCCCGGTTTCGGCGGCAAGGCGGCGGAGGAATTGAAAAAATTTCTGGAAGCGCGCGGCTAGGCTTTGCGCTTTTTGAAGCCAAAGATTACCGTGCTAATGCCGGCGATGACAATGGCCGCGCCGAGTGAACAGTATGCCAATTGTTCGCCAGTCCATATTCCTAAATCTCGATACTTGGCAAGCGCCGGGAGAATAAATCCAACGCCAAAAAACACGCCAAAGATTCCGAGCAGGATGGTCATGATTTTTTTCATAAGCGTCCTTTCATTTTTTTTGAACTCACTGTTGAGTTTTTTTGGTTGACCGATTTGTTGAACGGAAATTTCAAAGGCTTTTTGTTCGCTCAAACCCAATTTCATTTGCCGTTCGATTTCCTCGCGCAGATGAATTTCCAATTCCTCCAGCGGCACGGGCGTTTTGATTCCGGCGGCGAGCATTTGTTGCCGCCATTCGGAAATGGATTGTTCGAGATCAAACATATTTTTAAAAGTTGCCAACCGCGTGCTTTTTATGAGCCGCCTTTTCTAATCCATAACCAACGCCTCCGAGAAGAGACATCACGGCCAACGCGCATAGGAACATGGCAACGGAATGATTTACCCGGCTCAGCACCTGTTGCGGAATAATGAAAATGACGTAAGCCAGCATCCATAAAGCTCCCAAAGGTGGACAGACGATTCC